>Ga0105240_10001470_pt1 | contig 40285 bp, 29 predicted proteins | sample KBSC54metaG_FD_80426 | JGI IMG/M metagenome (GOLD analysis project Ga0105240, IMG submission 80426) | Corn rhizosphere microbial communities from Kellogg Biological Station, Michigan, USA - KBS C5-4 metaG | ecosystem: Host-associated > Plants > Roots > Rhizosphere > Soil | place: Michigan, USA... | reverse complement strand
TCCCGAGCCACATCCTCCACTGATCGACCGGCTTCCACCTGCTTCAGCACCCCAATAATCTGTGCCTCGCTGTGCTTGCTCTTGCTCATCCGCTTTCCCCTTCCGTTCGTCCAAAATCGTATTCTATTCCGGACGGTTTAAGGGGGGGCACGTCAGCCGAATTGAATTCGACCCGCACGCGGCCTCCCCTCGGGCCTTTGACTTCATAGTGAGCGACCTCATACCCCACAAAGTCCGTTCCCGCGGAAAGCGTGAAGCCGTTGCTGCTGATTGGCTTGTCTTGTGTCTTGAGGACGTACCCTCCGGATTTCAAAATGGGCGTCACCGCAGTCAGCCGCCATCCGGCCTGGATGTCTAGATAGTCATTATTGGCCGAACCCGCCGGAGTCGCCACTATGCGAGTCGTTCGCGAGGCACAGCCAGTCAGAAGAGTGAGCACGCCAGCGTACAGGATCAGGCGCGCAGTTTTCTTCGGAACAATCATCCCCTATAGTTTAGGCATTTACTGCCCGTTATTAGCCATTATCGGTAACCGCGTCCGGTTTGCGCGTTACACGTCAAAGTGAGCGGCGCTCTTTGAATAGCTGCAAAGACAAACAAGAACGCAAATTTCTGGTTTGGATATGGCATACGATGTGTCGGCCGGGGAGTGTCGTAATATCGCTGCTCATCTACGTCGCGAAAACTACTAATCGCCTGACACTCCGGCTATTTTGTAGAAAGCTGCACGGCCAAAATCACTTCCGGAAAGAATTTTATCAAAGCCGCATGCTCTTCGATATGGCCCAGCCTCCCGCACGCACTAGTTCAATCAACCTCTTGGAGTCCTTCCACACTTCTCTCGCCGGATCGCCCGTTATCGATACCGCCGCACACGTTTCCCCGCTGGCATCAAAAATGGGCGCAGCCACGCCGCGCACGCCCAAATACTGCTCTTCATCGCTTTCCGCGAATCCCTGTCGCCGCACCCGTTCCAGTTCCGCCAACAGCTTCACTTTTGAAACGATAGTCTTCGGCGTGATGCTCGGCAATCCTTCTTTGGCAATGATCTCCAGTACGTGGCGCCGCGATAAATGCGCCAGCAGAACCTTACCGAGCGCATTCGAGTGCGCCGGCAATTCCCGCCCGATGTCGCGTTCTCGCCGCTGGCGGATGATTCGTCCGAACACGGGCTTACCTCCACGATTCGCAAAATCAACAGCTTCCATAGCAAACTCAGGACTCTCCACCCTATCAACCAACAGCACCCGATGTCGCTCCATCACGCCGATGCTCGCCGCTAAACCGGTCTCGCTTACCAGACGATAAAGGGTCGGCTCGGTGGCCGAGCGAAACCCCATTTCGCGTAGCGCGCCGTAAGCCAGCACTAGCGGCGTTAAACCGATTTTGTACTGATGTGTCTCCTGGTCCCGCATTACGTACCCCTTATCGATCAGTCGCGTGATCAAATACCCATAGCTGCTTTTCGGGATTTGCAGGCGCCGCCGAATCTCGCCGCTGCCCATACCGCCCGGGGTTTGCTCGATCAACTCCAATACTGCCAGCGCACGGTCCAGAGAAGTTGTCATCTCCTTAACTGCCATTTGTAAAATCATACTCTCATCGGCAAGAATGGCCAATTAGTTGGACCACCGATTGACAGGATTCTGAATGTACAGTATGCTCCGAAGGAATTTGTAATCGTAGATGCTGTTGCATTGGGGCTGGGCACTACGTGTGCCAGGGGGGCCGGATGTCCACACACTTGCAAGTCTTCGCACGCGCGATTTGCATCGCGCTTTTATTGGCTGTCTCGCTGGCGCCTCGGCTCGACGCGCAGGGCAACACCGCTACCATTGCAGGCTCGGTAGCAGATCCGTCCGGCGCAGCGATCGCGGATGCCACCATCACCGCCAAAAACTTGGGTACAGAAATCAGTCAGACAGTGATGTCTGATTCGCAAGGACGCTACCGCATTTCTCAACTGGGGCTGGGTAGTTACGAAATCCGCGCCTCTAAAATGGGTTTCTCCACCGTCGTGCGGCAGGGCGTCACCCTCACAGTCGGCAGCGAGAGTGTGATCGATTTCGCTCTGCCTGTAGGCCAAGCACAGCAAACTATTACCGTCGAAGGTCAGGTCTCCCAGGTAGAAACGAGTTCCGCTGCGGTGTCGAATCTGGTCGAGCCAACCCAAATGCGGGAGCTCCCACTAAACGGACGGAATTTTGAGCAATTGCTTACTCTCGCGCCCGGCGTCCAGCAACTTACCGCGCAGGCGTCGAATCGCTACGGGACCCAGGGCAATTACTCCGTGGCCGGCTCACGGGGCGAGGGGATGCTGTACCTGCTCGACAATACTAATATCCAAGGATTTTTCAATCATGGGACCGGTTCTGGCGCGACAGGCGCTTCCCTGGGCGTAGAGGCTATTTCCGAATTCCAGACGTTAACTAATACCTACAGCGCGCAATTCGGTGGCGGCGGAGCCGTGATTAATGCAGTCAGCAAGTCGGGCACCAATGGCTTTCATGGTTCCGCCTACGAATTCCTGCGCAATAGCAAGCTCGACGCGCGTAGTTTCTTCGATACCCTGCGCAAACCCGGAGCCACAGAAGCTGAGGTTCCCGCCTTCCGCAGAAACCAGTTCGGTGGCAGCGTTGGGGGACCGATCAAGAAAGATAAGGCCTTTATCTTTGTGAACTACGAAGGCATTCGTCAACTCCTAGGCCAGACGCAGCCCTCTGTCTTTGTCCCGGACGTTAACGCGCACAATGGCATCATCAACGGCGTAACGTTCGGCGTCAATCCGCTAGTTGCGTCCACCTTGGCACTCTTCCCCTTGCCACCAGCCGGCACTCCGTCCACGAACGGTATCGCCAACATCGCCGAAGTCGCCAGCCAAATCGTGCACGAAAACTATTTCCTGAGCCGCTTCGATTACAACTTTTCAGAGCGAGATTCGCTTTTCGTCCGTTACGTCTACGACAAGGGCACCATTTTTGGACCTTTCGCGCAAACTCCAGTTCCGGGATGGCCCGAGAGCGACTATTCCGCCAACCATTACGCCACCGTCGAAGAGAAACACATCATCTCGCCCACTCTGATCAATCTGGCGCGAGTCAGTTTCGTTCGCCCGCAAGAACAGGGCGGAGTCTTCACGGAAACCCCCGCGCTCCAGTTCTACGGGCATGGCCCCGGGACTGTAGACGGCAGAGTGGCCATAACTGGCCTGTCCAACCTAGGCCCTGGAGGAACCATTCCTTTTGGGTACATCCCCAATCATTTCATGGAAGCCGACGATGTCCTATGGACCAAGGGCGCCCATAGCATCCGCTTCGGGGTTGCCGTGGATCGAATTCGCTACGCCACCAACAATCCGTTCCAGTTGGCCGGGCAATACAGCTTCACAAGTTTGCAGAATTTCCTGCAGGGCAATTCGTCCGCTTTCGCGGGCCCCCTCCCCGGGCAAGCCGACGGCATCCGCGACTACCGCGAGCTCCTAGTTAACCCCTACATCCACGACGAATGGAAGGTCAGTCGCACCGTCACCCTCAACCTGGGCGTGCGCTACGATTGGGCCGCGAATCCAACCGAAGCTCGCCACGGCCTCACCACCGTCATCAATCCCCCCTATAGCGGGGGATTTGTCCCGGTTCCCCATATTTTCGCCAGGAATCCGAGCACCAAAGACTTTGCAGGCCGTATTGGCATTGCCTGGGATCCATTTAAAGACCACAAAACTTCCATTCGAGCGGGCGCCGGCAATTTTTTCGACATCATTATGGCCCGTGAGTATATCTTCGGCTTCTCGCTCGCGCCGCCCTTCGGCTTGGGTGCCAAGGCCAACCCGACCTATGGCCCCGCCTTCGCCGGAGGTGGAACGCCCAATCTTCCCGCACTCAACTCGGGAGAAAATTATCAGATCAGTCAGACGCCCCACATGTACCAATACAATCTCACCATCCAGCGGGACATGGGCTTCGGCACCATTCTATCGGTGGGATACGTTGGGGCCGCCGGCATTCACCTGATGAACAGCTACGAGCAAAATCCACCCACGCCCGTCATCGATGCTAATGGCGTTTACCACTTTGCCACGCTGATCGGCGGAAAAGTCGTTGGAAATCCACGTCTCAACCCCGCCGTCGGCCCGCTGCCGATTAAATCCGCCGTGGGGCACTCCAATTACAACTCGCTGCAAGTGGGTCTGAATCGCCGTTTCCAGAACGGCTTACAGTTCCAAGTTTCCTACACGTATTCGCGATCCATGGACAATGACTCGAATAGCAACGGCCTCGAGAGCTCTAACTCTTCGAACACGCAAATGAACCCTTTCAACCTGTCGCAGGACCGCGCGCCTTCAGATTTCAATCGCACGCAATCTCTCCGCGTAAGCAGCGTTTATAGCCTCCCTTTCCACAAAAACAAACTGGTAGACGGATGGCAGTTGAGCGGACTTCTGACCGCAGCCAGTGGCCCTCCGTTTACCATCGTCACTGGATTCGACCAGACTGGCTTTTTACAGAATTTCTCCGGCCGCCCGAACCTGGTCCCCACCTGCGCCCCCAACGCATTTGAAGGGCTGCCGACCCAATGGTTCAACCCCTCCTGCTTCTCACTAAATGCGTTTGGAACCTTCGGCAATCTCGGAAGGAATACCGGCTTCGGCCCGGATCTCTGGAATACCGATTTCGCATTGCTCAAGAACACCCGGGTTCCCAAGATTTCAGAGTCGCTCAACATCCAATTCCGAGCGGAGATTTTTGACATCTTCAATCACGCGAATTTCGGATTGCCGAATACTACAATGTTTATTGCGGGAGCGAACGGCGGTGGCAGTGTGAATCCCAATGCGGGTCGTATTACAAGCATCGCTACGCCCACGCCTGCACGCCAGATTCAGTTGGCGCTCAAGTTTATTTTCTGAGGTGTGCTCCGGAATCGTCCGTGAAATTGGCAGTTTGGCATTGTAATGCCCAAACCGTCAAGTGGCGAAGTTCCCGCTCGCGAAGGGTTAGCTCGGTCCTGTTATTACTCATTATCGGAAGCCAACTTTGGTTTGCGGTGACGACCAAGATCGGGAGAGCGCCGTGCTTCATGACCATCGATTCGGTTTTGGTTCCATCTGTATCGACGAAGACGATTTTGTGTTCAATAACTACCCGGTCTGGTGGAAGTAGCAGCGTTTCCAATCGTTCTGGATTTCGGCGGTGGTGATGTAACTTTCTACGGGTATGTCGGAAACAATCCGACGTCATTTCGTGACCCTTCAGGCCAGCTTGCGATCGGAGCAATCGTCGGAGCGGTTGTGGGTGGCGTCACAGGCGCGATGGGAGCAAGACTTCAGGCTGGGTCAACGAGTGATGTTGTATTCGGAGCTATATCAGGAGCTCTGTTGGGCGGGGCCTTGGGCTTCATCGATCCTACTGAAGGAGTGTTGACTATCGGAAGGTATGCCCTTTTAGGCGGCGCGGCCGGGCTTCTCGGTGACATCGCAGGTCAGACATGGGGAAACCGTAACCGGACATGCAAATCCTTCAATTACGGAGAAGCAATAGGTTCAGGTATCGGTGGCGCCGTTGGAACTGGGATGGGGGCAATCTTCGCGACAGGGGTTGCGAGCGTTGGAGGTTCCGCAGTTGCCCAAGGACTAATGGGAGGAGGTATAGGCGCGGCAGCATCAACGCTCGGTGGACCAATAGGCCAAGCTATCGGCCCCGATCTTAGGACCAGCGGTCGCTATCCTAGACCTGAGTATCGTGCCTCTTACTTGTACGCGACGCACACCACGCGCTTCCCGCGCTGGTGTTGTTCATAGGCCCCGAATGCAGGCTGGATGATTTCGCTCCGCCGGAAGCCCGCGTGTTTCAGCATGGCCTGCAGCGCTACAGGCGAAGGGCAGGTTGCCAACGGCGTGGCGCCCGCCTCGGTATTCTGATTGTGAAACTCACCCGATTCGTCAATGAGCGCCAGGACTCCCTGGTAGGGACGCACCCACTCTCTCGCGCCCCACTCGGCGTAGCCTTCCACTTCATCCACCACCTGGGTTTCGATGATGCACATCTCGCTGGTCACCCGGCTCACGTTGCGCAAGCAAGGCATGGGATTTTCCAAATGATACAGAATCCCTAGAAAGAGGTGTCCGTGCCAGGAGTAACATGGACCGGCCGATCGTAGGGATTGCGTTTCGCGATCAACGCGGGGTCGATCTAGCCGGCTCAAACACAGAGAGTGAAGGATATCCATTGCAGCCGCTCATGGCGGGCGAGGTTTGCACCGTGGACTTTCATCTCAACATTCCCACGCTCTATTCCACTTCGCTTTCATTCTCACCGGCGGTCGCGAATGGAACGCTAGAGCGGTTCTCTGTGTGCGACTGGATCGATAACGCGGTGGTGCTGCAAATGATGCCGCCCGGAGGTCCCATGTACGGGTACTTCCGATTTCGCTGCTGCGTGGAAGTCAACTCGCGGATCAGTAGTGCACTCGGGCCGCCAAGGTGATTGAATCATGGATTTGCAACCGGGCGGGAACCATCTGATCCATTCTGAGTTGAGGCAAATTCCGGCAAGCCTGATTTTGGAATCGGAACAGAATGGAACAGAATTGGGTTTGTTAGTGGTTGTACGTTAACCAGCAGGCAGAGACAGTTCACAAGTAAATTTTGGGCTCCTCAGGTAGGATTCGAACCTGCATCCTTTCGGTTAACAGCGATTATAGTTTTGCCGTCGGCCAGACGTTTGCCTAGTTTTGAAGTTGCCATTTCGTTAGCAAAGAGTGATGAATGGTGACCTATGGAGACGAAATTTCTTAGCCTGCGGCATGAGGTGGAACTGGGTTCTCGATTCGGCGAATGGGAAGTCTGTTGGTTGGGCGGATGGAACAAACATCAGCACTTCTATTGGGCGATGCTGATAAAGGTTGCTTGTGACGCGCCGCATAAGCAAAAAACGCCGCCGGAAACATACCGGCGGCGTTAAAGGGGAGCTGCGAGATGTTAGGCCTCGACGGAATAGGTTCGCTCTCCGTCGTCGCTCTTAGTGGACATCACGGTCGAGCCCATTTTCTTACCCACCGTGCCGGACAGGAAACCGCGAACCGAATGCGGCAACCAACCTGTGGCTTTCATTAGTTCTTTCGACGTGGCACCGCCGGGCCGTTTCAGGAGTGCCAGGATCTTGGCGGTTTTGCTGCCGTCGCGGGCGACCGTGGGCTTGGCGACCTCCGGCTCGGTGCGGCCTTTGGGCGCCTTCTTGGGTGGCGCTGCCTTACGGGGAGCCTTGGCCTTGACGGGCGGCGCAACGTTGGCGCGGCGTGGCGCGATGCGGGCCTTTTTGTTAGGTTTCGGCTTCCTGCTGCTCACCGCAACTGGGGCGGCGGTATTCTCTTCTGGAATCAACGTGGTCATTTTTTTCGATTGCTCCTGGGTGGTTATCTTTTGCGGTCAGGATATGAATCACTCGGATGCGCCTGAAATGCAAGTCCAAACTGCGTTTGACGGTACGTTGTTTCCACTTGCATGTGGGCCGGCGAAGAGCGTTCATGGACCTGTGGTTGACAGCCACAGAGAGGAACGAAACAAGTGGACGCTGGGTTATTGATGGAGATGGAGAGCCTACGCCAGGCTGGAATGGCTGACCTGCGCAAGAAGTATCGGGAGGTATTTCGGGAAGAGACGCGATGCACGCACCGGGAGCATCTGTTCCGGCGGATTGCGTGGCGTTTGCAGGCGTTGACTGAAGGAGATCTGTCTGAGAGGGAACGCAACCGCGCACAACTGATCGCGCAAGATGGCGACTTGCGGATCAACGCTCCGCGCGAGTTCTTTATCGTAGACGGCGAACGCGTCCGGACGAGGGCGGATGGGAATCGGCGGGAACAAGACCGCCGCCTGCCGCTGCCGGGAACTTTACTTACCCGTAACTGGAAAGGACGGACCGTTCTGGTTGAGGTACTGGGGAAGGGATTCCGATATGAGAATCGGCGGTATTCCTCGCTCAGCGCGATTGCAACTGCGATCACGGGCACTCGATGGAACGGGTCGGCGTTCTTCGGGCTAACGGGTCGCCCGCGTGAGCGAAAGGAGCAACCCAGTGCGAAAAAGTAATCAGAGCGCAAAGGTCGCTGAGCCATCGCTCCATCGCCTGCGGTGCGCAATCTATACGCGAAAATCGACGGAAGAAGGCCTCGATCAGGAGTTTAACTCGCTCGATGCGCAACGCGAGGCTGCCGAGGCGTTCATTCAGAGTCAGCGCCGCGAGGGGTGGATCGCATTGCCCGAGCTCTATGATGACGGGGGTTTCACGGGTGCGAACATGGACCGGCCGGCCCTGAAGAGGCTGCTCCAGGCGGTCGAGGCTCGGGAGCTGGATTGTGTGGTGGTTTACAAGGTCGACCGTCTGAGTCGATCGTTACTGGACTTCACCCGCATGCTGAGCGTCTTTGAAAAGCACAACGTAAGTTTCGTGGCGGTAACTCAACAGTTCAACACCAGCACGTCGCTCGGACGTCTGACGCTGAACATTCTGCTCTCCTTTGCACAGTTCGAGCGGGAGCTCATCGGCGAGCGCACGCGCGACAAGATGTCGGCGGCGCGGCGAAAAGGAAAGTGGGTGGGAGGGTATTCGATGCTCGGCTACGACATAGACCCCGCTGGTGGAAGGCTGTTGGTGAATGAAGAAGAAGCCAAACAGGTACGTCCACGTCTGCGTCCCGCGCGTGATTGTCCGGCTCGACAGATTCCCGTTGTTCTGCGTGGCGCTGTAGCCGTAACTGAGCGTGAGCAGATTCCCGGCTGAGATGTAAGTAGGCTGGAGCCGCGCATTATCGCAGGCCGTACCGTTGCATCGGCTCACCACCAGGCCGTTGCCCAGCGTCTGCTGCGCAATCGCGCCATGCGGCTGATAACTAGTCGTCGTCACGTAGTTGGTCGGCGGGTTCGCCCCGATTTGGCCCATTAGCGTATTCGGCCGTCCGCCTCCATCATATCCCGTCGTCACCATCCGCCCGCTGTTGGGATACTGAATTGACAGAATGCCCACCGTCGGCGGGTACTGGATATTGAAGGTATAGCTCTGCCCGCCAGTGATCTGCGTGGCGGTTGTGACGCGCCCAATGGCCTTAACAGCCGAAAATCCCAGTTTCGGCTGGTACGAACTTCGGGAGCGCGTCAGGTCCTGAAATCCTCAGTTATGACTGGCTGAAATAATCGAGGCAGGTCACACGATGTAGAAGCTTCGGATCTCAATGCGATAGGATTGCAACATGAGAAGGCTTGTCTTGAAAAAACTAGTGATGACTCTGTGGATAGTGAGCGTGGTAATTTTCCTGGCAGAAGTGCCGGTAGCAGGGCAGATCACTGCCTACCACCCGCCGCGAGCGTTTGATGGTCACGCTGACTTGAGCGGTGTTTGGCAGACGATCAACAGTGCGAATTGGGATCTAGAAGATCACGCTGCCCAGCCAGGCCCGATATGGCAACTTGGGGCTATCGGAGCGGAGCCAGCGGGTGAGAGCGTGATTGAGGGTGGAACAATCCCGTACAAACCAGAAGCTCTGGCGAAGCGAAAAAGTAATTTCGCCGATAGGCGAATGAACGATCCCGAAGCCAAGTGTTATTTGCCGGGTTTGCCCCGGGCCAACTATATGCCCTATCCGTTTCAAATTATCCAGTCTCCCCGGGGCATCCTGTTTGTCTATGAATATGCCACTGCCAATCGCTTGGTCAATATGGGCAAGCCGCAGGAAGCCGCGACCGACACCTGGATGGGCACGAGCAACGGGCACTGGGAAGGCGACACCCTGGTCGTGGACGTCACGGGCCTGAATGGGCTGGCATGGTTCGATCGATCTGGGAATTACGCAAGCAATCAACTGCATGTGGTCGAACGGTTCACTCGTATTGACGCATCGCATATGGATTACCAAGCGGTTATTGAAGACGCGTCTGTATTCGCCCGTCCATGGAAGATTACCATGCCGCTCTACCGCCGGGTGGAAAGGAACGCACAGCTTTTGGAATTTAAGTGCGTCGCATTCGCGGAAGAATTGCTCTATGGACAATATAGTAAGCAGACGAGCAACAAATGAACGTGAAAGTAGTCAGGGGCAGAAATCGGAGCGCAGCCATGTTAGTGGCGTTCTGCCGACATGCAGCCCGGAAATCATACCTCAATACGACTCCACGAATTTCGAACCGAAGGTCGACAGGCTATTGTGGCAAGAGTGGGCAATGGCATTCCAGCAACCCGCACTGACCGTTGCAGACGTCGACAGGACCCTTTGCGTGGAGATTCACCCTTCGGCAAAGATCTTTCAAAGACGAGGCTTTCTTGAATCAGACCCTTGCTTCACGGACTCAACGAATTCGAAGCCGTAAGCGCGATCCAGCGCTAGTTGGGAAGAGTCGGATGTAGCGAAGCCGCGACCTTCTCGTCTAAATTGCGGCAGGTCAAAGGACTCTCTTGGGCCCGCGCTACGTTTGAAGGTTGAACGTCGCACTGGGGAATCCCGCTTCATGAGAATGAATGGTTGTTCTTAATAAAATAGTTTTGAGCTAATGCGTAGCTTTCGAATCGTCGTCGATCCTTGCCCCGGTAACTTGCTTCTCCGCATCACGAGCGTTGGCAAGCGCATCCTTCATCATGTAATTCCCCTCATGACAAGCGTACTCATAAATGATATAGCTGGGGTCAAGCTTGTAGGGCATGTGAATGGTCCATGGCCTCGTCCAAGTCTTGGGATCATTGATAGTTACGTCGTAGCTCAGCTCATCCGGGGCCACGCGCGTAAACCGTTCAACTAAGCGCGCTGCATCGGAAAAGAGGCCGTCGCCGACACCCGGAAGTTCTTTTAAGTTGGTCGTCTCAACCACGAGCGTGTTTCCTTCCCAATGTCCGCGCGAGTCGCCCATATACATCAAGATCTTTTTTCCAACGTGCAGACTTCCGTCCAGTCGGATAACACGCGCCTCATGAATCATCTCATTGCGAATCACCACATATCCTGGTGCCTGGATAATTTCATTCCCGAAATTATAAATGTAGGGCAGCATACTACTGACCACCCCGCGGCTAATACAGCGACTGTAGCTGTCGAAATCCTCCCAGGTGTCGATTGTCTTGGGGAATTTCTGGCCCGGACCACGCCCACCCCGAAACTCCTTGATCATCTTCTCGCCTTCGGCCGTCAATGGCGGGATTCTTCCGTTCGGAGGATCAACAACTAACGAGGTCTGACGACTCGGTTTTCCCCGCTCCTGCCAGTACGTGGGCGGATTAACAGGCACTGCGCCGCCGCTTTTTGCGAATGTTTCATGATCTGCCTCGGTCTGCTTTTGTGCCTGCTCTTCTCTTTGCTCCAATTCCTCGTCTGTTAGAGCGGCTTTGTCACCTAGACTGGCAGGCCGTTGCATGGGTATGTTTGCGCTGGCGGGCCACTGTCCCTGAAGATCCGGGTCGCCCCATGAGGTTTTAGGTGGCATCCAAATTTGTTTGTTCGTGGGCGTGCGTGCCCCCGTACCCAACGGATTTTGACCCTTGACGGGTGCTAGCGCCCAGGCTGCGATAGCAAGACTTGCGAGAAATCGGTGTTTCATCAGTCGCTACTTTTGATCTATCGGAGTATCCGGGTTCGATCCGCCCACAAATAGCTTCTTTCCATCCTTGAAGGTGACGCTGCCGCCGTTGGCCTTGTTCTGCCCACCTTTAGCCTGATACCCATCGATGGTCAGTTCGGTTCCTACCTCAAGGGAGTGCTTTGTGAATCCGCGCCTCAGCATGATGTTCGGACTTCCGCACTCCACCATCCAATTGGTGACCTTACCGTCCGCGCCGACAATATCAAGATGAATCCAGGAGTGCGGATTGATCCATTCCATCTCGGTTACCTTGCCCTGCAAGTGCACCGGCTTCTTATCGTCGAACTCCGCGGCAAAGGAGTGGTGCGCCCATGCCCGTCCTGTCAACACTAACACCCCCGCGCCCAATATTAGTCTCAAATCGGCTTGCATCCTGAGTCCTCGTTTGATTATTCTGTCCGGTCCGGTCTATCTGCGTTGGCAGATATGGGTTCCGTTGCCCCCAACTTCCGAAGAATGTCCGCCGTTGCTTTAAACCGTACCATCGCCAAAGCTAGTGGAGTCTGTCCGCGCTTGTTCTTTGCATTCACCTCGGCGCCCCGTTCAACGAGCAACTGGACTAGTGCGGTGTGTCCTCTCGATGCCGCTATGTGCAGAGCCGTGTCGCCAGCCTGATTAGCAGAATTGACGCTGCCACCCAAATCGAGTACTGCTTTGGACGTTTCCAGTATATGGGCGTCATCCACTCGAGCTGCCCCTCGGACCCCCGCGGTCCTTGCGGTGGCGGTAACGGCTGCCATCAGGGGCGTGACACCCTCGTCGGTCGCGAGCTTCGGATCAGCGCCGCCGGCTGCCAGCGCAGCAAGCATGTCAACTGAAGCGTACTTCGCGGCCATCCAGAACGCAGTCGCTCCAACCTGTGACCCTGTCAGTGCATAGTCTGGGCCGTAGCGTCGGATTGGAGTTCCGTTCGCAATGCGAGCGTTTGGATCGGCCCCGTGTGCCAGAAGCGCCTTCACCAAATCCGCTTTCCCTCTGAGCACCGCGGCGTGTAGAGCCGTATATCCGGTCCCGGCGGCATTTGGATCGGCTGCATTATCGAGTAAAAATACCGCAAATGCCGCTTGGCCACTATGCGCTGCGATCACAAGGGCACTATTGCCGCTCGCATCGGTCTCATTGGGGCTCACTCCTGCGCGTAGCAAGAGCTTTCCCGACTCAACATCCCCTTGCTGCGCAGCAAACAACAAAGGCGTACTTCCCCCAGTTTCGATGGTTTTGGAAAGGCCTCGATCATCAAGAGCCTGATTCCCCTCCCGTGCGACAAAGACAAGCGAACCATTCGATTTAGAGCGGGCATGGACGTCCGCTCCATGGTTGATCAGCTCGCGTACAACATCCGGATGGCGTTCTGCAGTTGCCCACATCAAAGCTGTTTGGCCCTTTGCGCTTTCTTTTGCGTTCGGATTTGCTCCACGGGCTAGGAGGGCCTTCACCGCATCTACGCTGCCCGAAGCAGCCGCATTCATCAGAGGCGACACTCCTGTAGCGGCAGTCATGTTCGGATTCGCACCGGCTGCCAGTAAGCTCTCGGCCATGGCTGCATTCCCATTGGAGCAGGCAAGATAGAGCGGCGTAACACCAAGCTCGTTGGTGGCGTTCACTTTTGCCCCCGCGCGAAGAAGGGCCGCAGCCATTTCCAGGTCATCCCAGTGCGCGGCCCAGTGCAGAGCTGTGGCGCCATCGCCTTGTTCGGCATTAACATCTGCGTGCCGCGTCAGCAAGGCGCGTACTCCATCCTTGTCTTGGTTTTTGGCGGCCTCGACGATTCGAAGATCGCTCGCGGAGGCCACCGACAGCAGCAGGAACAACCACCAAGCAGCTAATAGTTGGCTCTTGCATTGCATCTTGTTTCTCCCTGTATTTCGCTTTTGTAGCAAGAAAGGGTTGTCCCTCGAGCGCCAAATTTTAGACTAAGCTGATCTCGCCGGTGCTGTCCCCGATGCTCTCCACGTGCACGCCAAGTTTCCTCAGCAGGGTTACATGGAGATTCGCAAGCGGCGTATCCTTGGCATACCGGATGTGCCTCCCGCCTTTGAGCTCGCCGCATCCTCCGCCCGAAAGGAGGACCGGCAGGTTCAGCGGATCGTGCGTATTCCCGTCGCTGATGCCAGCGCCATAAATGATCATCGCGTGGTCCAGAAGCGAACCTTCTCCGTCAGGCGTCGACCGCAGCTTCTCTAAAAACTGGGCGAAAAGACTAATGTGGTAGTTGTTGATCTTGGCAAGCTTAGCGAGCTTTATCGGATCATTCTGGTGATGGGAGATGGCATGATGCGCGTCTGGAATTCCTAAATCTGGAAATGTGCGCCCGCTTTGTTCGCGGCCGATCATGAAGGTGGTGACCCGAGTCATGTCACTCTGATAGGCCAATACGAGCAAGTCATACATTAACTTTGCATGATCTTCAAATTTGCTCGGAATACCCGCCGGGTGTTCCGTCACTGCAAACTGCTGCGCGCTCTGTTCTGAAGCGGTCTGAATGCGTCGCTCTACGTCGCGAATGGCGTCGAAATACTCACTCAATTTAGCGTGGTCAGTCGGTCCGAGATCTCGGTCGAGACGGCCGATTTTCTGGATCACCGAATCCAAAATGCTGCCATCCTTCTGCATGCGGGCGCGTCTCGCGGTGGCGTCTGTACTACTACTGTCTCCAAACATCCGCTCAAAGACCGCGCGCGGATCGTGCTCCATTGGTAACGGAGTTGTCGGCGTGCGCCATGAGATGGTACTGGTGTAGGCGCAACTGAAGCCGGAAGAGCATGTGCCCGCCGATTCGCTGGACTCCAACCCGACTTCCAGAGAAGCCAACTGAGTATGCCTCCCAAGTTCCTTCGCGAGGATCTGGTCCATCGAAATCCCTGCGTGAAGGTCGGCAGTCCCGCGAGAAGGCTTGGGGGGGACGTCGGTTAAAAATCTAGTGCTGGCCTTAGGATGCGTGTCACCTTGATTCGCCCGCGGTGGCGGGATGCTGTTTAGCCCGCTCAGCACGGTCAAGTGGTCCCGAAACGGCACGAGAGGCTCGAGGGTTGGCGATAACTCGAACGCCGTGCCCTCGGCCACCGGCGTCCAATCCTGCATCATAATACCGTTCGGCACATACACCACTCCAAACCGGTTTACTGGCTGGGCTGCGGTTTTGTCAAATGCCATGAGCGCTGGCACCATGCTATCGAGCAATGGCAGCGCCAACGCCGTGCCTACGCCCCGGAGGATCATGCGGCGGCTAAGTACGTTCTTGGTAATGATCATTGGCCTGATCTCCGTGCTCTTTTTTGATCTGAATTTTGAATGCTACTCGCCACATTAATTTTAATTGGTGCATCCCGCGCGGTCCGCATCTGAAACGGCGCGCTCTTAACAATGCCTTCGATAATGGAGGACCATCGATAGTCGGTGGCGGAGGCATCACGGGTGATCTTCCGGATGGCTGGGTAGTCGTAGTACTCCACGCCGCGGCCAAGGCCCCATTCCATAAGTTTTTCGGTTAGCGCGCCGACAAATTGCTCGCGGCGGTCCAACAAGAGTTTGCGAAGACCGGTTACGCCCTGAAGCTTTGTACCGTCTGGAAGGGCACCTGTGGCATCAACAGAAAGTCCGTCCCTGGTGGCATGCCATTGGCCAACGGCATCAAAATTCTCGAGCGCGAAGCCGAGCGGGTCCATCCGCATATGGCAAACTGCGCACGCAGGATTGGCGCGATGCGCTTCGAGACGCGCCCGCACCGATAGAATCTTACCGCCCGAATTCTCCGGCAGCGAGGGCACGTTCGGTGGGGGCGGTGGAGGGGGGGAAGCGAGAAGATTCTCGAGGACCCACTTTCCGCGCAGTACTGGCGATGTTCTGTCGGCGTAGGATGTCACGAGCAGAACCGCACCCTTGCCCAACAATCCTTTTCGGTTTTCATCGGCCAATGTTACACGCCGGAAATGGCTTCCGTAAACATTTGGTATCCCATAATGCCTAGCCAAGCGGTCGTTGAGAAACGTATAATCCGCGCGTAGCAAGTCAACCACGCTGTGATTCTCTCGTATCTGACTTTCAAGGAACAGCTCTGTCTCCTCCTGCAAGGCTCGACGAAGATTTTCATCAAAATCGGAAAACTTGTCTGGATCAGGCGCAGCGGCGCGGAGTTTTGGAAGTTCAAGCCATTGACTCCCGAAATTGTACGCCAAGGACTTCGCTCGAGCATCGACGAGCATACGCCGAACCTGCTGTTCCAGAATGCCAGGTTCTCGAAGCTTCCCGCTCGTGGCCGCGTCTAAGAGCTTGTCATCAGGGATACTGCTCCATAAAAAGAAGGACAGCCGAGAGGCCAGTTCTAGGTCGCTCAGCCGATAGGGAGCGCCCGGCGAAGCCTTCAGTGGATCGCGTTCGATATGGAACAGAAATTCCGGATCCGTGAGAATCCGTTCCAGGGCAGCCTGAATGCCAGCGTCGAAACCCCACCGCTTCCTGTCTGCCTCGTAGAAGCGGAGGAGAACCTGGATGTCTTCCTCGATAATCGGTCGGCGATAGGCGCGACGGGCAAGGATCGAGAGGATCTTCCGGGAGCAAGGTCGTTCATCTGCCGGGGCCTTTGGCCGACATACGAAGATGGCGCGGCGGCTAGGCGTATCGCCTGGCCCATCCACATGAAATGGACCTCCAATCGCGACCGTCTCCACGGCCGGGTTACCGTCATACAATTCATTGAACCCAATGCCAGATCCTCCGGTTTGAGGCGGTTGGAGGATGCCCTCCAACTTAGGCGTATTTTCGACAAATGATACCCCCACTACGCGCGTACCGGCTCGGGCTTTGAATCTGACTTCCAAGCCTTGGTCGGCAAAGTGCATGTATTGTTCCCATGCGGGATCTCCGGGGACGCTACCGGCAAAACTCGCCGGGGCGGGCTTGCCTGGAGCATCGCCTCCAACCGTAAACAACTTAATCCTCTTGCCGTCCAAACGAACCTCAATAGGGTGCGGTCGACCCATTCCGATAATATATTGGTATTCTTGACCCCGCAGGCGAATTTTGATGGCGTACTCCCCGTCCACCGGAAACCTATGATGAACTGCTACACCGCCACGAGAACCAAAGGGAAGATCCTCGCTAGCCCGAGTGTCTTGAACCAAGAGCTTGGGGACGGCGTAGGTTTCAAATACCGGAATAACCCTTTGGTCGCCTACGGCGAGCCGACTAATCTTTCGAGCAGCGGACATATATCGCTCGACGAGCGCCGGCGACACAGAAAGGGCTCCCGCCATATTGTCGAAGCCGTCCTCGCCTGCGTCATCGAGTCCGAGGATTGACCGTCCGTCAATTTCAAGCGCGAGTAAATCGCGAATGGCATTGGTGTACTCGGTCTGACTCAAACGGTGGATGGCAACACTCCCTGGATTGGGCTTGCCCGCCGCCGCCTGATCGAGCTTCGCTTCTAGCCAAGAACTGAAAGAGTCAGCGGTAGCTCGATCCGGGTGAGGCATGCCGGCTGGAGGCATCGCGCCCGTGCGTATTTTGCGCAGTACTCTCTCCCAGATCTCAGCGTCTTTACTGACATCCTGAATATCTACGTGGTCTAGTGTCAGTTCAGCGGTCTTGAGCCGCTGGTTGTGGCACGTAACACAGTACTTATTCAGCAGCAGACGCTGCGGCGATGGAGAGGGTGGTATAGGGGTTGCGCTGGCATGTTCCTCTTCTGGCGTCTGTGAATAGCCCGAGGTGGCTGACACGACCGCCATCCAACCTACACCGAAGAAAAAAAGACCTCTACAGAGCACCATTTTAAGCAACCACATGCTATCAGAGTCTATTTACAGGGTCAACCGCCGAGCGGGGTTCGGTCGTTAATACGTTAGTTGTCCGGTGGAATTAGCTGCAAGACGCTATCCTGGAACCCGTATGCAACCGGATTGTGTGCGTTTCGATCCGAATTTCGAACCCTGCTAATACTCTCGTATCTCGGCACTTTTTAGAGAGCAAGCGATTGACTTTCGCGATAACACCTGGCAGTTCCCAGTTGTAAACCGCAGAGTAACCGTTGGAATCGCCGAAATGAACGATGGGATCATGACTGTCGCGTACCTTAGGGTAGTGCGAAAACGTATACCGACTCGTTGCCCGCGGTACTCGGGTTGCCGATATTGCCCTCTCCAGCGGCAATGATGGCGACATACTGTTTGCCGTTCTTGCCCTGATACGTAATCGGTACAGAGCGAGCGACATATTCAAGTTTGGTCTCCCAAACAACCTTGCCCGTCCGCGAATCGAAGGCGCGGAAGCGCCGGTCGTTGGTGGCTCCGATGAACACCAGGCCTCCTGCGGTGACAATGGAACCCCCCGAATTGATCCGGCCCGTGTTGCGTTTGCCTGGGGGAAGATCGTCTGTGACGCCGAGGCGCACCTGCCAGGCGATTTCTCCAGTATGAACGTTGATGGCAGTCATCTGGCCCCAAGGCGGTTTCTGACATGGCCAGCTCTGCTCTCCAAGAATAGCTCCCTTTTCGTCTAGTTTCTTGTCCCAAAACTTGGAGAAATAGGACGTCCCATATACGCTCCTCAAATCGTAGGGAACGCGCGAGTCTTGTGGCATCTTTTCAATCCAGCCGAGGCTACCCCAATCCTGGGTGTTCATGAAGACATATCCCAGTTTCGGATCGGCCGAAATGCCTCCCCAATCCACGCCCCCGCGGGACCCCGGAAAGTTGACGGTGGTTATGGGCGGGGCCCCTGGCGCACGATAAACCCAAGGAGTGTAAGGCCCTTCATTGCTCTGTAGCCCACTGCGTTCGGCTAGATCGCGACAAGCTTTCGCGTGGGCCTCGGTCGTGTCTTCGGCCGTAACCAGGTCAGCCAGTGTGAAACTATGACGGCCAATCGGCGGCGGCTTCACTGGAATCGGCTGGGTAGGTGCCGTGACTTCCCCCGGAACTCTGCTCTGCGGTACAGCTGTCTCCTTGACGCCGAATACAGGTTTGCCCGTGACGCGATCGAGCACATACAAATAACCCGTCTTTCCTGTCTGCGCGAGAGCCGGAATCTTTTTGCCGTTCACCGTAACATCCAGAAGCACAGGACTCGGAGGCAGGTCCATGTCCCAGATATCGTGATGGACTACTTGAAAATACCATTTGAGTTTTCCGGTATTCGCGTCAAGCGCGACTAGAGAGCTGCCGAAAAGATTGTCGCCCTTTCGGTCGGCCCCATAGAAGTCACTAGAGACGCTTCCTAGAGTCGTGTAGAGAATATCCCGATCGGTATCGACGGTCATATAGAAGCCCCAGTTATTGGCTCCGGAGCGGTTCCTCCATTCGTCGCCCGACCAAGTCTCAGAGCCTGATTCGCCGGGCCAGGGTACGGAATGAAACTCCCATATTTTGGCGCCAGTTCGGGCATCGTAGGCTCGCGTATCGCCGGCCGGTCCAGTCGCCGGAAGCTCTTGTACATTTGCGCCAACGAATAGTAGGTTCTTATAGACAGTGGGCGGCGAAGTATAAGGGACAACCAAGTCGACCTCACCTTCCTTGCCGAAGCCCGGGTCAGCTTTTCCAGTGTTTGCGTTGAGCGCGAGCATGCGGCGGCCAATCGTGAAAATGATTCGAGGCGGATTATTTTTGTCGCCGGGCCAGTAGGCAACACCGCGAATGGATGGCACGCCGTTTGAGGGTTCGTATTCCCAAATTAACTTTCCGGTTTCGGGATCGAGCGCAACTACTCGCTTACCGGCGCTCAAATACATCACGCCCTTAACAACAATGGGCGAGCCTTCGGAAATGCCATTTCCGCCGGCTGGCCGGTCGCGTTCAGCCGAAGAACGGAGACGGAAAGTCCACACTGACGCAAGCTTGGCCGCATTCTTCGTGTTGACTTGCGCAAGAGGTGAGTATCGGGTCCCACCCAAATCACGACTGAACACCGGCCAATCCGAGGGATCAATGCCCCGGGGCCTGCCGGTCGTCTGCGCGGTGAGAACAGGCACGATCAATATTGCACAAAGAAAAACGGCACGGCTATGCAAAAACATAGATGTTCGATCGCCTAATTCGTCGCCGAAAGGGGCGCCTTGCCGTCGAGAATAAAGGTTAACAGCTTTGGCCGAGGAGGGATTACCCGCTTTCCTTCGGTGGCGGCGTTTGCCTGCTCTGCGTTGCGGGGAACGATCAACCCGGTCCCCCCCATAAAGGAAACGTATTGCTTCCCATCGATTTGGTATGTAATCGGAGGGCCCATGCCGGCTTGCAAACCAGTTTGAATGTCTAACAGTTTTTCTCCCTTGTCAGCACTGTAGGCGACCAATCTCCCGTCGGAAAGAACCTGGAACACCAGGTTTCCTGCGGTTGACACAGTGCCACCATGCTTGCCACCGCCCCCCGGCGTGCGCCAGCGCTCTTTTTGCGCGATCGGATCCCATGCCAGGAGGACATCCAACTCCTCTTCGCGCGGAATGGGCCCTATGGCGGATAGCGGAGGCTTCGGCGCACCCGGCGTGGAGGGCGTGCCCCGCGCAATTCCCAGGTTCGATCGCCCCGGCTTGTAACTGAAGTTCTGGTCCATGGCGAACGGATAGCTGTTGCTAGTCGAGGTGGGGATGTACACCAATCCAGTGGCTGGATTGAAGGACATCTGAGACCAATTATGCGCTCCCGGCGGACCCGGCGAGATCGAAACAGCCTCCGCGCCGTAGTGAGCTTCTGGATTCACGATCGGCCGCCCAGTCTCTTCGTTGAGACCTTTTGCCCATGTTACACGGGCGAAAGGCTGGCCCGAAATGAAAGCTCCTGTAAGCCGGTCGAGCACGTAGAAGAAGCCGTCCTTGTTCGCCTGCATGATCACTTTACGCGAGCGTCCTTGTATGGTGAGGTCGGTGAGCATTAATTGCTGTACGCTATCGAAATCCCAAGAATCGCCAGGAACTACCTGGTAGTGCCACTTCAATTCGCCAGTGTCGGGCTTCACCGCGAGAATGGAAGCTACATATAAGTTATCTTTGCCTTTTGATTGGCGCAGTTCCTCAGGCCAAGGTCCACCGTTGCCCGTTCCCACATAAAGCAGATCAGCTTCCGGGTCGTACGCAGCACCATCCCAAACCGGGCCGCCGCCGCCTAGCTTCCACCATTCGCCATCCCAGGTTTCTGCGGCCTTCTTTAAAGCCGGATTTTCGAAAGGTTTCGACGGATCTCCCGGAACCGTATAAAAGCGCCACGCAAAATGACCAGTGGCCGCATCAAACGCATCGAAATGCCCGCGCACCGGAAACTCTCCCCCGCTAACGCCGACAATTACTTTACCCTTCGCGATGCGCGGAGCCATAGTGATCGTGTAATTTTCCTGCGGATAAGCCACGCGCGCCTCCCACGTGGGCTTTCCAGTCATGGCATCCAGGGCTACCAGCCGGCCATCAATAATAGGGGCGATGATTGTGTCGCCGTAAAGAGCTATACCTCGGTTCACCACTCCACAGCAGATTTTCGGGCGCACCGCCGCCTGGTTTACTTCCGGATCCCAACGCCAAAGTTCCTTCCCTGTGCGTGCGTCCAGCGCAAATACTATACTCCAGTTGGTAATGCTGTACAACACGCCATTCCACACTAGCGGGGTGGCTTCTTGATAGCCGCCACCAAGTCCCACATCATACGACCACGCGAGTCCTAAGCGGCTCACATTACTCGTGTTGATCTGCTTGAGCGGACTGTAGCGCTTCTCCCCAGAATCCAGACCGTTGGTCAACCACTCTTCGCCCGTTGTGCCCGCATTCCTCAATACTGAATCGTCGATCCGCCGAACAGGTTGCGCTGAGACTGTTCTGGCCGTCAGAATCAACGCTAGGATTAACATAAATATTAAGGTCATTTTTTGTAAGGGCATAGGGGGCAGCATGAACATACGGTCTTAAATGAAGGCCGGAATTATTTATTGAGCGGAGTCTCGCTCACTCACAAGTAAACTCCGCTCGATTCGCACCTCAGGTCTAAGCCCAGCTTTAGAAATAGATCTTGGCCGCAAGCTGAATAATTCTCGGGCTGACATCGGCCAGGAGCTTTCCGAAACTAGTGCTGTTTAGAGCAACAGGTGCGGTTCCCAGAACTGATTGCGCTACCCCAGGCGTATTGTAATTGACGCGGTTCTGAATATTGAAAGCCTCTCCTCGGACCTCGAGCTTAATGTGCTCCCGAAGCTGGAAGGCTCTCGAAACGGAAAGGTCGATATCGAAATAGCGCGGTCCCACCAGGCTATTGATTCCGAGATTGCCGAACGTGCCGGTGGCTGGCGCAGCAAAAGCGGCTCCATTGAGCCAACATGTGCCTGGCCCCTTGTCCGCGCAGTAAGGACTGGCGAGCACCAGATTCGGGCGCTGCGCGGTCGTGGCGACGCCAGTTAAGGCATTGTCAACACCCGTCGTTGCGTTGAAATTTATACCACTCCGGAAATTGGAGATCACGCCGATTTGCCAGTGCCCGGCGACCGCGTCGACTAGATGCTGAGAAAACTTCGGCGACTGCGCCACCACCGAGAGATTGAATACGTGCCGCAAATCGGTCCCGGGGCAGCCGCCCCGATCGAACCGACGGTCGTTGGGATTAGTGTACATGGGACCCGAAAGTTCCGTAGTCGCTAAATCCGCAATACAATGTGACCACGTGTAATTTGCCAAAGCTGTAAAATTGTTCGCCAGTCGGTGTTGTAGCGACACGAGGAGTGCGTTATAGCTAGCGGTTCCTCCGTCATCCAGAAGTTCCAAACTATTGAAAATTGGTCCCTGCACGGGATTAGCCAACGTTAGTGTTTTGCGTGCCGAAATATTGGTGGTAGTGGAACAAGGCCCAGCGGCTTTCAGACCATACTGTCCTGCGGCGCAGGTTCCCGGTATGTAAACCGCCGGGTTCAATTCCCGGTCGGTCCATAAATGGATTGTATTGTTACCGAGATAGGTTGCCGATGCAAGCCAGTCCTTTCCGATTTGTCGTTGTATGCTTAAATTCCATTGCTCGAGATACGTCACTTTAACATCCAGCGGTACCGTTTCAAAATATTCATTGGCTGGAAACGCGGAGCTTTTGCTTAAGGTCACAGGAAACGGGTTTCCGCCAGGAAATCCCTGCCAAGGATTCGCGAACCCTCCGGGAGGCGTATTGATCGTGATGGATTCACCCCAAGGGGTCTCATTGGCGTAGTTATAGAAGAACAGCGTATGCGGAAGATCATAGAAAATACCGGCCGACGCCCGAATCGTCATTTTTCCATTCCCTTGAGGATCCCAGACGATACCAGCTCGAGGTGCAAAATCATTCCACTTCGCGTGACTCGGATGATTGTTCGTATCGAATCCCGGATCACCAGGATACAAGACGCCAGGAGGGGCATTGGTGTAAACACTGGAGCGTACGTTTTGGTCGAATAAAGTTCGGTCAAAGTGTGAGACCCAACCAAACTTTCTGGCGCCTCCCAAGTACGGTTCCCAACGAAGTCCGTAATTTGCCGTCAGCCGACGTGATATCTTCCAGCTGTCCTGAATATAGGCGGCAAGATATCGATAACGCTCATAATCCTGGTTGATCATGTTTTGCGCGAAGGTGGACGGAACTCCCAAAAGAAAATCTGCCATCGGCAGGCCACTCCGCGAGCCGTTGAAAGTGAAAGCACCCGCCGCTGCAAGAAGCACAATCGAATTCGAGCCGCTTCCGATGTAATTTCCTCCAAATTGGATTTGGTGCGCCCCCCGCAACATGCTAATGTCGTCCGCGACTTGGTAAGTGTTTGTGAAGTTGGTACCGGGGTTCGAACCGTTACCGTTCGTATAGAGAGCGCCGGTGACATTTAGCGAAAGGTATTCCGGATACAATTCCGTCACCCCCTGAATTCCCAGATCGTGGGCTCCGAAAAGTGGTACTTGCGTCTTCACGATTGCAGACCGGTTATAGGTGGCGTGGAATGAATTGAGAGCGGTTGGAGACATGACGTAGGTGTCTCCCAAAACCACGGAATTGACCAAGTCATCCGGCGACGGCTGAGTGACGGAGAGCGGCGTGCCGGTGTAGCTGGACGGAGCGAAAAAGTGCGTAATTAAATGGCGAACAAAAATAGATTGCTTGGAACTCAGCTGATAGTCTAACTTCGAGACGCCCATATGCTCTGCCTGATTGGCCAGCGAACCGAAGTGAACCATCCCGCAAGGGTCCGTGGTAGATCCGTAATAAGTCGTCGCCTTCAATGCGGGGCCGCTGAATAGGGCAGTCGGAATCTGATTACCGGAGAATGCGACACCGGTAGCAGGATTTTTTAGACTAATCTGCTTCCCGCTGTTGCAAGAGGGTGAAGCGACGGCACTAAAATCGCCTCTTAGCATCGCCGGCGTCGGAATGAAACTGGTGCCGATTGTCGGAGCAGAATGCTGAATAGTGCCCTGGTAGCCCGCAAAAAAGAATAGCTTGTCTTTTTTGATCGGTCCGCCGAATGTGGCGCCGAACTGGCTCCGTTTAAGCGCATCACGCGCCGGCGAGAACGTGTCGCGGGCATTGAAGTCTCCATTCCGCAGAAATTCGAACAGATCGCCGTGATAACTATTCGTGCCCGACTTCGTCACCACATTTACCGCGCCGGAGGAGTGATGCCCATACTGCGCGGGCAAAGCACTGGTTTCTACTTTGAACTCTTGGAGTGCATCCGGAAAGGGAAGCGGTAGGTTGGCGTTGTTGATTGGATCATTATGGGTGCCACCGTCCATCACATAAGTAAGCCCATTGGACATGCCGCCACCTACGCTGATCACGGCTTCATTTGGATAGTTCTTAGCGCTGCTTAATTGACCGCTGTTCGCTTGGGGAACCGTGGCCGCCGCGCCAGCGAGAGTGATGAGCTGCGTTGCCAAGCGTCCGTTGAGGGGCAAATCCACCACGCGCTCTTGATCCACAACCTGCCCTACACCCGAGTTCTGAGTTTCCACCATGGTGGCGTTCGCGGTTACCTGGACTTTTTCTGATACGGCGCCGACTTTCAAGGTGACATCAATCGTGGGCTTGCTGGCCACTTGCAACACAATACCGGATTGCGTATACGCGCTGAATCCATCTTTCTTGACATCGATTCGGTATGGACCGATCGGCAAATTGGTCAATGTATACGAGCCGTCCACATTGCTCTGCGTGGTGCGTGACAGGCCGGTGTCGGTCTGAATCGCTACGATTTGCGCGTCCGGAATCGCAGAACCGCTGGAATCCTGAATCGTCCCCACAATCTGTGAGGTGGAAATTGACTGAGCTAACAGGCCCGCGCAGACAAACACCAAAACACAGGTAATCACAAACATTCGCATCCTAATCACCCCTTGCCCAAAATTTGAGCACCGCCGAAATCGAAATCTCGGGAACAGTATCACACTCCATGCGGGGTGTCAACGGTAAAGCTAGTTGTGTCGTTAGCACGTTAGTTGTCCGGTGGAATTAGTTTGCTAGTTGTCCGGTCAAGGTAACCGAGCCAGATGATGCCCCCCAGAGAAATGGGGCGGATGCATCCAGCGCAAGCAGGCTACAACTGGGCAAAGCACACGCTGCAAGGCGACAGGCTGGTGGGCGCCTAAGGGAGAGCGGGCCGTAAGCGCGCTGCGGCCACGGCTGCAAACGCCCGGTATGCTGCTGCACATCGACAGCAGAAAACACCGTTTCAGGACGACCACAACCATGACCTGCACCACGCAAAAAGGAATCTACTATGCACAGCTGGTGGCAGCGAAATCGACGCTCGTGATGGCTGCGCTGCACGAGGTATCGAGCACGAAGTCTTGTTTGCGCGCTCTATGTTGATCGTGCCAGTCACTTTTTCGTAACAGCGAGGGTCGGTGAGCCAGTCGATAAGACGCTTTGAACGCAATCGATAAGCGCGCTGTGTTCTCTGTTCCACGGCTCGAGCTCACTGCGTCCGCAGCCGCAGGAAGCTGGGCCATGAACGGAGGCTTTCATGCCGAACCTCCGATTGAACTCCGCAACGCGTTGTTCGCGCAGGAAGCAGTTGATCGTAGTGAGCAAGAGTATGTCGGCCAGCCGCAACTCTTCCGATCGGCGGCTCTGCCACGTGCCGAAGTTCCCTACGCCGCACCGCCGAAACTGCGAAAGCTAGCGACATCGTCGGTCTCTTGAGTAGATCCTAGAAGATTTAGTTTGAGTAACCAAAGGAGATGAAGTGCAAGACGTCATTTTAAGGCGCCATAACGGATAAGTGCGCGATTATTTGCGCTCGCGCGAGAACGAGTTCTGATAAACTTCATCCTGAAATCCAGAATAGGAGTATCCAGATGCGCCTCTGTCGTGTCAGTCCAATCGCGTTGAGCTTGCTAGTAGTCCTATCCGCAGTCCTTGCAGTTGCCCAGCAAGGCAATTCTCCCAAACTCGGTTCTGATGCCCCAACCATGGGCTACAAAGAAGTGACAGATTGGCCGACCCAAGTCTTGAACGCGGCCGGCACCCCCGCCGGTCCGTGGAATTTCATCCAGGTGTCCGGTGTGGCGATCGATTCTCGAGGCCACGTTCTCGTGCTTCATCGAGGCGCATACCCGATTTTGGAATTCGAGAGCAACGGAAAGCTCGTGCGCTCATGGGGAGACGGGATGTTCAGCGAGGGCAGGGTCGGGCCAATCGCGATGAAGGACCGAGTTCCCGGCAAGGCTCTCTTCTCAGCCGTCTATGGGCCGTCGGGTTGCGTCTCATGCGGCGCGCACGCGATTCGAGTGGATCCTGAGCAGAATATTTGGGTTATTGACGCCTCGGGGCACGTGATCTATAAGATGGACCAGCAAGGAAAGACGGTCCTGCAACTTGGGCAAAAAGGAATGGCTGGCGCGGGCCACAACAGCTTTGACCTGCCCACGGATGTTGGTTTCGCGCCAAATGGCGATTTCTATGTGTCGGACGGGTACGCTGGCTCACGGGTGGTGAAATTTTCGCACGATGGCAAATATATCCTGGAATGGGGCACGAGAGGAACGGGGCCCGGTGAATTCGAACTACCGCATAACATAGTCGTCGACGCCCGAAGCCGAGTGTATGTCGCCGACCGGGAAACTAAACGCATCGAAGTTTTCGACTCCAATGGGCACTTTTTGAATCAGTGGGCGACCATCGAGGGAGTCTCGGGGCTCTTCATGACCAAAGATCAACGGATCTGGGCTGGTGGCGTCTTGTTTGGCCTGAACGGAGATGTCTTGGGAAAATTGCCCAATAGCGGTGCTTCTAGCGGGCATGCCGTTACGGTTTCTGACTCCGGAGATGTCTACCTGGCCTTGCTCAACGGTAAGGTTCAGAAATTCAGCAAACAGTAAACTAGGTCTTGCGATCCCGCCGACGCAGTCTATAATCTTGAGTTATGGCGAAGAAGCGGATTGCCCGAGTTGCGAATCCGCCCCAAGTCAGAGCGCCCAAACATCTTAAACTCGAAGATCCCGCAATCGCTGATCGAGATCTGGTGGCGTTCCGGTTAAGCGACTACGTGGGTTGGGTGGGAATCTTCCTCGCGATTATCGGCAGCTACTGGCCCGCACTGAACGGCGGCCTTCTCTGGGACGACAACGTCCATCTGACGAGGCCCTATTTGCAGTCATTCCACGGCCTGTGGCGAATCTGGTTTGATGTGGGCGCAACCCAGCAATATTACCCGCTGCTGCATAGTGCACTTTGGCTCGAACATCGAGCTTGGGGGGACGCGGTTCAGGGCTATCATCTGATCAATCTTGCCTTCCATGCAATCTCGGCTTGTTTAGTAGTAGCAATTGTGAGGCGACTTGCGCTTCCCGGCGCATGGTTGGCAGGCTTTATTTTTGCTTTGCATCCAGTGTGCGTGGAAGGTGTGGCGTGGATCTCGGAACAAAAGAGCACCCTGTCAGGAGTTTTTTTTCTGGCCTCTTTGCTCGCTTATCTGCACTTTGACCAAACTCGCCGAAAGTCGAAGTACGGGTTGTCAATAAGTTTGTTCGTGCTGGCATTACTGAGCAAGACCGTGACCGCCGTACTTCCCGGTGGACTGTTGGTCATTTTGTGGTGGAAACGCGGCCGCCTCGAATGGATGCGCGATGTGCGGCCACTCGTTCCATGGTTGGTGCTAGGCGCAATCGCCGGTCTGTTCACCGCATGGATTGAGCGGACTATAATCGGTGCGCACGGTGCTCCTTTCCTGCTGACTGCGTTCCAGCGATTCTTACTTGCTGGCCGCGTGATCTGGTTCTACGCGGAGAAACTCGTATTGCCAGTAAATCTGACATTTTCCTACGCGCGCTGGACCCTTGATGCGTCAGCGTGGTGGCAATGGTTGTTTCCCGCGGGTGTATTGATGCTAGCAATTGGATTTGCGCTGCTATCGCGACGCAACAGGGGACCGTTGGCCATTTTTCTACTTTTCTCTGGAACGCTTTTCCCGGTGCTCGGCTTTTTCAACATCTACCCATTCCGCTATTCTTATGTAGCCGACCATTTTCAGTACCTGGCGAGCTTGGCAATCATCGTCCCCCTCGCGTCGCTGCTAACTCGAACAGTGGTTCGAATTTCGTCGGGGAATACCATTCCCACTTTGTTCTCTGCCGCACTTGTCTTAGTTCTTAGCGTTTTGACGTGGCGGCAAAGTGCTGAGTATAGCGATGTCGAAACATTATACCGAGCGACACTGGCGCGCAACCCTTCTAGTTCGCTGGCTCATAACAATCTAGGTGCTTTTCTGTCGCAAACGCCTGGCCGCTTGGAGGCGGCGCTCGCCGAATACGATTTGGCCCTGCAGATTGAATCTAATTATCCAGAAGCGCATCTTAACCGGGGGAGTGTATTGTCGCAGATGCCGGGGAGGTTATCGGAAGCCATCGCTGAGTACCGGATAGCAATCGGATTAAAACCCGAGTACGCGGAAGCCCATAATAATCTGGGGAACGCGCTAATGAACGTTGGGGGGGAACTGCAGGAAGCGACGGCAGAATTCCAGGCTGCGGTCAGATTAAAACCCGACTACGCGGAAGCCCATAATAACCTCGGGAACGCCCTGTCACATATTCCAGGCAGGCTGCAGGAGGGGATCTCCGAATATAAAGCGGCATTGCGCATTAATCCCGGCTTAATGGAGGCGCACAATAATCTTGGCAATGCCTGGTTGCAGATACCTGGTCGTCTTCCGGACGCCATCGCCGAGTATTATGCAGCTTTGCGCATTAGGCCTGATTTGGCGGAATCGCACTTTAACCTGGGGCTAGCTCTCGCAAGAACCCCTGCTGGACTTCCGGAAGCTATCGCGCAATACCAGGAAGCATTGCGGATCAGACCGGATTATGCGAATGCACACCTTGGACTGGGAGGTGCCTTGTCACGGTTGCCTGGGCGCGCGAGGGACGCAATCGCGGAGTACCAAATAGTATTGCAAATCAATCCAGGCTCCCAAACCGCCCGGACGTCGATTGAATATTTACAGGCCGCTCTAGAATGACCGTTCTCGACTAGGTCACTCGGTCCGCTTGACAAGTATCTCAGTGTAAGAGAAGATCGCGTACGAGTAAAGGACCTACAGAATTAGCCTAATTATAAGGGCCGCCTGTTTTATGACCACACGCACGCTAACGATCGCAGCATTCTGCATAATCGTGATTGCCGGTCGTTTGGGTCTGCGGGCGGACGATTTGCAAGAGACAAAGTTAGGCCGGCCGTCGCGGTTGGGTGCCCTGCAAGTTCAGTCAGTCAAGCCTGTGGCGCCAGCAATGGAGCTCACGACTATTATTAATAAGTACTGCGTCACATGCCACAACGAAAGGCTGAAGACAGCCGGACTACTCCTCGATCGCTTGGATATCAACCACGTCGAAGATCGCGCCGATTTATGGGAGAAAGTGACGCGAAAATTTCGCACGGGTGAGATGCCGCCCCCCGGGATGCCGCGGCCCGATCGCGCTACGTATGCATATGTGGCGTCCCAACTGGAGGAGGCACTTGATGCCGCCGGGGCTGCCAAGCCAAACCCGGGACGCGTCGCAGTCCATAGGATGAACCGCGCCGAATACACCGCCGCTATTCGGGACCTGCTGGGGCTCAAGATCGATGCCGGTAAGCTCCTATCCGCCGACGATGCGGATCAGGAAGGCTTCGACAACGTTGCTAGTGTCCTGTCGGTCTCACCAGTCCTACTCGAAAACTATCTCTCGGCGGCTCGGACGCTGAGCCGACTCGCGGTGGGTGATCCCACCATCGCGCCTATCATCGACACATTCAAGTTCCCAAAATTGCTGATTCAAGAGGATCAGATGAGTGACGAACTGCCATTTGGGTCGCAGGGCGGCGCGGTTATTCACTATTACTTCCCGCTGGACGCCGAGTACACCATCAAGGTCCAACTGCGACGGCAAGAGTACGACTATCTCATCGGCATGGGGGAGCCGCATCAGATTGACATTCGTCTGGACGGTGTTCTTCTCCAGCGGTTCACAGTGGGAGGCGAGGCAAAGGGCAGGACGATGCCTGAAAGCTTTGCCGGGAATACTCAGGGAGATCCCGAATTTGAGATCTACATGCACACCGCCGACGCGGGTCTCGAGGTACGCGTACCCGTAAAAGCGGGCGAACACCAAGTTGACGTGTCTTTCGTAAGGCGATTCTGGGAACCGGAGGGGATTTTGCAGCCACCGCAGACAGGTTTTGGCCGCACGAGCAATGAATATTATCACGGCAACCCCGCGGTGGAGTTTGTGTACATCGGTGGGCCGTATGGAACCGCCATATCAGGTAACTCGCTGAGCCGCCATAAGGTATTCACGTGCAGACCCAAGAATGCCGCCAGCGAGGAGCCGTGCGCAAGAAAGATTCTGTCCACACTCGCCCAGCGAGCCTACCGCCGACCCGTCACCGAGGACGATGTTCAGACGCTGCTCAGTTTTTACCGGGGCGGCCAGGCGAACCACAGTTTCGATGCCGGCATCCAACAAGGTCTTGAACGTATCCTCGCCGCACCGAGCTTCTTATTCCGCATCGAGCGCCCGCCGGTCGGCCTGCCAGGCGGTTCGGCTTACCGCCTAAGCGATCTCGATCTAGCGTCGCGATTATCGTTCTTTCTATGGGGCAGCATTCCCGACGATGAACTTCTCAACGCGGCCATTCGTGGAAAACTGAAAGATCCGAAGATCCTAGAACATCAGGTCCGGCGCATGCTTCGCAATCCTCTCTCGGAAGCACTCGTATACGAACTCACCAACCGCTGGCTGGAGTTGAGCAAACTTACTGGCCTTGTGCCCGACACGGATTTGTATCGGGAATTCGATGAGAACCTTCGGGATGCCATGGCAAAGGAGACGCAACTTTTTCTCGCGAGCCAATTGCAAGAGGACCGCAGCGTGACGGAGCTATTGACCGCAAACTATACATTCGTGAACGAACGGTTGGCCAAACATTATGGGATTTCGGATATTTACGGAAACCACTTTCGGCGGGTGACGTTCACGGATGGCCTGCGGGGAGGCATCCTCGGCCAAGCCAGTGTGCTAGCAGTTACATCTTATCCCAATCGAACGTCCGTCACGATGCGCGGGAGGTGGTTGCTGGCGAACTTCCTGGGTGCTCCGCCTCCTCCTCCGCCCCCAGACGTGCCTGCCCTTAAGGATGCAGGAGCCGAGGGTCAGCCCCGGGCGCTCCGCGAGCGGATGGAGCTTCATCGGAAGAACCCGGCCTGCGCGAGTTGCCACCAGCGGATGGATCCCCTTGGGTTTTCGCTGGAAAATTTTGACGCGTTGGGAAAGTGGCGCACGGAAAGCGATGGTACTCCGATCGATGCGGGGGCGTCGTTGCCGGACGGTACTCGCTTCGAAGGACTTCCCGGGCTGCGTATGATGCTGACAAGTCGTAAAGAAGAGTTTGTTCGAACGCTTACCGAGAAACTTTTGGCATATGCGACGGGCCGTGGTATTGAATACACCGATCTGCCCGCGATCCGAAAAATCACACGTGATGCGGCGCAAAACGACTATCGCTGGTCATCAATAGTATTAGGGATCATTAACAGCGCTCCGTTCAGCATGGGTATTGTCCCACGCGAGCAGCCTGTGGGCACCGCCCAAAGATGAGGAGGTTCGGAATGATCGCACTGAAGAAGGCAATCCCACGCCGCAGAATGTTACGCGGAATTGGCGCCACGCTAGCGCTGCCACTGTTGGACAGCATGGTGCCGTCATTCTCTGCCTTAGCGGCAACAATTGCCAAGCCCATCAATCGCTTGGGCGTTGTATACGTGCCGAACGGCATGATCATGCAGAGCTATCTGCCGACTACAGAAGGTCCCGCCTACGATCTCACTCCTACGCTGAGCGCGCTTGCACCGTTTCGCGACCAGGTTCTCGTCCTGAGCGGCCTGAATTGTGTTCCGACACCCGGACGGCCGGGCGGTGCGCACGCGAAAGCCTCCACGCGATTCTTGACCGACATCTCGCCGCCGACCAGCGAGACTTGGCTCGATGCCGGCATTTCCCTGGATCAAATTCTCGCGCAGGAGACTGGTAAGCACACTCAGTTAGCATCGCTTGAGTTGGCCATTGAATCCGGCGAGACAGCGGGTGCTTGCGATACCGGTTTCGCCTGCCCCTACACGAATACGATCTCGTGGAAAAGCGCCGGCACGCCGTTGCCGACGCAGAACAATCCCCGAATGGTGTTTGAGCGCCTATTTGGAGATAGCGCGAGCACGGATTCGAGTGTACGGCTGGCGCGGTTTCGCCAGCAACGGAGCATTCTCGATTCGGTGACCGAGGAAGTGACGCATCTTCAAAGGGGGCTTCCACATAGCGACCGGACCAAGCTCGCCGAGTATCTTGATGCCATTCGCGAAGTCGAACAACGCATCCAGATCGCCGAGGATCAACGCGATCAGGAGGTGCCGGTGGTAAACCACCCGGCAGGCATTCCAGCTCAGTGGGAAGATCACGTGAAGCTGATGTTCGATTTGCAGGTTCTGGCGTATCAGTGCGATCTTACCCGGGTAATCACGCTCATGATAGGCCACGAGCATAGCGGCATGACCTATCCGCAGATTGGGGTGACTGACGCGCATCATCCCATTTCGCACCACCAGCAGGAGCCCGAAAAAGTAGCGAAGGTCGCCAAAATAAACGCCTATCATGTGAAAATGTTTGCCTATTTTCTCGCGAAGCTAAGAGCGACGCCCGACGGTGAGGGCACATTACTAGATCATATGACGCTGATGTACGGCGCCGGTATCGCCGACAGTAACGCCCACACTCCCCTTAACATTCCTCTATTGTTGGCTGGTGGGGGAGCGGGCAACCTCAAAGGGGGACGGCATATCCGTTTCAAGGATGTGCCCCTGGCGAACTTGCACCTAACGTTACTGGATCAATTGAGCGTGTCTCGTGATCGCATCGGGGACAGTACCGGGAGGGTTGACTCTCGGTTGCTTTCCGTCAGTTAAATCAGATCGCGACAACGAAAATACTAAGATGCATCTCAACCTCATGAGGTTCGCTGGCATTTGGTGCTTGGCCTCCGTTGCATCTACTCTTAGTCCCGGCGCCCCGAGCGATCAGCGGCTCATTCAGGCAGTCAGAAAAAACGAGGCGGAGTTGGTGAGTGAATTGCTAAGACAGCGCATAGACGTGAATGCACCGCAAGGCGACGGCACCACCGCGTTGCATTGGGCCGCGCACCTCGACAATCTCATCATCGCCGATCTCTTAATTCACGATGGGGCGCGCGTCAATGCCGCGAATGACGATGGTTCCACGCCGCTCCACCTCGCCTGCACAAACCGTAGCGCACCAATGGTCGAACGACTCCTGTTAGCTGGTGCTAATCCGAACGCCAAGCTCCTCAATGGTGAGACGGTGCTGATGACCTGTGCGCGCACTGGCAATGCAGCGGCCGTGAGGGCGCTGCTGGTTCAGGGCGCTGATGTGAGGGCGAAGGAGTACCAGCATGATCAGACCGCATTAATGTGGGCGGTCGCCGAAAGCCATCCGGAAGTAACTTCGTTGCTCATCGAATTCGGTGCGGACGTGCGCGCCCGGTCCCGCATGTACCGGCAGACGGTGGTGGGAGAAGAGACACAAAGAGCGGGCCGGGAAGAACTGAACTACACAGTGCTCCGAGGTGGCAGCACACCTTTACTTTTTGCGTCACGATGCGGCGATGACCAGTCCGCCAGGCTTCTGCTTGCGGCGGGTGCGGACCCGAATGACTCCTTACCTGACGGTACTAGCGCCTTGGTTTTGGCAGCCCATAGCGGACAGGGAGCTGTTGGGGTCGTATTACTCCAAAAAGGCGCCGATCCCAATGCGTTGGGCAGCGGCTATACGGCCCTGCATGCTGCGGTCCTCAGAAGTGACTTGAATCTGGTGAAGGCGTTGTTGGCTCACGGGGCAAATCCCAATCTCCGAATCACAAAAGGTACGCCGGTGCGCCGGGATTCGACAGACTTCAACCTTTTGGCGCCCCTGATAGGCTCGACTCCTTATCTTCTTGCCTCGCGATATGTGGAGGCCGAACTCATGCAAACGCTGGTGGCAGGCGGGGCGGATCCGAAGATTACGATGCCGAACGGAGCGACATCGTTGATGTTGGCGGCGGGCATGAATCCGTTGAGTGGCAGAGCGAATCGGCGCGGCACTGCCATAGTCAATTTCGGAAGGCTAGAGCCGGAGAGTAGGGTTCTCGAAGCAGTCGCAGCGGCAGTCAAGTTGGGAGGCGATGTCAACGCGGCCAATCGGGCGGGCGATAGCGCGTTGCATGCGGCAGCGGCTAATGGGTACCAAACGGTGGTTCAATTCCTTGTCGACCACGGCGCTCAGTTAAACGCGAAAAACAATCGCGGCCTGACGCCTTTGGCGGCGTTGACCGGTCGAGGACGGATTGGCGCAGCCTCAATCGGGGCGGATTCGACTGGTGAAGCTGCTCCCCGGCCCGCGGATCCGGCCATGGCGGCATTACTGCGCAGATTAGGTGCGACCGAATGAAGACTATTTGCTCTTCACTGCGACCGCACTTCCTGCTTTTTTGAGATCCGCCGAGGTATTGATGTCGCCGCCCACACGGTGTCGATCTTTAAGAATTGCATTCCCGAGTAATTCGTTATAGCGTTCGCTCCTGCCTCGCGTCTCCTTCTCACGTTACATCTACCCGACGCCTGAAAACGCGCACGGACCCGCTACTCCGGCAGGAAAGCTACACGTACTATGCCAACGGCAACATCCACACCTTTACCGACCGGAAGAGTCAGACCACCACGTTCAGCTTCGATAGCCTGAACCGCGCTACGCAGGCACTGTTCCAGGATTCTTCAAATATAGGATACAGCTACGATTCTGCCGGGCGCCTTCAGCAGATCAACGATTCTGTTTCGGGATTGATCACGCATACCTACGATGGTCTGGATTTGACCTCAGAGGCCACGCCTCTGGGCACTGTAACCTACGTGAACGACGTGTTGGGACAGTAAGTGGCCAGCCTGATAGGGTCCGAGTTTGATCTGCGTAAAGTGATCGAGGGCATCCCAGCGGCACGCACCGGCTCGCCAGAACACGGAAAGTGCGAAGTATGTAACTTGGGCCAGATCGATAGCGGTAATTGTGCGGGCGTCAATCATGGAAGCCTGACTCAGGACAGGAACAGGCTTCGCGCCGCTTAGCGCGTTGTGAATTGGGAAACTGCCGGTACCTCGATAGCCGTTTTTCAGAACCCATTCTTCTCCATTCAGGCGAACGTCGACGGAACGGAGGTTCCGATTCAGCACCATCCGCCGATGGATTCCGACAATTTCCTCGGCCTTCCTGGCTTGACAATCGGCCTTGAGGCTAACATAGGAAATCATGACCGAGCTATCGAACGTCATCGAAGCACTTAATTCCCTTGGTTGGAGGAAAGATCTGGATCGGGAAAGCTACACCGTAATCATGCAAATGCTCAACTGCTCCGCCGATGAAGCCAAGACGACCTTGGAACACTGCAGATCGGAAGCATCGAAAAAGGAAAGTTCGCCGATTTGGTCGCGGTATCGGGCGACCCGCTTGCAGAGCGGTCTAGGAGACTTAAGATGTGCAATGTGACTTGGATCGGAATGCTGGCCACTGTTTGTGCCTCGGCCCAGGCGAACCTGCCCGCAGATGTGGACCCCGTTTCCTATTCGCGCCTGCCCGTAGTCAAGCGGGACAGCCTGAACGATAGCGGCAAGAAGCTGTACGACTCTCTGGCTGGTGGTCCAGGCAAGACTGTGAGCCCGAGCGGGCTAGGCGCAATTGTCCTCTACAGTCCTAGTGTTGGGGAGACCATACATATGCTAAGCGAGTACCTTCGCAAACAAGGTGTGCTGGGTAATCGACTCACGGAGTTGGCCATTCTTGTAGCCGTCCGCGAGATCGACCAACAGTACGAATGGAGTGCCCATGAGCCGGCCGCGCAGCGAGCAGGTGTGGAGCAGTCCATAATTGACGTGAAAAAATATAGCCGCGAGCCTAAGGATATACCTGAGAAGGAAGCCGTGATCATACGCTTTGGCCGTCAGTTGTTTCACGAGAACAACTTCGCTCAGAGACGTATGCGGAGGCCGAACAGTTGTTCGGCAAACAAGGTGTGGTCGAATTGGCCGCTTTATTGGGAGACTATGCCTTGGTTGGTATGTTACTTGAGGCCGTGGATCAGCATCTTCCACCCGAGCGGAAACCGTTGCTGCCTGATGAGTAAGTATCGCCGCGGTCGATCATGTCCTGGAATTGGCGAGAGCCATCAGGCGAGCGATTCGGGATACCCGCGGGCCGCCTGCCTTTGCGGAACCGAATCAGGTTGCCCACCGTTGCGCCTTTCATGGCGAAGTTGGCGCCTGAGTAGCCTCATTTCGACTTGGACAGCCTCACCCTTGCCCGACTCCGGGATAATGGTCGTTCCTTTGTTCCCGCGCTGCGGAAATTGATGGTGACCTTGCCAGTTTTCCCGTCGTAGCCGACCTTGGCGACCAGCAGATGGATCATCTGCTCCTGCTCCATGGTGGTCAGCGACGACGGATTCTACTTTGGGCGGTCCCGTGAGCCCGTTAACGAGAAGCAATGCAGCGGTTACCAACCATACCTAGGACAGCGTCGGAAACCTGCTCACGACGCAAGATCCAAACGGTAATACCACTACTTACGCCTACGATCCGCAAGCGATCTTGAACTGCCCGACTTCGCCTCCTGCCATCGATGGCAGCTACTTGTATGTATCGCAAATACAAGTGGCCGGATTAAGGACCTTCAATTTCACGCACGATTGCAGCACGGGGGTGACGAAGTCGGATTATGATGTCCAGCATTCCCTGACACGAAACTAGGACTACGATCCGTTTGCGCGCCTGAATTACGTCAACGAGAATAGCGTTCGGACTACTACAATCGCGTATGATGATCCAACTCTTCATATCACCGTCAACAAAATCGATCCTAGCGGCATCGACCCGATGCTGGTGGAAAATACCTATATCGATCCGTTAGGACGTCCCAGCAGTTCCGTCGATCCGGCGGGCAACACGACCCAGATGCGTTATTTCGTGGGGACTGCACCCACCACCTGCGGGGATGCTTTGACCGGGACGTTCGAACTAGTGTCCAATCCCTATGCGGCGGTTGCCGACGACACGGCGGGTTGGACCAGGACGGTGCGCGATACCTTAGGCAGGGTGATCCAAGTCCGGCATTATTCCGGTTCCCAGCCTCCTCCACCGTGGGGCAGCAACTGCGCCATTACGGGTACCGCGACCACTTTGTATGCGGCCGACACCACGGCGAATTTGTTCTGCACGACATCCATCGACGAAGGCGGAGTGTCGCGTACGAGCTGCACGGATGCCCTGGGTCGCCTCAAAAGCGTGACGGAGAACGGCATCGGGGCCACCACAACGTATGGCTACGATTCGCTCGACAATCTCATCTCGGTCACGCAGGGGAGCACGCTGCGGACTTTCACCTATAGTTCGCTGAAGCGCTTGCTGACGGCGTCCAACCCGGAAAATGTGGGGTCGATCACCAACTGTAATGGTGTCCCGGCTACGGCGTCATTTTGCTATAGCTACGATCCGAACGGCAATCTCCTTACTAAAACCGACGCGAGGAATGTCACGACCACATTCGTCTACGACGCTTTAGATCAAGTATCCTCGAAAACCTACAATGACAGTCCGCAAACACCGTCGGTGAATTATTCCTACAACTACGGTTGGCTGAATGGCGTCTCCTCCAGCGTTTCGAGCTATGGGTACACCCAAGATCCTATCGGGCGAGTCAACGGCGGCGTCCAAAATACGGGCGGACATACTTACACGTTCACGATGAACCTGAAACCTTTTCTGGGAGTCGATTGGATTCAGTACCCGAACACCAGCCGAAAGATCACCACCGGCTACGATCCGCAAGGGAGGGCGGTCTCCGTCACCGGACAAATCAACGGTGGCACTCCTAGCAACTACGCCAGTGCGATCGGCTATTGGCCGCAGGGCGCGATCCAGACGATGACGCAGGGCAACGGACTGGTGACGACGACGCAATACAACTCTCGTTTGCAGCCGGTCAGTATTCAGGCGGGCAGTCTGCTGAGCATCGCGAACCGTTACGATCCCAATCCGTCGGCCGACCTGAATTGCCAGGGACAGGGCACGACGGTACCGGGTAATAATGGGAATGTGCTGGCGCAGACCATCAACGGGGCGGGCCGGATCTACTCCTATGACGGAGTGAGCCGACTGTGCCGGGCCGCGCAGGGAGTCAGCACCTGGACGGAAACGTACACTTACGACGCGCTGGGGAATATCGGCGTGACCCGCAGTGGAGCTCTACCGGCGGTAACGGACGAGGTGATCGGGTCGACCGGAGCTTATGCGGCCAATAACCGGGTATCGTCGTGGGCCTACGATCAAGCGGGCAACGTTACCGGCATCCCCACAGCGGCGGGCAGCACGCACCGAGAGATCTGCGCGGCGGGCACAATGCCGGGGACGGCGAATGCCTCTGACCAGTCCGCCCTGGTGTCGCCAGCGATGGAGGTCTTGGTGTGACCAGCAGTTCGCGGCTTCGCTGTCCCACAGCTGCTGAGCCGGGTTCGGTCGCGCCACGCCGAATCGAGTTTGATTCCGTAGGGCGGATCCGTGAGGAGCAGCTTCGGTTTATTTTCTACCAATAATCGCGCAACCGCTGTCGCGTCGGTAGAGTCCCCGCATAGCACGCGATGTGGATTGTACCGGCTTCCGCACAACCACAGATCGCCAGGACGTGATACGGGATTCTCAGGCAACGGAGGAGCGTCGTCGACACCTGTCCACTCTTGTGTAATATCGAGCAGGGCATCAATTTCGTGCGGCTCGAACCGGGTCAAGCTCAGATCAATATCCGCCGTGCTGAGGTCTTTTAGCTCTGAAGCTAAGAGTTCCTCATCCCAAACAGCCCAGTTCGCCGAGCGATTCACCAAAAGCCGGAGGGCCTTCACCTGCGCCGCGGACCACTCATCGCAGAGGATCACGGGCACTTCCTTGAAGCTCAGCTTGCGCGCTGCCTTGAGGCGCAATTCACCGTCTACTACTTCGCCATCACTGCGGGCTAAAATCGGAATTTTGAACCCGAACTCTCGCAGTGCGGTAACCATCCGATCAACCGCAGCATCATTCTTGCGCGGATTGCGCGCGTAAAAAATCAACTTCTCGATTGGCCATATTTGGACTTCCATAAAAGCTCCTGTTTTTTGAAATTGGTTTTTCAACAGCCGAACGATCTCTCGCGTTTGGCTTCCGATTACGAATCGGGTTGCGTAGGTGGGCTTGGGCCCTTCCTAGGGAGGAGAGTGTCTCCTTCCGTTTGGTAGGGCACATCCCGGTAGCCTTTTCAGGCCACGCTCTTCAGTGGGGACGGCAGTGCCATCCGCACTCCGGCTCGCGCGAGGCCGGTTGTACCTGACTTCGCTTTCCCGGCAAGGCCGGACGGGCCTCCGCCACGTCGGTCCCACTCACGGGCCTTAGAAAAGCGTTTAACGACGGGCCGCTAAAGCTGCTTGGCAGATTTCAAACTGACGCCGTTCAAGTCTGTGGTGTAATACCACACTCAAGTGATCAGCATCTTCACCCAAAAACATTAGCAGGCGAAGGTCTCTCGGAACCGAACTTCGCCTAGCATTCAATGCCGTTCTCTATCTGATGATCGGCGAGATTAAGAAAAACTTTTGTAGCAGACCTGCTATTTCACCCCTCACGCTCAGATAGATTGTGAAGGTCATCGCCACCTCAATCGGCGTCCTTCATGGACAATCAAACTGGGAACCTTCATCGGCGACGGCTTCCCCGCAGGTCGGGGTTTTTAGATTTTGGAATGGAGATTGAATTGGCGGGTCCCTATCTCTTTATAGGACCCGACAAAACCCCCTCTCACCTTTCAATTCCCCACCTGTTTTCCCGAGTCTCCGGAGAGGTCGACTCGAACTCCGCGTATCTGCGGAGCCAAAAATTTACCTGTCTCTGCCTGCTGGTTAACGCCTTGGCTGCCACTATTCTTCGGAAGTCACGCCGTTTCGCGCAATAACCGAGGTTACCCGAAACTCTCTGCTGCGGCTCTGGAATCGGCCCTTTGGCTCCTCGGTACCCAAATGCCCCTCGACGGCACTTATTCTCTGCGGCTCTCCAATTCCCTGCCCTTTGGTTAACAGCCCGCCGATTTGCGTAGTCTGGGCGGAC
>Ga0105240_10001467_pt1 | contig 40325 bp, 34 predicted proteins | sample KBSC54metaG_FD_80426 | JGI IMG/M metagenome (GOLD analysis project Ga0105240, IMG submission 80426) | Corn rhizosphere microbial communities from Kellogg Biological Station, Michigan, USA - KBS C5-4 metaG | ecosystem: Host-associated > Plants > Roots > Rhizosphere > Soil | place: Michigan, USA... | reverse complement strand
TCCATATTTGTTCTCATTTTAAGCCTGAGGCCCCGGTGCTATGCGCACTCGGGTGACCGAGAAGTGTTTACCACACATATGATCGCCATTTGACGAATTCCCGGGCCCGACTGAATCTCTGATCGTCGCTGGTAGACAGAATATACTGCACCAAAATCAATTGCCCGGGGAAACTATCACGCGATTGAACGATTCAAACGGATGCGACCGGCAGTATCGGTGCCGAGCTGCGTACCCAAGCGCCGATTCGGCAGTTACTTATTCTGAACGCGAGGCGTTATCGGTTTGGCAAATGAAGGCCGGTTTAGGGATCGATGTGGATGAGACTGCCGCCGCGCGGCATCCGTTCGAGCAGGAAGTTATTCATGCGATGACGGTGAGGGCTCATGATGGCGCGGTGCTGGATTGGTAGGGATCTCTTCCACCGGCATGCCGAGCCACGAAACCATCTGCCGCAGGGCCTCGTAAGCCGCGACCTTCGCTTCAGAGGTTCCCTCCTGCTCCGCCCGCGCAATATGGTCACGCATCTGCCGGAAAACAATGGGATCCATCGAGAGCAGCGCATCGGAAGCGGAAGCCGCATACTTCACCAGCACGTACCGGATCAACTGTTCCACCGGAATTCCGGTCAGGTCGCTGAGATTCTTAATGGTCGGATAGGGGTCCGCAGCCGTGTAGCAGGCGACTTCGGCGCGAAAGTTCGCGTGTGCGTCAGGCATGGCGCCGCTCCGGCAGAAGATTGGCTCTCGCTTCGCCGACAAGAAACAGCGAGCCGGTAACGAACGTCGTCATCGGATTCTCCCGCGCCATTCGCAGCGCATCGGCAGTATTCGCCGCGATCCGCACGTTCGGGTGCTCCAGCATTGGCGCGAGAGACTCCGGGCTGAGGGCGCGGGGCTGATCGGGCGCGGTCAAAATCACTTCGGCGGCGAGCGGGAACAACTTGTTCGTCACTTCGTCCACGGCTTTGTCGCGCATGGCGCCATACACGATTCGGATCGGCTCGTCCCGAAAGAATTGCTCGATGTAAGCAGCCAGCGCCGCCGCGCCCGCCGGGTTGTGCGCGCCATCCAGAATGATATCGGGATCATGCGCCACGCGCTCTAAACGTCCGGGCCAAACCACGCGCCGGATGCCTTCGCAGATAGCGGCGGCGGGCAGCCCGAATACGCTCAGAGCCGCCACGGCGGTTCTGGCGTTTTCCACCTGATGCAGGCCTGGAAGCGGGCATTCAATCGGAATCTCTTCATCGGCCACCAGAGTGAATGCGCTGCCGAACTTTCCAGCGTTCAGATTTTCCACGCGCCAGTGGGAAGAATGGCGGACGGAAATGTCTAAATCAAGCGCCTTGTGTTCCAGGATGCGCAATGCTTCGGGGCGCTGATTGGCAAATACCGCCGGCCGCCCCTGCTTGAGAATCCCCGCCTTTTCCGCCGCTATCGATTCGATACTGGAGCCAAGAAAAGCTTCATGATCGAAATCGACAGGAGTAATCACGCTGACCTCCGGCTCGATTACATTGGTCGCGTCAAGCCGTCCGCCCAAGCCCACTTCAATCACCGCGACTTCCACGTTCCCGCGGGCGAACGCAAGGAATGCCATCGCGGTTATCGTTTCAAAAAAACTCGGATGCGCTTCGATAGCATCACGGGACAGCAGGCGTTCGGCCGCTTCGTGAACCTCTTCGAAAGCCCGGACCCACTCCTGTTCGCCGAGCCATTCACCGTTTATTGAAATCCGCTCCCGCGGATCCACTAAATGAGGAGAAGTGTAGAGTCCTGTGCGATAACCGGAGACTCGCAGCGCCGAAGCGATCATCGCGCAGGTGGAGCCCTTGCCGTTCGTGCCGGCTACATGGATATAACGTTGCCGGGAATGCGGATTGCCAATCTCCGCCAGGAGAGACCGCACGCGCGCAAGATCCCATTTGACCGTTTTCAATTCAGGGCCGAGGGAGAACAGGAACCGGACAGTGTCCGCGAACGTCATGCGGCCTGGTGAACGGGGCCAGAGAAGAATTCGAGCGCCGTGGCGATCCACGCCTTCATTTCCGAACGCGCCACCACCGCGTCAAGCATGCCGTGCTTCACCAGGAATTCGCTGCGCTGAAAGCCCTCCGGCAGCTTCTGGCGAATGGTCTGCTCGATTACGCGCGGCCCGGCGAAGCCAATGAGCGCGCCGGGTTCGGCTATATTCAGATCGCCCAGCATCGCGAGGCTTGCCGTAACGCCACCCGTAGTCGGATCTGTCAGGATGCTGATGTAAGGAATGTGCGCTTCATCCAGGCGCATGAGCGCCGCCGAGATCTTCGCCATCTGCATCAGGCTCACCGCGCCTTCCTGCATACGCGCGCCGCCAGACGCGGAGACCACAATCAGGGCGTGCCGGTGTTCCATCGACCGTTCCACGGCTCGGGTTATCTTTTCGCCCATGACCGCGCCCATGCTTCCGCCGATGAACTTCGGTTCCATGGCGCAGATATTGACCTGGCGGCCCGCAAGAAGGCCAGATCCCGAGATCAGCGCATCTTTCATGCCGGTTGCCGCCTGCATTCCCTTGAGACGGTCGCGGTAAGGTTTGCTGTCCACAAAGCCGAGCGGGTCTGATGATTCAAGCTCCGCATCCTGCTCGGTGTAAGCGCCGTCGTCGAAGAGCAGTTGCATGCGAGTGCGCGCGTCCACGCGGAAGTGGTAACCGCACTTGCCGCAGACGTTCATAGTCTGCTCAAGATCTTTCTTCCAGATAATTTCCCGGCAACCGTCGCACTTCAGCCAAAGCCCTTCAGTGCGTACGGTGCGCGCGGATGGGTCCTCTGGCGGCTTCTTGTTCGGATCGGAATCTCGTTTGAACCAGGCCATATTTTGGTTGCCGGGACCGGGCTTCAGCGTCGTTCAGCGCGGATAGGGGTGCCCACGCAATATTGTAAACGCCCGATAGATCTGTTCAGCCAGCACCGCGCGCGCGAGTTCGTGCGGCATGGTCATGGCGGAGAGGGAGATCAGCATATCGGCGCGCTGCTTCCAGGCTTCCGGATGACCGTCATGCCCGCCGATAACGAAAACTAAATCGTGTCCGGCCATCTCCGCTTTTGAGAAAATCCCGGCGAACGAGTTGGAATCGAGAGGCTTGCCCGCGGGGTCGAGCAGAATCTTTTTGGCGGTCGGATGCTTCGTCCAAAAATCGGGTCGATCCGGACGAATCTCCGCCATCCGGCAGGGCGCGTAACGATCGGCGCGCTTGACGTAATCTTCCGCCAGAGCGTTCGCGTGAGGGTCTTTTGGTTTTCCGATGAAGTAAAGAAACGTCTTCACGCTTCCTGGTTTGAGGAAGGCGGCGTGTTCATGCTGAACGGTACTTCCTGTCGCATGTCGATGTTTCGCGGTACTTCAATCGGCTTCGCCTGGCGCCAGAGACGGTCGAGATCGTAGAAATCCCGCGCTTTCTCTGAGAAGACATGCACGATCATGTCGGCATAGTCGCTCAGGATCCACTCGCCCTGTTCGTAGCCTTCGATGCTGATGGCCGGTTCGCCCTGCTTCTTCAGCGCCTGCTGAACGGCATCCGTAATGGCTTGCGCCTGCCGCGAATTAGCCGCCGTGCAGATCACGAAAGTGTCGGCAAAGGTGGTTACTTCCGTCAGGTCAAGGACACGGATATTCGTCGCTTTCCTGTCTTCAGCCGCCCACGCCGCTACTTGCCAGCCAGGCAGTGCGGGTGTTTCGTCTTGTTCAATACTTAACGGTTCGGTACTGGTATCTTCTGAGGTTAATGGATCGGTATGCGGCAGAACTTCGCTCCCGACCTTATCGTACTATAAGAAAAGAGTGTTTTATCGAATTGCCGCCGTCGCGGCGCTCTCCGTAATCGCTTTGTGTGCCCAATCGGAAGGTGTTGAAGCTCCAAAAGCCGATCCCGTTCCTGTGGTTACCGGCCCGCAATTGCAGCCGGACATGGAAGATCCCGGTGTGGTGCGGGCGCAGCAGGACATCGACCGTATCCGGATCCTGATCGGGCAGGGCGCACTGCCCATGGTCCGTCTTCGTAAAGCGCAGGAAGATTTAGAGATCGCCAAGGATATGTCGATCCTGAAGCAGAACATTTACTCGAAAGATCTGCTGCCGGAACAGGCCGATCAAATGGTCTTTGTGGCACAGCGGATCGTGTTGCGCAGGCAGAGATCGCTGCTTGAAATGCAGCAACTTGTCAGTTCCGGAGTGATCTCCCGGGCGGAAGCCGAAACCGCGGGCGCGGATTTCGAGCGTTCTCAGACGGAACTGCACCTTGCCGAGACACGGGCGCGACTGATCCAGCAGATAGCCGAGACTTTGCGGATTGAGAAAAGCATTGCCACCCTTGAGACTCAGGTGGAATTTCATCCCGACTGGGCAGGCAAGGTTTACACCAAGTACGACGGTCGCGGGATCTTCACTCCTTCCGATTTGCAAAAGGTGGCTCTCGCGTTTACGGCCAAGTTTAATCGCGCGCTGCCTATCAGTGCGGATGGGGAGACGGCGGTCCACAGGTCTCTGGGTTTTGATCACAGAGGCCGTGTGGACGTGGCCGTCAGTCCCGATCAGCCCGAAGGTTTGTGGCTGATGCATTTTCTTGAGACGAACAAGGTACCGTACATTGCGTTTCGGATGGCCGTTCCGGGCAAAGCGACGGGGGCTCACATTCACATGGGTCCATCCAGCACGCGTCTTGCGATGTCTTATTAGTGCTTTAGTCGCGTGTCGCAAGTGCGAACTTTCGCGGTACCCCGCCCGTATTCCTGAAGTGAAGTGCCCGGAATGCTTGTTTTACGGCGACTGCTGAAAGAGCCTGGTTTTACGTGTGTCGCCCTGATCACCCTGGCGATCGGAATCGGCGCGAACACGGCCATCTTCAGCATTGTCGAGGGAATCCTGCTGAAGCCCCTGCCTTTTTTGGAACCGGAACGCCTCGTCGCGGTGTGGCATTCATCGGCCAAGCTCAACCTTCCGAAGTTCGAAGCATCTCCTGGCACCTACTTCACGTATCGAGAAGAAGGCCGCGCATTTCAGGATATTGCCCTTTGGAACAACGGCTCAGTCAGCATCACCCGCCTTGCGGAACCCGAACAGGTGCAGACGCTTTGGGTCACGGACGGCGCGCTGCCGATTCTCGGAGTGAAACCGGTGCTCGGACACGTGTTCGCTGCCAAAGACGACACTGACGGAAGCCCTCGCACCGCCATGGTGACCTGGAGCTATTGGCAAAAACGTTTCGGTGGCTCACCATCGGCGGTCGGCAAACAGATCGTGGTGGATGGAAATCAGCACCAGATCATCGGTGTGCTGCCCCGCAATTTCCGGTTCATGAACGTCAAGGCCGACCTGCTTCTTCCCCTGCGGCTCAATCGAAGCAAAGTCGTTCTGGGAAATTTCAGCTATAAGGCCGTGGCGAAGCTGAAGCCGGGCGTCACTATTGCGCAGGCGAATGCCGATATCGCGCGCATGATTCCGATGTCGCTTACGAGATTCCCCCCGCCGCCCGGTTTCAACGTGCAGATGTTTGAAGACGCGAAACTCGGCCCCAATGTGCGCCCACTGAAGGCCGATACGGTTGGCGACATCGGGGAAGTGTTGTGGATTTTGATGGCGACTATAGGCGCGGTTCTGCTGATCGCATGCGCGAACGTGGCGAATCTGTTGCTGGTTCGGGCGGAGCGTCGCCAGCATGAACTCGCCATCCGGGCCGCTCTTGGCGCCGGCTGGGGACGGATTGCGCGCGAGCTTCTGGCCGAGAGTATAGCGTTGGGAATTGCCGGCGGAATCCTCGGCCTCGGAGTCGCCTTTGCGGCGCTCCGGCTGCTGGTTTACATCAGCCCGGCAAGCTTGCCCAGGCTTGATGAAATTTCAATCGATCCGGCGGCGCTCGCGTTCACTCTGGCGATCTCGGTGGCAGCGGGCCTGCTGTTCGGACTGCTGCCGGTATTCCGCTATGCAGGCTCTCGTATTGGCACGGGCCTTCGCGAAAGCGGGCGCGCACTGAGCCACAGCCGGGAACGTCTAAGAGCGAGGAACGTTCTGGTAGTCGCGCAGGTGGCTCTCGCGGTTGTACTTCTGGTCGGTTCCGGTCTGATGATCCGTACGTTCCAGGCTCTGCGTCGTGTTGACCCTGGCTTCACTAAGCCGGAGGAGGTCCTGACGATGAGGGTCTCGATTCCGGAAGCTGAGGTGAAAGATCCGGCGCGAGTGATCCGAATGCAAAACGACATTGTGGAAAAGATGTCGCGTATCCCCGGCGTTGTTGCCGGGGGGCTCACCACCTCCGTGACGATGGACGGGCACAACTCCGGCGACATTCTTTATGCGCAGGATCACCCGATTGCAGAGGGTTCAATACCGCCGGTCCGACGCTTCAAATTCATCGGCCCGGGCTATTTCCACACGGTGGGGGCGCGTTTGCTGGCAGGTCGTGACATGACATGGGCGGATATTTATGGACTTCGAAACACGGTTTTGGTTTCGGAAAATCTGGCGCGCGAATATTGGCAATCGCCTTCGGCGGCGATTGGAAAAAGATTGCGCGAAGGGCCGAAAGATGAATGGTCCGAGGTCGTCGGCGTTGTGAACGATGAGCGCGACGATGGTGTGCAGGAAAAGGCTCCGAAGGTGGTCTATTGGCCGATGGCGATGAAAAACTTCTGGGGCGACAAAACTTTTGTCAGACGCACCATGGCATTCGTGATTCGGAGCCCGCGCGCCGGGTCGTCATCGTTTCTGAATGAGGCGAGTCAGGTGGTGTGGAGCGTGAGTGCGAGTTCGCCCGTAGCCGATGTGAAGACTCTGCAGGCGATCTACATGAGTTCCATGGCGAAAACCAGTTTCACGCTTGTCATGCTTGGAATTGCCGGCAGTATGGCGCTCATACTTGGCCTTGTGGGGATCTACGGCGTGATCGCGTATTCCGTATCGCAAAGGCGTCGTGAGATCGGAATTCGAATGGCCCTGGGGGCTCGCCAGAAATCGGTGAGCGGGATGTTCGTGAAGCAAGGCGCGGTGTTGGCGGCAGTTGGAGTGGCATGTGGATCGATTGCCGCCGCGGCGCTCACACGGTTGATGGCTTCGCTGTTATTCGGGACCGGCGCGTTCGACTTGCCGACATATTTTCTTGTGGCGTTTGGCTTGGCTGCCGCGGTCCTTCTGGCGAGCTACGTGCCGGCAAGAAAAGCAGCGACGGTAGATCCGATGGAAACCCTCCGAGCCGAATAACTGGCTTGTCGTCGCCACCGGGACTTTGGACATTTCCCCTCAGGCCTTTTTGTGGGGGAGGTTGGTTAATCGGTTGGTTAACCTGCGTGGCCTGAGCCGATATCCATTCGACCTTCGAAGCGTCAGAAAATCAACTTCATTCCCAATTGCAGTTGGCGCGAACTGCCGAGGTCGCCCCGGGCCGTGCGCGTAGCCGTGATCTGACCATAGTTTGCCCCGGCAAAGTTATTTGCCGGTTGCGCAAAGTTGGGGTGATTGAAGAGATTGAACGCTTCCGCGCGGATTTGCAGCGAGAGGCGTTCACGGATTGCCGTATTCTTCGCGATGGCGAAGTCAATATCCTCAAAGCCAGGCGCTGTCAAAATGTTTCTCCCGGCATTACCAAAAGTGCCCGCCGGAGCGAGCGCAAACGCGGCCTTATTCAGCCACTGCGACGGCGTGGGATTGGGCAGAGTCAGCGGCTGCCCCGGTACGAGGTTTGGACGATCGAACGTCAACAAGCTGCTCGGGTTGGTAGTCGGGTCGATGGGGCTGAAAGGATTGCCAGACTGAAGATTGACAATAGGGGCAATGCTCCACCCCTCCGCCAAGCGTCTGCTGAACCCGTTGCGGTCCCATTTCAGCGGAAGCAGGTATATACCGCTCAGCACGAAACGGTGCCGGGCGTCGAAATCCGAAAGAGCGCGTTCCGCCGCGATGTTGTAGAAATTCTGGATCTGCGGGTTCGAACTGCCGACAGAGTTGTTATCGATCGACTTGGAGAACGTATAGGACGCGTTGAACGTCAGGCCCCTGGCGAGGCGCTTCTCCGCGCTCAACCACAAACCGTTGTAATTGGAGTTGGAGACGGATTCCTGAATGGTCATCGACCCCCCGGCCGCCTGCACAGGCTGTCCGGCCGCGTTTAGGGACATGAACTGCGAAATCGGACGCTTGCCCCCGATCCCCTGGTTGTAATCGCCTGTAAGTCGCAAATGTCTGCCCTGACTACCCACATACGCGACCTGAAAAACCGTACCGAGAAACTCCTGCTGGATATTGAAGTTGTAGGAAAGCACCCGACCGCTCCGGAAATCGGGATCGATCACCTGAAGGGCGCTGCCTACTCCCGGCGGCGAATTGAATGGCGCCGAAAGGTTGATGTTCTGCGTGATGTTTACAGATTGAGAGAACGGCGGATTGGAACCTGTGGGCGTGACGATGTTAGTCACGGGCTGGTCATAGTAGAACCCGGCGGCGCCGCGGATTACCGTTCTGCCCTTTCCGAACGGATCCCAGGCTAAACCAACGCGCGGACCGAAACTGGTGAAGTGCCTGTGATAGGGCTCGTCAATTCCGTTCGTCCCTATGCGTACCAGTTGCCTGTTGGTGAAGTCAAAAACGCTCAGGCGATCGTGTATCTCGCGCGGAACCCCGTTATACTCCCAGCGCAATCCAAGATTGAGGGTGAGTCTTGCTGTAACCTTCACGTCATCCTGAACGAACAGACCGAGCGCATTCACACGGAGCGCGGGCGTCACGGGCAGGGCGGTCTCAACGGTTTGCGAGGGCGCCGCGGAAAGGAAAGCAGCCAGAGAGGGGAACAGGATGAATCCACCGGTGCCGCCATTGAAGTTATTGTTGCGGACCCGCCGGAATTCGGCGCCGGTCTTGATGGAGTGCTTCCCCCGGATGGATGCCAAGGTGTCGGAATACTGAAACGTCGTATCGCCGCGGCCCTGAGGGAAGCCGTTAATACCTCCGAACCACGGATTGCCGCTTCCGGCGGTCCCCACCTCGATCTCCGGCATAATGCTGGATGGAGTTGTCATTCCGTAAGCCGCCGGAGTTCCCAGGAAATCCTGTTGGAAGTCGATTCGGACGCGGTTCAATCCCGCGTGGAACTCATTCGTGATGGTTGGCGTGAAGACGCGAATGTATCCGAAAGAAATCAGGTATCGCTTGGCGGGGCGGCGGTCGCCAAATCCCGGCAGATTATTGTTCTGAAGCGTCGGCTCGGTGCGTTCGTCGCGGTTGATGATGAATGTGCCAAACAGAAAGTTCTTCTCGTTCACACTGTGGTCGATGCGTCCCGTTTCCTGATTCAGAGTGCGCTGGCGAGCAGCGGAGCCTGTGAAGTGTGTGCCCGTTGCATCGTTTGCATCGGGTATAAGCGCCAGTAGCTTCTGAATCACCGGATTGGTTACGCCCGCCCGCTGCGCGGCGCCAGGCACCACGGTGTTCAGGGTCGCTACCTCGCGCCCGCGCCGGCCCTCATAACTGTTGAAGAAGAAAGTCTTGCTTCTGATAATTGGGCCGCCCACGCTGTAGCCGAAGATGTTGCGTTTGAACGGCGGAATCTTGCCTGCGGGATCGAAGAAATTTTTAGCGTCGAAATGGTCGTTCCGGACAAACTCGTACACCGTTCCGTGCAGCCCGTTCGTCCCGCTTTTTGAGACGCCGTTGATTATGATTCCGGCGTTGCGGCCATACTCGGCGGAAAACGCATTCGTCTGTACCTTGAACTCCTGAATCATGTCGATGTTCGGCTGAAACGTAATCTGGTTCTGCACCATATCGCTGAGGTTGATGCCGTCGAGCATGTAGTTGGTGGAATCTTCACGCGTTCCCGAGGCATTGATGCCCGAAATGCCGATGCCGCTCGGCGCTGCCAGGAATGTGCGGTTGTTGGTGCTGGGAACCACGGTTCCCGCCTGCAGCAGAGCAAGGTCAAGGAAGAACCGGCCATTCAGGGGGATCTCGACGATTTTCCGGTTGTCGACCACCGAACCGAGACTCGAGCTTTCAGTGGAAACGGTGGCCGTTTGCGATTCCACGGTGATCACACTGCTGGTATCGCCAATTTGCAGTACGGGATCCACGCGCGACCTGCCCTCGACGGCAAGCACGATCCCGTTTTGTGCGAAGGTCTGGAAGCCCTTTTGTTCGGCCTTGAGCTTGTATGCGCCAGGCCTAACCGTGGGAAATTCAAAGTTGCCTCCCGGGTCTGACGCTGTCGTCTGGCTTACGCCAGTGTCCTCGCTGGTCAGAGTTATGGTGGCATTTGGAATCGCGCCACCTTGCTGGTCCTTAACGGTTCCCACGAGCGAAGCGTATTGAGCACTCAAGGGCAATGCCGTAAGGAATAGACACGTTACAAACGTAACGATGGACGTTTTGTTTAGCACAGAGTCCCTCCACGCGATCTTCCAAGACCCTTTTTTTTGAGCCTACCACCAATAGGCTGTGGAAAGATACGTGAAGAGCCAGCCGAGAAATCTTGCTCGAAACGTCTGGGTCAGGCGATACCGATGGTGTCACTTACTGCTCGACGAGGGTTCCAAACTACTGCCCGTCGTTAGCAAGCAGTTCCCACTTCTCCCCGAAAAAACCCGCCGCCGCGATCTTACCGGGCCATCGCGGGTCCGGCGGAGTGGTGAGATCGACAACCGCATAATCCGGCAGATAAGCAATCTGCAGCGAGTTATTCGGTTCCGCATACTCCCGGAACGTGATCCCGCTGTTAATCACCACATACTTCTTCGGGTTCAGCGGATTCGGGTAAATCATAACCGGCGCATTCGTCGCCGCCGGAAACGTTCTCGATCCCAGCGTAATCGCCGAAGCCGTCCACTTCACAGGCAGCTTGTCAGCAATACGCGCAAGCACCTTGTTGCTCCGCGGATCGCCCCAAAGCACCAGATTATTGGCCGTGATATCGGCATCGGTAACGGCGCTGTCGTCTTTCATCGGCGCATCGCCACGCATCTGCGTTCGCCACAATTTGGCGGCATGCTCCATTTCCGACTGGCTCCACTTACCCACCATTTCGTTCAGCGGAGTTCCCGTTGGGCGAACATTCAGGAACGCGCCCATGAACGCATCGTCGATCGGTCCCTGCAAATCATGATGCTTGCTCAGGGCATTCGCATCGTCACTGCCGACCGTCCAGTTGCCGGCCAATTTCCGAAAGTGAGCGGTCCACTGGCCGTCGGTCAGAGCGCCGGGCACAGTCAGGCTCTGACCATCCAAAACAACAGTCGCCTTCGATGCCGGATTCATCAGCGGCGATCCCGGCTCCATCTCAAAGCTGAGCGCCGTCACGCCCGCCGTAGTGGCTTTCACGGTGTGATCGCCCTCCATAGCCGCGGTTACTCGCGCGCGTTCCCAATGCTTCTCGATTCCATCCACAACCACCCAGCGCATCCGGTTGTACTTCAGCGTAAATGTGGTGAACCGAACTTCCCGCGGATACGCCACCCGCCCCCGCTGCGCCAGAGCGCCCATCATCTTGTCGAGTTGCACAATAGCATCCGGGGTGTAAGCGTGCCCGATGTTCTGGCCGATTACGCGCGATAATGTAAGCCCCTCGGCCTCCATGTTGGTCGCCATCACGTCGGCCGCCTGCTTTTGGGCGTCTTTATCGCCGTTGTAGGCCACTACGGGTACGTTGAAAAAGTTGACGGCATAATCCGCGGCGTTCGTCAGATGAAGCAGCTTTTCTTCGAACCACGTGAGCTTCACACCGCGCCTTGTATACCCGAAGAAATCCTTGGTTTCGGCGAACCCGGCGCCCGGCGCCACAGCTGCGAACCCGGTGCCATAGTGCGCGCCGATATGCCATGCCGAGGCGCCTCCCATGCTGAAGCCGCGGACAAGAATGCGATTTTCATCCACGTTGAAGTTCTTCTTGACGTCATCGAGCGCCTCGAAGAAATCCACCTCACCCGCAAATGTGCTCGCATTGCAATAGCGTCCGTAAAGATGCAGCACGATCGTATCGCGAGGCGTGAACTGGCCCGGGTTGTGGATGCGATCCCAAAGAAAGCCGATCTCGCTGAGCGTTTCTCCTCTGCCGTGGAACCAGGAATCGACGCGCCATTTGTGCGGCCGGTCCGGCGCGTACGAGGTCGGCACTACAAGCCCGTAAGGCTGCACGCTGCCGTCGATTTTTGAAACATAACCGCGAACCACCAGGCCCGTGGCTCTGGTCCAGGGCGCATCGCCGCGCTCCAGATCCGCCGCGCGCTCATTGCCCATGCGCAGAAGTTCCTTACCCCGGAAGACATCTTCCTGCGTAAAGAATTCGTTGCCCTCGAGCGCGTACCTCACTGCCTTATGGAAGATCGCAACATCCGCGACACGGGGATTAGCCTTCAGAGCGTCAATCCTCTTGCCCAACCGGTCGAGCGAGCTTTTCAACTGCCGCTGGTCCATTTCGGAAACCGTGACTCCGGCCGGCGGAATCAGATGGAGTGCCTGAGGTTGGGCAAGGCAAAGAGAAAATGCAAAAAGCAGCAACGCGGTGGGCTTCATTTGCGAATATCATATCGTTGCAGTAGGGTGAGCCGATGACAGAACACAACATTACACGAAACATCACGCGCCGGGATGCACTCAGGAAAGCGGCCATCGCGTCGCTGGCTCTCGCCGGGAGTGCGCGAGCCGCTACACGCTACGACGCCACCTGGGACTCCATCGATAAGCGACCCTGCCCACCCTGGTATGAGGACGCGAAATTCGGCATCTTCATTCATTGGGGTGTTTACTCCGTCCCGGCCTTTGCGCCTCCCCGAATTCAGGGCCAGACTCCCTACGCCGAATGGTATTGGAACTCGCTTACGAAGGGCAAAGAAAGCCCTGTGGGCAACGCTACATGGGATTTTCACAAGCGTGTGTATGGCGCCAAGTTCGAATACAAGGATTTCGCTTCTCAGTTCAAAGCGGAGTTGTTCAATCCGAACTACTGGGCCGATGTCTTCGAGCGCTCGGGCGCCAAATACATTGTGCCTACGTCGAAACATCATGACGGCTTCGCCATCTGGCCAAGCGCAGAGGCCGACCGGACGTGGGGCCGCCCTTGGAATGCCGTGTCCACGGGACCGAAACGCGATCTGCTGGGCGACTTGTCTGCCTCTGTGCGCGCCAAAGGTCTGCATATGGGCTTCTACTACTCGCTCTACGAGTGGTACAACCCGCTGTGGCTCACCGATAAACAGAAGTACGTGCGGGAGCACATGTTTCCGCAGTTCAAAGACGTGGTGACCCGGTACAAGCCCGACATCATCTTCTCCGATGGCGAATGGGAGTTACCGAGCGATGAGTGGCACAGCCCGGAACTGCTGGCCTGGCTCTTCAATGATTCGCCCGCGAAAGAAAACGTGGTCATCGACGATCGCTGGGGCAAAGATACCCGCCACAAGCACGGCGGCTATTTCACCACCGAATACACAGCGGGTTTACAGTCTGGAAATCACCCATGGGAAGAAAGCCGCGGCATGGGTTTTTCGTACGGCTACAACCGCGCCGAAACACTTCGCGATTACCACTCCGCGCGCGAACTGACGCTCATGCTGATCGATCTCGTGAGCCGCGGCGGGAATCTGCTGCTCGATATTGGGCCCACAGGCGACGGCACGATTCCGGTCGTAATGGAAGAGCGTCTGAATGAAATCGGCGCGTGGCTCAGGATCAACGGCGAGGCGATTTACGGAACGCGCGCGTGGAAGAGCACGCGGCAATGGAGCGCCGGGAAAGTGCCGACCTTCGAAGAAAAGCAGTTTCGCGCCGAGTACGACATCCGGAAGCTGGTAGACGAGCCGAAGCCAGGCGAAGCGCACATCGAGACGTTCTTCACCGGAAAAGGCCGGGACGTCTTTGCGATCGTACCCCGGCGATTGCCCCGCGAACTACTGCTGAAAGACCTAAAGGCGACCGGCGCGACGTTGCTGGGTTCAGGCGAAAAATTACCCGTTCGTACAGTCGCGGGCGCCACCGCGATAACGGTTCCGGATGGCATTCGGGACCGTCTGACCGATCAGGTGGCATACTGCATTCGCCTCGAAAACGCGAATTCGTAACTGAAGCGCTAAAGGTTTTCTCCCAGCCTTCCGATGTATGGTCATGCAGGAAGCGGGAATTTGGTTTACACGCGGGAAAACGCTGTTGGTGCAGTTGAAGCATCTGATTATGGCGCCGCCCCGCAAGGTTCAGCCGACCATCTGGTATTCAGGTCTGGGAATTGAACCCGCGGAGTTCACCGGCCAACTGGCGCGGCTGCAATCGTCATTGAAGACGGCGAAGCAGCCTGTGGCTCAGCCGGTTGCGGACTCGGCGCGACACTAAATTCGCCCAAACCTGGCAACCGCCTCCCTGATCGACTTGAATTTCTCGATGAACGGAATCATCGTGTGCTCAGTGTTATCCAACTCCTGAGCCTTTTTCAAAATGTCCGCCGCCCGCGCGCGCGGAATCACCACCACGCCGTCTTCATCCGCTGAAATAATGTCGCCTGCATTCACCAGGGCGCCAGCGACAGTCACAGGCACGTTAACCCCGGCAAACCGGTAGTGATTCACAGAAGTAGAAGGCGCCACGCCAATGCTGTAAACCGGAAACTGCAATTTCTTAATCTGCGGCACGTCACGAACCGCGGCATCGATCACGGCGCCGGCAAGTCCGCGCGCCTTCATCGCCGTCGCCATCAAGCCGCCGATTCCCGCAATATCCGCGCCATCTTCCAGCTTCATGACATATACAGACCCCGCCGGCGCCGCATCGATGGCATCCAGCATCCCCTGCGAAGCCTTCGACCCCTCCGCGTGCTCTTCTTTCTTCATGAGAACGGTGACGGCCGGGCCTGCAAATTTGGCGGTAAACAAAGGTCGCATTTCATGATGCATATAAAGCTTCCGCCCATAGAGTTGCTCAATGGCATCGGCTACTGAAGCAACTTCCACCTGCTTGAAACCCTGCACCAGTGAATCTCCGGGCGCCGGCTGACCTACAACAACAACCGCCACCGCGAGACACAACGCGACAACCGAGTAGACAGGCTTCATCTCGCCAGCTTATAACGACACGGTTTCGCCAAGTTGCTCCCCAATTACGCCGGCGATCAATTGGTTCAACGTGCGGCCATCGCTTGGCAGCACAAAAGCTTCCCGACCCTCATCCCAATCCAGCTTGAAACTTTGCACGCGCGCGGACACCCAAATTTGTCGCACAGGCGAGTTCGGGCTGATCACAAATTTGGCCGGGGGATCTTCGAACTCGATCGCCAGCGCGCCTTCGTTGCTGTCCACATCGAAATCGTGATTTTCTGAAGCCCGCTCCAGAGAGCGCTGCAGTGCGTGTAGTGCTTCGGCCGAGGCCTTGCGGAAATGCTGTTCGTCCATCATGTAAGTCCAGCCCCGATTATTGCGGATTGCGAATCGTGATGCCCGTAAGCGCGAGTGTCATGCCAATAACGACTATCACGGTGATCCACGCCACCGCGTTATAAGCGGGCGGATTGATCCACTCGTGCATTAGATTTTTCTTGTTGATCAGAATGATCATGAAGATCAGGATGAACGGCAACAGCATCCCGTTCAGCACCTGTGAAAGCAAAATCATCTGCACCAGCGGGAAGCGCGGAATAATCACAATACCCGCGCCGATCACGATGAGCAGCGTATACAGCCAATAAAAAATTGGCGCTTCGTTCCAGGTGCGGCTAACGCCCGACTCGAAACCCAAACCCTCACACACGGAATAAGCGGTGGAGAGCGGCAGAATGCAGGCCGCGAAAACGGATGCGTTCAGCAGGCCGGCGCTGAAGAGCAGCACGGCGTACTCGCCAAAAGGCTTCAGGGCGAGGGCGGCTTCCTTTGCGCTCTGAATGTCGGTCGGGTGGTCCCGATATGCGCCTGCGCAGGCCACGATGATGAAGAATGCAATTACGGAAGTCAGAATGCAGCCTACAATGACTTCAAACCGCGACTCCCTGTATTCTTTCGGCGTAACGCCTTTTTCAACCACGGCCGCCTGCAGATAGAACTGCATCCAGGGGGCAATCGTCGTGCCCACCATCGCGATCAGCATCGTGATATACCCGCTGTCCATCATGAGCTGAGGGCGCACACTGTTGATAGCGGCTTCCTTCCAGTCGGGCCTCACCAGGATGCCAGCCGCGATATAGGAAACGTAAATCACACACGCGAACAGAAAGATCTTCTCCACGCTCTGGTAATTCCCTTTCACCGCGAGGAACCAAACCAGCACCGCGGCAATGGGCACTGAAATAAATTTGCTCACGCCAAAGATATCGAGCGCCGTCGCCACGCCTGCGAATTCGGCCACAATGTTCGTCAGATTCGCCAGCACCAGCAGGATCATGATGCCGAACGTCATGCGCAGCCCAAACTCCTCGCGTATGAGATCGGAGAGGCCCTTGCCTGTAACAGCGCCCATGCGCGAACACATCTCCTGCGCCACAATCAACGCAATCGTGATTGGAAGCAGCGTCCACAGCGGCAGGTAAAGCCAGCGCGCCCCCGCCTGCGAATAGGTATAGATGCCGCCGGAATCGTTGTCGACCATGGCCGTGATAAATCCCGGCCCAAGCACGGCCAGAAAGACCACGATATGGCGCTTGAATCGCGCGATAAGATCCGGCACTTACCTGTGCCTCAGAACCGAGATGACGTCGTCCGCTGTGATCACTCCCGCAAGTGTGCCGTCTTCCTGCAGCACCGGCAATGCCAGGAGGTTGTATTTGTCGAACAGTTCGGTAACCCTGCTTTCTCGTTCACCCGGCGTGGTGGAAATCAGCCGATCGAGCGACAGATCTTTCATCTGTGTCGCGCCATCCGCCAGGAACAGACGTGCCAGCGGGACGGCGCCGGTGATTTTGCCAATGGAGTCGGCCAGAAACAGCACGTGCGTGTTCTCCAACAAATCTTCATGCTCACGCAACCGCTTCATTGCCGTGTCGAGCGTGGTCTCTTCCGGCAGCACAATCGCCTCGGTATTCATCATGCCGCCCGCGGTGTGTTCGTCGTATTCCAGAAGTTCTTTGACGTCTTCGAGGGGCTCAGACTCCATTTCATCCAGAATCTCCGCGCTGGTTTCGTCTTCAAGTTCACCAAGCGCATCCGCCGCCTGATCGGGCGACATCTCGTCCACAATATCGGCCGCCACTTCCGGTTCCAGCCCTTCGAGGATGCTGGCCTGCATTCTCGGATCGATCTCAGAGAGCGCCTCGGCCGCCACCTCACTGTCGATGGTGCCCATGATTGCCTCGCGCTCCGCGGGGCCGAGCTCTTCCACAATGTCCGCCAGGTCGGCCGGATGCAGCAGTTCCAGCTTGTCGTGAGAAATGTTCAACCGCAGACGGCGCAGCGGATCCGCTTCCACGATGTTGCAGAACTCCCACCGGATCGAATTTGGCTCAATCGGCCTTTGGACCTTGCGGACCCACTTCGGCGGCACCACGCCCTGGGTTAACCGGCGAAGGATACTGCGGATTCCCACATCGACTTCCAGCACCACCAGGAAATCGCGCTCTTCGTGTTTGATCTCGAAGGTAACGTCATTGACGCGGACGACCTTGCGTCCGTTCACGTCGATAATTTGCTGGTCGAGCAAATCCCGCCCGATGCGCAGCATGTATTCGTCGGAATGGTAAGGGTAAAGCTTCTCGTTCGAAAGCTTAATGCCGTCCGAAAGGGAAATACTGGCGATCTGATCGTAACGGACCGACAACCATGAGGCTCCTGCTCCAACCAGAAAGCGGTCGACCCGCGCGGGATGAATGAGGGGCACGATGGCAGCGTCCTTCACACGCCCGATACGCCTGTGTTTCAGGTCGTACACGGGCATACCGAGGGTTTCGGTGAAGAACAGGAAGTCGAATTTGTCCGCTGTCATTCGTGATGCCGTCCAGGCCCGAACACGATGTCTCCGGCCAGCACCACTGGGGCGGCTGGCGGAACAGCGAAAAATCGGCTTGTGTGCGCTCTACATCAGGTTCGGACGTGCCTAAACCAATATCCCGCACCCCGCGTACCATAAGCAAGTAAACCCGCTGGTTCCGATGGCGAGCGGCAGGTGAAGCAACAACAGTAAACCCGCTGGCTCTGAAATTTCGGTACACGCGCCTTCAGCCGCCGCCCTCATGGCAAAGGCGATTGCCCTCCAGCCCTACCTGAACTCAAAAGAGTAAGGCGTCATCCGCAGCATCCCCCCGCGCAGCCAGACCCTAAGCCGCTCGTCGTGCCACGGTGCCCGGAACGGCCCAAGGTCCCTCGCCCCCAGCCCAAAGTGCGAGAGCATGGCTTCGGCCTCCGCATCCGTGCCCGAACGAAACAGCACGTCAAACACGCTGCGCTTGCCCGGATACAGCACCAAACTTACATGGCTGGTGGCAGGAATACCCGCCTTCTGTTTCACGAGTTCAAGCGCGCGATCAAGCCCGCCCAACTCATCGACCAGGCCTTTTTGCTTCGCCTGATTTCCCAGCCAAACTCGCCCTTGGGCGACCGGCTCGATTTCGGCAAAGGTCTTCTTTCGCGCCTTCGCCACTTTCCCCACAAAATCTTCGTAAGTGGAATCGATTCCCTCCCGCAACTTCCGCCGTTCAGCGTCGGTAAGCGGTTGGTAATCCGATTCGATCATCGCGAACCTCCCCCGGCTGACCGAGTCTTTCGACACCCCGACCTTGTCATAAAGTCCATGCAGATTGGGCTTTCCGAAAACCACTCCGATCGACCCCGTTTCCGTGGCCGGATAAGCCACAATCGGGTCCCCTGTCATGGCCATGTAGTATCCGCCCGAAGCCGCCGCGTCGGACATCGAAATCACCATGGGCTTCTTCCTGCTCAACTGATTCATCGCGCGCCACATCTCGTCCGATGCCGGCACCTCGCCCCCCGGCGAATCGATCCGCACAATCACGGCCTTAATGCCCGAATCATTCCCGACCTTCTCCAGCATTTTGTCGAACGGAACGGCCTCAATTCCGTTATCCCCGCTGGAATCGGAACTGCCGCGCGTAATCGACCCTTCCCCCACCACAAAAGCAACCCGATCGCGGCCCGTCGCCGAGGAATCCGGCACATTCACATAATCGTGCTCCTGGATCTTCTTGATGGACGTCTGTTTCAGCGCGGTTTTCAATTCACCGAACATTTCGTCTTCGTAGCGGATCTCGTCTACCAGCCCTTTATTCAGTGCCTGGTCGGACAGAAACGGCCCCTCGTCGATGATGGCTTTGATGGTCGCCGCGTCCTTGTTGCGGCCTTTGGCGATCGTGTTAATCAGATCGCCGTAAATGTCGTCCGCAACACTGTTCATCACTTCATGGGTTTCCGGGCTCATCGACGTCCGGGTGAACATATCGCCGAAGTCTTTGTATTTGCCGGCGTGCTCCACATCCACCTGAATCCCCAGCTTGTCGAGCGTGCCTTTGAAGTACACCAGCTCAAGCCCGATGCCCTTAAGATTGAGCACATCGGCCGCCGGCATATAGATCCGGGAACACGCGCTCGCCATGTAATATTCGCGCGTGGATGGCCCCTTCAAATACGCGTAGAGCGGCTTGCCCGACTTGCGGAATTCCGCCAGATCGGCGCGGATTTCCTGCATCTTCGCCCAACCCACTCCCGCCCCTTCCGGCTCAAAAACTACCGCCCGAATTCGCGAATCCGCCGCGGCGCGCCGCAACATGCTCCAAACATTCTGCACGGTAACCGGAGTTTTGCTTTCAAGAAACGGAATTGGCACTTCCAGCGGCGGCTTTTCCGGCACATCGCCGGTGAGGTGCAGAATCAGCGTCGACCCGTCAGCGACCGAGGGCGGTTTCGACTTCAAAGAAGCAATCGCGAAAAAACCAATCACAGCGACGATCACGATCAATACGGCGCCCGTCACCAGGCCCAGCAAGAACTTCCCCATTAGGCAAGACTCCTTATTCGATCCAGACGATTTAACCGCAGGTTCTGTCCGAAAGTAGCACGCCCCGCGCGAGCCAGGCCGTTACCTTCCAAACAGACCTTTAATCCGTGTTTTCCAGGTTTCGGCAAAGCCCGGCTTGGCCGCCGGCGCATGAATAGCAATATGCGCCGCGTCATCCGCCGCGATATCCTCCGAATCTTCATCGGATGGCGTCTCACACGGTTTCTCCCCCACCAGCCGGACCGCGTTCCCAAGCAGCGTGAACTGCTTGCGGACGCGAACGCCGTCCTCACGCTCCAGGCAAACAGAAAACTCGCCCGGCCTGGCCAGCACCGGAAAAAACCCGCGCTCCCGCCGCTGTATGTAGGCCGTCTCGTAGCGGTGCCTGCGCGTGCTCCACGTGAAGACCCTGTAACCGTCGAAATCGTGATCCTCGCCCAAGCCCGTAGAGGTGGTCCAAAGCCAAATCGGCTTTTGCTCGCCTTCGTCCTCGACCTTTCCTATCTGGAAATACGACGTGATGCGATGCCCCTCCGCGTACTGCGCCACCTCATCGGGGATGCCCATATAAATTCTGCTCGAAAGCACCCAGCCGCTTTGCCCGTTGTGAGTGCGGACCAGCGTCCAGTCATCGCGCGCCACAGGCGGAAGATTTTCCTCGGGTACCCGGCTGCGTTCCTTCGAAAGCGCCACCCAATCCGGTGGCGGACCCGGAGGCACGGGAGGCGGCGGCGGAGGCAGAATGGATTTCGGTTCTTTCTTGCCCTTTTTTTTCACTTCCGGCTTCAGCTTGGGGGGGATCAACTGGCGTTTGGGCAGTCCGGTTCTGGGCAGCACCCGGTGCGCGATCACATCGAACTTCTCACCAACCGCGATCTGCAAAAAGCTGGCCGACTGGCGGTTCGGTTCGGAATGCACGTTCAACACGTCGAATGATGTCGCTTCACCCTGCGACGGGAGGTCGGAAGCGCCTTTCGACAGAGCCAGCAGGCGTTTCATCTGAGCCGTGTCCATTAGCTGACGGTCGTCCGTCCAGCCCTCAGCGCCTTTCGCCGTTCTGACTTTGTACCAGCGCCGCCTTTGGCCCACGATTTCGAGCCGGTCCCCATGGTGGACCACGGCCGAGGCGGGCGACTTCGGATCTATATCCTTGTGAAGGCTAAGTGTGGCCGGGCCGGCATAGGCCTCCCCGATTACGGGGTCCCGCTCTTGCGCGGTATTGCAGCCGGAGACACCAACTATGAACAGAAATACGATGGGGGCGGGAAATTTCAGCTCTACTACCTGCTGTCAGATTAACCCAAACGCATACCATGGCGAAGTGGCGTAACATAGTTGCGTAGATACTATGCGGTGCCACCAAGAATTCGGCCACAGATTGGTATCCTTCATGGCCTTTCTCTCGCTGGTCGTTCCCGTAAGCGCGCAGTACCCAGGCGGGCAATACCCGCAAGGCGGTCAGTATCCACCGGGTGGCCAGTATCCACAGGGCGGGCAATATCCGCCAGGCGGCCAGTATCCTCAAGGCGGCCAGTATCCGGCGGGCACCGTGCCCGGACCCATGGGGATTCCGATCGGTATTCCGGGCATTCACCTGCCGAAGCGCAAAAGCAAAGAATCGACAACATCCAAAGTCACCGTTCAGTCCGTCGAAGGGTCGCTGCGGCGCCTGAATGAAAAGGATTTGCTCCTTCAAACCCAGCCCGACCGAATCCTTCGCTTTCGCCTGATAGCCAAGACCGAATTCCGCGACAAGAATGGCAAGCCGATGCGGGATTCGCTGCTGCATCCGGGCGACCGCCTCACCATTGACTCCACTCCTGACGACCCCGAAACGGCTGTTCACGTAATCCTTGTCCGCGCCGGTTCCGCATCTGAAAAAGAGGCGGGCAATGTGCCAGTCGATCAGGCTAAAGTTGTGGCCCCCGATTCAGGCGATTTCGGGAAGGCCCATTCGGCCACGGAGGCGACAAGCGCTGCCGGATCTTCCGAATCCTCAGGCTCATCTTCCTCCGAAGATGCCGACCGGCCAGTACTTCAGCGACAGCCGTCAAATGGCCCGTCTGAGGAGCCTGCCCATGCGAAGCAGGATCCTGGCCTCGACCCGGTCATCGGCGATGCCCGAGCCGCCGCCTCGTCATTCACATCGGAATTGCCTAATTTCCTGGTGCAGCAAATCACCACGCGCTCCGCCGGATCGCGCTACGTGGATAATTGGCGGACCATTGATGTTGTGACTTGCGATGTGTCCTCAGTCGACGGCAAAGAAGAATACAAAAACATTCGCGTCAACGGGCGCCCCACCGACCGCCCTCAGGATTCGGGCTCCTGGTCCACTGGCGAATTCCAGATCACGCTCGAAGACATCTTTTCGCCATACACGGCTGCCGTTTTTAAGCGCACCGGCGAAGATCGGATTGCCGCGCGACCGACATGGGTCTACAGTATGGCCGTCGAGCAGCCCCGTTCACACTGGACACTGGTTGCGCAAAGCGGCCGCAAGTACACGCCGGCCTACAAAGGTTCCGTCTGGATCGACAAAGAAACCGGCAGAACGCTGCGCATTGAGCAGCAGGCAATTGGAATCCCGCGCGATTTCGCGTACGACAAAAGTGAATCCGCTTTGGAATATGGCTTCGTCAGCATTGAAGGCAAGAAGTACCTTCTGCCGGTTCAGAGCGTCAACGTCGCCTGTATGACAGGAACTTCCAACTGCAGCCGCAACGTAATCGAGTTTAAGAATTACCGGAAGTTCTCCGCCGATTCCAACATCACCTTCTAACCCACAAACGCCGGGTACCTGGATGTAGTCCGGCCAAGCCGACCTCGGCGGCTCTAATTTTCGATCGGCGCTTTCTCCAAATGATCGATCACCACCAACTCCGTCAAGATCTTTCTGGGCTCAAGCTTTAACCCCAACTGCTCCTGAACGGCGGTAAAGAGATTCGGAGGTGTCTCCGCGTCCGCATTGTGCATGTCCGGGCCACCCCCGCCGGGGCCGCCAATGGTTACGCCGCCGCCGCCACTCCCGGCACTCCCGGCACCCGGGCCGCCCACTGGTCCCCGGCCCAAGCCAGCCATCATCTTGCTCTGTTCCGGTTCAAACGTCAGCGTGAAATCATATTTCGCCGTGAGTTCAGTCATATCCACGACAGCCCGATCCAATTGCCGCTCCAGCGTCTCGCAAAGTCTTGCTATCGTCTGCCCACTCCCCGACATTCGCATCTTTCCCGGCATCATCATCATCGCGACGCCGCCGCGTCCAATGCCTTTCGGCATTTCCGGAAATCCATCCTTACCCATGTTGAGCCGTGCGGGACTCCCGGCGCTTCCGCCGAACGACGGCGGCGGCGCATCCGAGCCCGCGGGATCTTCCGCAGCCACTTTCATCTTCACGCCGCCCTTTGCAACCACCAGCGCGTATGACGACAATTCCTTCTTCTCCCGGTGCACCGTCATCTTAAAACGATCCGCCACCAGGTTCTGCAGCATCACCCCGAACTGATCTTTGGTAGTTCCCGCCGGCACTTTGGCGGTAATGTTATAGCGCTCGGTATCGAGAGTGGACGGCCCCGAAATCTGATAACTCTTCACTCCATAAGCCTGCGCGAGCACCTGCCGCAGGTTGACGAATTCGTAATTGATTCGGCCAGGGTCGGCACTGCCCGGACCGCCTGTCAATCCCGTACGAATCATTCCGCCAGACGGAGGCGGAGCGGGTTTTACCGACGCTACCTCAAATTCCAGCCGCGGTTCGACCGCCAGCGCGGGTACACACGCGCAAGCCAAAATAGCCACACGGATAATGTTCATCTTCATTGTTTGACGATATTGCATCGCGAACTGCTTGAAAGTTCCGAAACTTCTTAGCTTCTTATCTTCGCAGGGAACTAAAGTCGCTTTCGGAGTCAATCCACCGCAGAAGTACGCGGGGCGCCGATCCGAAGTGAGTCCCCTCACACCCTCATATTCCGGCGTCCCGCTTCCCATTCCCCTTGTTAACCCGCGTTGGCGTGCCTCGACAGCACTGGAACGGGTTGAAATCCGGCTATACTCAAGGCTTGCGCCGAGTCCTTCTGATCTTTGCGATCGCGTTTGAACTGGGCGCGGCAGTGTCTCCGGAGTTCGCACAAAGGCGCGAGAAGCTCCGCAAAGAGGCCCCCGACGGGATAGTCGTCCTCTTTGGCGCGAAGGAGAGTGAGGACCTTCACTACGGCTTCTTTCAGGAATCGAACTTCCTGTATTTGACAGGTTGGGAAGAGCCGGGCGCGATTCTGATCCTAACTTCCGAGCCGGACAAAGACGATCCCAACGCTATGGAAAAGGCCCGGATTCCGCGCGAAATTCTGTTTCTGCCCAGCCGCGTGCCCAGCCAGGAGAAATGGACCGGCAGGAAACTGGGGCCACTCGACAGCAATGCGGCCGACGTCACCGGCTTCGCTACCGTGATGGCCGCGGAACAGTTCGAAACCAGGCTTCGTTCGTTTCTGGATGTTTATCCAGGTATTTACGCCCTGCCTGGCGCAGGCACCACCCTTCTCAACCAACTTGCGCCGCTGCGCGCCGTGCTTGACGCAGCGGCTCCTCTGGCCACTCTTCGCATGGAAAAATCGGAATCCGAGATCAGCGCGATTCAACACGCGACGGACGCATCCATTGATGCGCACAAGGCCGCGTGGCGAATGCTGAAGCCGGGTGAATACGAATACGAAATCGCCTCGGTGATGGCAGGCACTTACATGATGGAAGGGTGCCGCCGGAGCGCGTACGCGCCCATCGTGGGCTCGGGGCCGAACTCGACGGTACTCCACTATTCAAAGAATTCCCGCCGCATGGACGCAGGTGAAGTAGTGGTGATGGATGTCGCCGGCGAGTGCGGCAATTACGCGAGCGACATTACACGAACGGTGTCGGTCTCGGGGCACTTCACCGCGCGTCAGCGAGAGATTTATGAGGTTGTGCTGGGCGCTCAAAGGGCTGCAATAGCGGCGGTAAAGCCCGGCATGACGATCGGCAGGAAAACTCCGAATAGCCTCTACAAGATCGCTTTCGATTACATCGACAGCCATGGCAAGGATCTGCGCGGGCAGCCACTTGGAAAATACTTCGTACATGGCCTGTCGCATCACGTGGGTCTCGATGTACACGATGCGTCCGACACGAAAGAGCCTCTGAAAGCGGGTATGGTGATTACCGTGGAGCCCGGTATTTATATTCCCGAGGAAAATATCGGGATCAGAATTGAAGATGTCGTGCTGGTGACCGAGAAGGGTGCAAGGGTTATGAGCGCCGCGCTCCCTGTCGACCCGGATGAGATTGAACGTGCGCTTGCGCAGGGTAAATAGAGCGCATTTAATCCTCGCGGCCTTAATGGCAGCTTCGGTGTTGCTCAGCCTGGCTCTTAGCTGGTCCACCGCACTCGGGCGTCAGTTCGATAATTTCGGGTACGATTTCCTCTTCCGGCTCATTCAGCCAGAGCCCTGGGCTCCCGCTTCGATTGTGCTTTCCATAGATCAGCCCACGCTCACGAAATACGGTGGAAACACAGGAATCCGGACGGCGGTGGCAGACGGGCTGGAGCGAATTCAGGCTGCGCACCCCGCGGCTGTAGCGGTAGACGTAATTCTGGCCGATACTTCCACACCTGATGTGGATCTCCGGCTGGAAAACGCGCTTGCCATGACGCCGAACCTGGTCCTCGCTTCGTATCTGCTCGAGAACCAGACATGGAACAGCCCGTTGCCGCGTTTCGCGAGACACGCCTTCGCCATAGGCCAGGTACAGGCGAGTTTCGATCACTACGATGCCGTCAGCCGAGAGGTTCCCCTGATGAAGGTAGCCGGAAGGGATCGCCGCTGGTCTCTGGCCCTCGATGCCTATTTGGCTGCACATAACGCGCAGATTGTCGAGTCTCCGGACGATCTTGAGGTGGGGTCTTTGGTCATTCCTTCAAAGATGAAAACAGAGACGGATCTGCGCACCATTCGGGTGCGATACCCGCCGGTTGCGATGGGCCACATACCCTGGGTTTCCGTCGCGGAACTGGACGCCGACCCCTCACTTGCGCTCCGCTTCTCAGGGAAGGCCGTGTTTGTTGGGGTAACAGCGTTAGCCGCGGGAGACAGCTGGACAACGCCTTACTCGAACGGCAACACAACTCCTGGAATTGAAATGCATGCCAGCGAATACGAGACGCTCGCTCAGAAGAAATTTCTGGTGGACGCTCCGTTCACCGGCGTGGTCGGAGTTTGCTTTCTGTTGACCCTGTGCGCGGGTGTGGGGTTTGCCATAAGTTCCGGATGGATCGCGAATACGGCAGCCGCGGCGATCATACTTGCCTCACAGATTGTGCCCGCTATCGCTTTCTCGAATTCCACGGTTTGGCCGTGGTTACCGGGAACCCTCTCGGCCGTTCTTAGCGTAGCGGCGGCCGCCGCGTGGCGCCACTTCCTGGTTCGCAGAGAACTAGTGCAATCCGAACACGAGAAGACTCGATATCAGAAAGCAATGCAGTTCGTCACGCACGAAATGCGAACGCCGCTAACCGCGATTCAGGGCTCGAGCGAGCTGATCAGCAGATACGGATCCATGCCCGAACCGAAGCGCAAGCAAATGGCTGAGCTGATCAATGCGGAATCGAAGCGTTTGGCGCGCATGATCGAGACCTTTCTCAGCGTGGAACGCCTCTCGGCCGGGCAAATGGAGATGAAGCAGGAACGGTTCCCCCTGGCGGAGTTGGTAGAACGCTGCGCTGAGCGGGCCCGTGCTTTCGCGGAACGGAAGCAAATCGAGATCGACGTGGACGCAATGCCCGACGATGAAATCGCCGGGGACAGGGAATTGATGGAATATGCCGTTTACAATTTGCTGACGAACGCGGTGAAATATTCGCCCGCTCAGACTCGCGTGAGGGTGTTCGGCGAAGATGAGAAGGGCGGACGCGTGCGCCTGTCGATTGAAGACCAGGGAATCGGGATGGACAAAAAGGAAGTGGGTCGGATCTTCGAGAAGTTCTATCGCACAAAGAAAGCTGAGCAATCCGGTGAAGCGGGAACGGGCATTGGACTTTCCATTGTGGAACAAATAGTGACGCAGCACGGCGGTACGATTCACGTGACATCGGAACCCGGCAAAGGTTCGCGGTTTACGCTGGTGCTGAAACGGGCCTCATGAGCGAAGCGATTCTGGTGGTGGAGGACGATTCAAGCGTCCGGACGACGATCGTTACTTTTCTTGAACTGGAAGGTTTTCAGGTGGAGGCCGTTTCGAATACCCGCGACGCTATCGCGCGCTTGGCGGAAGAGACTTTTCCGCTGGTGATTTCCGACATCTACATTGATGACCGCACAGGCATTGATGTTCTGATGGCGGCGAAGAAGAAGGATTCGGCTTGCCTGGTAATCCTGATGACCGCCCGCGGGACGATGGAGACCGTCATGGCCGCGACCCGCAATGGCGCGTTCGATTATCTCGCCAAACCATTCGAACTCGACACGCTGCTCGAAGCTGTGAAACGCGCGCTCGAATCGCGGCATCCCGACGACGACGAAGTAGAGCCGGAGGAGCTTCCCGAGAGCGAGATGATCGGCAGTTCGGCGGGCATGATCGAGATTTATAAAACGCTTTCAAAAGTTGCGCCCACCGACGCAACGGTTGTGATCCAGGGTGAGACCGGCACCGGCAAGGAATTGATTGCTCGCATGATTCACCGCTTCAGCAACCGCTCCGCGCAGCCGTTCGTTCCGGTGGATTGCAGCGCTATTCCCGCGGCGCTGCTGGAAAGCGAACTCTTCGGCGCAATGAAAGGCGCATTTACCGGGGCGGACCGCGACCGCGTCGGTGTGATTGAGTCCGCCAACAAGGGGACGGTGTTTCTGGATGAGATCGGCGATATCGATCCCGCATTTCAGGTAAAGCTGCTCCGCTTCCTGCAGGAAAGAGAGATTCGCCCGGTCGGCGCGCCGCGTGAGAAGAAGGTTGATGTGCGGGTCATCGCCGCGACTAATCGCGATCTGCAGAAGATGGTCGAAGAAGAAAAATTCCGCGAGGATCTTTGGTTCCGCCTGAACGTGGTGCGGCTGGATTTGCCTCCCTTGCGGGAACGGCGCGTGGACGTTCCGCTGCTCGCGCATTTTTTCGTGAACAAGTACAATGGGCGCTACAACCGTGATGTGAGACTGACGGAGTCGGGTCTCAAGGCATTAAAGGATTTCACCTGGCCCGGCAATATTCGGCAGCTTCAGCATTTAATCGAGAGGCTAACAATTCTTGCGCCGAACGATCGCATTGACGCGGAATGCGTGCATGACGCAATCGCCGCAATGGAGTCGAAGGAAGGCGCGGGAGAAACCCTTGCGGAAACTGAAGCGGATCAGATCCGCCGCGTTCTGGCTGCAACGGGCGGTAACAAAAGCCGGGCCGCCGCGATATTGGGTATCGAGCGCAAGACCCTCTATCGCAAGCTGGAACGGATGAAGATCTGACGTGCCCGGCGTAACGAACCCGCGCCGATGTGTGTCAACACTGCTAGAATCCTTTTGAATGCTGCGATTTCGTATTGGCGCGATCACCGACGAGTTTTCTTCAGACATCGGCACGGCAGCCGCCGCAATGCACGAACTGGGCATGAAGGGCGCCGAACTCCGCGTGGTGGGCGGCAAGAACATCATGGATTTGAGCGATGCCGAGATCGCTCAGACCATGGACATCCTGCGGGCGAACGACCTTGAAGTCGTCTCGATTGCCACGCCTCTTTTGAAATGCACTTTGCCGGACGCGCCCGAGATCGATTCGCGTTTCCAGCAGGACATTTTCAACGCGAAACATACTTTTGAAGACCAGCCGCGGCTGGCCGAACGCGCATTTGAGATCGCGAAGCTCACTGGCGCGAACATTGTCCGCGTTTTTTCCTATTGGCGTGTGGTCACGCCGGAAGTGGTTTTCGAGCGCGTTGTGGATGCGCTTCAGGATCTCTCGGATAAAGCCGCGGGGCACGGCCTGATCATCGGTCTTGAGAATGAGCACGCCTGCAATATCGCTACCGCGCAGGAGACAGCGCGCGTGCTGGCCGCCATCGATCACCAGAACCTTCAGGTCGTTTGGGATCCCGCGAACGCGTACGTGTCGGGCGAGAATCCTTTCCCGACGGGGTACCGTTTACTCGACCCGACCCGAATCGCGCACGTGCATGCGAAAGATTGCACGCTCGAAGGGCACAAGCCTGTTTGGGGTCCGCTGGGCGAATGCGATATCGATTGGATTGGGCAAATGGACGCGCTTGCGGAGGATGACTACAAGGGCTTCATCAATCTCGAAACCCACTGGCTCGGGCCGCACGGGAACAAGTTTGAAGGCAGCATGATCTGCGGCCGGAATCTTAGAAAGCTAGTGGCCGGAACGGCGCTATAGCTCCGCGCCCCTTTTTCGGCTATTCGGAGATGTCGCGACCGGGAAAATCCTTTCTCAGGAAATCGAAATCGCAGCCTTCATCAGCCTGGTTCACATGCTGCAGGAACATCCAACCATAGCCGCGTTCGTAGTGGGGTTTGGCTTTCGGGCGTGCCGCAAGGCGCCGTTCGATTTCCTCGCGCGGGACATGCAGGGTCAACATGCGACCCGACGTATCCAATTCCACTTCATCTCCCGTCTCCACAGCCGCGAGCGGTCCGCCACCAGCCGACTCCGGAGCCACATGCAGCACCACGGTCCCGAAACTCGTCCCGCTCATGCGCGCATCGCTGACCCGCACCATATCGTTAATTCCCTTATCAAGAAGCACGCGAGGAATTGGAATCTGCCCCCACTCCGGGAATCCAGGCGCGCCTTTGGGCCCGCAACTCTTCATCACTAAGACCGTGTCCTTCGTGACCGGAAGATCGGGTGAATCGATGGTGTCGTGCATCTGCTGGTAGTTTTCGAAAACGTAAGCGGGGCCGCGATGCCGCAGCAGGTGAGGCGATGCCGCCGTGTGTTTGATGACCGCGCCGCGCGGCGCAAGATTTCCGCGCAGAATCACGGTTCCCCCCTCGGCGGAAAGAGGCCTGGCGGCTTCGCGAATCACTTCGCGGTTCCAGCATTGGGCGCCTTCCACATTCTCGCGAATGGTCTTGCCGTTGGCCGTTATGGCGTCGGCATGAAGCAGCGGTAGTATCTCGTTCATGACAACGGGCACTCCGCCGGCCTCGAACATATCTTCCATCAAATACTCGCCGGAAGGTTTCACGTTCACGATACAAGGCGTCCGCCGTGAGATCCTGTCGAACTCATCGAGATTCAGATCGATTCCCAAACGCCCCGCGATGGCCTGCAAATGCACCACCGCGTTCGTAGATCCGCCAATGGCCATGTTGACCGTGATCGCATTTTCGATGGCGTCGCGCGTCATGATTTGCGAGGGCTTCAGATCCTCCCAGACCATGTCGACAATTCGCTGTCCACTCAGTTCCGCGAGGGTGAGGCGGCGCGAATCGGGAGCTGGAATCGCGGCACATCCAGGCAGCGTCATGCCAAGCGCTTCGGCCACAGAGGCCATGGTGCTCGCGGTTCCCATCACGGTGCAGTGACCGGCGCTGCGGGCAAGCCCTCCTTCGATTTCGCAGAGCTCGCCTTCGGTCAGCTTTCCGCCCCTGTAAAGGTCGAAGAGCTTGCGGCCGTCGGTGCCCGCCCCGAGCTTGCGGTTTCGCCATTGGCCGCTCAGCATGGGTCCGCCGGTCACCATAATCGACGGGATATCGGCGCTTGCGGCGCCCATAAGTTGCGCGGGCGTAGTCTTATCGCAGCCGCACAGCAGGACCACACCGTCCACCGGATTCGCCCGAATCGATTCTTCCACATCCATCGACATCAGGTTGCGGAACAGCATCGATGTCGGTTTCATGAACATTTCGCCGAGCGAAATAGTCGGAAACTCGAGAGGGAAGCCGCCAGCGCGCCAAACACCCCTCTTTACAGCTTCCGCGACGGTTTTCAGGTGAGCGTTGCAGTTATTCAGCTCGCTCCACGAGTTACAAATGCCGATTACCGGGCGGTTCTGAAAAACGTCCGCCGTGAAGCCTTCGGAGCGCAGCCAGGCACGTCTGGAGAAGTTGTAATATTCCTTACCCGACCACCATTGTTTACTGCGTAAATCGCGAGCCATTGGATAGCAATAACATACACCTTCACAAATGTTTCGCGGCAGTGCCTTCGCGTATGCGGGACCACAACGCCTGTTGGTTCTATTCGCGGGTCCGTCTCGCGGCGAAAAATCGTTGCAGCAAGGCGGTGGATTCCGCGCCAAGGACCCCTTCAATAACTTCCACCCGATGATTCAGAAGCGGCGAATCGGCGATCTGAAATTTGCTTCGCACGCCGCCGAACCGCAGATCGCGAGCCCCGAACACCAGAGTGCGAACGCGCGAGGCGACCAGCGCGCCGGCGCACATGGCGCAAGGCTCCAGCGTGCAGTACAGCGTGGTATCGCCCAGCCTGTAGTTGCCCAGCGCGAATGCGCCCTGCCGCAACGCGAGCATTTCGGCATGCGCGGTGGGGTCCAGCGATTCGACAGGAGAATTGCGGCCTTTGCCGATAATCTCGCCGCGGGCCACGAGCACGCAGCCGACCGGCACCTCGCCGGCTTCCGCCGCTTCCATTGCCAGCGACAGGGCGTGTCGCATCCACCTCTCATGCTCTTTGACGGTGGCCACTACACTGGACATATGCGTACCGGAATCATATTGCTCTGCGCGGCTGCGGCGTTGCTTGCGGAATCGTCCGCGGGGCTGAAATGGACTGCCCCCGCGGGGTGGATCTCAAAAGGGTCCGCTCCCATGCGGGCCGCCACCTACACCGTACAGGATGCCGAATGCGTGGTGTACTTTTTCGGCGCCGGGCAGGGCGGCAGCGTGGATGCCAACATCACCCGCTGGAAGGGACAGTTTACCGTGAACGGCCAACCGGCGCCCGCGAAGGTCACCACACGAACCGTTCATGAACTGCGTGTGACGGAGATGGACGTGAGTGGAACGTACGTGGCGACAGGGGGCGCGGCCATGACGGCGCAGGCCCCCAAATCCGATATCCGAATGCTGGCCGCAATAGTGGAAGGCCCCGGTGGAAATCTTTTCGTGAAGTTCACTGGTCCGGAGAAAACCGTCTCCGCGAACAAGGCGAAGTTTGAACAATTAGTGAACTCGTTTTCGAAGCAATAGGCGCTATCCGGCTCACGCTTACAAAACCAAATAACCCCGCACAGATCCGCGGGAAATCGAATCGATCACCACTTCGCGCCGGCGTCCGTCCAATCCGCGAACGACGATCGGCTGATGCATAGTCTGATCGCGAAGCCAGATGGTCCGGCGATCCGGCATAACCCACATCCAGCCATCTACGGTTTTATTTCTCGCATCCGCCCTCGTGACCCCGATAGAAATGCCCGGTGCGAGTTGGCGGCTGTGATTTGGCGTCACTTCGAAAGGAACTTTGCGGACCGCGCCGCGATCGGCTGAGCTTCGGGTATATCGCGCGTCCTGTGCCGGCATTGCAGTCGGTGTTGCCGCCGCGGGGGCAGTATTCGGCGCAGGCGCGCCGGTCGAAGGGGATGCTTGGGTCGGATTCGCTTCGGCGATCTCCGTGTTCAATCCCTTTGTGACCTGCCCAATCTGCCGTGCTTTCACGATAAACCGTTCCGGCGCGGAACCGATGTAATTGAACGGATAACACGTAACCAGCGTAAGTTCGGGATACAACCCCGCCTTGAGCACACTGACCTCGGTGGGCTTTACAATGTTCGTGCTCGTCACCTGATATGTATACGTTTCCCCGTTAGAAGTTTCAAGTTCGATTCGGTCGTTCATACGGATGTTATGCAGACCCCGGAACAAAGAATCGCGGTGTCCGGCAAGACCAACGTTGCCGTTCTGCCCGGGTTTTGCCGTACCGGCAATGTGTCCCAATGCAATACTCAGCGTCTTCTCGGTCGTGCCTTCCCGAATGACAGCCTGGACATTCAGCCGGGGTATCTTCAAACGCCCAATTAGGCTTTCATCTTTGGCGGGATTAGCCTGTGGGGGATTGGCTTGTCCTTCGCCTGGCGTCGGCGCACCAGGCAGGGCGGGCTCAGCCGGAGCCGCTGTCGGAGTCGCTGTCGGAGTCGCTGTTCCGCTCGCACGATCTTTCATCCACGAGAGAAACGACGCATCCTGACCTGCAGCTTGCCTGTCAATGGCCCAGTTCTGCCAGTCTTCGTAAACGCCTTCCCGCAGCACCGCCCAGCCCCAGATACTGAGACACGCAATTCCGCTCACCAGGAGCGTACCCTCGAAGACTCGGCGGATTCTACGTTTCATAGCTATAGCTCGTTCTGGTCCGGGCAATCAGCTTGCCCTTTTCGGGAGCACTCACCCGGACCGTAATGTGCCTCAGGGTCTTCGCTCCCGGGAAAGCCGAAGGGATGTACCCCACCGTGTATCGCGCGCGAATATCGTGTGCGATCCGCCTGCAAATGGACGTCAGAGCTTCGGGGCTCTTCGGAAAATAGGTTTCTCCGCCGCTTATGTTTGCAAGCAGCGAAAGAAATGCGGAATCCCGCTCTAAATTATCTTCTTCGTAAATACCAATGCAGTAAATAGTGGCGGTACTCCGCTGCACGAGCGCGAGTGTGTCCCGCCGGGAATGCGCGCTTGCATTGTCGCCGCCATCGCTGATCACAATCAAAGCCTTTTTTTCGCGTCGTCCCTTTTTCAGTTGCTCAAGCGCGTCCACCACGGCATCGTTGAGGGCGGTCTTCCCTTGGGGAATCACACGTCGAAGCGCTTCTCGGAGTTGGTCCCGGTTGTCCGAGAACAGCGTATTCGCGGGAAGTCCCCTCGTCACCCGATCATTGAAGTTAAGTACAAACACTTCATCGTGCGGGTTGCTTTCGGTAATAAATACGTCAGCTGCCGCAAGCACCTGCACTCTGATAGGGCGCATGCTCGAACTCGAATCGACCAGGATTCCAATCGTCACCGGTAAATCGTCGTGCGTAAAAACCGTCAGGGTTTGTTTCCGGCCATCTTCATAGACGGAAAAGTTGTCCTTTGCCAAGCCCGCGACAGGACGACCTTTCCGGTCTTTTACCGCCACATCGAGAAGCACCAGGCGAACGTCGCTTCGTAACGTGAAATCAGATTCCTGCCCAAATGAAACGGCGCCCGCTGCGATCAGAGTCTGAAGCATCGCGCGCCGTTTCATTGCCTGTTAACCTCCTCGAGTCTCAGCCAACAGAGCCTTGGTCGCTGGTGAGGCTTAGTTGCCCGAAGTTACCTTGCGACGGATCAATGCAAAGCAACCCAAAGAAAGCAGTCCGGCCAGGCCAATGAGCGGGTATGAACTTGCCGTCTTGGGCAGCACGGTGGCGTTCCCGTTTTCACTTGGAGTTGGTTGCGGCGCTGCCTGGGGCGCGGGCGCGGGTTCGGGAGCCGGCGCGGGAGCGGCAGCCTCTGGGACTGGCGCCGGAGTTGGCTCGGGGCTGGCTTCCGCGGGAGCCGGTTCCGGTGCGGGCGCCGGTTCCGGTTGCGCCTCGCGGGTCACAGCGGCTGTGGATACGTTCGCCATCGCAAGCTGCTTAGGATATGGAAATTCCTGGCCGAAATTATCTCCGGGATAGAACCACGCTCTTAGCGCGCGCACCCGGTCCGCAGGCGTTTCGTAGAACGAGAAGCGCGAGTCGCCTGTGGGTTGCAGACGATAATTCGGAATCGCAAGCTCGGTATCTATAATCCGTGTCTGGTTGTAATTAAAGATCTGCACGATGTGCCGATCGGATTGCGAATCGAGAAGCTTGAACACGTAGGTGCCGGGTTGCAACAGCGTTTCCCGTACCTGAAACGGCTGATTGACGGTCAGAATTGTTTTCTTATCCCATTGGTCGGCGCGCGCCGAAGAAGGCATCACGCCAAATCCAATGACCCCCGCAATCGCGGCAATTCTTATTACATTGAAAGCCTTATTAGTTCTCATCACATTAACTCCTTCATAAAGCCCACGACATTTCTCGCGGACGATATGAATTAGGCATTCTCGATGCCAAAACGATAACTTTCGCTCCTGCAACTACTTGTGGGCAGGTTACAGCAAACCGTATGGAACGGCACGGCATTTCTTGCGCGTCATAAGGTTGCGCCTGAGATCCTCATCGGCAGAATGCGGCTTTTTTCCAGCCGTCGGGGGCGGTGGAACGAATCGATGGGTCCCTGCTCAACGGCGCCTTGAAAACGCAAGCAACTTTCTTGCCGGAACCGCTGCCGTCAATCGGTCGTGCGAAGTCTGGCGCCGATCACCCCTCCGGTCCGCGTTCTCACGAAAAAATGTTGCAGAAAGGGAGTCACCTGTAACCGTGCGACCCAGCCCAGAGAAGTTTCTAACCTGTGGCGCCCGAGGTCATTCTTGTGTTCCGGACAACATTGGCAGTTCATACTGGAATTGTGCCCGGGAAGGCGCGGAAATCTAAACGTGCGGGATAACCAATTGGCGGATCGGCTTTCGCCTAGCAATTTTGATTCCATTCGGTTATTTCCGGCACAGATTTTCGTTTTTCCGGGCTCGCGGAAGTCTATAATGGCGGTGTGAGTATGCTGTCTCCTCGGCTGCAACTAAAGGTCGCTCAGAAACAAATTCTGACGCCCGGTCTCGTTCAGATGGTCACGGTTCTTCAGCTCAACAGGCTCGAGCTGAAGGAAATGATCAATCAGGAGATCGTTAATAATCCAGTTTTAGAAGAAACGCTTGACGGCGGCGAAGAGATCTCGCCCGAAGAACTGCAACCGCTGCTTGAAACGGAACGGTCCGCGGATCCCGCCGACAGAGAAATGTTGGAGGCGGCCCGCATTACACTCGAGTCCGACTCGCCGGAGGTGGTGGCGAGCGACGCAACTTTCGCCGCGGCTGAAGCGGCCGCTGCCGAGCCCGTCATGAGTCCGGTGGAAGGCGAATTTACGGAAGCCGCTGAGATTCCTGAAGCGTCCTCGACGGATCCGTTCGATGAGATAGATTTCGGGTCATTTTTCGACGATTACCTGGACCCCGGCTACAAGAGTCCCGCCTCTGAGAACGTCGAGAAGCCGTCGTTTGAAACCTTTCTGTCCCAGCCGCAGACGCTGCCCGACTATCTTCATTCACAGCTCAGCGTTAGCTTGCTCGATGACGAAACGCGCGAAGCCGCCGAATCGATTATCGGGAACCTGGACGAAGACGGATATCTGACGGCAACTCTCGAAGAGATGGCCGAACAAGCCGGGTGTCCGCGGGAAATCATGAACGCGGCTTTGAGCGCCGTGCAATCGCTGGACCCGGCCGGCGTGGCGGCCCGTGATCTCCGCGAATGTCTGTTGCTGCAGATTGAAAGCCGCAATGGCAGAGGTGGCGTCGCCTGGCAGATCGTGTCGAATCAGATGCGGATGCTCGAGATGCGTCAGTTCAAGGAACTGGCGAAGGCGCTTGGCCGGCCTCAGGAACATATCGATATCGCGGTTCGCATGATTCGCGAATTGAATCCGCGGCCCGGTGTTCGGTTCTCGGGACCAGGCGCCAGGACGGTGGAACCGGACGTCTATTACATTCGCGACGGCGACGATTTCATCATCCAGATGAACGACGACGAACTGCCCCAGCTGCGACTGAACGCGCAGTATAAGAAGATGCTGGAGCGCGATAACGGAGCCACTCGCGAAGTCCGCGACTACGTGCGCGAGCGCTACACGTCAGCCATCCAGCTGATGAAAAATATCGAGCAGCGCAAGCAGACGATCATTCGCGTATGCGAGGCGATCAAGCGGCGGCAAATGGAGTTCCTGGGCCTCGGGATCGACTACTTGAAACCGATGATGATTAAGGAAGTGGCTGAGGAGGTGGGCGTTCACCCATCGACGGTCAGCCGCGCTGTGGCGAGCAAATATGCGCATACGCCCCATGGCGTGTACGAATTGAGATACTTCTTCTCGGAGGCTGTGCAGGGGCCATCGGGCAGTGAAACTCCACTGCTGCTGCTGAAGCGCAGGGTCAAGAAGATGATCGCCGAGGAAGATTCGAAGCACCCCTTGACAGACGAACAGATCACCGCGCGCCTGCAGGCGGAAGGCATCGACGTGACAAGACGCACAGTGGCGAAGTATCGTGAAGATCTGAAGATACCGTCGACTCATCAGCGCAGAGTGAAAAACTAAATCACACGATCATGAAAGTCACCTATACAGGACGTCATTTGGACCTTGCTCCGGCGCAGGCTAACAACCTGCAAATGGAATTTGAGAAGGTCGGGAAGTTACTGGATAACGGGAGAGGCGAGGCGCAGGCCAGGGTTGTGCTCTCGCACGAACGGCACTTGAATCACGCCGAAATCACCGTGCCTTATCACAATCACGAGTTGGTGGGGCAAGCCTCGGACGTGGACTTGTTTACCGCAATCCACTCGGCCGTCGTGAAGCTTGAGTCACAGGCGCTCAAGGTCAAACAGAAATGGCGCGACAGCAAACGCGGCCCGAAAATCGAGGCGGAGCCCGCCGCTTGAACAGGGCCCCCGCCGCAGCCAAATCTTCCGAACTCGTAATCATCACTGGAATGAGCGGCTCCGGCAAGGGGTCTGTCCTGAGGGCGCTGGAGGACATTGGCTACTATGCGGTGGATAATCTGCCGGTAGAGTTAATTCCGAAGTTTGCGGAACTTGTGAGCGATGCGTCGTCGAACCGGCAGGCGGCGCTTGTGGTGGATGTGCGTGAGGGCGAGGGGCTCAAGCAGTTTCCCGCGATATTCAAAAAGATCCGCCGAACTTCGAATGCGAGGCTGATCTTTTTGGAGGCCGATGACGAGGCGCTAATGCGGCGGTTCAGTGAAACGCGGCGACCGCATCCACTGGACAGCGGTGAACTGCCCATTGCTGAGAGCATTCGGCGCGAGCGGATTCTTCTTGAACCTGTGAGGGCGCTGGCCGAATTCAGCATCAACACGTCGAAGTTCAATGTTCACGACTTGCGGGACTTCATCAAGCAGAAGTTTTCAGCGGAAGGCGAGCAAGCGAAGATTCTGATTTACATCATGAGCTTCGGTTTCCGTCACGGGCTGCCCCCGGATTGCGACCTGGTATTCGATGTCCGGTTCCTGCCGAACCCGAACTATATTCCCAAGTTCAAGAAGCTGACGGGGCGCAACCCGGCAGTGGCGAAATATATTCGGTCTTTTCCGCAGACCGGAGAGTTTATCGAGCGCATCACGGATTTGCTGATTTACCTGCTGCCACACTATATCCATGAAGGCAAGAGTTACCTGACGATCGGCTTCGGCTGCACCGGCGGCCACCACCGTTCGGTTATGATCGCGGATCAGATTCGGAAGAATCTGGCGAACGCGGGATATCAGGCCAAAGTGTCGCACCGGGATACGGCGAAAACTGTTTAATTAGCGTTGCAAGACTTCCGCGAATTTCCGAAATCAGCGCCGGCCAATAGCCCTCCAACCCTTCCCGGAGAACGGCGAGGCCGCTCCATTTACCGGTATTGCAGGGTCGCCAGGTGCGCCCCAAATGTTAGTGAACCGTTTCGCCCATGCCTGGCGAGGGATTCGCGGGATATCCGCAGGTTCACGCGGAGTTCAGTTGAGTCGGGAAAAATTTCCACGTTTGAGTCTCGAAGCAGATCGCTCGCGTCGAATCCGGAGAGCAACGGGTTCGAGCTGAACGCTGGTATCCAGACCGCGGCAGATCCGGTTCCGGTCCCGCCAGGCCTCTCATCGTCTGTGACCCGCGCGGAACATTTGTCATCTCGGCGCGTATTAACCAGCATGATGAAAACCCTTGTGTTGGCAGTTCTGCCTCTGATCGCGAATGCGGCGGATGTAACGGGAGAATGGAACCTCCAACTGATTCGATTTGGTGAACAGTTTGCATCGGCGCGAGTCAATCTGAAGGCCGAGGGAACGAAGGTCAGCGGCACACTCAATGAACTAACACTGGCAGGAACCGTCGACGGGGATCGCCTGGCGATTACGGCTACACGTCCCAATGGTAATGAATGGGGCAAGTTCGACGGGCGTCTTCAGGGTGACGATCTGGCGGGCACTGTGACTCAGGGCACAGAAGAGTTCGCCTGGAAAGCACATCGCGCGCCGGCGGCAAAGACAACGCCGACGACCCATACTTTTGAGCCAACGACGTTTTACCGGGTCTTCTCGGGTTCCATCGCGCCCGTGCTGCACATCAATCCAGGGGATACGGTGAAAACGACCACAGTGGATGCCGGCGGGCGGGATTCCAGGGACGCGCGGAGATCGATGGGCGGCAATCCGGAGACAGGCCCTTTCTACGTGGAGGGAGCGATGCCCGGAGACACCCTGACGATTAAATTGAACCGTGTTCGGCTCAACCGCAACTCCGCCGCCAGCGGGGACCGCATTGTGCCAGGCGCGGTGCAAGCCGGTTACTATCGCGACGCCAAATTCGACGATAAATTCAGCAGCGAATGGAAGTTGGACCGGGACGCCAATGCCGGGATGCTTTCGAAGCCGACCGAACGCCTGAAGAACTTCAAGGTGAAATTACAGCCGATGCTGGGCTGTATTGGGGTAGCGCCTCCCGCGAATCAATCGTTTCGATCAGGCTGGCTGGGTTCGTGGGGCGGCAATATGGATTACAACGAAGTTCGTGAAGGCGTAACGGTTTTTCTTCCGGTGAATCAGGAAGGAGCGCTGTTGTTTGTGGGCGACGGGCATGCGCTCGAAGGCGATGGCGAGTTGAACGGTGATGCGCTTGAAACGTCGATGGATGTGGAATTCACAGTTGACCTGATCAAAGGCAAAAGCACTCAGGCGCCGCGTTTCGAAAACGATGAATATCTGATGGCTTCCGGCATTGCGGGGTCCCTGCCGGATGCGCTGCAGCAAGCAACTACCGAACTGGCTCGATGGCTGGAGCGGGATTATAGTCTTTCGGCAAATGAATCGAATATCGTTTTGGGGACTTCGATACGGTATGACATCGCGGAAGTGGTGGACCCCCAGGTTCATATCGTGGCGAAGATCCGGAAGTCGGTTCTCGCGCAGCTTCCTGAGGGGATTGCGCGGCATTGATGTCGGGTGAACTCAGCGGGAGTTCGATGTCAAACGTTTCCGCCACAGATCTTCTCAGGGGACCCAAACCCGAGCAAGGGTGGCGAATACCATCACGATGAGCCCTACAATAGCGGCGAGCGCCAGGGAGTGCGGAAGAATCTTTCGAAAGAGATCGCCTTCGCGCCCTTGTTCGCCTACCGCCGCAGTTGCTACTACGAGCGATTGCGCGGCGATCATCTTACCCATTACGCCTCCCGCTGAGTTCGCGGCGGCCATCAGCACAGGCGGCAAATTGAGGCTTGTGGCCGTGATTACCTGCAAGCTGCCGAAGAGAGCGTT
>Ga0105240_10001466_pt1 | contig 40332 bp, 39 predicted proteins | sample KBSC54metaG_FD_80426 | JGI IMG/M metagenome (GOLD analysis project Ga0105240, IMG submission 80426) | Corn rhizosphere microbial communities from Kellogg Biological Station, Michigan, USA - KBS C5-4 metaG | ecosystem: Host-associated > Plants > Roots > Rhizosphere > Soil | place: Michigan, USA... | reverse complement strand
TGATAATCGGGTAAACCCAATACCACCTCTGATCTGATCAAAACTTTTCCTCGCAAGAATGTTTTATCAGTCAGAGGTGGGGTTTGCCCCCATTAACGAGCTAGAGCCCCCGCAGTTTGTTAACACCAGCCCTTCCGTAGGCTCTACGCAGTATCCGCAACAAAGCAAACCTTTTGCGGGTCTTCCTTCTCTGGTCTCAACTCTCGTAGAAAACGCCTGCGCGACCAGGTCACCCAATTTTTCCACTCCCCCGGTCGTTTTTTCTCCGGGGCCAAGGCGAGCGGATGTTCACTGATCAAGGCATGCCGCCGTCCGTGATCTCGACATCAGGGGAAACGCCCGAATCGGCCATTTTCTCTCCGCGCATTCTCCTGCTTCTGGAGAATACTGACACACAAAACACCCGAATCAAAAAATTGATGCGAAATCCGCCGCCCGGTTAACAGCGGTGATCGGCCCCAAGTGACCGCTGCGAATATTCTGGGAGTGTCGTGCGCAATGCTAACGCACTGGCGCCAGCGCCAGTGCGAAGAAAGGTTCGCTGCGCCATCTATACGCGCGTGTCTGTCGAGTCGCAGGACGACATCTCTTCCTGCGATGTTCAGTTTGAGTTATGCAGTGCGTACATCCGGTCACTGCGCTCGTTGGGCCTTGAACTGATCGAAGAGCGGTTCTCCGACGATGGACTCTCCGGCACCACGTTGGAAAGGCCCGCACCGCTTCGGTTGCTGGAAGTGGTTCGTTCGCGCGGCATCGATCGACTCGTCATTTACCGGCTCGACCGCCTGACTCGCAATCTCAGACACTTCACCACGCTGTTTGAGGAACTGAAGAACAACGATGTCGAACTGGACTTTGCGACTGCACCCGAGACCGGGGCAGCGACGCTGGACACCCTAATGCTGAACATCCTCGCATCGTTTTCCGAGTTCGAACGAGACCTGGTAGCGACCCGGATCGCGGAATCACGCGCCCACTGATGCCGATCGACCGCGGGGTGGTCGCGAGGCATGTAAGGGCTTTGATCAGCGCGGGCGAAGTTGAGATGGCGGTTCTGAAGGAAATCGGGGCGGATTTGCGTATGGTCTCGAGAGAGCAGACAGCCAAGGTGAAGGAAGTGTTGCGATCCGTCTCATACGATGCAGTCGAACGTACGCTGAAGTTCGTTCGACAAGAACCGCCTGGCGACTTGGCTAACGGGGACTAACCAGCGGCTCCAAGCGCTACAATTCTCGCAGGGAAGCCTGCAGTGAAAAGTCACTATCGATATTCCGGACGACATCGGACAAGATCTGGCCGCAAGGCGGGGTAGTGTTTCGCGGGGCGTTCTGGAGGCAGTCGCAACCGAGTCATACCGGTCCGGCATGATCACTCCTGGGCAAGTTCAGCGAATGCTCGGGCTCCCGTTGGGAAACGGAATCTTTCCTGCAACGCGCCGAGGCTTTTCACGACTACACGATGTCGGACTTGAAGAGTGACATTACTTCGATGCGCGACGCATCTCGCAGGTGATGGCGGTCCCGGCGGACGTTCGTTTCATTATGTCGGTAGATATTGAAAACTACCGACGTTATGAAACATGCCAGCGCAGTCGGTGGCTGCCACGCGCTGTTGCGTTACCGCGCTGCTGATATGCTGCGCTCTACTCTATCCATGATGGCCACGACGACATCGATGTCGACATCTACGCCACACGGGAAGGTTCACCGGACACCGGGTGCGCCGGTACCTGGAGACGAGATGGCGGGGACGCTGTGGCTTCAGGGTACTCTGCCAACTCTATGAGGATCAGGACAGGAATGGTGAGGCTGGAACGGATCAGGCCGCTTGGTGGCTTGGCTCGTGATGAAGTTGCAATAACTGATCGGCGCGAAGCGGCAACGAAGCGTAGGTCCTCCCCTCATCGTCGCTGAACTCCACTTCATATACACCGGTTGCCAGCCGTTCGACTATCGTGCCGACCTGGCCACGACGAACCGCCTGATCGGCAGTGTCCTTCAACAACGCAACGACGGAAAGCAATTCAAGTTCCGGCATGGCTTACCTCAATCCAATAGTACAAAACAACTGGTCAGTCGCGGTGCGGCTTCACCCCGCAGCGCAATCCAGGCACTCCGAACGGTGGCATGGCGATCTCCGCGAGATATCTCGAAATCGAGGCGATAGCGGTCGCCGTATTCATCAGATACGCCAACTACCGCCTCGGCCTCTTTCGCAGCCTGAATCAAAGCGGTGCGAAGGAATTCAGCATCCGTTTGTGTGAGGCCCAGAGCGGATAGAAAAACACGGGCCTTGTACCGGCCGCGCGGATGGTGCGGATCGAGGCAGTAGTCGCGAAGCTTGGCGATTTCGACAATCGCAGTAGTGCCGCCGGGGAGCTAGCAGATTGAGGCGTCGCGCAACCCGTTTCTCTGATTCGGTGTTCGCGACACTGTGTGGCTCGGCCATTTCAATCGCATGTCAGAACAGCGATTTACAGCCAAGTAGCGATGTCGTATTTTCAATAAGTTAGCGGGTGCCGCTGTTAGCCAGCCGGTGAAAATAATGTCAGGGGCGAATTGCGCCAAATTTTGTCCGCACGAATTTTTAGCCGCAGTTTGTTAACACCAGCCGTTCCGTAGTCCCCCGCAGCATCCCCAACAAAGCAAATCTTTGCCGGGCCTTCCTTCTCTGGCCTCAAACTCTCGTAGAAAACGCCTGCGCGACCAGGTCACCCAATTTTTCCACTCCCCCGGTCGTTATCTCTCCGGGGCCGAGGAGAGCGGAAAATTGGTTAACAGGGTCGTCTCACTCGTTTGAGTTTTTCGAGTTTTGCGGCGTCGGTTTTGATTGGCGTCTGACTCGCCCGGGGCTCGTCTCCCCTGGTACTAACCCTTCGCCTATGTCTGGGCTGGCCAACAAACGGACCGGATGGACCCGCTCAAGGAAAGTCCTTCGTCGATCATTGATCGCGTGAGGGAAGAGCCAGAAGTGATCGGACTGCACGGAGAGAGGCTGAACCGCAGGGGTATGAGGAACGGCTCCCATATTGAGTCGCGGCGTCAGAAGCCTTCGAAGGCCTCACGTACGATGCCTTCGATTATGCCGACTTCATCGTCCTTGAGCGCGACAAACTCTTTCTCCCGTCGCTTCTTCGGCAGACTGCCGTTGTTCTGCCGGATGAACATCGCCAGATTCTCGGCGATGCGGTCCGGCATTTCCACTTCGTCCATGATCCGCCGGAGGGCTTCGTCATGGCGGGCGAGGTAGTCGAGTTCACGGGGCAAATCGTTTTCCACAGTGCGCCGGACGCAAGCGTAGAGGAACTCCGCAGTCTCTGTGCAGTCGAAGTAGCGATAGAGATCGGCGGTGTCGTTCAGAACGTCCACGTTGTGGTCCGGAGTGGCCCGCCATTCGATAAATGGCATGAGCGGACCCGAGTGCGCCTGCAGCGTGGCCCGGTATTCGTCAATGCGGTCCAGCATCACGGAAGAAACTGGAAAGAGCACCCCGGGGGGAGTAAATCTGCGCTCTGCGAGGACGTGATGAATGAGGCAGCGGTGTATTCTGCCGTTTCCATCCTGAAAAGGATGGATATAAACGAAGCCAAACGCCGTCGCGGCCGCCTTCAGCACCGGATCGAATTCGTCGCTTCTCATGCGATCGTTTGCGTCCAGCAGGCCGGTCATCAGGGAGTTCAGATCGTCGGGACGGGCACCGATGAACTCCGGCAGAGGATCGCCGTTGGGGTCGCGCTCTCCCAGAAACACCCCCTCGGGGCGCAGTCCGTGCTGAACGAAGCGCGTGTCCTCGATCAGCACCTGGTGCAGCCGAATGATTTCATCCAGCGTTAGCGGATGCCTGCCGGCCTGTGCCACCGCCCGTCCCCACTGCTCGAGGCGGGAGCGGGGCGGTCGCTCCCCTTCGATCTCAAAGCTTGCTCGGCTATCGGCCAGAAGTAAGAAGCTGGCAGTGCGCGCCACCAGGTGCGTGCTGGTCCGTCCAATCATTTCCTTCGCTTTGGCGCCGAGGTCAAGACCGACCAGTTCCTGCAACTTCTCCGTGCGTCGAATCACCGGGCAGAAGGTGGCGTTTCCCAGCAGATTGTCCCTGACCCGATGCCTCCTCGACATCCGCGGCTTGCCCGTGAAGTACTCGGCCGGATCGAGAACATCGACCGCTGCAACATTGCCGAGATCTTCTACGTCGATCGTGTTGCCAGTCAGTTCCTCATAAAGGAACCAAATGCGCCGAGCGAAAACGCCAGTCGGAGTCTCGCGAACAATGGCCTCAATTTCGAACTTCGGCGCCGCGGCAAAGATCCTCTTCAATAGGAGCAGGTCGATGGGCTCATGTCGCAGAGCGAAGACAAGATGATCTGCGAAGTTCTCTCCTGGCCAGTAGCGTTTATCGAAGACGCTCCAGCCAGCCTCCTCGCGGCGGCTCCCACGAACATGCTGGTCCGATACGCAACTGGGCCGACGGACCGGTGCGGGGATCTCGAAGTTGGCCGCGATGAGTCCCCATCCAGCGAGCTTCGAACCGTGCGGCACGATTCTTTCCTGAAATATCCGGGTGATTGGCTGGCGGAGGTCCATAGGTCGAAGACTCTTCGCTCCTGTCGAAATCTATGCCTAAAGTGCGAAGCAGGTCGAAATTCACTATAGCATGCCGCATGGTCTGAGAGGCTTCGGGGTGGTCGAATGTGGCCACAAGAACAGCCATCATGTCGAAAATTAGACGCAGGAGGGGGCGAACTGTCGAACCCGAAGAGTCGAGGAGAATTCGACATCGCTGCGCGTGCGACGCGGTGGTTCCAACTGAAAAAGGGGATGGGCTGAAGGCTAATGCGCACCGGCCACCCAGGCTTGACCGCCGCCTCATAGCGATGCTTCCGCCAGAATCCCAGGTCGGAGGCGGTTCATAAGGCGCTTACCTTTTCTATTGAGTAGGGGATCCGGACCGTCCACTCATGCTGCCAGGCGGTATGAGGCTCCCTCATGGCCTGGGACTACGGAGAAAATTCTATTCGCCCAATTCTGGCGACACGTCCGCTGTCTATAACTTCCCGTCAGCGCGAAGTCACTGGAGCTTCCACAGGCGAAACCCGTTGATCTCGGCGATCTGCTGAATTCCCCAGCGCGGCGATTCTGTGCGCAGATCATCGGCTCCGAGGCTACTGTCCACTGAAGCTATGGTGATAACAACCGGGTGGCCGGATGTTTTTCCAGTTCTATCGTCGTACTGGCCGTTGCCGTTTTCCGGTGCGCTCCGACGGCGGCCACCTAGGCCGTGAACGACCCGCCGGGATACGATTCGCCCCTGTCGTACGCCTCATGCTGAAGCGGGAATTGCTCCAAGGCATCGGGAACGCATCCGATGTGATCAAAAATGATGGTGGCGCTCACGAACCAGTAATCGACCTTTTTGATCTGTAGTCCGTCAAGGTACGAGACCACCTTGGTACAGTCTTTGCGCTTCATCTCCTTTCCGACATTGAAGAGCACGATCTCGCCGCCGGGTGAGATGAGCACCCTCCATACGCCGAGACGAAGTTCTCTCCAGTGGCTTCCACTCCCCGACTTCAGGCCGCCCGTGTTCTCCAAACGCACCTTGGTCCCAGTGCTGCACCTAATAGCGCGCCGCAGTTCCCGAAATCGCGATTCCCGTCAGCCCCACTACTTCTTCTGAAAAAGCAACGGAGCGATTTCCGTCAAATTTTGGCGCCAGAGCGGCCAGACGTGAGCCATGCCCGGGACTTCGACTTCGGTGAACTGAATATCTTTCGATTTGAGCCAGGTCTTGAATTGGCGGTTCACGCCAATGAGTCCGTCGTCCGTGCCGCAGGCAATCCAGAGTAGCTTTAGCTGCTTGTTGGTTTTGGCGTCGAGCGCGGGGAAGTTCTTTTCAAACACCGCGGGATCCAGGTTTGCCCCGCCGCCCCGGCCTGCTCCTCCCGGTGCGGGCGCTGGCGCCGGCGTTGCGGATTCAGGGCGGGGCCACATCACGAAAGCTCCGCTGAAAGAAGCCACCCAGGCGAATTTGTCCTGATGATTCAGACCCGTGTAGAGTGCCTCGGCGCCACCCATGGATAGTCCGGCGATGGCGCGCTCCTGCCTGTCCTTCGAGACTCGGTACTGCTTTTCAACCTGGGGCATCACTTCATCGAGCACGGCTTTGGCGAAATTGGGCATCATGGTTTGGCCGCCCATCCGGTTCCCCCCAGGCGTGGTTAGCATGTTCGCAACGCCGTATCCAAGCGTATTCACCATGATCATCGGCTTCGCCTTTCCCTGCGCGATCAGGTTATCGAGAATCACGTTTGCGGCGCCGGCGGTAATCCAACCGGCGGCATCGTCGCCCAATCCGTGCAGCAGGTAGAGAACCGGGTAGAGTTCTTTGCGATTGGGGTCGTAGTTCGGCGGTGTGTAGACGTAGTAATCACGGTCATCCCCAATCAGGGCGGAGTGATAGAAATGGTGGGCTACCGCGCCTCGCGCGATGCCCGGCGCGGGCTCCCAACTGACCGGCCCGGGCACGTGGACCTGGCTCTGACCCGCGCCGACCATGGCCGTCTTGAAGTTGGAGTTGCCGGGATCGTTGAAGGTAGCTCCATCGACGTTGAAGGTATAGCCGTACATGTCCGGCTTCATCGGGTCGGTAGTCGCGGTCCAAACGCCCTGTTCATCTTTCTGCATGGCGAGACGCTGGCCACCGGGCAGCCCGTTGACGAAGACCTCCTTGGCGTTGGGAGCGCGCAGCCGGAAGGTGATGCGGCCATCCGCGGCCACTTCGGGCGAGCGCGGGGCGGGCGCGCCTCCTCTTCCCGGCCCGCGACCGGGAGCGGCGGCGGGCGGCTGGGCGAGCATAGCGGCGCACGTCAGGATCCACAAGGCCAGAATTCGTTTGTTTAGCATTTGGAGATGATTATATGCCTGATGGAACACAGATGCTGAAATTTGCGCTCCCGAAGCGGGGCAACATAGTATCCTGCGCGGCGAGTGGTAACCCGGTTGGTAGCCGCCCCTCCGCCGTTCCGATCCGTGTTCACGAGGCGTCCTGAAGTGCAGTCCCGGCAAATTCCGGCGAATCACTTGCTGCCATGAAAATACGACTTGCCTGCCCACAATGCGAGCGTCACAACGAGCACTTGCCCGGCTCCTGGACTCCTGCCACGGGCTGCTGCGACACCACAGGTTTTTGCAGCACTTCTTCCAGTATTCTCTTCCGCACGGGATCGCTTAGTTGCAGCAGCACCGTGAAGTGCAGGCCCACCTTGTATTTCATGCCCATTCTGCGGCAATACCGGACTGAGGCATTGCCCATGCGGCCGAAGAGCTCAGATGTCATCAGGACTCCGGAATGCGGCGTGAGCTGATCGTTCGTTTCCACATGGGCGCCCGCGGCCGAAAGGTCAGTGCATTTGCCCGTCAGCCGCCGGACCATTCCCTGACGATCCTGCCACGTCAGGAAAACGGGAAAATCGACTTTGTATCGTTCGGGCCGGGCTTTCCTCACAGGAAATACCCTGCGATGGCGCGTTCCAGATCGGGTCGCGTGACCGCGGGTTTCCTGGCCTCATATATCGCGATTGCCCGCATGGCGCTGCAAATATCGCGTGGATAACAAGGCCGGAGGTCGCGGGCATGGCTGAGGCAAAGTTCGCGGCAAACCTCGGCCGCTCCGGCATCGCATTCCATTCCGGCGGCGGCGGCGGACAGCAGAAAAATCCGATCGAAAATCGCGGCATCCACCGGCTCGACCAGAATCTTGTTCGAGATGCGGCGCAGAAACGCCTCGTCAGCCAATTCCGAGGGGTCGAGATTAGTAGAAAACACGACCATGACTTCGAACGGGACATCGAACTTGCCGCTGCCCATCGAAAGAAAATCGACCCGACGGTCGAGCGGCACAATCCAGCGATTCAGCAAATCGCGCGGCGACATGAGCTGGCGACCGAAATCGTCGATCAGGAGTATGCCGTTGTTCGCCTTCATCTGTAGCGGAGCGGTAAAAGCGCCGGTGGATTCCTCCTTCTGAAGATCGAGCATGCCCGTGACCAGTTCTCCACCAACGGAGAGAAAGGGGCGCTTAGCCACCATCCAGCGAGGGTCCACCCAAACGGCGCCTCCCGCGGGCTCTACCTGTTCATGCACGGCGGGGTCGGCAATCACGATGATCTGGCCATCGGTTTCCACGGCGTAAGGGATCAGGATCGCGTCTTCGAAGACGCGCGGCAGCCTTTCCGCCACAGTGGTCTTGCCGGTTCCGCTGGGCCCGTAAAGGAAGACGGAGAGTTGAGAGATCACCGCGGGGCCGAGCGCGTCAAGAAGCTTATCGGAAACTACGATGTCTGAGAACGCCTGACGCAGTTTTTCACGAGTGACGCTTACCCGCGCGGACTGGCGTCGCACAGATTCGACATACGCCTTGAGTGACACGGGGGCCGCCCCTGAATACCGAACGGTAACGCCGCGCTCAACGGCAAGTTTTCGGCCGGAGCCGCTCAGCGAAAAGACGTAATCGTCTCCCGACATTCTGCGCACTTCGAGGTGCTGCTGATCGCTCAGCCGGCGAAAAATACCCTCGGCAAGTTCCAAAGAGAGTTTCAGGGAACTGGCCAGCAGGTTGATCGTGCATACGCCGCGCAAATGCACAAGGCGCAGCGCAATATCGATGAGCAGGTGTTCCGGAATATCCAGATCCTCGAAGTGCCGTGGTGGATCCGGAAGCAGTTCCGGCGGTTGATACAGGCGCTCGAGCCGGCTCTGGCCAGCGGACGTTTCCATGGAAGCCGAGGCGCCGGCGGAATTCATGTAAGTTCCCCGTTACGCGCCAAAGGCCTGGAAGGTGGGGCAACGGCGCGCGGCGAGCGGTAAAGCTTCAATTTTCTGATGAGGGTGCGGCGCGAAATCCCCAGCAGGTCGGCCGCCTTTTGCTGGTGACCGTTAGTTTGGCCGAGCACCCGAACAATGGTTTGCTCCTCAAGATCGTCGAGCGAACATTCGCCCTCCTGGGCCTGTATTTCGGCGCTCAGCAGTTCCGCGGGCAGGTCGGCCGGCCGAATTTCGGAGCCGGATGTAAAGAGCGATGCCTTGGCCAAGACGTTCCGTAATTCGCGAATGTTGCCGGGCCAGGAGTAATCTTCCAAAATCGCGAGAGCTTCATCGCTGATGGCAACATTTGAGTCGCGAAGGAACAACGCTGCGAGCGGCGCGATATCTTCGGAGCGTTCGCGCAGTGCGGGCACGTGGAGACGAAAGACGTCCAGACGATGGAACAGGTCGCGGCGAAAGATTCCGTGCATAACAGCGTCATTCAGATCGAGATTGGTGGCGGCCACAATTCGCGCGTCGGCCGCGACTTTCTTCGTGCCCCCAAGCCGGAAATACGGCTGGTTGTCCAGAACGCGGAGCAGTTTGGCCTGCATGCGAGCGTCAAGTTCGCCGATTTCATCAAGAAAGAGCGTGCCTCCGGCGGCCGCTTCAAACAGCCCGGGCTTGCCGGTATCCGCGCCGCTGAAGGCCCCTTTTTCATAACCGAAGAGTTCGCTTTCCACCAAATTGTCAGGAAGAGCCGCGCAGTTCACATCAATGAAGGGCTTGGCGGCTCTGGGCGAGAAATGATGGATTGCGCGGGCAACCAGTTCTTTGCCGGTTCCGCTCTCGCCCGTGATTAGGACCGGTGAACCGGTGCGACCGATCTTTTCCGCATGCAGGATCAGACGGCGCATAGCGGCTGACGAGACGAGGGCGGTCATTCCAAGAAACTCCGCGAACATGGCGGGGTGCGGGAGCGAGGCTGTCTTGTTCACTGGAACCGGGGAACGGGGCAGCAGATTGGGACCTCCGCGCCAGCCACCCGGCTCGACTGGTTTGTGCATCGCGTGATTGTCGGCGGCGTGATTATCTGCCGTGCGGTGGCGGGGAGCCAATTCGTCACTCTGAAAGTCGTGGGGCACTGTGTTCGCGTACTGTCTATCACAGTTTTCCGGCAAATCACTGATTTGTCAATGCTAACACTTGTCAACGGTAGAGAGAAGCCTCGGCGGAGATGTGCCATTTTGGCGCGCCAGGGCATTTGCCGCAGAGAACTGGATCGGGTTTTTCGACTGGCCACAATTTCGTACTCCCAGACATTTTTAGGGTGCAATGCTCTTCTTTTCAATTCGTTAGCGACCGCGAGAAGTGTTACACTACAAATTTCTCGGCTATGCCGATACGTGCAAAATTTTACATAGCACTGACGCTCGCCTCGGGAAGCGTCGGCTTCGTCTTCGAGCTGACGCATTTTTCCTCGTCGGATCCAGTTCAGTTCTGGCTGTATTTTCTTGTAACGCTGCTCACATCCGGGGTCAAAGTCCGCCTCCCGATGGTGTTCGCCACCCTGTCGGTAAACTTCCTTTTCATTCTTGTGGGCATTGTGCAATTCAGCCTGCCGGAAGCAATGATGCTGGGGGCCAGCGGCATTTTCGTCCAATGCCTGTGGAAACCGCGGGTGCGGCCAAAGGCGGTGCAGATTGCATTCAGCGTCGCCGCTATTTGCCTCGCGGTAATGGGGGCCCACGGCGTTTTTCACCATCTGCTGGCGCCGCCATCGCCCATCGGCATGGGGGAACTGCACCCGCTGCGACTGGGCTTCGCTGCCATGACCTATTACATGGTCAACACCACCCTGGTGGCGGGCGTCATCGGGTTAACGGAACGAAAGTCGATCTTCAGCACGTGGTATGAGAATTATTTTTGGGTGATGCGGTATCACATGGCCGCGGCGTCCATCGCGTGGCTGATTGTGGTTCTGAGTAAGCAGGAAAGCAAGTACGCGGCTCTGGTTTTGTTCCCGCTGGTCTATTTTGTTTACCGGTCTTACCGGATGTACATCGACCGCCTGGAAACAGATAAAACCCATGTGGAGGAAATTGCGGGTTTGCATCTGCGAACAATTGAGGCGCTGGCGCTTGCCATTGAAGCGAAGGATGCCACCACGCATGAACACCTGCAGCGAGTGCGGGTTTACGCGATGGCCATCGGGGAAGAAGCCGGCATGAAGGCTTCAGATCTTGACGCGCTCCAGGCGGCCGCGCTGCTGCACGATATCGGCAAGCTGGCCGTGCCGGAGCACATCATCTCTAAGCCCGGAAGGCTGACGCCGGAAGAGTTTGAGAAGATGAAAATCCATCCGCTGGTGGGGGCCGAGATTCTGGAAGAGGTGAAGTTCCCCTACCCCGTGGTCCCCATCGTGCGGGCGCATCACGAGAAGTGGGATGGCTCCGGGTATCCGTTCGGCCTCGCGGGTGAGGAAATCCCGCTCGGCGCGCGAATTCTGTCGGTAGTGGATTGTTTCGACGCGCTGGCATCGGACAGGCAGTACAGGCGCGCATTGCCGCTGGATAAGGCGATGGAGATTGTGATCTCCGAATCCGGCAAAAGTTTTGACCCGGTGATTGTCGATATTATTCAGCGGCGCTACGTGGAACTGGAGAAGAGGGCGATCCGCTCTGGCGGCCACAAGGTGATGAAATTATCAATGGACGTGAAGGTGGAAAGAGGCCTCGCGCCCGCCACCGGGTTCGCGCAATCGGCCGAAAACGAACCTCTGCCGCTAACAGCGGGCTCGGCAGCGTCACAGATCAGCGGCGCGAGTATCGATCCGCTGTCCTCAATTGCCGCCGCGACTCAGGAAGCGCAGATGCTCTACGAACTGACCCAGGACCTGGGTAATTCGCTGGGATTGCAGGAAGCGCTGGCCTTCGTCGCGGTTCGCCTGAAGCGCCTGATTCCCTATGAAACCATTGCCACCTACATCCGGCGTGATGAAAAGCTGATACCCGAGTATGTGAGCGGAGAGAACCTGCGGTTATTCACGTCGCTGGAGATTCCGGTGGGGCAAGGGCTCTCGGGATGGGTCGCGGACAATAACAAACCGATTCTGAACGGGAATCCGTCTGTGGAAGCCGGCTACCTGAATGACTCTTCGAAGTACTCGACGCTGCGGTCCGCCCTGGCTGTGCCGCTGACCGGGATTAGCGGTCCTTTGGGAGTGCTGGCCTTATACAGGGCGGAGCGGGATGCGTTCAGCAAAGAGAATCTCAGGATTTTGATCGCGATCAGTTCGAAGGTAGCAATGGCGATTGAAAATGCGCTGAATCATCGGCTGCTCGAGACATCCATCACCACGGATTATCTGACAAATCTGCCGAATGCGCGATCTTTATTCCTGACGCTCGATCACGAAGTTTCACGGGCACACAGGGAAGGCGCGTCTCTTGCGGTGGTGGTCTGCGATCTCGATGGGTTCAAGCAGGTAAACGATCGCTTTGGCCATCTCATGGGGAATAAGGTGCTTCGTGTGGTGGCGAATGGGCTGCGCGAACAGTGTGAGGCGCACGATTATGTGGCGCGCATGGGCGGCGACGAATTCGTCATGTTGATTCCGGGGGGCGATCTGGATGCGCTCGAGTCGAAAATCGAACGCATGCGAACGATTGTGCGGCTGGCCGGAGAAGTTACGCCCGAGCGTTGCGACCTTTCATTGAGTGTGGGCGTCACCAGCTATCCGGACGATGGCGTGGACGCCGAGGAACTGTTGGCGGAAGCCGATCGCCGGATGTACAAGAGTAAGCGGCTGCGAAGAAAGTCCATTCCGCAGGCGGCGGCATCGGAACCTGACACGCCGATCACCGCCATCGCCTCATGAACACGAGCAAAGCCGCCGCTGAGTTCGGCGTTGCGGGTCGGTTGCTTCGAAGCGCCCTGAGCCTTCTTTTGGTGGTGGCGGCAGGGGGTTTCGCGGCGGCGGCGCTGGTTCGGTACAGCCCGGGCTTCGACGTGGACGAAAATTCCTGGAACGCGAAGATCAGCCCTTCAACGCTGGCCGCAATGCACGCCAACCGTGAGCGGCAGAACAGCCTGCCCCGGTTCTATGCTCACTATCTAATGGCGGCGCTGCACGGGGATTTGGGCCAGTCGGATTCGCTGCGTGTGCCCGTCACCGAACTCCTGCGCGACCGGGCGCCTGTGAGCGCGCGTTTGGTGGCGAGCGGAACGGCTGGTGGATTAGCATTCGGCGCGGCCCTGGCGTGGCTGGCGGTCTGGCCACGGCGCGCCGCGGCGCGCTGGTTCGCAAGTGGAACCAGCGGCTTTTTGCTGGCCATTCCGCCGGCGGTGCTCGGGCTGGCGTTCTTTTTCTCTGCGGCTCCGCTTTCGTTCGCGGTGGCGCTGGCGCTAACGCCACGGGTATTCGGAACCCTGCGCGCGCTGTTCGATGAACTTTATGGTTCAGCGGCGCTGCTTGCCGCTCGTGCGCGGGGCGTCGGGCCATTCACATTGGGAACGCGTTACGTACTGGGCGCGGCAGCTCCTCAATTGATCGCTTTGATCGGAGTGGCATTCGTGATGGCGTTTGGGTCGATTATTCCGATCGAAGCCCTCTGCGACGTGCCTGGCGTCGGGCAACTGGCGTGGAAAGCCGCACTCGCGAGGGATCTGCCGTTGCTTTCGGGTTTGGCCCTGATAGTCACGTTCATGGCGGCGTTCGTCCAGTCCATGGGGGATCTGCTGACGGGAGAGGGCTGGTAACGAATGCCGCGCAAACTGGCTGCGGCGATTCTTATACTCGTCATCGCGGGGGCCGTTCTCGCGCCCTGGATCGCTCCTTTTGCGTATGCGCGGCAATTTCGCGATTCGCCTGACGCGGGTCCGGGCGGCCGCTTCATCATGGGCACGGACGATGTCGGGCGAGACCGTTTCTCGCGCCTGTTATATGCGACCAGGGTTTCGCTGCTGCTCGCTCCCGCTGCGGCCCTGGTCTCGGTTGTGCTCGCTCTGGCAATCTCGATTCCGGGTGGCGGCGGATTCGCGCCGATACGGCGGCCGATCAATGGATTCACCACGATCTGCCTGTCATTGCCATGGCTGTTCTTGTTTATCATCTTGCGGGCGGAACTGCCGTTGAACACCGCGCCACTCACGTCGGCGCTCTTGACTTTCGGATTGATGGGTGTGGCCGGATTCGCCTGGCCGGCGCGAGTTTTCACGGCGTCCGTTCGGGAGATCCGCGAATCCGGCTGGGTTTTGCAAGGGCGGGCGGCCGGAATGCGCGGCTGGAGGATTGCCGCTGTGCATGGGTGGCCGCATCTGCGCGCCATCGCAGCCGCGCAGTTTCGTGTCCTGGTGCCCGTGTACATCTTGTCGGAAGCGAGCTTAGGCTTGCTGGGGCTCGGGGTCTCGGATCCGCTGCCGTCGTGGGGCAATCTCTTGCAGGAATTGCAGCACCCGGATAGGGTGAGAGCGAACCCATGGGTGCTCGCTCCGCTTGGGCTGCTTATAGCCGTGACAATCTGTTTGGAATCTTTGCAGGGGCTTCCCGCTGGGCGGCGTCGGGAATGAATCGTTTTCTGACATTGGCTGCCGGAATCGGCGTCGCCCTCGCCGCCGGCATTGCGCCCGCCGCTAATCCGCCCAAGGAACTGCGATTCGCGCTCTCGGGCGATCCTCTGACTTTCGATCCGCTTCAGGCGGCGGACAGCAATTCGGAAACCGTGCGATATCTGACCGCGGGCGTGCTGGTCAGGGTGAACCGCGCGACAGACAGCGTAGAACCCGAACTCGCGGAATCATGGAAATTGACTGATGGGGGGCGCACGCTCACTTTCCATCTGCGTGACGGCTTGAAGTTTTCCGATGGCTCGCCTTTGACCGCTGCCGATGTGGGCAATACGATCGCGCGCGCTCTCGATCCGAAGCAGGCCTCACCCACCGGCGATACCATTCGAACCGCGGAGGGGACTCCTGAAATCCGGCTGCTCTCCATCCGTGATATCGCGATTCGGTACAAGACGCCGATGCCGGGGCTGGATCGGCTCTTCGACCAGGTGGGAATTGCTCCCGCGCCGCTTGCGAAGGGCACAGCGAAATTGCCTGTTTCGGCGGGGCCGTTTTTCATAGCCGGGTATAAACCGGGCGTGAGCGTCACACTTCAGCGCAATCCGAACTACTGGAAACGCGGGTTGCCCGGAATCGACTCCGTCCGCCTGGATATTCAGCAGAACCGCGACCTGGAGATAGCCCGGTTTTTGCGCGGCGAGTTTCAGCTGATTAACCGGCTCGACCCCGGGAATTTCGACCGGTTGACGAGGGAGAAGCCCGGAACCGCGCGAAATTTGGGCGCTTCCCTCGATTCGGAGTTTTTATGGTTCAATCAGTCCCCCGCGAAGACCCTTCCGGAATGGAAGCGGCAATGGTTCCGGTCCGCCGCTTTTCGCCATGCGGTCAGCCTCGCCATTCATCGCGACGATTTGGTTCGGATCGCGTGGAAAGGGCACGCGCATCTGTCCGCGGGGCCAATTTCCACTGCTAATAAATTCTGGTTCAATACGGCTTTGAAGCCTTTGCCCGCGGACCCGCAACAGTCTCTGAAATTGCTGGCCGCGGATGGATTCGTGCTGCGCGAAGGAATGCTGCGCGACCGCGGCGGCCACCCTGTGGAATTTTCACTGATCACGAACGCCGGCAACAGGGCGCGCGAGAACATGGGCCGGCTGATACAGGAGGATCTCAAAAAGCTCGGGATACATCTGAATTTCGTCCCCCTGGAGTTCGGGTCGCTGATTGAGAGAATTTCAAAATCGCTCGATTACGAGGCGTGTCTGCTGGGCTTCGCAAATGTGGATCCCGATCCGCTGGCCGAGAAGAATTACTGGCTCAGTTCCGGGCCGCAGCACTTCTGGTGGCCGCTTGAGAAGACGCCCGCCACGAAGTGGGAAGCGCGTATCGATGAACTGGAGCTGAAACAGGCGTCGGAAGGTTCTCGCGAATCGCGCAAGAAGGCATCGGACGAGATTCAGCGGATTATTGTGAGTGAAGAACCGGTAATTTATCTGGTAAACCCCGACTATCTTTGCGCGATTTCCACTTCGGTTCACGGAGCCATGCCTTCGGTTGCGCCGCCGCAGCTGCTGTGGAATATCGAGTGGCTCCGGCTCCAATGAATTCGCAAGTGCCTGAGCCGATTCTTGAGTTCGCCGTATCGGCGCGTTACGGCTCGCGGCAGGTGCTGCATGACGTTCGCGGGGCGATTGCGCCCGGTGAAATTGTCTCCCTGGTGGGCCTCAGCGGTTCCGGCAAGAGCACGCTCGCACTTGCGCTTTTGCGCTTGCTGGAATACCGGGGAGGAACGGTTAGCGGCAGCATCCGTCTGGAAGGCGAGGAACTGACGGGCCTCACCGCCGGCGGGATGCGCGCCATCCGGGGCAGGCGAATCGGGTATATTCCTCAAAGCCCTGCCGCGGCGCTCAATGCGAAACTTCGCGTGTCAACGCTGCTGGAAGAGACCTGGCGAGCGCACCGGTCGGGTGCGGCTCCGCCGGGATTTTTCGCGGGTTTGCTGGAAAGCGTTCACCTGCCCGCCGAACCGGATTTTCCCCGCCAGCGGGCAGGCGAACTTTCGACAGGCCAGGGCCAGCGGCTGCTGATTGCCATGGCGATTATGCACAAGCCCGCACTGCTCCTGGCCGATGAACCGACGAGCGCCCTCGACGCGATCACGCAGGCCGCCGTTCTGAGGTTGTTCGAAGAGTTGAACCGAAGTTTGCGGACCGCGATTCTGTTTATTTCGCACGACCTGCTTTCGGTTGCGGCGATCAGTCGGCGGGTGGACATCCTGTTCGGCGGGCGCGTGGTGGAATCCGGCACGCCGGCGCGGATTTTCCTGGAGCCCCGGCATGAGTTCACGAAGGCCCTGGTGGCCGCGATGCCGAAGAACCAGACTTAGCCTGAACCACAAATTCTGCGAAGGCCGGCTACCGTCTATTCGCGGACCACGACGAGGTATATTGCGCCGGGAATTGCCACCATCAGAGCGATCACCAGCAGGGTCAGAATGCCGTGTTCGGTAATTGCCGTGCCGGTCGCCGCCATTAGCTGTTGAACGTCGAAACCAGCGCCCATCCTCTGTAGAGCGCTCTGGAACCACTGAGAGGTCGCCCCGAAGCACGCGCCCATCAGCCCCATCGCGCAGGCAAATGCCAGCACCTGTACAACGGTGATGGGCCTTCCCGCGGTTTTGGCCGCTTCCCGCCGCGCCCGCATCTGCGCTACCCACCAAACCCGTCCGGAATCGGGCAAGTGAGCCTCGGTTCGTAATGCTTCACGCGACTCATCGACTACGCCCGCCACCGCCACCACATCCGAACAAACCGGACATGTGGACGCATGAGTCACCAGCGAGGAATCCGTCTGCTCGGGCCAGCGCGATTGCATAACTGCCGATAAAACGTCCGCTTCAAAATCGCATTCCACGGGGCTCATTGCCTGCCATCCTTTCCCCGCAACAGCTCCGCCATTTTCCGTCTTGCCCGAAATAACAGTGACTTCATGCTGTCGGGACTCACCCCCAGCACGTCCGCTATCTCCCGGTGAGATGCGCCTTCCGCATACGCCAGCCAAAGCATCGCTCGTTCGCGCGGTTTCATTCGCGACATTGCTCTGGAAACATCCGTCTGGGTCTCGGTTTCGCCGGCGTGATTGCACCTGCCGGCCACCCGCTCGATGTCATCTCCGCCAATCAACGCCGGTATTCGCACAAGGCTGCGACGGCGGGCATCCCGCGCCAGATTCGTCGCAATCCGGTACAGGGAATTGCGCCGGTGCGTTTCGTTATCGTGCTCCGCATCCGCCCGCAGAAACCGGTAGAACGCCTCCTGCAGCAGATCGTCGGCCATTTGCCGGTCGCCCGTCACCCTTGCGAGATACGCCCACACGCCTCGCGCCGTTCGGTCGTAAAAGGCACGAAAGGTATCTTCGTCCATCACGAATTTTGTGTGGGTTTCGTCGAGGGCATCGAGCCGGCTCGCATCCGAGTAGGTTATGTCACGAAACATGATTTTGACGCCTCCTCACCCCTCAGCTCCCGAGTCCGGCCGCACCGCGGCCGGTTCAATCAATCCCAGCCTCTGCGAGATCAGGAACGAAACGAAGGCCGATACCGCGAATCCTATCCCCACCGCCATACCCATGATGCCGAGAACGTGCAGCGGCTGCGCCCCCTCATCCGAAATTTGGCCGGCAGCGACCTGCATCCCCACTCCCGCGGCAAGCACAACCAGGCCCGCCTGCAGAGACCATAGTATTCTTCCCAGGGGCGCACCCATGCTTCGCGGACCCGCATCGAGCGCAATGGGCGCGGACTGCAGAAACTTCTTGCCCGCCGGCGATTGAACATACGCGAGAAGATCCTCGTTCGAAGTGAACCGGTCCAATAATTTCGTGTGTACCTCTGTCTGAACTTTCGATAGCTTCTGCCAGCGCCGGTAGTCGATCAGCGTTCGGATTAGCCAGATCAGAAGTGCGATCGCCATCCCAAAACCCGCAAAAACGGACAGATCCCCCAGCATTCTCTGCCACATTTCCGCAACCTGGGCCGTGTGGGTCATTTGGAAGCGGGTATCCGCGTAACGTCCGACATAATAGGTCGGATTACGGGCCACATCCGGATGCGAGTTCAGAAACGTGGTCAGGGCAGGGTAGGGCGCCATGTAAGCCGGGTTGCTCATTAGCGACGGGTCCAAAGCCAAAACCCCTCGCACAGACGGCGGATAATGTTCCAGCAACTGGCTGAGCGATTCCCTCGTGCGCTCGGCATCCGGCTGTTCCAAATCTCTGCCGGAGTCACGCGCCGGTTGCGCCCACAGGCACACCGCCATGGTTCCCGCCGCTGCTGCCCGCCATATTCGCATCTTTGATAATCCTCTCTCTGCCGGTATGTACGCACTGCCGGCGAGGGGGTTAACAGAACACCCGGCCCGAAACAGTTCTTTTTCGGGTCCTCAAATCACTGTGCCGGAAGTGGCTTCGGTAGCCCGTGCGTTACAATCCGTTCGATGGCCCTGACCCAAGTCAAATCGCAGCTCATGAGCGCGTCTGAGATCGATCGTACTCTCGTGCGGCTGGCTCATGAGATCCTCGAGAAGGCCAAAGACCTCGATCAGCTGGCATTTATCGGGATCAGGCGGCGCGGTGTGCCTCTCGCTCAGCGACTCGCGGCGAAGATTCTGGCGCTTGAGAATCGCGAGATCCCTGTCGGCATCCTCGACATCAATTTATATCGCGACGATCTCAGCACGGTTGGCCACAAACCCCAGTTGAACGCCACCGAGATCCCCTTCTCCGTCCAGGGAAAAGAGATTGTCATGATGGATGACGTGCTCTATACCGGCCGCACAATCCGTTCGGCGCTCGACGCGCTCTTCGATCACGGGCGACCCTCCGGCGTGCAACTCCTGGTGCTCATCGACAGGGGCCATCGCGAGTTACCCATTGAAGCGCGCTATGTGGGCCGAACGGTGCAGACTTCCGACGCGGAGATTATCGAAGTCAAGTTTCAGGAAATCGATCAGATGGAGAAAGTGCTTCTTTGTGAACGCGTGGCCGAGGCAGCTTAGCGCTGGTCCCCGGAGTAAGTGACAGCCTGAAGCATGACATCTGAACTAAGAACCGCGGGCCTGCTGGATATCGAGTCTTTGGACCGCGCTGAAATTGAAGCAATTCTGGAGCGCGCCAGATTCTTTCAGCCGCCTCCGGGCGAAACGTATCGGCGTCTCGATTCCCTTAAGGGCAAGACCGTAGTGAACCTGTTCTTCGAAGCCTCCACCAGGACTCGCGTGAGCTTCGAAATTGCTGCCCGTCGCCTCGGCGCGGAGACCATCACGATTGCCGCCCAGGGTTCGAGCGTGTCTAAAGGCGAATCGCTTGTCGATACCCTGAACACTCTCGCCGCCATGCGGCCCCATGCCATTGTGATGAGGCACGCGGCGTCAGGGGCGCCCCGTTTTCTCGCCAGGCATTTGCAAATCCCCATTGTCAACGCGGGCGACGGTACCCACGAGCATCCCACGCAGGCACTTCTCGATGCGCGGACAATTCTGGATCACCGTCCGTCTTTGAGCAACCTTCGTGTCGCCATCATCGGCGACATCGCGCACAGCCGTGTGGCGCGTTCCAACGTTCACCTGCTTTCGAAATTCGGAGCGGAAATCGTGCTCTGCGGGCCGCCTTCTCTTCTGCCGCGTGAACTCGCGCAGCTTGCGCCCGGCGTCCACCTCGCCTGGCATATGACCGAAGCCATTCAGGGAGCCGACGTGATCATGATGCTCCGCGTGCAATTGGAGCGTCAGCACGAAGCGCCCATGGCCGCCGGGGAATATTTTCGCTTCTATGGGCTTCGCCTGGAACATCTGCAACTGGCGAAACCGGACGCAATCGTGATGCATCCCGGGCCCATCAACCGCGGGCGTGAACTGAGTTCAGAAGTCGCGGACAGCCAGCGTTCAGTGATTCTGAATCAAGTGGAGAATGGAGTTGCGGTGCGCATGGCGGTGCTCGAACGGGTTTTAGGGTCATGAGTTCTCTCCTTATTTATGGGGGACGCGTCATAGACCCCGCATCGGGGTTCGACGGACTCGCGGACGTGCTTATCGTCGACGGGCTCATTGAAGCGGTGGGGTTGAATCTAAACGCCGAAAGCGCCCCGCGCTTCGATGCCACGGGCAGAATCGTCGCCCCCGGCTTTATCGATATGCACGTGCATTTGCGTGAGCCGGGCATTGAGCACGCCGAAACCATTGAAACGGGTGCGAGAGCCGCGGCGGCGGGTGGCTTCACAACCATCTGCTGCATGGCCAACACTATCCCCGTGAACGACAGCGCCACCGTAACCAGCTATATCGTCCAGCGTGCGCGGGAAGTTGCGTGTGTAAATGTGTTCCCCATTGGCGCCATCACAAAGGGAAGTCTGGGCGAAGAGCTGGCCGCTATCGGGTCTATGCACTCGGCCGGCATTGTCGCCATCTCGGATGATGGGCGACCGGTAATGAACGCCCGCGTGATGCGGCGCGCCATGGAACTCGCCCGCGCATTTGACTTGACCGTCATTGATCACTGTGAAGATCTGAATCTAAGTGCCGGCGGCGATATGCACGAAGGTATGCAGTCCGTGAGACTCGGGTTGAGAGGCATTCCATCGTCGTCTGAAGATGTGATGGTGGCGCGCGATCTTCTTCTCGCGGAGCAGACCGGCGCGCGTTTTCACGTTGCGCACCTTTCCACACGGCGCTCGGTGGCCATGGTGGCTTACGCCAGGAGTCGCGGCCTTAAGGTCAGTTGTGAAGTGACGCCACACCATTTCGCGATCACCGACGAGGAACTGTCGGGCTACGACAGTAACTACAGGATGAAGCCGCCGCTGCGCTGCCATGCCGATGTGGATGCGATTATCGACGGTATCGTCAGCGGGGTGGTGGACGCGATCGCCACAGACCATGCGCCCCACGCGGGCAGTGAAAAAATGCAGGAGTTTGAGCGTTGTCCGTTCGGCATCACGGGTCTCGAAACCGCGATTGGCCTGTCATTGGGGGAACTCGTTCATAAAGGGCGCATTCCACTCTCGCGTATGGTGGAACTGTTCACTACCGGCCCCGCCAACGTTCTGAAGCTTGACCGCGGTACACTCAAGCCCGGTGCGCAGGGCGACGTCACGGTGTTCGATTTAGATGCCGAGTGGACCTTCGATGTGCAGGAATCGTACTCGAAGAGCCGCAATTCGCCGTTTAACGGACGGCGCTTCCGCGGTGGACCCATAGCCACAATCGTGGGAGGTAAACCAGTATGGAACCGCGTGTAATTACAGGCGGGCGCGGACCCGGGCGCGCCGCGCGCTTCGGCCTGATCGGCCTCGTCATTCTTTTCTTTATCGTCCTGATCGGGGCGAAATGGGCCGCATCGCTGCTCATGGAATACTCATGGTGGAAAGAAATCGGCCAGGTAAACACCTGGATCGATCTCTACGCATATTCCACCCTGCCGGTCGCTGTCTGCACCATGCTCGCATGGTTTGTCCTGCTCATCGCCCATTCCCGCGGCGTTAAGTTCGCAGGCGGCACGGTGAGCGATTACCCTGTTTACTCCCGTCTTTCTTCCGTGGTTCTGCTGATTTTCGCGTTCTTTGTTTCGAGCGCTACCGTGGATAACTGGACCGTTCTCCGCTTTGCGGGCAGCCGCGCATTGAAGGGCGTGGCGACTTTCCACGACCCCATATTCGGCAAGCCCGCCACGTTCTACCTTTTCGACCTGCCCTTCTGGACCGATTTGAGGTCTTACATCTTTGCCGTGGTCGTTGTAACCATCCTGGCCTACTGGCTGACCGCGCGCGCCTGGCAACTGCGTTTCACGCTCCCGGAGATTCAGCACGGCGGCATCGACCTTTCAATATTCCGGCTCACCGGCGGTCTCGAATCGCATTTCCTGCGGTTCGCGCTCGCGTTCTTCTTTGTTGCGCTCGCCTGCAAGTACTACCTGGGGCGCTTCGAAATGGTTTGGAATCAGCACCGTTTCATGGTTGGCGTGGATTACACGGACGATCACTTCGTGTTGCCTCTTAACTGGCTTGTGATCGCGGCGCTGTTGATCGGAGCCGTTTTGATCCTGTTGCGGCGTTGGCTTATCGCGGTGGTGCTCGTCGGCGTGAGCCTGGCTTTGCTCTTCGTCATTCCGAACGTGGCGGGCTCGTTCTACGTGAAGCCCAATGAAATCTCACTGGAACGTCCCTATATTCAAAACCACATCGATGCCACGCGAGCGGCTTACGGGCTTTCTCCCCACGTGCGCGAAATCGAAATGCATACCAATCCCACCGATACTGTCGACGTGGTGAAGAACGCGGCGCTTCTCGACAATGTTCGCCTTTGGGACTGGCAACCTTTCCACGACACAGTGACCCAAATGCAGGCGCTGCGGCCCTACTACTCATTTCAGAAGCCGGACGTGGACCGTTATACCATCGACGGCAATTACCGCCAGGTGCTTCTCGATGCGCGCGAACTGGATATCAATCAGCTTCCCGGCACCCAATCGAGCTGGATCAATCCCCACTTTATTTACACGCATGGATATGGCCTGGTGCTGGCAGAGGTCAGCAAGATTACACCGGAAGGCCAGCCTGTGTACCTGATTGAGGACATGCCGCCCATCGTAAAGACGCCATCCCTGAAGATTGAGCGCCCCGAACTTTATTACGGCGAACTGCAGCATGAGCCCGTCTTCGTAGACACGGCGCAGCAGGAATTCAACTACCCGCAGGGCTCAGAGAACGCGCAGGTGCGTTATGCCGGGCGCGGCGGCTTTCCCATTTCCTCGCTCGTTATGCGTGTGGCGGCCGCGGTTCACTTTGGCGATTCGAATATCGTGCTTACCGGATACCTGACTGAGCACAGCCGCATGATGATCCACCGCCGTGTGCGAGAGCGCCTCCAGACCATGACCCCGTATCTGAACTGGGATGGCGATCCCTACCTCGTGATCACGCCCGAGGGTCGTCTCGTTTGGCTCGCGGATGGCTATACAACTTCGGAGTCACACCCGTTTTCCCGCTCTACGGAAGCGTTCGGTGGCATAAACTATATCCGCAATGCCGTTAAGGCCACCGTCGATGCCTACGACGGAGAGACTCACATCTATGTGTTCGACAAGACTGACCCTGTAATCGAGGCCTACCGTTCGTTGTTTCCAACGCTCTATGAGGACGTTTCAAAGATGCCGGACACCCTGCGAGCCCACGCCCGGTATCCGGAAGAACTGTTCCGCGTGCAGTCGGAAATGTATCGCATCTACCACATGAAGAATCCACAGGCGTTCTACAACAACGAAGACGTCTGGGAATTCGCGCGTTATTCTTCCGGGAACTCGGAGCCCAAGCCCGTTACCCCCACCTACGTTTTCGCCACATGGCCCGGCGAGACGAAACCTGAATTTCTGCTGATGACCACCTTCACGCCTTTCTCGAAAGAGAACCTGATCGGCGTAATGCTCGCCCGGTGCGATGGCCCGAACCTCGGTCAAATCGTTGTCCTGCAGCTTTCAAAGCAGGAACTAATCCTCGGCCCCATGCAGATCAGCGCGCGCATCAATCAGGATCAGAATATTTCAAAAGATCTGACCCTGTGGAATCAGCAGGGTTCCCAGGTGCTGCAGGGGCAGACGCTGGTTTTGCCCGTGGGCGATACCTTTATCTATATTGCGCCCTTATATCTTCAGGCAACGCAGGCCCGCATGCCGCAGTTGAAGAAGGTTGTAATTGCCGTGGGAAACCGGCTGATATATGCGGATTCCTATGCCCAGGCGCTGGCCATGCTAAGCAGTCCGGCGCCTTCCAGCACGTCCCCGAATCAGGCACAGCAAACAGCGGCTACCACCGGAGCGGCGACAGCATCTGTCTCCACCGCGCCCTCGACCGACCCTCGCATCCAGAATGTGCGCCAGCACCTGCGGCGCTATCGCGACCTGATGGGGCAAGGCAAATGGGCTGAAGCGGGGAGCGAACTGGAGGCGATTCAAAATGAGGTCAACAAGTGAACGCGCTGCGAACCGCCGCAGCCCTGCTTGCCGGATTTGCCGTGTTCGCCGCCCTCACGGGAGTGTTTAGGCCATTGGTGGGGCGAACGCTCGGCGTGCCAGGGTTCCAATCTTTCACGATGGGAATTCTTGTAGCTACCCTCGCCTACAGTGTAATTTCCGCCGCTCTTGCCGGGTACCTCGCCGGATGGATCGCGGGCCGTCTGGAACTCGCCCATGCGGCCGGCCTCGGGCTGATGATCATCGCCATGAGCATCGTTTCCATGCGGCAACTGGGTGAAACCCGCCCCGGATGGTATGAAGCGACAATCGCGGGCTGCGGTCCCGTTGCCGCGATGTTCGGAGCGGCAGTTCGAAGGCTCACGAAATCTTAATTTCCGCGATAGTGCCGCTACCCTAAAATTACACACCCCTGGTGCCCACACCGGCAATTTTTGCCACCGGCCACCTGTAAACTTGACCGACCACAACCGCTCTGTCGCTTAACCGGGTCCGCTCCGTACAGAATACGTTTCGCTATCGCTCGTGAAAGTCATTGATAACACCGGAGTTGACTCAGTAAATGTCGTCCAGGCTCAAAAATCTAAGTTAGGAATTTAAGTTGCTGATGTGGCGACTTGCTTGTAGTAAAACGGTTCGGGCACAAGGCGATTAACCTGGCCGGTGTAACTTTTCGGGCCTCCAGTTCTAAAACTGAGCCCCGCTGTTTACACCCGACCATTGCGCGTACGGGATTTCGTCCGCTTCAAAACCGTTCCGATTTACATGAGAAATCCGGGCGTTCCTCGGACTATCTCGGAACAAGCAATTGTGAGGCCACATCCAAGTCCCGGAATACCAGTCTTGCTGCCGCGGGGAAGAAGCTGATTTTCCATTACAGTAGTAGAACTACCTGGTAAACAAATATCTTCTCATCCGGGAAAACGCTTTGCTCCCGGTCGTGAAGGCGTGTTACATTCGTCAATATCTTGTATTTGTGATTAATCCTACATACGTTTTTACTAACTTTCGTTAATTCCTATATTTGAGACAAGTACATTAGAGCATTTGATGTTTTTAAATCTAACCTCACGCACTCGTAATAAGCTTCTGCTGCTCGCTCCGGCGGCCGCATCCCTCGAAACCTTCACAGGCAAAGTTATCTCCTCCGAACACATGCACTCGGAACTCCTTGCGGACGCCCAAAGATTGCGGGGTCGTGTGTATCTGGATGACGCTGCCATCGGCGCCTCCGAACTGACATCGGACGGTCGCCATATCTCGGCGCTCGATGAACATAGCTGGCATTTACTGACCGTTTCCCCATCCGGCCGCGCGGTGGGATGCACGAGATTTCGACAACACCCTAACACCGTGAACGCCGGGGAGTTGTGCGTCAGCAAGGCTCCACTGGCTAAATCAGCACATTGGGGACCCCGTTTTCTCGCCTCCATCGACTCAGAAATTCATTCTGCCCGCAGCGCTGGCTTTCCCTATGTCGAAGTAGGTGGCTGGGCGCTTGACCGGGAAATTCGCGGGACCTCGGCGGCGCTCAACAGCGTACTCGCCACATACGCCTGGTCTCAACTGCAGGGCGGCGCGCTCGGAGTCAGCACGGCGACCGAGCGGAACGGTTCGGCCGCAATACTTCGCAGGCTCGGGGGAAGTCCTCTCGAGCACGATGGCGCGGCTCTGCCGGCGTATTACGACGAGTCGTATAAATGCATGATGGAAGTCCTTCGCTTTGACTCCCGCAATCCGAACCGTAAGTACGCGGGCATGATTCAGTCGTTGGCAGATCAACTTTCAACAGGACCGATTGTCCGCAGGGCACCGCTTGGGAGGCGGCCGCCCCGAGTACTGCCCGCGCCTTCACCAGCGCCGTCTTTTCACTGGCTTAATGCTTTTGAGGCGACTGCCTAACGTCGGACGAGAGCACTGCCATATGCGAAAACACCATCTAAATTCCGCGCTTGCGGAGTGGACAGAAGCAATTGGACCGGAACACGTTGTGGTGGACAGCGTGGAACGACGTCTCGCGGAAACGGCAACCTTTCGCACCGACCAACAAATACCCGTCATCCTGAAGCCCGCCAACAGGCTTCAGGTGACGGAGGTTGTAAAAATCGCGGCTCGCAACGGATTCCCTCTCTACCCGATCAGTAGCGGGAAGAACTGGGGTTACGGTTCGCGCGTCCCGGTGCAATGTCAGTGCGCTTTGCTCGATTTGAGCAGGATGAACGAAATTACCGGCTTCGATGAGGGCCTTGGCTGCGTGACTGTGGAACCTGGTGTGACTCAGCAGGATTTGTTCAATTTCCTCCGTAACAGGAACTCCGGTTTGTGGATGGACGCCACCGGGTCAAGTCCGGATTGCAGTTTGATCGGGAACGCCATGGAACGCGGGTTTGGCCACACCCCCTACGGCGATCACTTCGCGAATGTTTGCGGTCTCGAGGTGGTCCTTGCGAGTGGCGACGTGATCCAAACGGGTTTCGCGGGTATGCCTTCCGCCAAGGCGGGTCAGGTATATCGCTGGGGTTGCGGGCCAAGTCTCGACGGGTTGTTCTCTCAATCCAACCTCGGGATTGTGGTTGGCATGACCGTGTGGCTGATGCCGGCACCCGCGTACTTTCAGGCGTTTTTCTTCACTTCAAACGACGAGAAATGTTTGCCGGCGGTAGTGGAGGCGCTTCGGCCACTGAGAATGAACGGAACCCTTCGAAGCTCCGTTCACATCGGCAACGATTACAAGGTGCTCGCCGGTATTCGGCAGTTCCCCTGGGGGGAGCAAAGCCCGCTCAGCCCGGAACAAATGAGGGGTCTCGGTAAGCAATGGAAATTCGCCCGTTGGAGTGGCTCCGGCGCGCTTTACGGTACTCGCGGGCAAGTCGCGGAGGCGAGGCGGCTCGTGCGCAACGCACTCAAGGGCAAAACCGACAAATTACAGTTTCTGGATGACCGCGTGCTTTCGCTTGCCTCACGATTCCAGGGCTTGTACAAACTTTTCACAGGCATCGATCTCAGCCGGACCCTGCAGCTCCTTCGGCCCGTCTATGGCCTGCTGAAAGGAATCCCCACCCGAGATGCCCTGGGGAGCGCATATTGGCGGAAACGCATGAGCGTTCCAGCCGACCCCGATCTGGACCGCGATGGATGCGGTCTGCTTTGGACAGCGCCTGTCGCTCCCATGGAAGGTGCCGCCGCCATGGAACTCGTCGGCTTGGCGGAACGTATTCTCCTCGACCACGGATTTGAGCCGCAAATTTCGCTGACGCTTCTTACGGAACGCGCCCTCGCGTGCGTGATTTCCATCGCCTACGATCGGGAATTACCTGGTGAAGACGCCAAAGCTTTGGCCTGTTACGCCGCCCTGCGGGCCAGACTCGAGCGCGACGGCTACTATTCATACCGGCTGGGAATCGCGGGTATGCGGGTCATGGCCGCCGTACCGGCCTACGCCGACTTGCTTAGAACCCTGAAGCAGGCACTCGACCCGCGGCATATTCTGGCGCCCGGACGCTACATACCCGCGAGTGAGATGGGCGCGAACCCGCCCTCCTGTGTGGCGGCCCATGGTTAACGAAAAATCGGTTGACCGCGCATTGAGTTCCTGTCAGGCTGAGGCTGATATCAGTCAGTCTCAGCGCACCCTTGAGAGATCGTCGCCCTTCGCCGCGGCGTCGCCCTTCGCAGCCGAAGACCGGCAAATGCGGCAGCTGCTTCAGGGTTTAAGCGTTGCCCGCCCCGCAAAATTTTGGACAGACTTGACCTTCACCGCTATAACCGGCTGGGGCGCGTTCGCCTTCGCGGTCGCGTTAAGACTTGGTTCAATTGCCATGCTCGCCGCGTCCGCCGTCACTGTTTTTGCCCTTTATCGGGGCCTTTGCTTCGTCCACGAGATCAGCCACCAAACCAGCCGGAGCCTTCCCCGGTTTGAGACCGCGTGGAATGTGCTGTTTGGCTATCCCTTGCTCATTCCATCCACTGCTTATGCGGGCGTGCATCAGAGCCATCACAGCCTGAGCACGTATGGAACTGTCGAAGATCCGGAATATATGCCTTTTGCGCGCTCGCGCGCGATGACCATCGTCTTCGCCCTGCAGAGCTTTTTGATTCCGATTGCGCTGGTATTTCGCTATCTCGTCTTGTCCCCTGTCGGACTGATTTGGCCTCGCTTTCAGACATGGCTCGTAGTTCACGCGTCTTCGTTAACCATGAACATCGCCTACCGCCGCGACCCAACGGACCACCTGATGCGCAAGGTGCGAATTCAAAGTCTCTACATGCTTGTTATCTGGGCCGCGGCGGCATTGGCTGCCACTCGGGGATATTTGCCAGGGCGCGCATTTTTACTCTGGTTTGCGGTGAGTTCAGTCGCGAGTTTTGTCAATACGCTCCGAACCTTGGGCGCGCACGCTTATGAAAGCTCCGGCGAACGGCTCGGTCGCGAAGGCCAGTTGCTGGATTCAATCGATACGCCGGGCAACTTCCTGACGGAACTCTGGGCGCCAGTCGGACTGCGCTACCACGCTCTGCACCATTGCTTCCCAGGCATTCCGTACCACAATCTGCCCGCCGCATGGAGGCTGCTCGCGAAGTCGATGCCGGCCGGCGCGACTTACCGCACGTGTGAAAGCAGCAGTCTCGCGCACTCGCTTGTTTGTCTTGTTTCCCGCCGCCGGCGTTTGGCGCGACCGGAAAATTGCGATCGAACCAGTCGCGCGCTGTTTAGTTGATGCACTTCGGAATTATCAGCCCGCCGGTACCCGGCCATCTCCATCCGTTCGGGGCGCTTGGTAGGGAACTTATCGCCCGCGGCCATACCGTGACGTTAATTCACATGGCCGATTTGGAACAGAAAGCCGGTTCCGAAGGCCTGCGGTTTGTCGCGGTTGGTCAGACCGATCATCCACCCGGCTCTTTGCCCGCTTCTCTTCGGGAACTGGGCCGCCTCAAAGGCCTCTCTGCCCTGAGATTCACCGTCCAGGCAGTCACGAAGACAACGGAAATGATGTGCCGTGATGCTCCGAACGCCATCCGGCGGGAAAAAATTCATGTGTTACTCGTCGATCAAACGGAACCGGCCGGGGGCTCCGTCGCGGAACATCTCGGGTTACCATTCATCACGGTTTGCAATGCCCTCGCGCTGAATCGGGATCCCGTCGCGCCGCCGCCGTTCACTGGCTGGGGCTTCGGGCAAGGTCACTGGCGGCGCGCCAGAAATTGGATGGGCTATGCTGTGTCTGACCGAATTCTTGCGCCCGTCACCCGGGTGGTAGCGGCGTATCGGAATCAGTGGAAACTGCCACCGTATGTCACGCCGGAGGACTCTTTTTCCACGCTGGCCCAGATCAGCCAGATGCCACCCGCGTTTGACTATCCCCGCGAGGCGCTCCCCCGGAGTTTTCACTACGTCGGACCTTTACGCAGAGCTCCCGTCTCAGAAGCCTATTTTCCGTGGCACAAGCTGGATGGAAGACCTTTGATCTATGCTTCGCTGGGCACCCTCCAGCAATCGCCGCGCGTGTTCCGCTGTTTCGCGGAGGCATGCGTCGGTATGGATGCGCAGCTTGTTATCGCCCATGGCGGAGGTCTTGACGAAACCTCGGTTGCGGCCCTGCCGGGCCATCCGCTGGCGGTAAATTTCGCCCCTCAGCACGCTCTGCTAAAACGCGCGGCTCTAACCCTGACACACGCGGGACTGAACACCGTACTGGATTCGCTCGCGCACGCCGTTCCCATGATTGCGGTTCCGCTGACTTACGAACAGCCTGCCATTGCCGAACGCATCCGCTGGAGTGGCGCGGGCCGGGTAATTTCGTTCAAACGCCTTAGCGAGGCGGGCCTGCGCCGCGACATTACCGCCGTTTTGAAGGACCCTTCATTTCGCGCCAATGCCAGGCGCGTCGCCGAGTCGATTGCAACTGCCGGAGGAGTCGCGCGCGCCGCCGACGTCGTCGAGACCGCTGTCCGATAGTGTCGCCGGATAGCAGTTCGTGACAGAAGTGCCGTCAGTCGCTGACCAGAGGCGACGACTACGACCGGCCTTTTCCCGGGATAGGCCCGGCAATGAACTGCGCATCCGCCCATCGTTTTGAGGCGGGAGCACCACAAAGCAGGTGGCCCCATGCCGCCACAGCGAAGGATTCGCGCGGCTCGCGGGACTTCTGCCACGGACTGCTGGTGTCCCCCGAATTTGTCACCAAAAAAGCAAGGCCATCCCAAACCGCGGGATGGCCTTAAATGCGCCTTACAGGCTAAATTTTCCAACCAGGATTTAAGCTCTGTTGCGACGTCTTTGCAGCAATACGATTGAGACCATGCCAAGCCCGATCAGGAAATAACTCTGCGGTTCCGGAACAACGCTGGCTGGAACCGGAGTCAAAGTGGCCGACCATGACGCCGTGATTGAACCGCCCGCCCTGATGGTCGACAGAATTGACTCGATGTTGAGCGCCCCATTTACCGCGCCCTGTGTCGTGAAAATTCCTATGTACCGGTTAGCGGCGTTGTAGTTCGTGCCCGAAGTGCCCGTGTAGCCCCACGCATCGAGCGAGAGTGACACACTGACGGTATTCACCGCGCCTCCAGGGGGTGCGATACCGTTAGTAATTTGGAACGGAGAGCCCGCCGGCGTACAGGTGGCGCCGGAGGACGTGTCTCCTGTGGCTACAGTGCAGCTGCCAATATCCCCGCCCGTGTTCACCCGAAGATCGGCAAGGTCGAAATGCGCAGTCGTGCCGCCTCCCAAATCGATTGTAATGAAATTAACCAGGGGTGAAGGAGAATTAAAGTTTATATCCTGAATGGTTCCCATCATTCCGGCCACAAACGGCGCCGTCGACGGGCTTTCCACCGTGAACGTGCCGGTCGTGCCCGCCGGAGCACATGCTGTTGGCGGGACCGTTCCGTTGAACCAGTCGATACAGCCAACTGTTACGCCATTTCCGTTCACCAGCACTGAACCGTTGCCCATATTCAGCATGGCGCTCCCAAGATTTGTAATGGGTGCGCCGAATGCCGTCTGGGACAGTCCAATGACGATGGTCGTTATGGCCGCGATTGTGTGACATGCAAACCGTGCGGTTCGCGTTGATGTTCCTGGTGCGTGCATGCGTCTCAATTCGTTACCTCCGAGCGAACTAACTTATGTTCATCTCTTGGGCGCATGGCAATGCAGTTATCTCGCCAGAAAGTGTGGAGAAAAATGCCCTGCGTGATTGTTTTAACGATATTAAGTGAATATTCAGTACATTTAACGTTCTTACCTCCCGCCCCAATGCAAAATCGTAGTTCGGGAGGCTCACGTCCATGACCCGTGGGCGTTTTCGCACGGTCGCGAATCGCGAATACGGGCGGATGCGCCCACCATGGTGGTGTCAATGCGCGGGAACGTGCTGCTTCAGCGCTGTGGGACAAACAGAGGAGACTGCGAATTCAGAAGGCGGGTACGGATACGCGATTAAGACATCTCCGGACCGCATCGATCAGCTGCTTCGGAGCAAAGGGCTTCGGAAGAATGCCGGAAACCTGACGGGGCAACACGTCGGGAACTCCGTAACCGGACATCAGGAGGATATTTACATCGGAGCGCAGCCGAAGCACGTCTTCAGCCATCTCCAGTCCGCCTTTGTTCGGCATCACCACGTCGGAGATAATCAGATGGATCTCATCGCACCGCTCGCGGTAGATTTGAAGGCCCTCTGCTCCGTCTGTTGCGATGATTGGATCGTACCCGGCGTTCCAAAGCAGATCAGCGCATAACTGTCGCACCGACGGTTCATCTTCTACCACCAGGATTTTCGATCTTGACATCCCGAGTGCCTCCGTGGTCGCGATTCGAAATGAAATTGCGTTAGCCAACGTACCGAAGATAGCAATTCCGGGGCCACGCTCGTTTGCGCGGCCGATACGTTTTCGTATGAATTCTCCCGAATTTCTATAAACTCCGAAGCAAGTCGGGAATCATCCCCTTATCTTATCGTGAGTCCCCGAACCAAACCGGATGACTCCGTTTTGCCATCCGGGATTGATCGCACAATCGAATGCGTCTCCGGCTCCTGGTATTATTTACCGAAAGATAAATCACATATCTCACTAGCGTCGTTCCGGGTATTTTCGACCCCGGCTTTACTGAACGGGAGTCTTGCCCCAAAAGTGCCTATGGTTTAGCTATGTTTCCCACTGCGCAAAAGACTGCACGCGATCTGTACCGTGAGCGCGAGAATATTTCCCTGCCGCGAACTATTTCGGATGCGGTCAGTTACTTTTCTTCTCCCCTGAATTGCCTTCGGCTTGTGAGTGATCGCCGCTGGCCCGAGGGAGTAATCCATTGCCCTGTATGCGGTCGCACGGATCTGCGAATCCTCGCGACAAGAAATTTGTGGGAATGCAAAGCGAAGCATGCGGGCGCGCAGTTCAGTGTGAAGATCGGAACGATTTTTGAAGATAGCCATATTCCTCTTCGCTCATGGCTCATCGCCATCTGGATGCTGGCAAATTCGCCCCGTCGTATTAGTTCGTATCAGTTGGCGCGCGAACTGGGCATCACGCAGAAGAGCGCCTGGTTCATGCTGCATCGGATTGGCGCTGCACTGCAACTGCGTGGCATTGAGCTTCCCTCGCTCGCAAGCGGCTTTCGTGGAGAGACCCGGCCCAAGTCTCAGTAGGACGGCTGCTGCTTTACGAAGCGGACGAGGAAGACGAAGCCTTCGGCGGGTGGTTCGCGCTGTCGTCGTGAAGCTTGTGCAGTAATTCGTCGCGCGACACGGACAGCAGAGCGTCTAGCAATCTCACGAACGACAGAAATTCCGCGGATTGAACTTCCGGAGAATCGTTACGATGCTCGGGCCCTGATTCCATTTCCTTATGTAAGAGCAAGCGCCGTTCCACGACGGGGCAACTGAGATAAGGGTAGTACTATATCCGACTCCCCGTTCTTGCTCATTAAATCCCATGGAAACAGTTCTCCGCTCGACCGACACTATGGTTCATTCAGGAAATGTTCAACGTATGTTGCGGAACCTGCTGGAAACCACTGCGGAAGTTCCTCGCGGTCTCGAAACCGCTTTGGTTCACTACCGGGGAGAGAAAGAAAAGGCCTGGAAGCCGTGAATCGTGTTCAGCGTCATTTATGGCTCAGCTCCGCGTCGATCGCGCGAATCGCGCCCGCTCGGTTCTTATTTTTCTGTTCGTACGACTTTACTTTTTCCAGATCGCGTTTCGACAACGACTTTAAGCGAGGCTTGAGTTGGGCAATCGTAAGATGGCGATAGTGGTCCAGAGGCAAACTCTCGTCAGGACTCTTGCCTGCTTTCTCCTGCTTCTTCTCCCCTTTCGTCTCGCCGTATTCCGCGCGCTGTTTATTGACAATGCGCGCGGCCACCTCGTCGGCCCTGCCTCCATAACGACCAGTTCTGTGAAACTTGCTCTTTAGTTCTTCGTACTCCCGTTCCCGTTTTGGACTTGCCCCACGCGGCATATTGCTACTCCGATCCGGGAGAGCCCGGTCAAACGAAAATAAGCACGCGCCGTGCCACCAGGCTTTGGCGACCGGGGTCATCCCAATGCCAGCCTCCCGCCAAACACAATTGCAGGAGTATCCGGATGGAATCCGCGCGGCGCTTCGTAACCGGCGCCTCCGCCGTTCCGATACGTGTTTACAAGGCGTTCAGAAGCGCCGTCCCGGGCAAATTTCCGCAAAACACTTTCAGCGATGAAAGTACCTCGTGTTAGTCAATGAATTTCTAACTCAAAGGACTGGCAGCCCGTGGCGGAAGTCGCATCAGCCGCGTTGCGAGTGCCATGGGCCAGGGGAGGGCAGGTTATTCGAACCCCTGCCGCTCCAAATCTCCTCGAGTCTCTACTTAGTCCCCGGCAACCCGAAACAGTAAAGAATGCTGTCGTATGTCCCCAAATACACCCGGCCATTCGCAACCGACAATCCGCCAAAATGCGCGAAGGACTTAATCTGGTCCCCGCTCGAATACAATTCTTTGCCAGTCTCTCCATCCAATGCATAAAGCGTCGCATGTTTCGACGCCGCGATCCGCAGCTTGCTTGAGTCGCGCAGCCCGATATCGGCATACGCCTGGGTCGTATTCTCGCCGCTGCCGAAACTGTAGACCACGCCATTAGCCACCACCGGAGGCTCCGCCTGATCCATATCGCGCGACACCCACGCGGGCGTGAGTTGCAGCTTGCCGTTCTTCTCTTCCACCTTGAAAGCCGCCACCGCGCCGTGAGTCACCGGTCCGTTCATTATGGGAGCCTTGAATTTCGAATGCACCGGACCCCAGAACGGAGTCAGCACCCACCGGGTTCCCTTCGAATCTTCCCAACTGGCCATCGAACCCCAAATTCCGGCGGATGCAAAGTTCACTTCTTCATTGCAAATCAGCGGAGTGCGGTCGAGCGGAGTCTGATGGTCGTCGCCCCCTGGGTTCTTCGGGTCAATCAAATACACGCGGCATTCCTTGCTCGCCGTCACCATCAGTTCGCGACCCTTGTAATTGAAAATCGCGGGCGTCACCTGAAAATCGAGATCGCGTTTCTGCAGCCATGACCAGTTGGAAGGAATGAAGTAATCGGCAATCTTCAGTTCGTCTCCGAAGATCTTGCCCCCCACCAGTCCGTTCCCATAGGTCTGTGTATCCTTCTCATAACGACCGTCGCCGGTAGGAGCCCACGCTACCCCGTTAGAATCGATCGCGGCGCCGGTCCGTCCCCAAAGTCCGCCGCTCTTCGGGCTGGCCGTGAGGACTTTGTGCGTCGGGTCGTCCAGGCGCATCGCCCACATCTGATTCGGGTTGCCATGGCAGCCCTGCGCCGTGGTCGTGTAGATCGCGTTGTTCCACAGGTTCAGAGCGTACGCCTTGGAGTTCGCGCCAAGAAACTTGACGGGCTGCGAGAGTTCTTCACCATCCGCCGCGTTCAGTGTATGCAACTCGCCATCACCGGCGAGCGCGTATACCGGCCGTTGTCCGTTCGCGTTCGCGGGGCCCACCACTGGCGTCGCGAGAGCGCCCTCAGGGCAAAGCGGATCGTCATTGCCAACCCGAATATTTGCCGGCGGCGGGTAATCGAAATGCTTCTTCCAAATCACCGTTCCGGCGACTGCGTCAATGCCGTAAACATTGTCGGAAATACCGGAAACAATGAGCACCTGCTTCATCCCCGCCGGAGTTCTGAGCTGGTCGATTACCAGCGGCGGAAACAGCGAATGCATCTGTTGCGGCTTGTTGTCCAGCTGCAGTTTCCAGAGAATCTGCATGTTCCTGACGTTGGAAGGCGAGAGGATGTGCTCATCCTTTTGCCACGCGGTCCGCTGAGGATTGCCGCCATCCGTCAGCCAGTCGGCCGCATACAAAGACGCACATGCCGCCGTCGCCACCATGAGAGAGATGTGTAAATTTCGCATTTGCCGGCTCCTTATTTCCCGGTCAACTGTGGCTGTTCCGCAAGGAAGCCCAGGCTGTATACCAAATTGTCATGAGTCGTGAAGTAGATCCGGCGGTTTGCCACAGCCAAACCTGTGCCGTGGGAGAAAGTCTGCGTCAGATTTCCGCTCGAGTACAGTTCTTTGCCCGACGCGCCGTCGAGTACGTAAAGAGTCGCGCGTCCCGCCATTTTCTGCTTCTCGGCAACCGTGTAAAGGCTCCCGTTTTCTTTGGCCTGTCGCGCCGATTCTCCGGATGACAAAACGAACACCAGGCCATTCGCAGTCACGACCGGCGCGGGCGTTGCCATATCCCGCGACTCCCATGCCGGCACCAACGCGGGCTTGCCCCCCTGATCTTCCATTCGAAACGCCACGATGCTGCCATTCGGAGTGCTGCCATTGGTGACGCCGAACTTCGCGGAGGCCGCCGGTGGTCCCCACAGGGAAGCATAAACCCACCTCGTATCGCCGTTCTCCGTGTCTTCCCACGTCGTGAACGTGCCCCAGAATCCATTGCCCGCAAATTTCGAATCGGGCGTGGCGACCGCGTCCGTCATCGAAAGCGGCGTGTGATGGTCAGACCCGCCCAACGATTTGGAATCAAGGACATAAAGTCGCCCGTCCCGGCCACCCGCGACAATCACCTCTTCGCCTTTCCAGGTGAATACCACCGGTGTCGCGCCAGATGTCGGCACGCCTTTCGTAACCGCCTGAGCGGATCCCTGCGGAGTGAAATAGTCCGTCACCTTTAAGTCCTTCGACATCGCGAGGACGGTGTCGTTATATTTGCCGGCCACCTCGCCCGTGCCATCGGGAATCTGTGCGTAAACCTTGCCGTCCGCCCCGATTGCCGTTCCACCAATGCCCGCCGCGCCGCCGCCGTTCAGAGCCAAAGAAGAGAGCTTGTGCTCATCGGTCGAGAGATCGATCGCGTAGATTCCGTTCGCGTTACCGCCGCAATTATCCTGTGTGGCGCCGTATACAACCCCATCGTTCACATTGAGGCTGCTCAGCTTGGAATTTGCGGGAACGAAAGTGATGGGGGCGGAACGGTCCGCGCCCGTCGAAGAATTCAGCGCGTGCAGGTTGCCATCTCCGCCGACCGCCGCGAAATTGGCGCCACGACCGAAATTACCCGCCGCAAACAGAGGCGGATTGCCTCCGCGGCCCGGAGCCGGGAATACCGGAGGAGGCGCCGCCGCCGGGCCCCGCCCGGCAGCCCCCCGTCCCGCGGCAGCTCCAGCCGCGGCTCCGCGTCCCCGGCCGGCACCAAACCCGCCGCGTCCCGCGGCCGTGCTGCTGCCAGCCATCGCTATCGCGGCCGTCATCCCGCCGGGGCACACCGACGTTGGCGCAGCCTGCGGCTTATCCGCTTTGTAATCGAAATGGACTTTCCAGATGGGTCGCCCAAGGTCCGCGTCAATGGAGTATGCGTTATCGCCGCTGCCTCCGAACACGAGCATCTCTTTGAACCCGAGATATGTGATCAACATTCCATTGATCACTGGCGTTCCAAGCGCGCTCAATCCCTTGGCTTGGTTGTCCGCCTTATATTTGTAAAGAAAATCGATTTTACCCGCGTTCTCTTTGGTAAAGGCCTTTTCTGACTTGGCCCACCCGTCCCGCTGGGGGTTTCCGCTCTGGCTGGGCCAGTCCGCTGCCCGAATAACAAGACACGCAATTGCAGCCGACAGGGCTATCAGGGAGAACTTTCGCATACAGTTGACCTTCCTTTGGTCGTGAAAACATCCGTACTTCAGCGACTCTTGAAACGACTCAAGTCTGCGGTGGAGTATATCACGCACATCGGAAGAGCGATGCCCGATTCCAGGAAATGACTAGAAAGCCAGGCGCGCTTTCTTGGCTTCGACCTTTTTGAAATCCAGCCCCGGAACGTTCTTCAAATCGTCAATCGACTTGAAGTTCCCCTTATCCGTGCGGTACTGAATCACAGCCGCCGATTCGGCGCGAGTAAGGCCCAGGCCAGCTTCCAGCTCTACAGGCGTAGCTTTGTTGATGCTGATCGGCTTGGCGGCTTCGAGCCCGAAGTTCTTCGTCAAATAATTCAGAATCGCTTCGTACTCTTCGTCCGTGCCCTCCGACCCCATATTAACCATCTTCGAGATCGTCTCTTCCCACCCGGTACGGCTCTGGTGGAGCGATGCCGCCTGCTCGGCAGCGTGGCACTTGCCGCAAACCTTGACCAATTCATCGTGCCCCGGCCCCGCGGGCAAAGTTGACTGCGCAAAAGCGAAGCCAGGAACCATAGCGATTGAACAGAGGATGGCTGGAAAGATTTTCATAATGCGCCTGGTTTCAGAATACCAATGCCCCGTCAACACGAAAAAGGGGACAGACGCATTTTCCCTCGAAAAAGGGGACAGACGCATTTTCCCTCACTCTGCACTTCTGCCTCAGCCTAAGCGCCCCACGGCGCAAACAATTCAGCCGGTCTGCCCTCAATACCCACCGTGCCGCCCGGCTTGTTGTAGGGCACGCGAACATACGCCAGCCCATACACGACGCCCTCGGGACAAACCGTTGCGGACGTCACCTCCCCAGCCTCCTTACCCCCCGTAAACAGTTTCATCCCCGGCTCCACCAGGTGCGTACCGTCGGTCGCGTGGCTTTCGATCCGGAACCCCATCAGGTTCTTGTTCACGTGTCCGCGCGAGCGAATGCGCTCCACAATTTCCTGCCCCAGATAGCAGCCCTTCTGAAAATGCAGCGCATGCATCTGCTGGCTCTCCTGCGGGAGTGTCTGCTCAGTGATATCGACCCCGAATCGCGCTTTGAAATTCATTATCCGCACCTGATCCGCATCCTGACCACTGGCAGCCACGGCCCCGGCGCCTTCCAGCGCCGCGACCACACCCGCTTTAGCCTGCGCCGACCCGTAAATACGCACACCTGAGGCGCCCGTGAACGAGATTGCCGCCACGCTGCCCGCATTCCACTCAACCTGCGACACAGGAGAGGCAGGCATCGCGACATGCGCCGCTTCCGCCACTGAAGCAAATGCCGGACCTTCCAGCCCCAGGCAGAACGTCGCCTCCGAGACATCTTCCAGCGTTACGTCATCGGCAATTATGTAGCGATCGAGGTGCTCATACACCAGCGCTCTCGTCTCCGGTTCGGTATCGAGAATAAAGTGTTCCGGATAGCAGAGGACATAAGCATCGGCCTGAATCCGCCCCTGCGCGTTCAAAAAAAACGCATAGAGGCCCTCTCCAGGCTTGAGTTGCTGAATGTGATTCGTTGTCATCGCGTGCAGCAATCGCGCGCGGTCTTCACCCGAAACCCGAATGCGACCCCGCGCCGAGAGATCCAGCACCGCGGCGCCCGTCAACAGCGACTGATAACCCGTAGTCATTGCGTGCGAATCCACTGAAGCACAGCCGAGAGAATCACGATCGAAACACCGCTTACCGCAATGCCCGTCAACTGCCGCGAGCGCTTCGCGTTGTCCGGTTTGGTCACAATGAGCGCGACCGCAAACACGTGAAGTACCAGCAGAAACTTCACTCCGATTACCGCGTGATAAGCGGGCGTAAGGCCCGTTTTAATCAGAAAATTATAGACGCCCGACACCAGCAGGCCAACAACTCCAAAAAGCACAAACGGGCGCCACGCCGCGGCCACCGAGTTATCGACCTTCCGCCTCGTGTCTTCGCCGAGCGCCGCGAACGCCGGCATCAGCCCGAAGCGCCATGCGAGCACGCCGCCCAGCAGCGTAATCGCGGAAATGATGTGCAAAAACCGCATCGCAATATTGAGAGCAGGCATTAAGTATCAATGATGAACGATGGGGTAGGCTGGTTGCAATGAGAGGACCGCAATGATCCACGAGGTACTTCCCGTCGGCCTCCTGGCCTGCAACTGTTCCGTCATTGCCGACGAAATCTCTCACGAAGCCATCGTCATCGATCCAGGCGACGATATTTCAGAAATCGTCAACATCCTGGAGCGTCATGTTTTGAAGGTCAACATGATCGTCATCACCCACGCCCATATAGACCACATCGGCGGAGCCAAAAAGTTGCGCGAACTCACCGGAGCGCCTGTCTACATGCACGAAGACGATTCCGTGCTGGCGGCGAACCTCGAAATGCAGGCATCCTGGCTGGGGTGCGAAACGCCGGAAAATCCCGGTATCGACAGGCGCGCCCATGAAGGCGATGTGTTGCGCGCCGGGTCCCTCGCCGCGCACGTCCTCCACACTCCAGGACACACTCCCGGCAGCATCTCCCTCTTCATTCCGGCGGAGAAGAAGCTCATCGCGGGCGACACTCTTTTCCGGGGCAGCGTCGGCCGCACAGACCTTCCCGGCGGCGATTTCCGCGCAATCGCAAATTCAATTCGGGGTAAGTTGTACACCCTCCCGGGGGATACCGTGGTCACGCCGGGACACGGCGAGGAAACCACGATCGAAGCGGAGAAAAGTTCAAATCCGTTCGTAAAAGCCCTGTCTCATTAAACTCGCGCACACGTCAGCCGGTCAGGCAGTGGACGAGGCGTTTATTTGTTTCC
>Ga0105240_10001462_pt1 | contig 40375 bp, 36 predicted proteins | sample KBSC54metaG_FD_80426 | JGI IMG/M metagenome (GOLD analysis project Ga0105240, IMG submission 80426) | Corn rhizosphere microbial communities from Kellogg Biological Station, Michigan, USA - KBS C5-4 metaG | ecosystem: Host-associated > Plants > Roots > Rhizosphere > Soil | place: Michigan, USA... | reverse complement strand
CGAACCGGAACGCCATAATGTTCTGGACCGTTTCCTTGCCCAGATAGTGATCGATCCGGTAAATTTCGCTCTCCTGGAAGCACTTCTCCAGGCGACCCTGCAACACGCGCGCGCTGTCGAGATCGTGTCCGAACGGCTTCTCGATTACGATCCGCCTCCAGCCTTTGCCCTTATTGAGCCCCGCCGCCGCCAGGCCTTCCGCAATTTGAGCGTATTGGCTGGGCTGCGTGGAAAGATAGAAGAGCACGTTGTCTTCGGTTTTATTCGCCTCTTCAACGCCGGCGAGGTGCTTGCCAAGTTCGACGAAAGAGGCCGGGTCTCCCACATCTCCGGCGATATAGGAGAGCCCCTGGGAAAAAGCGCGCCAGAGTTCCTCGTCAAATGGGGAATCTTCAAGAAATTTTTTGACCGAGTCGTGCATGCGCTCCCGGAACTCTTCATTTGTCATCGGGGTTCGTGAAACCCCCACAATGGCAAAACCGGGCGCAAGCCTTCCCTCGTAGGCCAGGCGATAAAGCGCGGGCAGCAGTTTGCGCTTGGTTAAATCGCCGTTCGCGCCATAGATGACGACGGCGCATGGCGGCGCCTTTCGATGAAAACGAAGCGGATCCTGCAACGACGATTCTTGAGACATCAGGATCACAGTACCAGATGACGACGGAATTTTGTAGTGTAGTTGACGATTTTGCAGCTCACAAATTTGCCGCGCTCGCGAAACTACAACTGCGGGACATCTTCTGAAGTGAGATATTAGGTGCGATCCGATGAAAAGTATCGTCCTGCTTCTGATAATTTTGCTGCCGGCTCACGCACAGCCCGTCGGAGGCCTCGCCGCCGGCTATCTGCGCGATTTGATTCGCCTCGATACCTCGAATCCTCCGGGTAATGAGAGCCGTGTTGCGAATTATCTGAGAACTGTTGCCGACCGCGAGGGAATCGCTGCCGAACTCCTGGGCGATAATCCCGGCAGGCTAAACTTCGTCGCGCGGCTGAAGGGCTCCGGCAAACAGCGCCCGCTGCTTCTGATGGCCCACACGGATGTAGTACCTGCCGATCGGTCGCAATGGACCGTTGATCCCTTTGCCGCAATCGAGAAGGATGGCTATATCTATGGTCGCGGAGCCGAAGATGACAAGGATCTTCTGGCTGCGGAACTCGCTGTCCTCGTCGACATGAAACGAAGCCGCATTGTGCCGGACCGCGATATTATTCTGCTCGCGGAATCGGACGGAGAAGCGGCGTCGAGCGGCGCGAAGTGGGTGATCGAACATGCGTGGCCAAAGATCGATGCCGAGTTCGCCCTCAACGAATTCAGCTACATTCTGCCCACTTCCGGCGGCGTGCCGGTCTTCCAGATTCAGACTGCCGAGAAGATCCCCACTCGGTTCAAACTGACCGCCCGGGGCACGGCGGGGCACGGCTCGCTTCCCCGCGACGACAATCCCGTGTATCACCTTGCGCGCGCCATTGTGCGGCTCACTGAGGCGGAACAGCCCGTGCTGTTGAACGCGACCACCAGGGCCTACTTCACAGAAATGGCGCAATTGCCCGATTATGCGTGGCTTGCTCCCTTACTCGCCAGCCTGGAAAACCCCGCCACTTCATCGAAAGCCGCCGGCGATATACAGAAGCGCGACCCGGAACTTGGCGCAATGCTTCATTTCAGTCTTTCTCCCACCATGCTGAACGCCGGCATCAAGATCAACGTCATCCCAAATACCGCGGAAGCGCAACTCGATGGACGGCGCCTTCCTGGCGAGACTGCCGACGAAGTGTTCGCGCGGCTTCGAAAAATCGTTGACGATCCCGCCGTCACGGTGGCGCCTGCCGAAACCGGCAAACAACCTCCCACTGAGCCGAGCTCGCTCACCAGCCCGCTCTATTTGGCTATGCAAAGCGTATTTAAGCAGAGCGATCCCAAAGCTGTGGTGGTTCCGTTTCTCATGCGGGCGACAACCGATGGCGCATATCTGCGGGCAAAGGGAATGGCCGTTTACGGCATCCCCGTTTTTCGCAGGGATGGCGAGATCCGAATGCATGGCAATGACGAACGCATGTCGCTGCGGAATCTAAGCGACGGCACGGAACTGCTGAAAAAAGTAGTGACAAGAATCGCCGTTCAATGAAGAAACGCCATGTCACGCTTCTGCTGCTGATAGCGCTCGCGATCGTAACCTTTCTCGACCGAATCAGCATCGCCGTCGCGGGGCCGCGTATTCAGGATGAACTGCACATCGCGCCCGATCGCTGGGGCTGGATCCTGGGCGCATTCGTGCTCGCTTACGGGCTGTTCGAAATCCCAACGGGAGCGCATGGCGACCGCACCGGGCAACGAAAGGTCATCTTTCGAATCGTGCTGTGGTGGTCGTGCTTCACCGCCTTGACGGGCGTCGCGCGCGGGTTCTGGGTTCTGCTCGCGATCCGTTTTCTTTTTGGCGCGGGAGAGGCGGGCGCGTATCCGAACGCGGCGGGCGTAGTCGCCCGCTGGTTCCCCGAAAGAGAGCATGCCCGCAGCCAGGGCTTCATCTGGGCCGCCAGCAGATTTGGCGGCGCGTTGTCGCCCCTTCTCGTGGTGCCATTGCAGGCGGCGGTGGGATGGCGAGCCGCATTCTGGATTCTGGGCGGCGTCGGCGTGGCGTGGGCTCTTGTTTGGCGCGTCTGGTATCACGATAAACCCGAACACCAGCCCGGTATCACGGCGGAAGAATTGGCCGAGACGCCGGCTTCGGGCGGGCGCAAGCCGCATCGCGCATTGCCCTGGAGCGTGCTCTCGGGCAGCCGGCAGATTTGGATCATTGTTGCCATGTACTGGTGTTACGCGTGGGGCTCGTGGTTTTTCTTCGCGTGGTTTCCCTCCTACCTGGTGAACTCGGCGGGCTTCTCGGAAAAGCAGATGGGCGTAATTGCGGCGCTGCCTTTCCTGATGGGCACGCTGGGCAATCTGGTGGGCGGAACCCTCAGCGATAAGCTCGTCGCCCGCTGGGGGCTCCGGCTGGGGCGAATTGTGCCGGGCAGCCTAAGCCTGGCCCTTTCCGCGATACTACTCGTTGCCATGACCACAACGCACAACAAGACGGCCATTGTGATTCTCTCGTCGCTCGGTTTTGGCGTCGCCGATCTCATGCTTCCCGTAGCCTGGGCGATCTGTCTCGATATCGGCCGCGACTACGCGGGAGCGGTGACAGGCGCCATGAATACCGCCGGACAATTAGGCGGCTTCGTCTGCTCGGTCATGTTCGGCTATGCGGTGAAGGCGACGGGCAGCTACAACGCGCCGGTGCTGCTGATTGCCGGCCTCGTGCTCGTCGCAGCCGTTCTGTTCACGCGAATCAACCCGGAGAAGCCCCTCATCCGCTAAACTCGGTTTTGGCAACCTGCATTTCCCCTCCAATGCAAAATGTCCGCAACACGCGGGGCGGTCAATCCTGCCCGCGCCTGCTGCTTTTGGCCCTTTTGCTACTGCTTCCGGCGCTCCTCGCCGCGCAAACGAACCGCAAACTCGTGGTCATTTCCATCGACGGGCTCGACGCCCGTTTTCTGAGTGAACCGAACCTCAGGGTAAAGGCGCCGAACCTCCGAAAGCTGATGCGCGATGGATCGGGCGCAAGAGTAATCGGGGTGGCTCCGTCGGAGACGTGGCCTGCGCATGCGTCGCTCGTCACCGGAGTCTCGCCATGGCAGCACGGGGTCCTCACCAACGATCAGCCTGCGCCGGTGCTGAAAGTTCCGGCGCTCTGGGACGTCGCCGCCGCACACAATTTGAAGGTGGCCGCGGTCTATTGGCCTGGCACGCTCGGCGCGAACATCGCATTCAATTTACCGGAGCTGCGGGAGACGCATCGCGGCAACGCCGTCCCTCTCGATTCCGTTGCGCAGAAGAGCACGCCGGCGGGTTTAGCGTCACTTATTGAAAAAAAATATCCGGCTTTCGATAAGGAAATCTGGACGGACGCTTCCGCCGCTCAGGCAGCCACATATTTGTTGGGCGCGGACATGCCCGATTTGCTGCTCGTTCACTTTGTGGATGTGGATTCAGAAGAGCATGAAACGGGAGCCCTCAGCATCTATTCGCGGGAGGCTTTGGAGAACGATGACGATCTGGTGGGCCAGATTGTGGCCGCGGCGCCGCGCGGGGCCGTGATCGCGATCGTCTCCGATCACGGCTTTGAGAACAGCAACCGCGCGGTGCGGCCGCGCGTGATGCTGATGCAAGCGGGAGTGCGCGGGCGGGTGGAGGTGCGCGACGGCCTCATTGGAACATCTGACCCGGCTGTGGCCGCCGCGCTCCGAAAACTGCTGCCGGATCGCAAATGGGGCCTTTCACGCGAAGTCCCCATGGCTGAGGTTCGCGCGAAAGCTCCCATGCTTTCAAAGTGGGTGGCTGCCTTTGACACCCTGCCGGATTGCGTGGCAACTGAAGAAGAGCGCGGTCCCGCCGTGGGAAGGGGACCGCACACCGGCACACATCTCCTGTGGCCCAATCGGCCGGGCTACCGCTCCGTTTTCATCGTCGCCGGGGAAGGCATTCGACCGTTGAAATTAGGCGACATCGATATGCTCCAAATCGCGCCGACCCTTGCGGACGTCCTCGGCCTGAAACTCCCCGCCGCCAAGGCCGCCTCATTGTGGCGCCAGATCTCCCGCTAGCCTGGAATGTTCACCCCAATTCCGCCACGCCCAAAGAAAAAAGGGAGAAGGGCTAGCATAGCCTTGTGAGCAACTGGATTGACGTAACTATCCCGCTTCGCAATGGCATGGTCCACTGGCCGGGCGACCCCGAGTATCAAATCCGCAAAGTGCTGGACCAGCGTAACGGCGACCTCTGTACGCTATCCCACATTCAGATGAGTGTCCACACCGGTACCCACATGGATGCGCCACTCCACTTTCTCGAGGGCGGCATCACAATGGAACAGATGCCGGTCGACGCAACCATCGGACCCGCGCGCGTGATCTGGATCGACGACCCCAGGGCGATCCGTCGGGATGAACTGGCCCGGCACGATTTGCAGGCCGGCGAACGGCTCCTGATCAAGACCGCGAACTCCTCCAAAAGTTGGGCTTCCGACGATTTCGACGAAGACTACATCTTCATCGCGCGCGATGCCGCGCAGTACATGGCTGAAGCCGGCATCCGAACCATCGGGGTGGATTATCTCTCGGTCGGCGGCTTTCGGCAGGACATGAAAGAGACGCATCAGACAATTCTCGGCGCCGGGATTTGGATCGTGGAGGGGCTGAATTTGAGCGACATCGAGCCCGGCCCGTACGAATTTGTATGCCTGCCGCTGAAACTCGTCGGTTCCGACGGCGCTCCGGCACGGGCCGTGCTGAGGAGAATCTGAATTATGAAGGCAGCAGCTGTTTATCCGAATGCGAAAAAGCTGGGAGTGGTCGCCGATTTTCCGGAGCCGAAACTCACCAGCCCCACCGGCGTCAAGCTTCGGATCCTGAACGTGGGTGTCTGTGGGACCGACCGTGAGATTGCCTCGTTCGACTACGGTACTCCTCCCGATGGATTTGACTACCTTGTGCTGGGGCACGAGGCGCTCGGAGAAGTGATCGAGGTTGGGCCTGAAGTGAAGGGTCTCAAGCCGGGCGACCTTGCGATCCCCATGGTGCGGCGGCCCTGCTCGCATCCGGACTGCGCGGCGTGCCGGGTTTCGCGACCCGATTTCTGCCTGACCGGCGATTACACCGAGCGCGGCATCATGAAGATGCACGGTTTCATGACTGAAATGATCGTGGACGAAGCTCGCTATATGAACTCCGTGCCCGCCTCGATACGGGAGGTCGGCGTCCTGGTGGAGCCGCTGACCATTGCCGAGAAAGCCCTCATTGAGGCGGTCAAAGTGCAGAGCCGGCTGCCCTGGGATTTTAATGACAGGACGCATCGCGCCGTGGTTCTGGGCGCGGGACCGGTTGGGTTGCTGGGAGCCATGACGCTGAAGAATCACGGCTACGAAGTGACGGTCTACTCGCGTGAACGGGAGCCAGCCGCCTCGGTGGATATCGTGAAAGCCATCGGCGGCAAATACATCTCGTCGCAGGATAAAAACGTGGATGAAATGGCCGCGCAGGTGGGTAACATCGATTTGGTTTACGAAGCGACCGGCGCATCGAAGCTGGCGTTCGATGTACTGCGCGCCCTCGGGCCGAACGGGCTTTACGTATTAACTGGCGTGCCGGGGCACCATGGGCCAACGGAGTTCGACACGGACACGATCATGCGCAATCTGGTGCTCAGGAACCAGTGCGTGATGGGCACCGTGAACGCCGGCAAAGACGCCTTCGAGCATGCCATTACGGATCTGGAGTCTTTCTTCGTGAAGTGGCCGGACGCGGTTCGGGCGCTGATTACCGGTCGGTTTGCGATCGATCGTTTTGCGGAACCGATCCTTCACGCCGGCGGCATTAAGAACATAATCGAAATATCGCGATGAATCCCGAACAAGTCCGCCTGGGTGAAGACGCGCGCCGGGACAAAGACTGGAAGCGCTGGGGCCCTTACCTCTCCGAACGGCAGTGGGGCACCGTTCGCGAAGATTATTCCGCCACCGGTGAATGTTGGAAATACTTCCCGCACGATCACGCCCGAAGCAGGGCCTATCGCTGGGGCGAAGACGGCCTGCTGGGCATTTGTGACCGCCAGGGGCGAATGTGCTTCGGGCTGGCCCTTTGGAACGGTCAGGATCCGATTCTTAAGGAGCGGTTGTTCGGGCTAACCGGCGAGGAGGGAAACCATGGCGAGGACGTCAAAGAATCGTATTTCTATCTCGATTCGACGCCGACGCACTCGTACATGAGGGCGCTCTACAAATATCCGCAGAAGCCCTTTCCGTATGATTGGCTGCTGCGGGAGAACGCCCGCCGGACCCGCGCCGATCGCGAATTCGAACTGCCCGACACAGGCATATTCAACGAGAACCGCTACTTCGATGTCCAAATTGAGTATGCGAAGGCCTCGCCGAACGACCTTCTGATTCGCCTAAAGATCGAGAACCGCGGTCCTCAGGACTGGACGCTGCATGTTCTGCCGACGCTTTGGTTCCACAACGGGTGGAGTTGGGGACGCACAGGCGAGGGCTACTGTGCGAAGCCGTCCATCACGCGCGTGGATGAAACCCATGTCGCGTGCGAGCACGAGACCCTTGGCAAGTTCACGTTTGAAACCACCACAGAACCCGATACATTTCTGTTCACTGAGAACGAGACGAATTTCGAGCGGCTCTTCGGTACTCCGAACGCCGGGCCTTATGTAAAGGATGCGTTTCATCGCTACGTGATTCAGGGTGAGAAAGGCGCCGTGAACCCGAAGGGCACGGGCACGAAAGTGGCGCCTTACTATCGCGTTGAAATCGCAGCGGGGCAGGGAAGGGAGTTTCGCTTCCGGCTGAGCGCGGAAGAAGAGACCGGGCCCCTGGACTTCGATGCCGTTTTCGCCGAGCGGATGCTGGAAACCGATCTCTTCTATGGTTTCGAAGAGTACGGCGTGAGCCATGCTCCCGTGGAAATGAAGATCGCCCGGGAGGCTTATGCCGGCCTGCTGTGGTCGAAGCAGTTTTATCATTTCGGCGTCCTCGAGTGGCTGCAGGGAGATCCGGTATTCCCGCCGCCGCCGGCGTCCCGGTGGAAAGGGCGCAACAGCGGATGGCAGCATCTCTACAACCGCGATGTCGTGTCTATGCCGGACAACTGGGAGTTCCCCTGGTATGCATCGTGGGATCTGGCGTTCCACATGGTGGCCTTCGCCGATATCGACCCGAACTTCGCCAAAGAACAACTGGTGCTGCTGCTGCGCGAGTGGTACATGCATCCGAACGGACAGGTTCCCGCATATGAGTTCGCGTTCGGAGATGTGAACCCTCCGGTGCATGCCTGGGCGACCTGGCGCGTTTACAAGATTTCAGCGCCATACGGGCAGCGCGACCGCGCCTTTCTTGAGCGCGTGTTCCAAAAGCTGCTGCTCAACTTTACGTGGTGGGTGAACCGGAAAGACGTGGACGGAAACCAGGTGTTCTCCGGCGGCTTTCTCGGTCTGGATAACATCGGCGTGTTCGACCGTTCGCAGCCGCTGCCCCATGGCGCCATGCTGGAGCAGGCTGACGGAACAGCCTGGATGGCTTTCTACTGCCTGACAATGCTGGCCATGGCACAGGAACTGGCGATTCAGGACCCGGTGTACGAAGACATCGCGTCGAAATTCTTCGAGCACTTCGTCGCCATTGCGGACGCCATGAACACGCTCGGCGGGCATGGGCTTTGGGATGAAGAGGACGGTTTTTATTATGACGCGGTAAGGACGGCCAGCATGACCGTGCCGCTGAAACTGCGGAGTATCGTCGGGCTCATTCCGCTGTTCGCGGTTTCGGTGTTGCACGACACTACCATTCAGCAATTACCCGGGTTTCGCAAGAGACTGATGTGGTTCCTTCGCAGTCGCGGGGACCTGTATGAGCAGGTGTCGTTGCTCGAAGCGTCGGGGCAGCAGGGCCACCAGCGGCTGCTCGCGATCCCATCCAGGGAGCGCTTGCGGCGAGTGCTTTCGCGCGTGCTGGATGAGCGGGAGTTCCTGTCACCGTTCGGCATCCGCTCAATGTCGGCGGTGTATGTGGAGCATCCGTACGTGCTTCATGTGGATGGCGACACGCGCACGGTGTATTACGATCCCGGCGAATCGAGCACGGGCCTCTTTGGAGGCAACTCGAACTGGCGCGGGCCAGTCTGGTTCCCGGTGAACTACATATTCCTTGAGGCGCTGGAGCGATATCACCATTACTACGGCGACGATTTCAAAGTCGAATGCCCCGTGGGTTCGGGCGAGATGAAAACGTTGCGCGAAGTGGCCGCGGAGATCAACCAGCGGCTTTGCTCGCTATTCCTTCCGGACTCTAACGGCAAGGCGCCCTGGCAGGGCGGCCGCGAAATCTGGACGGACCCTTACTGGCGCGGGATGAACTACTTCAATGAGTATTTCCACGCCGAAACGGGACGAGGCTGCGGCGCGGATCATCAAACCGGCTGGACATCCCTGATTGCGCGCCTCATGCTCGACAGACTCTTGAAACCAGGCGCTCAAGCCACTCCATAGCCCGCCCCCCGGTTTCCTCTACCGCAAATTTGAAAACCAGTACGGAACCCATGTAGCCGAGAGCAGCACATCGAAGAGCCAGGCGCGGCGGTTTTCGGGATCGCGCCACGCGTTCACCCCGGCCATAACGCCGAACGCGGCGAACACGAACACGGACGCAATGAACCAGTAATAGAACGGCAGAAACACAAACGGATTCAATCTGCCGCCCGAACGGCGGGCAAGAAACATCACAGCTAACGTCAGGGCAACCAGGACACGGAAGACAATGCGGGACATCGGATTGATCCGATTATCTCGTACCCCATTCCCATAATCCGAACATCGCGCTCTGAGACACCGGAAACCCCGTCTGGCGGGCCAGCATCGTGATTTGGCCGCGATGATGTCCTTCGTGCGCGAACAGGTACGCCATGAAACTGCCCACATCGGGCTTGAAGCCTTTGATGCGACCGTCTGTCCCAAGCGCCGAGGCAAGCAGCGGCTCAAGCGCGGAGCAGCTTTCCGCGAGGGCATTGATAGCGGAATCCTTCGTCACCGAGTCCGCGTCGAGCCTTGGTGGCAGCCCCGCGTTCCTGTCGATGCTCTTAAGCCACATGAGGCGGACATTATGCATGTGCGCCACGATCGATGCGATGTCGCGGCCCTTCCCGTTCGGGGGCTTGGCCCGCCAGGCTTCGTCAGGCAGGTTACGGATCAAAAACTCATTGATTCGATTATTCGTGGCGAAGGCCGTGAGCATGGCTCCGGCGGCGTCGAAGTTCTTTGCAGGCATAAGCCAATTATTCCCGCGCCCGCTGCTCTTTGAGTTCGATCATCACGCTGCTTACCAGCTCTTTGGCATCATTGATGCATTTCGAAATAATTTGTATATCCATCGCCGGCTTGCCAGGCTGACGCGCACTCTGGCAATAAACCCCGTGTTGTCCCACCAGCACGAGCGCATCTGTCAAAACATCCAGAGTTACAGCCAGGCGTCCGCGCGGCACGCCCATCATGAATTCGTGTTTTTCCAGTTCCTCGCGGCGCTCTTCATGTACATTCACATCTTCAGTTTAGGCTGTCTTCCGCAACTACCCTCAGTTTTCCCGCAGCGCCTGTATCGGGTCCACCCGCGTCGCGCGCCACGCGGGAATGATGCTTGCCGCGATCGCCACAAAGATCAGCAGGAATGACACCGCCGCGAACGTCGCCGGGTCCGTCGGCTCCACTCCATAAACGTGGTTGGCAATTACCTTTGACATCGCATTAGCCACCGCCAGCCCGACAATCACTCCAATCGACGCGGGCTTTATCGCTTCCAGCACCACCAGCCGGATGACATCACCCATCTTCGCTCCAACCGCCATCCGGATGCTGATTTCACGCAGGCGTTTCCTCACCGTATACGCGAGAACGCTGTAGATTCCAATTGCCGCCAAAATCAGCGCCAAACCCGCGAATGCGCCCAGCAGCAGCATAGTAAAACGCTGCTGCGAAACAGATTCAGCGATTACATCTTCCATCGTTTTCACATCCGTAAGGGGCAAATCGCGGTCAACACTGTGGACCGCATCCGCGATCGCCCGCGTGAGCGATCCCGGAGGCACTTTAGTCCGAACCACCAGCGACATATGCCCGCCCCCTGTCTGCGCGTGGGGTTCATAGAGCGTTGGCGCGGGAGCCAGCACGTCAAGGCCGTTGTCTTTGACATCTCCCACAACCCCCACCACTTCGCGGGCCACGCCAGGCACGAAAGAGAGCGTAACGCGTTTACCGATCGGGTCTTCCCCTTTCCAAAATCCGTTCGCCATCGACTCGCTTATCAATACCACCGGGTTCCCGCGCTCCACATCCGCGTCGTTGAAAGTGCGACCGCGCAGCAGCGGAATACGCATGGCATCCACATATTGCGCGCCGATACGCCGAACGGCGACTTCCGGCTGCTCCGCGAAGACCACCGCCGCATGACCTTCCAGCGTAAACGGCTGGATCGAACCGCCTCCTGTCAGCGGAAGTGAATCGATGATGGCGGCGTTCTCCACCGCCGGCACAGCGCGGACCTTCGCCAGCACGCTTCGGTAAAACGAAATTTCACTCGATGAACCGGGATAAGCCGCCTTCGGAATCGCAACGCTCATCGTGAGAACGTTCTTCGCGGCGAACCCGGCGCTTACGCCGTAAAGGTTCCAGAGGCTGCGGATTGTGAGGCTTGCTCCAATCAACAGCACAAGCGACAGCGCCACCTCCGCTACCACTAAAGCGCTTCTGGTGAACTGCCGGCTGCTTTCTGACTCGCCGCGCCCGGCGCCCAGTTTCAATGAGTCATTCAGATCTGCCCTGGTCGTCTTCCACGACGGCCAAAGCCCCGCCAGCAAGCCCGTCACCATGGAAACCGCCAGCGTGAACCCAAGCACCGTCGCGTCCATGCCGGCCTCCGTGCCGGGCGGCAGTTGGTTCGCCAAACAGGCCAGAATCAGTTTCACACCGAAATGCGCGATTCCGAGCCCCGCAATTCCGCCCGCGAATGAAAGTACCAGAGTCTCTGAGAGCACGTGTCGCAGCGTTCTGGCCCGGCTGGCCCCCAGCGCCAGCCGAATAGCGAGTTCCTTCCGCCTCGCCAGCGTGCGGGCGAGCACAAGGTTCGCCACGTTCGCGCAGGCAATCAGCAACACGAATACGACTGCGCCCAGCAGTAGCAACAAAGCCGGCCGAAGGTCCTGCACAAGCTGTTCACGAAGGGGAATAACAGTTGCGCCCCAGCCCTGGTCCGCTTCCGGGTACCGCATCTCGAGACGCCGCGAAATGGTGGCCATCTCGGCCAGCGCCCGATTCACATTCACGCCTGGCCGCAGGCGCCCCACCACTGCCCAGTTGTGATTCTTCCGTTCGGCCCGCATCTTCGCATCCCACGCGGCCGGTATCCAAAGATCGGCGTCTGTTGCGCCCCAGGTGCGCAGGCCAAAACTTGCCGGCATCACACCGATGATGGTGTTCTGATTTCCGTCCAGCGTAATGGTCTTGCCGAGTATGGATTCGGCGGAGCCGAACCGCATTTTCCAGATTCGATGGCTCAGAACCGCCACATGCCCGGCTCCGGATCTGTCCTCATCCGGCGTATACGTCCGTCCCAAAGCCGGCTTCACACCCACTACATTGAAGAAGTTTGAGTCCGCGTAAGTAGCTGTTACGGAATCGGGCCGGTCTCCGCCCGTGAGGTTCGCATGGCGTGTGGAATAGGCGGACATGCTTTCGAACGTCCGGCTTTCAGCCCGCCAGTCCAGAAAATTTGCCGGCGAGACGGGGAAAGTCTTTACGCCCGGAAAACTTTTCTCGGGCGGAACATGCCACACCCTTACCAGCCGGTCGGGGTCCGGAAACGGCAAAGGGCGCAGCAGCACTGCATTTACAACGGTGAATATCGCCGTATTCGCGCCTATGCCCAATGCGAGGAGGACGATTGCCGAGCCAGTGAATCCCGGAGCTTTTAACAGTGCTCGGACCGCGTATCGCATTTTCAAAGCAATTGCATCCGGGGTTCCCGCGAATGTTGTTGAAATCACTTGCTCATGATTGAAAATGCCGTTCGGCGGCGCACACTGCTGTCCGCCAACGGACACTTCTGGAGAGCGACTTGCTCCAACTGCCCGGTACGCGCTTTCCGAAGGGAATCACTTATGAAGAAAACAATTTTGGTTTCCGCAATCGCGCTCGGGGCTGCGCTCGCACAAAATACACCGCCCCCGCCCGCGCCGCCGGCTCCGCTTCAACCCAACATTCCGCAGCAGGGGACACCCCAGCCGAGCAACCCGAACGCGCCTCCATCCCCGCCAAACGATCCGAATAAAGATCCGCGCAGGAACCCGCTCCCACCGGGCAGAAATACTCCCGATGAGAAGCCCGCTCCGCCCCCAAATCAGCCAGAGACGCCGCCCGATCCCAGAGATCCGAGAGATCCCATCAGGCCGAGGACTCCGGAAAGGCCGAATCGTCCTGTTCCGCCAACTCCGCCTGAGGCGCCCGATAAGCCGTAGACGTTAATTCGCGCGCCGTCCGCCACCGCCGCGCCCGCCCGGCGCGGGGGCCTCATCGGCCTTGCCCGGAATAATTCCCAGATCCGAGCCGTCGAACGGGCAATGATCGTATTCGAACGGAAGTGCCCGCCGGCAAACCGGGCAGTATTTCTTCACATCCGGCAGCGGGTGTACCGCCTTCGAAGTAAGCCACTGATCGCGCAGCACGAGTTGTGCTTTACTCACCGGCTGACCAGCCCTTTCAAACGTCACCACCTCCAAGGTGGGCGAGTCACTTAGAGTCATTTCCAGATCCTTCTTGCCGCCCCGCCCATCCACCTTCAATTTCACTTTGTCCCCAGGCTTATGCCCGTCCAGCCACCTCGACAACTCGGCATCCGTCTTGATCGCCTTACCGTCGAATTGCACGATCTTGTCGCCGCGATCGAGACCCGCCACATATGCAGGCGAATCGCGCAGCACAGGTCCGCTAATATCCATCCCTGTGTCGGTGAAGTCATACCGCAACGCTCCCAGCCAGACGTGATTACCCGGACGCTTTCGAAGCGCAAGTCCCGCTGAAGCGAGCAGCGTCTGATAGGCAATCGGCTCCTTGCCCAGCACGTGCCGGGTGAAGAAATCAGCCGCGAATGTCTTGTCGCCCGTCGCGTTCCCAAGCGCTGTCCGCAGATCTTCCAGCGTGTACGGCTTCTGTACGTCCGGATGCTCCTTCCACATCTGTCGCATCCAGTCATCGAGGCTCTTGCCCGGAAATTGTGTCCGAATCGTAAGATCGGCGCCCAGCGCAATGGCCTCGCCATAGATGTAATACGAGATGAATGTATTCGGTGTGTTTACCGGATCGTTTGCTGTCGCCGCATCCACAAACGGAGCCTGCCGCGCCATTTCCACCACATTGAACACCTCGCGCCCCGGCGCTGTTAACACCGCATTGACCGCGCCTCCAATTGTTTGGGCAAACCGATCGATGCTGCTCAGCCCCGCGCGCTTCAGAATCAACGGCCCGTAGTAATTGGTAAAGCCCTCGGCGAACCACAGTTCCCCCGACATATTGGCGCGCTCGAAATCGAAAGGTTCCAGCGACTTTGGCCGGATGCGCTCCACATTCCACGAATGAAAGAACTCGTGCGCAACAGTGCCGATGCTAATCGGCGCAGCCTGCCTGAGCGTCCGCGTCCCGGCGATTACCGTGGAATCCCGATGCTCCATGCCGTCGCCCGAGGCGTATGGAAGATAGTCGATCAGAAACGTGTAGTTGCCGTTATCATATTGCGGAAATGCCCCGAAAACGCCTTCAGCTTCCGTCACCACAGCGCGGGCCATGCGGGCGTACGCCGCGGCTTCTTCCTTTGTCCCGGTGTGGTGCAGCGCCATTCGGAACTGACGGTCGCCCACCGTCCACTCCTCGATATCGTGCGCGCTGAGTTCCACCGGGCTGTCCATCATCATGTCCACATTCGGCGCTGTATAGGTGCCGTCAGCCGCCGGCGCAAGTTGTGTCGCAATCTTCCAGCCGGAGCCTTCCGGCATCAAAAATCGAAAGCTCACAGGGATCTTGTCCATCCCGTGAGCCCAAACGAAGGTGGCCGGCATGTTGAGATGAGCGTGAGTCACATCGATGCCGTCATACGTCCCATCCGCCCGGTCGCCGAACAGCGTGTACTGCACAACGACAGTCCCCTTGTGCCCCGAAACCTTCCAGGAGTAGGGATCACTTCGCGTCACCTCAAGGGCGTGTCCCTCACCATCAGTAGCGTTAACGTTGTAAATGTTTTTCGCGAACTCGTGGAGCGCGTAGCGCCCCGGCGAAGATCGGCTCATTACCACATCGAGCACCGGCTGCTTCACGTCGGTAAACGTGGCGCGAACCTCAGCCTCGTGATGCGCCGCATTTGGGAAACTCACCTCATATCGGACTTGCGGCTGTTGGGCGATTGATGACGGTACACAAATGAATACCGCGGCGAATGCGAGCGAAACGTAATGGCGGGTCACGGGTTTTCAGGAGTATACCAGCCTGCGGGTACACCGAACGCCGCTGCTGAGGGCCTCTCCGCCCTTAAGCCCGGTGCGCGGGTTCTTGGACCTTCTTCAAAGCAACCGCATTCATGCAGTAACGAAGGCCGGCCGGCGGCGGTCCGTCCGGAAATACATGCCCCAGATGCGCATCGCAGGTATTGCAAATAGTCTCGACACGCCGCATCCCAAAGCCGCCGTCGAAACGGTACGCGATCGCATCAGGCGAGGCGGGCTGCGTAAACGAAGGCCATCCCGTTCCCGACTCGAACTTCGTCGTCGCATCGAAAAGAATGTTCCCGCAGCACAGGCAGGCATAGATTCCTGGCTGAAATATTCCGCACATCTCTGAACTGAAGGCCGGCTCGGTACCGGCATGTCGTGTCACGCGATACTCCTCCGGGCTTAACTGCGCCCGCCACTCGGCGTCGCTCTTCTCAACTCTGCGCTCGGGCGCGGGATTCCCGTTCTTTGCACGCTCGGTCACGTCTGTCCATTTCAGAATCGCAGGCATACCTTATGATCCCCTGGAACACGCCGGCAGCGATGTACTCGGACCGACAGTTCAAGAGAAACAGGCAATAAATCGGAAGGACCGGGATACCTTTCGGAATCCATTACAACTTAATCTAAAAGCAGGAATATGCAGAAGCGCAAACTTGGAAACAGTAACCTGGAAGTCTCGGCCATAGGACTTGGCTGCATGGGAATGAGCTTCGGCTACGGTCCCGCGAAAGATAAACAAGAGATGATCCCGGTTATCCGGGCAGCCGTGGAACGCGGCGTCACTTTCTTCGATACGGCGGAAGTCTACGGCCCCTTCATTAACGAAGAACTGGTGGGCGAAGCCCTCGCCCCGTTCCATGGACAAGTCGCGATCGCGACCAAGTTCGGCTTCAACATCGATCCGGAGACCGGCAAGCAGGCCGGACTCGACAGCCGTCCGGAGCACATCAGGCAGGTCGCCGAGGCGTCGCTCAAGCGACTCAAAGTGAACTCCATCGACCTTTTCTATCAGCACCGCGTAGATCCGAACGTGCCAATCGAAGATGTTGCGGGAGCCGTGAAAGACCTGATTCGCGAAGGTAAAGTGAAGCACTTCGGTCTCTCTGAAGCCGGAGTGGCTAATATTCGGCGCGCTCACGCGGTGCAGCCCGTTACCGCTCTCCAAAGCGAATACTCGTTGTGGTGGAGGGAGCCTGAGACCGAGATTATTCCGACTCTCGAAGACCTCGGCATCGGCTTTGTCCCTTACAGCCCGCTTGGCAAGGGCTACCTCACGGGCAAGATCGACGAGAGCACTGAATTCGACAGCGGCGATTTCCGCAACACCGTACCGCGTTTCTCGCCCGAAGCGCGGAAAGCGAATCGCGCGCTGGTCGATCTGCTCGGCACAATAGCTCAACGGAGGAACGCGACACCAGCGCAAATCGCACTCGCGTGGCTGCTGGCGCAGAAGCCGTGGATCGTTCCCATCCCAGGCACCACGAAGCTTTCGCGCATGGAAGAAAATATCGGGGCGGCGCAACTTGAACTCACATCGGGCGATCTGCGCGAAATCGAGACCGCCGCATCGCAGATTCAGGTTCACGGAGCCCGCTACAGCGAGGCCGCGCAACGAATGATTAACCGCTGAGAGCAGAGGACTGCAAAAATGCAAAAACGCAAATTAGGAAACAGCGGCCTCGAGGTGTCCGCTCTGGGGCTCGGCTGCATGGGAATGAGTTACGGATACGGCCCGCCTCACGATAAAGGGGAGATGATCTCTTTGATTCGGGCAGCGGTGGAACGTGGCATCACCATGTTCGACACGGCCGAAGTGTACGGCCCGTTCACCAACGAAGAACTGGTGGGAGAAGCACTGGCGCCCTTTCGCGCGCAAGTGGTGATTGCCACGAAATTCGGTTTTGACATCCAGCCCGACGGGAGCCGCGGAGGCGGCCTCAACAGCAGGCCGGAACACATCAAACAAGTTGCCGCGGCTTCGCTCAAGCGACTCAACACCGATGTAATCGATCTGTTTTATCAACACCGTGTTGACCCCGCCGTGCCCATCGAAGATGTCGCGGGCGCGGTACGGGATCTCATCCGCGAAGGCAAAGTCAAATACTTTGGGCTTTCTGAAGCCGGGGCAAGGACCATCCGCCGCGCGCACGCGGTTCAACCGGTGGCAGCGCTGCAGAGCGAATACTCCCTATGGACAAGAGACCCCGAAGTGGAAGTTCTGCCGGTGCTTGAGGAACTCGGCATCGGTTTTGTTCCCTGGAGCCCTCTCGGGCAGGGCTTCCTTACAGGCAAGATCGATCGCGATACCAAATTCGACAATGCCACCGACCTTCGGGCCTCGTTTCCCCGCTTCACGCCGGAGGCGCGGGAAGCCAATCTTGCCCTGATCGAATTGCTGAAACAGATCGCGAACCGCAAGAACGCGACGCCCGCTCAGATCGCGCTCGCGTGGCTTCTGGCGCAGGCGCCATGGATAGTCCCCATCCCCGGCACCACGAAACTCGACCGACTGGAGGAGAACATCGCGGCTGTTGACGTGGAACTCACGCCCGCCGATCTCCGCGAAATCGATAGCGCCGCGTTTCAGGTTAGCGTGCAGGGAGACCGGCTACCCCAAGCTTTGCTGGCGATGAGTGAGCGGTAACAAGGAAAAGGAATTCAGACCAATGGAGATCAAAAGAATAGGTTCGCAGCCTTCCGGCAAAGGCCCGGCGGAGTATTTCACGGGCACGGTCCGCATCGATCCTCTGGCAAGCGCGCCCGCTCCGGCGCGCGTTCTGGTAGTCAGCGTCACGTTCGAACCGGGCGGTCGCACCGCGTGGCACACACACCCGCTTGGTCAAACCTTATTGGTGACGGCAGGTTGCGGCTGGGCACAGCGCTGGGGCGAACCTGTGGAAGAAATCCGACCGGGTGACGCGATCTGGATCCCGCCCGGTGAGAAGCACTGGCACGGCGCCACGAACATCACAGCGATGACTCACGTCGCCATTCAGGAGCACCTGGGCGGCAAGACCGCCGACTGGATGGAACAGGTCACTGACGAACAATACCGGCGAGGTTAACGGGGTGTGCCGGCCCTCAGGGAATAGCAGTGTAACGGCGTGATACGGCCATCGCAGTACAATTTCTCCATGCGCCAACCGTCACTGCCTCTGCTGGCATTTTTATGCCTTTCCAACGCTCTCGCAGACGGCCAGGCACCGGAGATCACGCTTGAAATCCGCGATTTCGCCACCATGCCGATGACGGGTAAGGTCGATGGCAAGGGCCAAATCATGGGCCTTCTCGCCCGTGTGAATTTCATGCGCGAGGAGCCCGGCGCCACAAGGAACAGGATCTTCGTGAATGATCTCAATGGTCCTCTCTACATCTTCGACAAACGCTCTGGAAAATTCGCGACTTACCTCAATTTCAACGGTCGCAACGGCCAGCCTGGGCTGTTCAAAAGGCTCCCTACCGAGAGTGGTTTCGCGAACGGCTTCATCTCCTTTGAGTTCGATCCCGACTACGCCCGGAACGGCAAATTCTATACGATCCATCTCGAAGATCCGGAAGCCGATGGCGCCGCCGATCCCGATAACACCAACTTTCCGGGCCTGCGCGCGGGGTACGAACCGACCGCGCCGATTGCAACCCCCGGACGCACATTGCGAGAAGCCGTCCTCATTGAATGGTCAGACACCAACACGTCGAACACCACGTTTGAAGGGACCGCGCGCGAACTGATGCGCGTCAGCATGAACGGGCAAATTCATCCGATGGGCGACCTGGCGTTCAATCCGACCGCGCATGCCGGAGATCCGGATTGGCGCGTTCTGTACATCGGATGCGGCGATGGCGGCTCGGGCGAATCGCGAACCGCGGAGATTCGGTCCAATCCTCAGCGGCTCGATACTCTGGTCGGAAAAATTCTCCGGATCATTCCTGATTTGAATGAAAAGAAAACTTCCAGCGCCGTGAGTGAGAACGGGCGCTACCGCATTCCCAATGACAATCCGTTTGCATCGAAAGCCGGCGCGCGCGGGGAAATCTGGGCCTACGGCTTGCGTAATCCGGCGCGCCTCACATGGGATGTGGATCCGCAAAACCCGCGCGACAATCATCTCATCGCAAGTGTCATTGGGCTGTACACCTGGGAAACCATTGTCGAGATCAGGAAAGGCGCCAATTATGGTTACTCGCTTCGCGAAGGTAACCAGAAGCTCGACGCGGGGAACCATCTCAGCGACCTGAGCGGCGACGATGCGATTCCCGTGCGGATCAACGCCACCGAAACCGACGGCACGGTCACGCCCACTTATCCTTTGCTTCAGTACGGACATGTAAAGGGCGGCGGCGACGCCATCGCGAGCGGCTATGTCTATCGCGGCAAGGCCATTCCGGCGCTGAAGGGCAAATACATTTTCGGCGATATCTCCACAGGCCATATCTGGTGGGTTGAATACTCCAAACTGATGGCTGCAGACGTCAGCAAGCCGAAGACGATTGCCGAAATGCATCCAGTGAAGATTCGCTGGAGCGCCCCGGGCGGCAGCAGCGAAACCTACGGATCCATGTACCCGATTACGGAACTGGTGTATCACGCCCGCGGAGGCGCCGCGCCAAACTTGCCCGGTTACGCGAAGGTGCCCGCCGGTGGCCGTTCCGATATCCACCTCTGGGCCGATTCAACGGGTGAACTCTACATTCTCAGTAAGAGTGACGGCATGATCCGCAAGGTTGTCGGCGCAAAATAACGGTCTGATCTCCGGCACTATTTACCGCTCACTGAGTGAACGCTACCGCTCACTGAGTGAACGCCGTTGAAAACAAAACGGATCTCGTTTTGGCCGTATAAATGCGATTCGCATGTCGAAAGAGGAGGACTATGCGAACCAATACATTCAACTGTGCAATCTTGTTCAGCATCGTATTAACGGTTACATCCGTTCGGGCTCAATTAGGGGGTGTTGTCGGGGGTGTGGCGGGTAAGGCCGGAGGAACCGTAAACGCAGCGGCATCCGGCGGCGTTGCCGGAGGGGTGGGCGCTCCTGGCAATATCGCGGGCCGTGAATCCGCCGGCGTGTTTGGCCGCGAAACCCTTGGACCCACTCAGAGCGCTTTGTCCGTAATTCAGAGCGGGGAATTCTCCTCCCGCATGCAGGGCCTGCTCCCGGCCGCCTCAAACCTGACGGTCGCAGCTCAGGGATTCTCTGACGCCGGTCAGTTCGTAACCGCTGCGCACGCCGCCCACAATCTAAATCTTCCGTTCGATGACCTCAAGCGGAAGATGACGGGCAAGCATAGAGAATCGCTCGAGAAAGCAGTTCGGGAGCTTAGCCCTGGTGTGGATGGGCGCACCGTGAGCGACAATCTCAAGCTCGCCGAACGGCAGTCCGAACGCGACTTCCGCATGGCAGGTTCCTCGCAAAAGGATCATGTGGCCACGCGGGTAGCGTCGGATGCCGCGCTGATGGGACATATTTCCGCTATGCTGCCCGCGGGTGTCGATGGAGCAGCGGCCGCGACAGGCTTCGGGGACGAGACCCGCTTTCTGGCGACGCTGCAGGCTTCGCACGATTTGGGCCTCTCGTTCGCAGATCTTAAAGATCGCGTGACAGCCGGTCAATCGCTCAGCGAAGCCATACGCGGCCTTCGCCCCTCCATGGATAAGGCGACCGCCGACGCCGGAGCGCAAGCCGCTGTAGCGACCGCGAAGGGAATGCGAAACACTTCTGTACACGCCGACGCGAGCGCCAGTGTCAGCGCTTCCGCCGGGCACAAATAAGGGGACACACGCATTTAGCACGATTCCGTTGACAGCGGGTTCCCTTGATGGGCGGGAAAGTGTCACGTACGCGCCCCGCTTTAAAGCCACCGGACGCAGCCGGAAAGCCGCGCGGCCGATTACCAATCGGCCGGCGGGTTACCAACCTACCCCACAAAACAACGTCAGCGCGCCCTACCCGGCTGAAGCCGCGGATAACCGGGGCTGGTGCTACCATCGGGATTACGCCAAACAGCTCTGTCTATGCAGGAAAACGGGCAAAAATTCGACCGTCTGGTGGCAATTATGGCGCGATTGCGCGCGCCGGATGGCTGCCCGTGGGACCTCGAACAGAACTTCGATTCCATCAGGAAATACACGCTCGAAGAGACGTATGAAGTTCTCGATGCGATCGATCGCCGAGACTTCGACGATTTGCGCGACGAGCTCGGCGACTTTCTTCTGCAAGCGGTTTTTTACGCGCAAATGGCGTCTGAAGAGAAGCATTTCGGGATCGGCGACTGCCTCGATGCGATCAACGAAAAGCTGGTTCGTCGTCATCCTCATATTTTTGGCGACGGCGACGCGAAGACCGAAGGCGAGGTCCTCAAGCGCTGGAATGAGATTAAGGCGGAAGAGCGGAAGCTGAAGCCGGAGAAGCCGCAGGGGTTGCTCGATGGGGTGCCGCGCGCTTTGCCCGCGCTGGTGGAAGCTCAGCAGGTTACCTCACGCGCTGCGGGCGTGGGCTTCGATTGGGAAAACGCGGGGCAGGTGCTGGAAAAGCTGCACGAAGAACTGGCGGAGTTCGATGCAGCCTGCAAGAACGGCGCACAGGACCATATTGAAGACGAACTGGGTGATCTGCTGTTTGTGATCGTCAACATGGCGCGCTTTGTGAAGGTAGATCCGGAGCAGGCGCTGCGCCGGACCAACGCGAAGTTCCGGCGGCGCTTTGGCCACATCGAAGGGCGTCTTAAAGAGCAAGGGCGCACTGTGAAGGGCACGTCAATCGATGAGCTGGAGGCTCTGTGGCAGGAAGCCAAGACCGCAAGCCGGTAATAGAAATCCAGCCTTTACGGAATGAACAGCAGTTCCGCGGCGCTGTCGAGCTTCAGAAAGTCATCTGGGGGTTTGAAGATATCGAATTGCTGCCGGTGCGGTTCTTCGTGGTTGCCACCAAGGTGGGTGGCCAGGCGTTCGGGGCTTTCGACGGGGATCGCATGGTGGCTTTCTGCATGGCAATTCCGGGGCTCAAGCCGGGCGGCAAGAGTTATCTTCACAGCCATATGCTCGGCGTATTGCCGGAGTACCGCGATTTCGGTCTGGGGCGCCGTTTGAAGCTGCGGCAGAGAGATGACGCGCTGGCAGCGGGAATCGAACTGATCGAGTGGACCTTCGATCCGCTGGAAACGAAAAACGCCTACTTCAATATCGAACGCCTGGGCGCGGTGGTTCGCCGTTATGTTCGCAATCAATACGGCACAACGACGAGCCATCTGCATGGCGGTTTGCCTACGGACAGGTGTACTGCTGAATGGTGGATCGGCTCCGAACGTGTGCGCAGAGTGATTGCGGGCGAAGCTCTGGAGCGCGCACCGATTGTCGCACGTATCGCTGTGCCGGCGGATATGGGAGACGATCGGCGCAAAGTGCAGGAATCGATTGCGAATCAGTTTGAAGCGGCGTTCGATAAGGGGTTCACGGTGACCGGGGTGGAGAGAACGCCCGATGCGGGAACGTATCTGCTTGCCGATCTGCCGCAAGAATGAATGCCATGAAAATTGAACAGATCGTGCTGCGGCAAATCCGAATGCCGCTGGTCCATTTCTTCGAAACCAGTTTTTCGCGCACTTACAGCCGCGACATAGTGATCGTCGAAGTGGTTTGCGACGGGCTTTCGGGCTGGGGCGAAATCACTGCCGGGGAGAACCCGTTTTACAACGAAGAGTGGACCGATTCGGCATGGCCGATCGCGCGCGATTACGTTGCTCCGCGGATTGTTGGGCGCGAATTGGAATCCGCTATGGATGTGTATGCGCTCACACGCCACATCCGCGGGCATAACATGGCGCGGGGCGGTGTGGAAGCGGCGATTTGGGATCTGCAGGCGCGGCGCAACGGGAACCCGTTGTGGAAGGAAATCGGCGGCGGGGCTCGCACGGAAATTCCGTGTGGAGTTTCGATCGGAATCCAGGATTCAGTGGGGCAGTTAATCGAAAAGATCGGGAAGGAACTGGCCGACGGATACCAGCGGATCAAGATGAAGATCAAGCCGGGCTGGGATGTGGATGTGATTCGTGAGGTGCGCGCCAGGTTCCCCGCGGTGAAGCTCATGGCGGACGCGAATTCGGCATACACCCTGGCGGACACCGCGCGTTTGAAACAGCTCGACGAGTTTTATCTGATGATGGTCGAGCAGCCGCTGGCGCATGACGACATTATCGATCACGCGGAATTGCAGCAGAAGCTTGAAACGCCGATCTGTCTCGATGAATGCATTCGTTCCGCGCATCGCGCGGAACAGGCCATACGTTTGAAGGCCGGCCGCATCGTGAACATCAAACTGGGTCGTGTGGGGGGCTTCGGCGAGGCGAAGAGGGTCCACGACACTTGTTGGAATGCGCGAATTCCCGTCTGGTGCGGGGGCATGCTGGAAGCGGGCATCGGGAGGGCGCACAACATTGCGCTGGCTACGCTTCCGAACTTCACTCTGCCCGGCGATGTATCGGCGAGCAAGCGTTATTGGAAGCGCGACATTATCGCGCCGGAAGTGGAAACCACGCCGCGGGGAACCATCGTAATTCGCGATGAACCGGGCTTCGGTTATGAGATCGATCGGGATTTCATGGATAGTGTCACGGTCCGCACGGAAGCCGTGAGTTGATCCCGAACGCACTTCTCTACGGACTTGTATGCCTGATGGTGCTGTGCTGGTCGGGCAACTACATTGCCGCGAAGATCGTGTTCCGCGAAATGCCGGCCATGGTGGCGATGTGCCTGCGGACGCTGGTCGCCGGAATCCTGATCGTCCCGATCTATTGGTATCGGACGCGCAGAAAACCCAGCGTTTTCACCTGGCGCGAATTCGGCCTGCTGTTCGCGCTGGGCGTTTGCGGCATTACTGCGAATCAGTTCTTTTGGACGCTTGGCGTCTTCCGCACCACGGTCGTCCATTCGTCGATGATTATGGCTACGACTCCGCTGTTCGTGCTTTTGATGGCGGGTTTGATGCGGCTGGAACGAATCACGCCGCTGAAGGTTATCGGGATTTTGACTGCGTTATCGGGAGTTGCGCTGCTACAGGCGGTGCGTTCCGGTTCGGGCGCCAATGGCCCCTCGCTGCTCGGTGATTTTCTGACGCTGCTCTGCGCGCTGCTGCTCGCCGGAATGACCGCGTTCGGAAAGCGCTACAAGCCTGAATCGGGCGGCATCGCCGTGAACGCCGTGGGATACGTGGGCGGCTCTATTCTGCTGCTGCCCGTGCTCTGGTTCACGGGGCGTAATTTCGATTTTGGCCACGTCAGCGCCGCCGCATGGGCGGGCGTGTTTTATATGGGCGCATTCTCGTCCATCACCGGATATTTGATCTATTACTACGCGCTGGCCCGCATTCCGGCATCGCGCATGGCCGCTTTTCAATATCTGCAGCCCGTGTTCGCTACACTGATGGCCGTTGTGCTGCTTGGTGAGCAACTGACCGGAACCGTGGTCGCGGCCGGAGCCATCATCTTCGCGGGAGTTTTTGTGACAGAGAGATTCGGATGAGCGCCTTCACCCGGCTTCTGCACAAAAATCGCAACTACAGATTCCTGTGGTCGGGCCAGGTGGTGAGTGAAGTGGGCGATCACTTCAACAACATTGCCGTCATGAGCCTTGCGATGGACCATCCGCGTTCGGGCCTGGTGGTGACCGGCGTCTTTCTTTCGCGCGCGCTTGCCATGCTGATAGCCGGACCGATTGCGGGAGTTCTGCTGGACCGGCTGAATCGCAAGCAGGTCATGATCGCGAGCGACATGGTGCGCGCCGTGGTGGCGCTGGGGTTCATTGGCGCGCTCACCTACAAGCAGGATTGGATTCTGTACGCGCTGAGCGCGCTGCTTATGTTCGCTTCACCGTTCTTTACCAGCGGACGGGCGTCGATCTTGCCAAGCGTGGCGACACCGGAAGAGCTGCACACCGCCAACACGATGACGCAGACCACTTCATGGGCGAGCCTGACAATTGGCGCGTTTCTGGGCGCGGTGGGGTTGCAGGCGGGTTACGTGGTGGCGTTCGGATTTAATGCGCTCTCATTCGTCGTTTCGGCTCTGTGCGTATCGCAGTTGCATCGCGCCGAAGGATTCCGCGCGATGGCAGCGGGCAAGAAACAAACGACCACTGGCATCGCGCAGTACCGCGAGGGGCTGCGCTATATGCGCGCCACTCCGCTGGTGGCGGGCATTGCCATGGTCAGCGTGGGTTGGGCGAGCGGCGGCGGCGCGGCGCAGATTTTGTTCAGTCTGTTTGGGGAGAAGGTGTTCCGTGCGGGACCGGCGGGAATCGGGATCATATGGGGCTTCGCCGGGGTGGGTCTGCTGATCGGCGGAACCACCGGTTACTGGCTTGGAAAGCGCCTGAATTTTGTGCAGTACAAGCGGACCATCGCGATCGTGTACGTGATTCATGGCGTCGGGTATATGCTCTTCAGCCAGGCGCCTACGATGACCTGGGCATGTGTTTTCATCGCCATCTCACGCGCGGCTGTAGCGGTGAGTTCGGTGATGAACTTTTCGCAACTGCTGCACCACGTGGAGGACCGTTACAGAGGGCGCGTATTCGCTACGCTGGAATCATTAACCTGGACCACCATGATGCTTTCGATGATGGCCGCGGGGGCGGCGTCTATTACTTACAGTCCGCGGATAATCGGCCTTTGCTCCGGTGCGATCAGTTCGACTACGGCGATTTATTGGACGTGGGCTAACTGGCGCGGCTGGCTCACTGAACCGCCGCTGCAGGAAGTTGCGGCGCTGGATGAGGTAGCGCCATGAAGGGTAAGGTGGTTTTGGTCACGGGCGGCGCGAAACGCATTGGGCGGGCGATTTGTTTAGCTTTGGCGGCAAAGGGAGCTCGCGTTGCGATTCATTATGGGCATTCGGAGGCTGAGGCGCGCCGCACCGCCGAAGAATGTGGCGGAGCGCCGGTTTTTCAGGCGAATCTGGAGCGCGTAGCTGAAATTCGCGGAATGTTCGACCGCGTGGCTGAGCATTTTGGGAAGCTGGACGGGCTGGTGAACAATGCGGCGCGATTCACCCGATTCGATCCGCTCGCCATTGAAGAGGCGGACTGGGACTTCATTCATTCGGTGAATTTGAAGGCGACCTTTTTTTGCTGCCAGGCGGCGGCTAAGATCATGCTGGCCGGCGAGGGTGGGCACATCGTCAATATTAGTTCTCTATGGGCGTTGAAGCCGTGGGAAGATCATGCGCATTACTGTGCGTCGAAGGCTGGCGTCGTGATGCTTACGAAGGCGCTGGCGAAGGGCTGGGCTCCGAAGATCGCGGTGAATACAGTTGCGCCGGGGGTGATCCCGTTTGACAAGATCGATGCGCGCATTGAACGGTTTATCAAAGCGACACCCGCGGGTCGCGCGGGTACCGGCGAGGAGATTGCCGAGGCGGTGTTGAACTTTTTGAGTTGTAGTCGTTTCACTACCGCGCAACTGGTTGCTGTGGATGGGGGACTCGGGTTGCGTTAGGAATTTCATCGGAATGGCCTGGCACGGCCACCTTTGGCCTAACCGGGCACTTTGGCCATCGCCGTGCATTCAACTACATCGCAGAGCCGATGGCAGGGTAGTACCCTTCATGAACCCCGAACCAGGATGCAACCAATTGCGATCAATCGACTGGACGCTTCCCGATTGATCCAACTCGCCGGCACGCGACTCGCAGGGTGCGAGTCTTTTCATACATAGCCTGTTCATCGCTCTGCTGCTGGCTTTCGGGCAGTCACACCGGGGTTTTCGAAATGCGAAAACCCTGGTGCGGAACTTTCCTTTACGCCTTTTGTCCCTGGAGTTCATCCAACGCCTGCTGTTTTCAAAGTACGTATTACCGGAACTGGCTGGCAGGCAGGTAAAAGTTCCCGATTCTCCGGCTCGGAAATCGGGGACAAAGTGGAACCGAAGATCCTAAACGTCGGTCGCACGCGAGAGTGTACGTGGTATTCTTGATAGGGAATACGGAGATTCTGTTTTGACCCACCCCGACACATCCGTTGACATCGAAGTCCGCGACGAATTCAACCAGCAGCACGATCATACCGTCCGCACTGAAATCGAAGCTTTCCGTGAGAAAGCCGCCGAGTTCCTGGCGGGCAAAATCACTGACGACGACTTCCGCCCGTACCGCCTCCGTTTCGGCTGTTATGGCCAAAGGCAGGCGGGCGTGCAGATGGTGCGCACCAAGATTCCGGGCGGGATGTTGACGGCCACTCAGATGGAGCGGCTTGCCGACGTATCGGATTTCTGCGCGGGCGGTAAGGGGCACCTCACCACGCGCCAGAACATGCAGTTTCATTTTGTGCTGCTCGAAAAGGTTCCCGATGCGATGCACATGCTGCACGATGTGGGGATGACTTCTCGCGAAGCCTGCTACAACACGGTGCGGAACGTGACCGCCTGCCCGTATGCGGGTTTAACTCTGCATGAAGTTTTCGATGTTCGTCCGTACTCGCAGCGCGTGGCGTATGCGTTTCTGCGCAAAAGCCTGACGGACAGTATGCCGCGCAAGTTCAAGATCGCTTTCGATGGCTGCACGAACTCGGATTGCACCATCGCCGCGATTCACGATGTTGGAGCGAAGGCTGTGATTCGCGACGGCCAGCGCGGATTCCGTTTGGTGGTTGGCGGCGGGCTTGGGCCGCTGCCTGTCGAAGCCCGGCTGCTCGACGAATTTCTGCCGGCGGAGCGGATTGTAAACCGCATTGAAGCGGTGCTGCGGGTGTTTAATCAGTACGGCAATCGCAAGAATCGGAATATGGCGCGGCTGAAGTTTGTGATGCGCGAGCGCGGTTTCGACTGGTTGAAAGAAGCGATCGATAAGGAGTACGCGGATATTCTGGCGAATGGCGGGATTGAAACTCCGGTGACCGTGCCGGAGGGGTTTGGCGGGTACGCGAGCAAGCCCCTTCCGCTCGGCACGGGCTCGCAGTTGCCCATAGTGAACAGAGGGTCTTCGGGCGATGCCGCTTTCGACCGCTGGCTGGAATCGAGCGTGGAAGAACAGCGGCAAACGGGCTACGCAATGGTGACGGTCAAAGTGCAGCAGGGTAACCTGACCAGTTCCCAGATGCGGCAGATCGCAAAGATCGCACGCGAAGCGGGCGATGGCTGCCTGCGCGTTTCGGTGGAGCAGAACCTGATTCTTGGCTTCGTGCAGTTGGCTTTCCTGCCGCGAGTGTACGCGGCTCTGAAGGCGATCGGCCTTGGGGACGAAGGCGCGCGTGAAATTCAGGATGTGGTGACATGCCCCGGCGCTTATTCCTGCAACCTGGCGCTGACGAAGTCAATGAACCTTGGTTATGCGTGCGAAGACGCGGTGAAGGGTTATGACGATCCGCTGCTGCGCAATCTGCAGATCAACATCAGCGGTTGCCCCAACTCCTGCGGACAGCACTGGACGGCGGAGATCGGTTTCTACGGAAACGCCCGCAAGATTGAGGGCAAAGAGGTTCCGCATTACCAGATGCTGCTGGGAGGCGGGTATGACCAGGAAGGGGTGATGCGTTTCGGTTTGCAGGTGATGAGCCTGCCGGCGCGGCACGCAACCATCGCAATGGAGCGGGTGCTGCGTCATTATCAGGCGAATCACCAGGAAGGCGAGACCTTCCGGAATTACGTGCTGCGGCACAAAATCGAGTTCTTCAAGAAGGAACTGCTGGCCGATTTGGCAAAGCCATCGCCAGATAACCCGGACATGTTCAAGGACTGGGGCGATGACACGAACTTCTCGCTGCAATTAGGGCGCGGCGAGTGCGCAGGTTAGGCAGCCTGCTGAAGCAGCGACGCTGCATTATTCGGCGCGTTTTTCGGTTGGATATCCCTTGTCGATCCAATCGGCCTTGAGGTTCTCCGGCACGACCATCGCCTTAACGCGCGTGTAGCCGAGCTCTTTCAGGGCTGCGAATGCGGGCCGCATGTTGGGGCATTTCTCCCAGGGGCAGCAGCCGCAGTAGAGAACGATTTCGCGATCTTTGGGCTGATTAGCCACTGCTTTTTTCAGCAAGTCGATCCCTTCCGCCTTTGACCCCGGGCCCGCATATTCGGAACCGGCGATGTGTGCGGATCGATAAAGTACGGGGAACCCAACGTGAATCAGCAGCGGCGTTTTCAGATTTGCCGCGACGTTTTTCGGCTGGACAAGATCGCCGGAGGTCCATGGATCGCCGGCTAACAAAAGTGACGACAGCATCAGCAGGGACCAGAGGGTTCGTCGCATACGGGGATTCTATCAGGACTGGCGGCTTATGGAACGCGGGTTGCAATTCACTCAGGTCATATGCAAGCTGTCATGACAAAAGTAACGGCAGGCGATGAGATTGAATCCTGCGGTATCGCCGGTTGCAACCAGCCGGCGGTTTATCACCTGGTCAAAATTCGCGACCAGAAGCCCGAGGAGGAGACATTCTTTTGCAGCGCCCACGGTGAAGAGTACGCGCGGCGGGGACACTTGGCTATTTCAGAAAACGTGTAAGGAGAGCGGCTGCCCTGCATGGTTTGTCCGACACCGCCAGCGATCAATCCCGCAATGGTATCCAGTCGGCGGAGCAGTTGTTCCCCGTTTCCTGTCCCGGCTGACGGCTAATGACCCTGTCTCAGTCCGGAATACTGTTTTCCGCCGCAATTTTCGCCCGATCAAGCCTGGTTTGCCAGGCCAATGTTGCAATGGTTGAGACCCTGAGGGAGACTTACTTTTCTATTTATCCTGAACTAAGTTACGGCGCGAAAAGATCCGCCGCTACTCGGAGGACCCACCCTCCAACAGGCAGTGGATCCTCAAATCAGTAGCGCGGCATCGGCCTTCTATCGCAAAGCGAGCCTCCTCCTGAACCCGAAACCGACGACCGCAATAGACACTATCAAGCTGAACGTCGCTGGTTCGGGCGTGAACTGAATGGCGCCGAAGAGGCCGTCCGCTTCATCATTGATACCCGCGGCGAAATAGAGAGTGTTGGGGTCGAACCCGCCACCCGCGGCATGAAACGAAATACCCCAAACGCCGGAATTCACAATCGGCGTTCCGGCGGCGGTGCTGACAATACCCGCGAACGCGCCAGTTACCGGATTGAATGCGCTGATGGTACCGTCGCCGAAGTTTCCCACCAGAAGATCGCCCCCGAAGGTGCCGAATCCAGCGGGAGCCAGGGCCACCCCCCACGGGGAATCGAGGTGGTTGGCGGTAGCCAAACGCTGTAGAAAATTTCCACTTAGATCGAATACCGACACAACACCCGTGTTCGGGGTTGTCGCGGCGCGATGAGTCGTCGGATCCATCTGCGCGTATTCCACGTATAATCTCCCACCGATGTTCTGGATGTTATATGGGGCATAACCGGCTGGAAGAGAGGGATCTACGAAATTACCACCCGGCGCGGTCAACGCGAAAGACGAATTCACGACGTCGATTTTGGCGTTTCCGAAATCGGCGGCATAGAGAAAATCGTTCGCGCCCACGGTCCCAAGCGCCAGGCCCGTGTAGTTGGCGTGGTCAGCGGCAGTAAATGCGACGGATGCGGTAGTCCCGTTGTTCCATCCGTCAATTGTTCCTCCGAGAGTGGCAAACAGGAAATTCGCTTTGCCGCCGGCTACCTGAAAACTGGACGCCGTGCTGTTGAATACCTGTCCGGTGGGACCTTGCGGCGGCGTTGCGCCGCTGCCTGGCACGGTTACGATCAGGGCGGCAGGCATGCCCGTCGCGCCATACAAAGTAGCGCGGCCGGTGACCTGATCGGAAACCCAGAACGGACTCGTGGGGCTTGCTGAAATGCCCCATGGATTCTTCAGATTTGCGTCCGTAAACGCCGCAAGACCAGGTATGTCGGAGACAAGATTGGTCTGAATGTATCCCGCGGAGGCGAGTGTTGAAAGACCTGGGAGCATCGTTAACAACGCGAGCCCCCGTAAGCTGAATGTGCGGAATCTTAGCATTCGATTTTCTCCGGTGTTAGCGCACAGGGTCGAGCACTTAGTGCCGCTAACTGGTTCGAGTGTAAGTGCGTGCGTAAAAGTAAGTTGTAAAAATGTTGTTTACAAGGTTCGTGATCGTACTTAGTTATTTCAGGTTCGGCGCACGGCGGTTATGTAAGTGAGCTGTTACGCTTGAGCCGCCGGTTAGGCGAGCCAAAAACTACGCGTCCTTGCCCTACAGTTTTCGGGCGGGACCGACGATATAGATGACATGTGCCGCCGCGATGCAGCCAGAGCCGCTTCGAATCGCAGCCGCGGGCGCCTGCCGCGGGAGAAGGATGTCGCCAAAGTTGTTGCCTCACTGGCGTTAATCGCCTTGTTGCAAAGCGCCGGCGTCGCCGCGATCACTTCGCCCGTCGCGATCGCGAACGTGCGCGGTCTTCCTCCGGAAGAGGCGAGGGCTGAGCGAGCGGTATCGGTTCGGGGCGTGGTCACGTTCGTCAACGAGGAAACCGGTGAGTTGTTCGTTCAGGACCGCTCGGCCGGAATTTTCGTGTTCATCCGGAATTCGCACTCCGCTCGGCCGATTCACGCGGGACAACTCGTGAAAGTGGACGGTGTAACTGCGGCCGGCGACTTTCTGACTTCCATAAACCGCGCCCGGATCGAAGTGCTGGGTGCGGCTCCGATGCCGAAACCGCTCGTTCTTCCTCTCAGCCAAATCATGACCGGCGAGCAGGACAGCCAATGGGGCCGGCTGACGGGGGTCATCCGCTCGGGACGTGAAGAGCGCGGGCTGCTTTACTTGAATGCCGCTGCGCGGGGTGGCGTGTTTCTTGTGATCCTTAAGGATTACCCGGCCGATTGGGCACGCACGCTGGTCGACAGCAAAGTGGCTTTGGAAGGCGTGATCGCGGCGCTCTTCAACCAGCACCGCCAGGCAACCGGTATCAGATTGTTCGTTCCCGGGATGAAATACGTCACGATGGTGGAGCGGGCTCCGGGATCGGCATTCGACCTGCCGCTTTCGACGCCTCAAAGCGTCGGCAGCTTCAGACCTGACCGGGACTGGGACCGTCGCATTCACCTCCGTGCCACCGTGACTGCCACGGCTGCGGACGAACTGCTTTACGTAACGGACGGTGAGGTGACTCTGCCAGTTGAGTTGCGAACACCGTGCGAGAGCAAGCCGGGGTCGGTGATCGATGTGGTTGGTTTTCCCGGAATTGTGGAGAACAGACCCGCATTGCAGAATGCGACGTGCCGGGCTCTTGGAATTCAAAACCCGGAACATTCGGTTCAACTACGAGTTGCGGATGTCCTTCCGGCAGCCATTGCGAGCGATGGCTCGGGATTGAGTTTCGCTAAAGCCACCCGTTATGACCTTCAACTGGTAACCCTTGCCGGCACTGTGGTGCAAACCAGCCGGGGGGCACTGCGAAGCCTGGTCACGCTGGTTTCCGGCGACCAGATGTACACGGCAACGATTCCCGATGCGGCGGGCGTGACGAAATTCGACAATATCGGCACCGGTGCGCGCGTGCGCATCACTGGTGTGTGCCTGATAACCTTCGACGAGTATCACAGGGCGGAGTCGTTTCGGCTTCTGGTCCGCGGGAACAGCGACATCGAAATCCTCTCCCGCGCTCCCTGGCTGACGCTGCGGCACGCGCTCTGGATCATCCTGCCATTGTTCCTATCCGTGTTGGCCGCCGCTGTATGGATTGGCGTGCTTCGCCGTCACGTTGCGAGCAAAACAAGAGAACTGTGCGCCGCGAACGACCGGCTGCGGCAACTGACCGGTGAGGATGCTCTGACCGGCGCGGCTAACCGGCGGCATTTTGACGAGGCGTTACGTGAAGAGATGCTCCGCAGCCGCCATTCCCAAACGCCACTCTCGCTGGCGATCATCGACCTCGATAATTTCAAGCAGGTTAACGATCTCTACGGGCATCAACGAGGAGACCAATCGTTGATCCAGGTGGTGGGCGCGCTCCGCCGTGCTTTGCTGGAACTGCCAAATACGGTGGTCGCTCGCTACGGAGGTGAGGAATTCGCTGTACTGATCCCGGGTATGCCTCCAGGCGACGCCCTCGTATATGCCGAAAAGATGCGCCAGTCGGTTTACGATATGGCGATTGCTCACGCGCGTTCGCCGTTTGACCAGCGACAGACCGTTAGCATCGGCGTGGCGGGCTTATCGGGCTTTGTGCCTTCTTCAGAGTACGAAGAACTCATCAGCAGAGCAGACCACGCCTTGTATGAGGCCAAGCGCAGCGGGCGAAACCGGGTTTCCGTGTACAACGCGAAGACGGAATCGCAGTCAGCGGTATCCCTGCTTCCGTTCTTACAAAGATCCTGAGCCTGAAATGAAAAATGCCGGAGGTCAGTAAGAACTGACGCTCCGGCATTTTCATCTTGCGTTGAAACCGAGTCTACTCTTTGCCTTCTTCGGGCTCTGCGCCTTCCTGTTGAGCCTTCAGACGTTCTTCTCTGCGCTTCGCCCGTTCGGCGGCGCGTTTTACCAGTTCTGACCCAACCAGTTCGAGCATGGCGAGTTCAGCGCCGTCGCCCTTGCGGGGTCCAAGCCGTGTGATGCGTGTGTATCCGCCGGCCCGCTGCCCAAAACGGGAGCCGAGCGAGTCGAACAGTTTCTTAACGGAAGCAGGCGTCGTGAGAAACGAAGCGGCCTGCCGGCGGGCGTGCAGCGTGTCCCGCTTCGCGAGAGTAATCATCTTCTCGACCAGCGGCTGGATCGCCTTCGCCTTCGGGATGGTGGTGATCACGCGCTCCTCAAGAACCACACTCGTGGTGAGGTTCTTCAGAAGGCTGTTCCGGGCTCCAACGTCCCGCTTTAACTTTGCATTGCCAAATCGATGTCTCATGTACCTGAACCTTTAATTAGAAACTGGCCGTTATTAAAATTGCTCGTCGTCCGGGATTTCTTCGAGTGAACCCGGAGCGGATGGCGGCGGCGCTACCAAACGCCCGTGGGCGTCCGGCTTCATGCCGAGAGCGAGTCCCATGCCATGCAGGATTTCTTTGATCTCGTTGAGCGACTTGCGCCCGAAATTCTTCGTCCGAAGCATTTCCGATTCCGACTTCTGCACCAGTTCGCCAATCGACTGAATTCCGGCGTTCTTGAGGCAGTTGTAGGAACGAACCGAGAGTTCCAGTTCTTCCACGCTGCGGTTGAGCTGATCGCTGATGCGATCCATGCTGCGCTCCGCCGGTTCTTCCGTGGCTTCCGGAAGCTCTTCGAAGTTGATGAAGATCGTCATGTGATCTTTCAGCAGCTTGGCGGCATGTCCGATGGAATCCTGCGGAGAAATCGCGCCGTTGGTCCAAACTTCGAGGGTGAGCTTATCGTAGTCGGTCATCTGACCGAGGCGCGCGGCTTCGACCGAGAAGTTGACTTTACGTACGGGTGAATGAACCGAGTCGATCGGAATGAAGCCGATGGCAAGATCTTCGTCAAAATTCTTATCCGCGCTGACATAACCGCGTCCGGACTTCAGACGCATCTCGATGTCGAGCTTGCCGCCTTCGCTGACAGTCGCTATATGCAGATGCCGGTCAAGCACTTCCACGTCGGCATCGGTTTCGATGGAGCCGGAGAACACTTCACCGGCTTTATCGGCAACCAGGCGAACGGTTTTGGTGCCTTCACTCATCACCTTGAACGGAACCTGCTTCAGGTTCAGGATAATGTCTGTGGCGTCTTCAACGACGCCGGGAATCGGGCTGAATTCATGATCGACGCCTTCGATCCGGATGGCGGTGATGGCTGCGCCTTCAATGCTCGAGAGGAGCACCCGGCGAAGCGAGTTGCCGATGGTGGTACCGAAACCGCGCTGGAACGGCTGGGCGGTGAACTGCCCGTAGCGCTCCGTCAGAGTCTCAGTGTTTGCTACCAGACGTTTGGGTTTTTGGAAGCCCTTGAACATACGTTGTTTTCACTCCAATGCGGCCTGGCTTTTTCTCAATCCGCGCAGGCCGGTTTCACTGCAAAAAATGTAGAAACGCGCTACTTGCTGTAAAGTTCGACGATCAGCTGCTCGTTGATGGGAATCTGCACCAGCTCATCGCGGCGCGGGGTGGAATTGATGCGGCCCTTGAGACCTTCGCGATCGACATCCATCCAGCTGGGGGAAGGGGCGTGCGCTGTAGCATCACGTGCGGCGAGAATCGCAGAATTGTTCTTGCTGGATTCGCGTACCGAGATTTCCTCACCGGGCTTGACTACGAAAGAGGGGATATTGACCTTTTTGCCATTCACCAGAATGTGGCCATGACGAACGACCTGACGCGCCTGTGCGCGGCTGGTCGCAAGACCCATCCGGTAAAGCACGCTGTCCAACCGGCGTTCCAAACTGCCCAGCAGGTTTTCACCGGTGATGCCCTTCATGACCGCGGCCTTTTCAAAGGTGTTGCGGAACTGGCGTTCCAGCACGCCGTAAATGCGGCGCACCTTCTGCTTTTCGCGGAGTTGGAGCCCGTACCCTACCAGCTTGGCCTTGCGGTCTTTGCCGTGTTGTCCGGGAACGAAATTGCGACGCTCAATTGCGCACTTCTCAGAGTGGCAGCGTTCGCCTTTCAGAAACAGTTTCATGCCTTCACGTCTGCAGAGTCTGCAGACCGGGCCTCTATAACGTGCCAAGTGGTAAATCTCCTTGATCTAACGTGCGGTTTACGACTTTCGCCTTCGTCCCGCTTAACTACCTTAAACTTGAATAACCGCTCCCTCACGGTCGCGGCTCGGTAAGGAATTACTGAGCCGCGACCGTGAGCGAGCGGTACTTTAAACCCGGCGCTTTTTGGGCGGACGGCATCCGTTGTGCGGAATTGCCGTAGTGTCCCGAATCGCGCGAACATCCAGACCGGCGGTGGCCAGCGCTCGCACTGCCGATTCACGGCCCGAACCAGGACCGCTCACACGAACTTCGACCGTCCGAAGGCCGACTTCGTTCGCTTTGTTGGCAGCTGTCAGCGCCGCCTGCTGCGCTGCGAACGGAGTGCCTTTGCGGGAGCCGCGGAACCCGAGGGAACCCGCGCTCGACCACGAAACCGTATTTCCGTCCGGATCCGAGATGGTGACAATGGTGTTGTTGAACGTCGCCTGGATATGCACGACGCCCACGTGAACAACACGTTTTTCTTTCTTTTTGAAGGCTTTCTTCTTCGTTGCCTTCGCTGGAGCCTTGGCCATTAAGTCTTCGCGCTCGCTTTCTTCTTATTCGCCACAGTGCCCTTGCGCGGTCCCTTGCGGGTGCGAGCGTTGGTGTGGGTGCGCTGCCCGCGTGTGGGCAGACCGCGGCGGTGACGAAGGCCGCGATAGGATGCCATTTCGATATGCCGCTTGATATTGAGGGAAACTTCCTTGCGGAGGTCGCCTTCCACCGAACCCTCATCTTCGAGGATTTGACGAATGTGGTTCACCTCGTCTTCGGTCATGTCGCCGATTTTCTTGTTCGGGTCGACACCGGTGCGGTGCAGCAGACTCTTTGCGCGAGTCCGCCCGATCCCGTAAATGTAAGTGAGTCCGATCTCAGCCCGCTTTTTCGGCGGCAGATCTACGCCCGCGATACGTGCCATATTCCTGTTTCCTTTACCCTTAACCCTGACGCTGCTTGTGCTTGGGGTTCGCGCAAATCACCCGCACCACGCCTTCGCGGTGGATCAGTTTGCACTTGTCACAAATCTTTTTTACGGATGCCCGAACTTTCATGATATCCAACCCATTTCTTCGGCTGGCTTTAAGCCAGCTTCCTTGTAATTCTTCCGCGTGTCAGATCGTGTTCCGCGAACTCGACTTCCACCCGATCGCCCGGTAACAACCGGACCCAATTTTTTTCAGCCGAACCGGCGCCGTGCGCCAGAACCCGCGACTTGTTGCTCAACTCGAGCCGGTACAGCAGGCTCGGTAACTCTTCAACGACGACAGCCTCTGTCTTGAAGGCCGCGTTGTTTACGGCCTGGTCAGAACCCACGGGCCATCCGCCGTCACCGCTACGCAGTGTTCGAAATGAGCCGAATAAGACCCATCCTTCGCAACCGCGGTCCACTTGTCCTTCAGAACCTTCGCATCCGGTTTGCCGGCGTTCACCATCGGCTCAATCGCCAGTACCATCCCCTCGCGTAGCCGGGGATTCTCATTCCGGCGATCCACATAATTCGGAACCTGCGGCTCTTCGTGCAGTTGCGTCCCGATTCCGTGCCCTACATATTCTTTCACGATCGAGAAACCGTTACCTTCCACGTGCTCCTGAACCGTCCCGCAAATATCAAAAAGCCGGTTGCCGTCCCGAACCTTGTCGATTGCCAGTTCGAGCGACTCCTCGGTCACCTTCAGCAGCTTTTTCGTCTGCTCCGTCATCTCTCCAACACCGACCGTCAGGGCCGAATCGCCGAAGTATCCACTCAGCGAAACGCCCGTATCGATTGACACGATGTCGCCGTTCTTCAAAATCCGCTTCGGGTTCGGCATGCCATGCACAATTTCGTCGTTCACTGACGTGCAGAGCACGAACCGATACCGCTCACCCGCGGCCGGCACGTAGTAGTTTTTAAAGGCCGGCTTCGCGCCCGCGTCCTCCATCATCTTCACGGCCGCCAATTCCAAATCCCACGTGGAAATTCCTTCGTGGACCATTGCTCCCAGCTTATGCAGAATCTCATACACAAGCAGACCGCTGCGGCGCATCTTATCGAGTTCAGAGCGCGTTTTCCGAACGATCACGCGACACCTGCCGGAATATCTTTGCTCACCGAACACGACTTCAAAACACCTGAATTCAATACACCAGCCTTTAGCAGCGCCTGCTGAATCCTGCCGAAGACTACCTCGGGCCGGTCTTTACTTGCATCCACTTCGAACAATCTCTCGCTCGATTTCCGGAAAAATTCGATCAGCGGCATGGTGCTGGCCTCATACTGCGCCAAGCGCTCCCGAACCACTTCTTCCCGATCGTCTTCCCGAACAGAAAGGGGAGACCCGTCGAGATCGCAAAAACCCTCCACTTTAGGGGGCTTCGATACGGAGTTATACAACGTCCCGCAAACGGGGCACACTCTGCGCCCAGCCATCCGGGCGATAATTACATTGTAATCAACAACAAGGTGAATTACCACCTCCCGCGCGCCCATCGTCGCCAGCAGACGCATCATTTCCTGCGCCTGTGCTGTCGTCCTGGGGTAACCATCCAGGATAAATCCTCGTTTACAATCCGGCTGGTGGATTCTTTCGTACACCAGTTGATTCACCAATTCATCCGAAACCAGCGAACCCGCCCTCATACGGGCGGCGATCGCCTTACCTATTTCCGTTCCCAGGCGGATATGCTCCCGGAGCATATCACCCGTCGAAATTTGGGGAATTTTGAGCCAGTCCACCACATACTTCGACTGTGTTCCCTTGCCCGATCCCGGCGATCCGAACATCACCACTGCGAGAGGACTGAAAGACTTTGCCGCGGTTCCGTCCATTTACACAGAACTGCGGCGACCGCGGATGCGGCCGGCTCGCGGCGTGAACCCTTCGTAATGGCGCATGATAAGCTGCGCTTCAATCTGATTGATAGTATCCATGGCGACGCCTACCACGATCAGCAGGGAGGTTCCCCCGAAATAGAACTGAACGTTGAGACCGTCGTAGATGAAGCTCGGGAAATGTGCCTCAATAAACGCGCCGATGAGCGGCAAGTGGTTGATCTTGATTCCCGAGATCATGAGGTCCGGGATCAGGCAGAGGATCGAAAGATAAATCGCACCGACGAATGTGATCCTCGTGAGAATCGTGTTCATGTAGTCGGATGTGCTGCGACCCGGTCGGATGCCCGGAATGAATCCGCCGTACTTGCGCATATTGTCCGCCGCCTCGTTCGGGTTAAAGATGATCGAGACGTAGAAGAAGCAGAAGAAGATGATCAGGGCCACGAACAGCACCACGTAGAGTGGCTCGGAATGCTGAATGTTGGTCAGGATGCTGTTGAGCCACGCGTTGTTCTTTACAAACGGCGTGTTACGGATTGTCTGGGGAAAAGCCAGAATCGATGACGCGAAGATCACCGGGATAACCCCGCCCGCGTTCACTTTGAGCGGCATGTGGGTCGATTGGCCGCCCATTACACGACGCCCGATCACTCGTTTTGCGTATTGAACCGGAATACGGCGCTCCGCCATTTCGACCAGCACGATAAACGCGACCACCGCGACCATCATGACCAGCAGCACGAGCAAGGTGAGAAAACCCCATTCATGGGTGACGAACACGTTGTTATAGATGTTGCCCATGGCGCCCGGCAATCCAACCACAATGCCGGTGAAGATAATCAGCGACATGCCGTTTCCAACGCCGCGATCCGTAATCTGCTCGCCAAGCCACATGATGAATGCTGTGCCTGTGGTGAGCGAAAGAATTGTCAGGAGGATAAACGGAATACCGGGGTGGGGAACAATCCCATCGGTCATGCCTTCCAGACCGATCGCGATGCCAAACGACTGCGCAATTCCGAGGCAAACGGTCAGATAACGGGTCCATTGGGTAATTTTACGGCGACCCAGTTCGCCTTCTTTTTGCAGCTTTTCGAGGGTGGGAACAACCACTGTCAGGAGCTGAAGGATAATCGACGCCGTGATGTACGGCATGATTCCGAGCGCAAAAACGCTCAGACGCCGAATGCTGCCGCCCGCAAACAGATCGAAAAACCCGAAAATCGACCCCTGCTGTTTGCTTAGAAAATCTGCCCAGCGGTGAACGTCGATGCCCGGTGTCGGGACAAAGCTGCCCAGACGATAGATTGCCAGCAGCCCGAATGTAAACGCCACGCGCTTCCGGAGATCCGGGATCCGAAAGATATTACCTATTGCTTCAAACAACTTCCCCATAGTCTCGCCCCTTCTTGCAGTCGCCTCAGCCCGAACGGCCTGGCAGTATTAGGCTGCCGCGCCGATTACCTTCGCCACTCCGCCGGCCTTCTGAATTTTCTCAGCCGCCGACTTGGAGAAGATGTGCGCTTCCACTTCGATCTTACGGGTAATTTCGCCTGTGCCGAGTATCTTAAGCCCGTCACCCAGCTTTTTAATCACGCCCAGCTCAAAAAGCCGGTCCGCCGTGAAGGTGTCGCCAGGCAGGTTTTCCAGCTGGTTGATGTTCACGATTGCAAATTCCTTTTTGAAGATGTTGGTGAAGCCACGCTTCGGCAGGCGGCGATGAAGCGGCATCTGGCCGCCTTCGAAGCCGCGCATGATGCTGTAACCGGAGATGGAGCGGGCCCCTTTATGGCCTCGCGTCGACGTCTTACCGGTGCCGGAACCCATGCCGCGACGCGAGG
>Ga0105240_10001460_pt1 | contig 40403 bp, 44 predicted proteins | sample KBSC54metaG_FD_80426 | JGI IMG/M metagenome (GOLD analysis project Ga0105240, IMG submission 80426) | Corn rhizosphere microbial communities from Kellogg Biological Station, Michigan, USA - KBS C5-4 metaG | ecosystem: Host-associated > Plants > Roots > Rhizosphere > Soil | place: Michigan, USA... | reverse complement strand
GCAGAAGCAACGATCCAGCCGAGCAGAAATTTCATCAGAGTTTTCAATTGCTGGCTACCGTCGTGTCTTTCTTGTTGGGAGGGAACAGATCCTTCACGGGCGTGTTGGCATCGAATACAAGATTGAAGAAGCCGACCATCATTTCATCCCAGCTTTGATCGCCCCAGACAACGTCCTTCGTCGGATCGGCGGCATCCGCATTGTTCGGCGAGTTGTCGAAGTGCGCAGTGCATTCGATTTTTGTGCCCTTCGGGAGCACAATTGGCTCGGCCAGGTCGTACCAAAGTTGCCACGTCCATCGATAATTCGGAACGCTCAGTAGCGTGCGGGTCTCTCCGGTTGGATATTTGATCCGGTACTCGAAATCCTTTCCGCGTCCGTGCATATGCGGATGCAGCCCATACAGTGTCACCGTTGTTCCGAGTTCAAACTCCGCTTCCACTTTGTAGTTGGGATCGCCAGCGGGAATTTTGAATTTGCCATTGACTGCCGATAAAGTGAGAACCCGTTTCGGCGGCGGTTCTTTCGCGAAGACAAGTCCGATTCTGCTGCGGTCCACGCTCGGTTTTCCGTTGGTTGTGTAGTGAACCTGAAGAATGATATCGGAACCAGCCTTGATCAGCTTGGCCTGCCCCGGCTTGAACATTTCCGGCGGCTGACCGGGAGCATAGCCCACCAGAAAATCGCTCGGCAGTTCGGCAGCGTCGCCCGCGTCGTCAGCCTTGGACTTTTCAGGTACAAAAGGAATTCCAGGCTTGGCATCTTTGAGCCATTTCGATCCAGGCTGACGGATGAACGCGATGATGTGATGCACGTGAGACCGGTCGCCGGGCCGCGCCTCCGCGAACTGAACCCACTTGTCAGTCTTGAATGGCGCCGGAATCAGGATGTGCTGATATTCGATAGTGCCGCTAGCCGGGATCTCATAAGCCGTCGGCAATTCGATCACCGCGTCGGGCTTCGGAATGGCCCAGCCATCGGTGAATTCGCGCGCCGGCGGCATGTCTTTCGGATCTCCCTTGGGAGCTCCGGCATCCACCCAGGCTGCGATGGTATCGATCTCGCTTTGCGGCAGCGAACGGTCGTTCAGGAACTTGCCGTAGTGCGGGTCGGCGAACCACGGCGGCATTTTTCGCGTCAACACTGTGGCCTTGATTGCCTTCGCCCATGGACGCGTCTGCTCATAAGTGAGCAGTGAAAATGGCGCGGCCTCACCGGGGCGATGGCAGCTTTGACAATTAGCCTGCAGGATCGGCGCGACATTCTTGGTGAAGGTCGGGGCCGGCGATCCCACCGGAGTTGCAGCAGATATGGTTCCCGCGAAAATAATGCAGAGTAGCTGGCGAGCATTCATAGTCACTTCCTCTGCCTCTTCAATTCGGTCCGGAATGCCTGTTCCCGTTCCACGATGTAGGCTTGATAGCCATCCGGATCGATAAACAGATTGGGGCCGTCTGGTCTCATCCGGGAAAACTTCTTATCCATTTCATAGTAATCCCCGTGAGCCCCGAGGAACACATCGCAGTGCAGTGATTTCAGCACGCGGAACGTCTTTTCGTAGTCTTCGGCGATCCCCGGGTAGAGGGCGTTGTTCACCAGCTTGTACCCGCCGTTCACGTTGGGACTGCCGACGATCACCACATCGTAAGTCTTGCCGCGATCGGTGGCTTTCATCGTCCAGGTGGTGCAACCTTTCGTATGGCCGGGCGTGAGATGGGCCGTCAGCACCGTGCCGCCCAGCTTCACCTCGTCGCCATCGTGCAGCAGGCGATCCACTTTCGTCGGCTTGTAAAGAGCACGTCGATCGTTTCCATATTGAAAATTTCCCTTCCCGCCCGCCTCGATCTCGGGAACGTCCTGCTCCATCACCATGTATTTGGCTCCGGTCAGTTCTTTGATGCGGGCGCTTCCGGCGCAATGATCCCAATGTGCGTGGCTGATGAGCAGAATTTTCACGTCGAAGAATTTGAAGCCGAGTTTCTCGACGCCCGCACGGATCATCGGCGCGGTACTCTCGAGATTGCTGTTGATGAGGATAAGACCTTGCGGGGTGGTGATCAGGTACGATGCGAGACTCAGGGTGCCGACGAAATATACGTTTCCGATCACGCGATGCGGCGGAAATGGGTCGGTCCACGACTTATTTTCCTGCCCGAACAATGTGGCAGCAGAAAAGAGTGTTAGGGCGATCAGTAATCGGCGCATTTGGGTTACGCAGGGTTAACCCACAATGTTAAACGATTGCCAACGCGTGTCGAAATCTGCTAGTTGGTCGCTCGCGGCCGCTCATACGGCGTTTTGAGATATTTCGCCACTTCTTCCTGAGCATTTTGCGAGTTGTCTTTGGTGCGCGCTGCCAGTTGGTATTCGTTCACAGCGCGGTCGCGCTGCCCGCTGCTATCGAAAATCTTGCCGAGGTTGATATGCGACCACACCTCGGTCCACTTCGGCTCTATATCGCCATCGAGAGCCGAGCGGAACTCGTTGGCCGCCGCCTGGACGTTGCCCTGCAGCATGAAGACCTCGCCCACCTTGTAGTGCGCCAGCGAGCTGTATTTATTCACGTCGAGCGCCTTCTGATACTCTTTCAGCCCCTCGGCATACTCGCCCACTTCCGTAAACTGCTCACCGCGTTTAATGGCCACGGCCACGCGAATAGGATCGCTGTAGCGCAACACGCGATTATTCGGATCGATGATCACCTGCTTCGGCTTACCGAAAGAATCCACGATAAATTCAGACGACGTGCCGACGACTTCCGCCGTCTTCTCTTCCGGGTTCCCTTCGGTGATGATCTTAATCTGCACCGGCATGCGGAACGTATCCAAATCCTGGGCGATCTTGCCCATCACGCGGAACCCCTTCTGCGTGCGATAAACCGTGTAATCTGATTTGAATTCTGGCGCGCCGCTTGACTCAATCCACTGCAGGAAGAAATATCGCAAATCCTGTCCGGCGATCTTCTCCGTCACCTTCCGAAAATCGTCGGTGGTGATGGATTTCCAACTGTACTCCTCGGGCACGGCCTTGAGAATTTGACCAAACTTGTCGTCGCCCACAATGCCGCGAAGCATGTTGAGCACCGCGGCGCCCTTCCCTGCGGTCGCTGCCCAATACTCCGGCGAGTAATCCTCGAAGCGGGCGGATTGAATCAGCGGAATCTGATCGATGGTCAAAGCCTCGGTGTAAGCGTCGCGGACTTCCGCATCCATCGCCGCCTGGCCGCTCGTATGCTCCGTGTACAGGAACTCGGCATAGCGCGCCATGCCGTTTTCAATCCACAGATGGTTCCTGGTGGATGGCGACACCAGACCGCCCCACCATTGCCGCGCCAACTGGTTCGCCAGCAGCCGTGGATTCACATTCTTTCCGATCGCGCCTGGCGATAGGAAAAGGATACCCGGCGCCGAATATCCATTCGGCGTCCCTGACTCAGTTTCGACCACGGTGAGGTTCGCTTGCGGCGGCAATCCGAAAACGCTGGTCAGGTAGGCCATCGTCTTGCCAATCTCCTCGCCGTATATTTGCGCCAAGTCTTTCTTGTCGCGCAAGTAAAGCGACGTGGTTACGCCGTCGGCGCTGACGCGGGCGGGCTCACCTTGAACGAGGGCGATGCTGCCGGGAAACGACTGCTGTGAAAATTTGAACCCATACGTGATCCGGCCGTTGGCGGCGCTATCCGGTTTCTCTTCCAACCCGGCGGCCACCACCTTGTACCCGGAGGGCACGACGATTTTCATATCTGCACTGTAACGGTCCGTGGTGTAGTCGTTGATAGGGAACCAGCGGGCGGGATACATCAAAAACGCGTAATCGTTTTTGATCGCGGCGAACTTAATTCCATAAACCGGCGACTCTTCGTTTCCGGTGAGACGGCCGTCGTACGAGAACGTCAGCGTGGTCGGTTTGCCCTTTTGGAGCGCCGTGGGGAAATTCAAACGGACAGTAAAATCCTGCTGTGACCGGGACGCTGAAACCTGCTGGCCGCTCTCATCCACCACCTTGGAAACGTTCAGCGCATTATTCAATTCGAATGATGCACTCGACGTGGTGTCTAGCGGCGTGAATCGCACTTGTACCGTCGCCGTTACAGTCTGCGTGTGTGGATTGACCTCGGCGTTGATATTGTAGTGATCCACATCAATACGCACCCGCCGATCCGATTGCGCCATCGCGGGAAGCAACGAGAAAGCCACCGGCAACAACGCCAGCCCCAACGTTCGAAAATTACAAAACATGCGTTCTGTCCTTCAGTAAAAACTCCGCCGTCAAATCCGCCGCCCGATCCATCGGATTCTCGCGCGTCGAAAGCCGGGCAACGACCTCAGCCAAATCTTTGCGCATCACACCACAGGCCGCCGGATCGTTTAGCAATGCCATGGCCGCCGCAGCCAGACGGTCCCCCGTCATGTCCTGCTGCATCAACTCAGGCACCACTTTCCGTTCCGCCACCAGGTTCACCATTGAATAGTACGGAACGCGAACCAGAAATTTTCCCATTAGCCAACTGAGCCCCGTTACCCGATAAAAGGTAACTATAGGAGTGCCGAGGATTGCCGCCTCTATTGTCACCGTACCACTAGCGGCCAATGCGACGCTCGCGTGGGCAATCGAATCCCACGTTTCTCCTTCTAAAACTTGGATGGATGCGCCGCCAAAGCGTTCCCTAAAAAATGAAGCTCCGGCGCGGTTCAGGAAGTCGGCGGGTGTTGCCAGTACTATACTTGCACTAGATTCGCGCTCAATACGCCGGGCCGCTTCGAGCAGCGCGGGCAGGTGCCGGGAAACCTCGCCCACCCGGCTTCCTGGAAGCATGGTTACCAGCGGCCGCTCCGGGTTAATGCTATGTTTTTGAAAAAACACCGCTTTTGAGAGTTTGGGGCGGACAACTCGCGTCAGCGGGTGGCCGATGTAATCGGCATTGACACCGTTTTTCCGGAAATACTTCTCCTCGAACGGGAAAATACATAGCAGACGGTCAATGTTTTGCTTCATCTGCGCCAGCCGCCCTTCGCGCCAGGCCCAGACCTGCGGCGCAATCAGATATACGACGGGTATCTTGAGCCAATGGAGTTTTCGTGCCAGCCGGAGATGGAAATCGGGGCTGTCGGTCAGGATTGCCAGATCTGGCCTGTTGGCCTCGGCCGCGCTGACCAGTTTCCGGAACTCCCCGTAGATCCGAGGAATATGGGCGACGACCTCCACCAGTCCGACCACGGAAAGCCTGGCCGAATCGACTACCTGGCGGACACCAGCCGCTCGCATGCGCGGGCCCGTACAGCCGAAGAAGTCGGCTTCCGGCAAACGGGCGCGTAGTGCCAAAACCAGTTCTGAAGCGTACAGGTCTCCGGAGGCTTCGCCGGCCGAAACCAGGATCTTCAGGGCCACTCGCCCAGTCTAGCAACCGGCTACATCGATGCATCATCCAATACACAAAGGGGTGAGGTTTGCTAGAATTATGGTCGTCTCGATGCCAGCACAATTGAACTCTGCCACTCTCAGTGTCGGGCAGCTAGCGGAACGCTACCGGCGCGAGATGATTCCGCTAAGTAAGACGTTCTCCTACTGTTCGCCCGAATTTCCGCTCACCGAAGAAGACATCAAGGAGTATCTGGAAGAACCGATCGCTGCGTTGCCTGCCGCGATCTCGTCGAAGCTGCCGAAAGTATCCATCCTTTTGGTTCCCTATCTCGACAAGGGCACAAACAAGGCAGGGGAGATGGTGGTGAATGAAAAGCCCACGAAGGATCGTCTTCTGTGGACGTCGCGCGTGGTCTCGCGGGAAGAGGCCGTTTTTGCGTTCGCCATGAAAGAGCAGGAAGTAGCCGATTATCACTACCGTTTTTATCACCTGCTGGCGGCTCTGGTGGCCGACCAATGGGGTGACGTTGTTCGCCGGCAGTATTCGTTGCTCGTGCGCGAAGAGATCAATAGCAGCGTCCACGGCGAAGTGGACGACGAAAGCTGGCGTCTGAAGCAGGCCCTACTCCGGCGGCAAAGCACCGTCCAGCGCGACACGAAAGTCTTCCGCGAGTACGCGCGGCAGTCGTTCATCGATACACTGACTCTCTTCATGCACGGGATCTGCTGCGATATCGATGTGGAAACCGGTCCCCGGCAGTTGCCTAGCCGCTATTTGCGCAAACGGCTCCAGTTGCTGCAAAGTCTCTATCCACCGCCAGAAGGATACGCGGTGTTTCCGGACGAACTAAACAGGCAGTGAAAAAGAAACCGGGCGGGGACGGCGAAAAGGTCATCCGTTTTCCCGAGGACGAATCTGCGTTTGAGGCGCTTCGCTCTGCGTTGCTCGATGAGATGAAGCCAGTGGGCGAGAGGGAGACTGCCCTGGTGGATCGAATCGCCCGGAGTTGGGCAGACTTACAGCGCGCCCGCCAGCGCGAGACGCTGACGATTGAGGCTCACATGGATGAGCTCCGGCGGCAATCGCCCGAACCTATTTCCCACGAGCGTGCGCTGGCCATGGTCTTCCTGCATCACATCGATGAACTGGATGCGCTGCAGAAAAAAGAGATGGCGATCGAGGATCTTTGGTATCGTTCGCGTCACGCTCTGGAGCGGGAGCAAACGCGCCGGCGTCGAGAGGAGAAGGCGGCAGCCGCGCGGGCCAAGCAAAAACCTCCACCTAAACGTAGGCCGCGTTCGTCGGGCGGCATCCACATTGTGCGAAAACAAGAGCCGTCGCCGTGATCATTCTCTGCATCGCCAGTTATGAGAAGGGACACGATTTCCTGCGCGAGTGCAAGCGGCAAGGCTGGGCGGTTCTGCTGATCACGTCGCAAAGCCTCCAGGAAAACGCACACTGGCCGGCGGACAGCATCGACGAAATATTCTACATGCCCGACCCCGGGCACAAATGGGATCGCGATCAGACGTTGCGGGCGGTCAGCTATCTGGCGCGGACCCGGCAGATTGACCGGCTGGTTCCTCTTGATGACTTCGATCTGGAAATGGCCGCGACTCTGCGTGAGCATCTGCGAATTCCGGGCATGGGTGAAACCACCACGCGATATTTTCGCGATAAGCTCGCCATGCGGATGAGGGCGCGCGAGGGCGGCTTGGACGTCCCGGATTTTGTCCACATTTTGAATTACGACCGGATCCGCGAGTTCTTAGATCGTGTTCCACCGCCGTGGGTGCTGAAGCCGAGATCGCTGGCCGGCTCTATCGGAATCAAGAAGGTCCATTCTTCGGCGGAGTTGTGGGGCCACGTGGAGCGGCTTGGCGACGAACAATCGAACTACCTCCTCGAGCGGTTCGTTGCGGGCGATATTTTTCATGTCGACTCCATCATCTACGAGCGCGAGATCCTGTTTGCCTGTGCCAGCGGCTACGGAACGCCGCCGCTTGAGGTCTCGCATGGCGGCGTGTTCACCACGAGCTTGTTGGAGCGGGGTTCGGAAATGGAACAGGCGCTGCTTGAAAAGAATCGCCGGGTATTGAAGACTCTCGGTTTGCTGCGAGGCGTCTCGCACACGGAGTTCATCCGCGCGCATGAAGGCGGCAAGATCTATTTTCTGGAGACATCGGCGCGCGTCGGCGGCGCACACATCGCCGATCTGATTGAGAACGCCACGGGCATCAACATGTGGGCGGAGTGGGCGAAGGTGGAGATGGCCGGCGGAAAAGCGCCTTATCAACCGGGCGCGACGCGGCAGGATTACGCCGGACTTATCGTTTCTCTCTCTCGCCAGCCGCAACCGGATACATCGGCTTATATCGACCCCGAACTTGTTTGGCGGCTGAAAAAAGAGCATCACGTCGGGATGATTGTCCGGTCTCCCGATCATGGCCGCGTGCGCCAGCTTCTCGACAGCTACGTCACTCGTGTGCGCGAGGATTTTCAAGCCACGGCGCCACCGCTCGACCGGCCGGCGTCCTGATTTTCATGCGTAGACTAGCGTTGTTCCTTTTCGCCGTCGTTTCTTGTTTTGCTCAGGACAGCGTCCGGAAACTCACGATTCTCCACACCAACGATTTGCACGCGCGCCTGTTGCCGGATAGCCATAATCTAGGCGGGTTCGCCTATGTCGCTTCGGTGATTCGACGCGAGCGCGAACATTGCAATCACTGTCTGTTGGTAAACGCGGGCGATCTTGTCCAGGGCACTCCGGTATCCACGCTGTTCAAGGGCACGCCGGTTTATGAAATCGCGAATCTGTTCGGATTCGATGTCTCTACGCTCGGTAATCACGAATTTGATTACGGATGGAAGCAGACGAAGCGTTTCACCGAGATCGCGAATTTCCCCACCGTAACCGCAAATGTCGTCGACAGCGAGGGCCGCCTTCTGACGTCCGCGCCGTATCTGATCAAAGAAGTAAACGGGATTCGTGTCGCCATCATCGGCGTGGTGATGGGCGATTTAATCAGTGCCTACACCACGCCGGATCTCACTGGTCCATGGAAGCCGTTACCGGTGGTGGAAACCGTCAGAAAGTATGCTCGGGAAGTACGCGGCAAATCGGATCTGACTGTCGTGTTAGGCCACATCGGTCCGGAGGAGCGCCACGCAATCCTGCGTGACGTGCCAGAGGTGGATGTCATTATCACAGGCCACATCCATATCACGAATGAAGAAGGCTACGAAGGACGCGTCTCGGTAGAGGGCAACGCCTATGGGACTGAGGTGGGCAAGCTCGATCTGGAAGTGGATGTTCCACACAGAAAGCTGATCTCGTGGAAGGAAACGCGGCTGGCTGTAGATGCCGGCACGGTGCAGCCTGCATCCGACGTGCTGGCGCTGGTCACGCAATGGGAACGCAGAGTATCAGACATGGTCGATGTGAAAATCGGCGTAGCCAAGCACGATATCGGAGGCCCGGCGCTGAAAAAATTAATTGAGCAGGCAATGCGCCATGAGATGCATGCCGATTTCGCCTGGATGAACCAGGGCGGTGTCCGCGATCGCATCCCGCAAGGCACAGTTCTCGCGCGAAACGCCTGGAACATCATGCCCTTCGATAACAAAATGGCCGTCGCCAAAATGAAGGGTTCGGAAGTGCCTGATGTGCTTCGTGCCGGCCGGAAGGTGGACCCGGCGAAGGAATATACGCTTGCGATGCCCGATTTCAGCGCTACCAACGAAAAAGAGCGCCGCGTGACGGGTACCGCGAACGTAAAATTTCAGATAACCGATCGCCTGCTCCGCGATCTCATCATCGATTGGATCAAGAAGCAAGGCACGCTGGAATAAAGGGCGCCGATTGCGGGATCATAGAGTCATGACACGTCGAATGTTCGCCGCCTCGATTTGCGGCACGCTGCTCGCCGCCGGAACCAAGGGTACGGTAACGCTGGTGGAATTCAACAACAAGGGCGAGCGGATAAGGAAGGTGACTGTGGAAAAGGTGATTAAGACTGAGGCCGAGTGGAAGAAGCAGCTTTCGCCGGCGGAGTTTGCCGTTACGCGCCAGAAGGGCACGGAGCCTGCATTCACGGGCCGGTATGCCAAGAACCACGACAAGGGCCTGTATCGTTGTGTCTGCTGCGGCAACATGCTGTTCAGCTCTGACACGAAATTTGAGTCTGGGACAGGATGGCCAAGTTTCTGGGCACCTATCGCCGAAGAGAACGTGCATAAAGTTGTCGACAACAGCTACGGTATGCGCCGCACGGAAGTGGAATGCGCGAAATGCGACGCACATCTCGGCCACGTGTTTGAAGATGGCCCCAAGCCGACCGGCTTACGTTATTGCATGAATTCGTTGTCGCTCGATTTTGTGAAGTCTTAGCCGTTCACGCCAGTAAGTGCCCCAACGGGACTGCCCACAGTTTCGGGCCGAGTGGCACGGTCGATTTGCCATTGTACGCGAGGATGCCGGCTACACATTGTGGTGTCCGCTCCATGAACGCCTTCAGGCCGTTTAGATCCGATTCCGACCAGCGCGCAGCCGCTTTGATTTCGAAGGCCCAGACTTTTTGGCGCGACTCAATCACAAAATCCACTTCGTGCCGGCCCTGTTCGTGCCAAAATGCGATGGATGCGTCCGGCAAATGAGCCTCGAGAATCGAAGAGAAGTTCTGCAGAACGTAATTTTCAAATAGTGGACCTCGCATTGGTTCCATTGCAGCAACGTCCAGTGAATGAGTCTGTGTGAGGTAAGCCGCAAGTCCGCTGTCGGTAAAATACAGCTTGGGCGACTTGACCAGACGCGAAGAGCGATTGTTGAGAAAAGGTGGAATCTGGCGGATCAGAAATGACGCTTCCAATAGATGAAGGTATCGTGCCGCTGTCGCCGCGCTGAGTTTGGCATCCCGCCCGAGCGTGCTGATGTTCACGAGTTGCCCTGTTCGAAGCGCGGCGAGATTTGTGAAATTACGGAATGCGATGAGATCGGCTATCTGGGAAAGCTGCCGGACATCGCGCTCGATGTAGGTCTGAACATAGCCACGAAACCAAAGCTCCGGGTCCTGTTCGGGCTCGAGGCAAACCGGAGGCAATCCGCCGAGTAAAATCTCACTATTCGAAATAGGCTGCACCGATCCCTGGGGAAAATGCCCCTCGGCCAGCAGCCGCATGAGCAAAGAAGGGCGCTGCGTCTGGCGGCGGATCTCCCGGCGCGTCATTGGGAATAACGTCAAGTAGACGGCCCGGCCAGCCAACGTTTCAGAAACTCCGGCTATGAGAGCGAGGTTGGCGGAACCTGAAAGCAGGAAGCGTCCCGGTTTTCTGGCGCGATCGACGACTCGCTTGATGACCGGCAAGAGTTCCGGGCAGCGCTGAACCTCATCAATTGTTACAGGGTCTGAAGTCTCCAGCAAAGCTTGGGGATCGCTGCGGGCGGCTGCAAGAACTTCGAAGTCATCGAGCGTTTGGTAGGTGCGGGTGAGGAGTCGCCGCTCTTCCGTGAGCAGCGTCGATTTTCCGGACTGGCGAAGACCGGACAAGACGACTACCGGCATTCGTTTGAGCGCCTGGTCCAGCCGCGGAGCCAATTCACGTGGAAGACAAGGTGTCATAATCCATCACACGATAGTGTCATTTTGACAGATCTTGTCCTGTCATAATCCATCACTGCATAGTGGCATTATGACAGATGCTGCCAGATATGCATAATGCCAAGCAGCTCTTGGTCGTAAAATGGAAATTGAATGGCGGACTGGGCACAGCACGGAATTCGCATTGTTCGCGCGGGAGATCTCGACAGCAATACTCCGCAAACTCCCGGCATGACGCGGGCCGCCGCAATCACCCATGCCCGCGCAGGCGCAAACAAGCTCTGGGCAGGCACGGTGGTGGTCGAACCGGCTGCGTGTACCGCCGCGCATCACCATGGCGAACTCGAGACGGTGCTCTACATCGTCCGCGGACGGGCGCGCTTTCGTTGGGGAGAGAATCTGGAATTTGTAGACGAGGCCGGGCCTGGCGACTTTATCTATGTGCCGCCCTTCGTTCCGCATCAGGAAATGAACGCCAAGAGCGACGAACCGGTGGAGGCGGTCGTGGTTCGTAGCGGCCAGGAACCGATTGTGGTGAATCTCGATATCGAGAGTCCCGAACCAAGCAGCCCCGAACCAGGCAATGAAACGAAGCCATTCCATCCGGAACGATCCACCTAACCATTCCCGCCGCCAAGCGTTAATTCTTTATGAGCCTCATTCGTCCTACTGCACAGGGCGGTCCTGATTCGGACATCAGAATCCCGGAATCGGACAATCAGCCCCAAATGATTCGCGGAAACATTGAACATTTCCTTCAAAAGATGCGTCATGGTGGGTAGTACCGGAGCGGAAGCTAAAGTGCAACAAGCTCGGGAGCGGGCGCGCAGTGCGCATGTTTTTTTGTATGGTTACATTCCATGAATCCTGAGATTGCCGACTCACAAAAACAACGGGTGGCGAAAATCCGCCCGGATGGAGATCCCGTGCACCCCGCGTGGCGTGCATTCATGCGTTATTGCCAGGATCTGTCGCACGGCGAGATCGAAAGGTTGTCGATTCAGGATGGACTGCCCGTTCTGGCCGAGACAACCAAAAAGAAAGTGAAGTTCACCTAGAGGTTAAAACAAAAACGGAAGAAGACCCGGCTGACCGAAGCGCTCGGAGGCCGTCGAAATGGGAATTACTACATCCCCATCCGGCGGTCTTTTTCATTCGGAGCGATTATGAAACACACAGCGGGTCTATTGTTTTTCATTTTGGCGCTACCATTGTTCGCTGACGATTCTGGTTGGCGCGAAGCGGTGGCAAAAACTGACGAACTGCGCCTGGCGGGGCGCTATCGGGAAGCGGAGACGGTAATTCCAATGCTCTTCCGGGAGGCCAGTAAACCCGGACGAGGCGAGCAATATCGCGCGGCCGCTTACAACAACGCAGGTGTCATCTATCAAGAACTGGGCCGATGTTTGGAGGGCCGGAACTCCTACGAGCGTGCGTTGGAGATATGGATGAGGCTGGGCGCGAAGGAAGAACTGTGGACGCACACGGCGACGAATTTGGTGGCTCTCGCTGTGGACTGCGGCGACGCCAAGACGGCGCAACGTCTCTACGAACTCTACTTAGCGAAATGGGATGCAGGATTGCCGCCAGGTGACCCACGCCATTCACGGATGCTCGAGATCCGCGGCACAATGAATCTGGGACTCGGTAAAAATTCGGAGTCCGAGCGGCTCTTCCTCGATGCTCTCCCCATCGCGGAAAAGAATGGGAATCGCGAATCGATCGCCGTAATCACAACCAGCCTTTCCATGTTGTATTCAAAAATGGGCCAGCATGAACGAGCCCTTCAGTTCGCGGACAGAAGTTGGCGTCTGTCGGAACAATACATGACCGGCTACCCATTAGCCGGACGGCTGTTTGCCAATCTGGCGATCGTCCACCAAAGAGCAGGGGATCTTGAAACCGCCCACATGCTGTTTGAGAGAGCTTTGACAGTCACCAAAGCACTCTATGGCCCGCATCACGAGTTGGTGGCGGATATTGAGCTGCCTTATGCGAAACTGCTCCGCAAATTAAAATTGAACACTGAGGCGGCGGAGATGGTCAGGGCGGCGAAAGCGATTAGGGCGGAAAACCTTCGGGGAGGAGGCTGGGATTACACATTGAACGCGGGGCAGGTGTCTGGGTTTCGTTCAAAATAGGAGCCCGCCGAGTTGATAAGATCGTTGGGTCATGAAATTCCTGATTGCGATCTTGCTCTCGGCGGCAGTGGCCGGAGCGGAAGAGCCCAAGCGGCCGCTCATCACCGGCGTATCGCACATCGCGCTGTTCGTACACGACGTCGAAAGATCCCGAGAGTTCTATAAAGACTTCTTGGGATTTGAAGAGCCCTTCTCCTTGAACAATCCGGATGGCTCTCTGTCGCTAACGTTCATCAAGATCAATGATCGTCAATACATCGAGCTGTTTCCCGAAAAGGAAGCCGGCACAGACCGGTTGAACCACATCTCTATCGAGACCGACGACGCTGAAGCGATGCGTAAGTACCTTGGCGGGCACGGAGTGAAGGTGCCGGACCACGTTCCGAAAGGACGCATCGGGAACTCAAACTTCAACGTGAAAGATCCCGAAGGACATACAGTCGAAATCGTCCAATACGAACCCGACGGCTGGAGCATGCGGGAAAAAGGTAAATTCATGAGCAACGCCCGAGTCTCGAAACACGCTATGCACGTCGGGATCATCGTGACGCACCTCGACGCAGAGATGAAGTTCTACCACGACCTGCTCGGCTTTCAAGAATTCTGGCGCGGCGCGGGCGGCGAGGGGAAAGTCCTCAGTTGGATCAATATGAGAGTGCCCGACGGCCAGGACTATATCGAGTTCATGCTCTACAAAGCCCCGCCGGACCCGGTGCGCCGCGGCTCGGCCCATCACGTTGCGCTGGAAGTATCGAATATAGACGAGGCAAAAGCGATGTTGGAGGCAAAGCCCGCGCGGAAGGACTATACCAAACCCCTGGAGATCCGCACCGGAACGAATCGCAAGCGGCAGATGAATCTGTTCGACCCGGACGGTACTCGTAGCGAGTTGATGGAACCGAAGACGGTGGATGGTGTCCCTGCGCCTTCATCAACCGCGCCGCCTCCGCAGTAGTGATTACCGTCTGGCTGTCAACTCTCGATAAAGCCTGACCACCAGCTCGACGTTTTCCTTTCCGGAATCACCCCGTTTGTACATGCCTTTCCCACGTTGAAGCCGCTTCTCGATGACATCGAGAAGAGCGTCCAGATCCTCAGCGGGAAAGAGATCGCAGCCTAACGGGCGCATACCATTGTCGGTGGCGATCACCGGGGTACCGAGATGAAGCGCCTCGCGAACGCAGATGGAATCGCCGTCGTAAAGAGTAGTCCGTAGCAGAGCGTCACTCTGTTCTATGGCGCGAAGCGTGACGTCGTGCGGCACGTCGCCGGCCAGAAGGATGTGGTCCGCATAAGCCTTTGAAGCAATATGGGCCCGAATTTCCTGTTCGAGACTGCCAGCTCCTATAATCGCCAAACCGGCCTTCGGATACCCTTCCCGGACAAATTCAAGGGCGTCGATCTGGAGCGGAAGATCGTATTCCGGCTCGAGACCGGCAACGCCCACGAACACCGGAGAATGAGCGTCGTAGAACCTTTGCAGATCGTCGCGGAGTTTCACCTCAGCCCCCGGGGCGGTGACTGTGTGTGGATAAATCAAACGAATCTTCGATTCCTTCGCGCCACAACGGCGAAAGAAAGTGACCAGTTCCTGATTGACGCTGATCAGACGATCGAATTGCCGCAGAATGATGCCGGTAAACGTGTAGGGAGTCACCTCCTGGCCGGCACGCGAAGACGGATATCCACCCGAATGAAAAGTTAACACGGATTTTGCGCCGGGAATTACGTTGCACACGGCGCACAGGCGCAGCAGGCGTGGCGTGATGTCTCCGCCAAGATGGAGATGCAGGACGTCGTACTGCAGCCTAAGGAGCAGCTTCAGAAGCTCACGTGCGTTCCGCGGGAAGTAGATCCCGTTCCCGTCTTCTCCGCGAAAACGAGTGATGTTCACCACCATCGATTCCACGCCGATGCTACGCAGATATTCATGAATAGCAACCAGGTTCGACTGTACTCCGCCATGAGGCGGCGGCCATGGGCCGATCTGAAGCACTCTCATTTCCGCGGGCCTGCGTAGGCCGGAATCACGTAGTTCATATACTGCTGAGGATCTCCTGTTTTTCCATCGGCGGCGGCCCGTGCCACATTGTACGCCTCGCGCGCGGTGACATAATGCAGCACGAAGTTGCTCCCGTCATTGTAGTGCCTTTCGAGATACGAGAGTCCTCGTTCCAGCCCTCCGCCAAGCGTCTCGTGCATATCTTCGGGCGTACTGGCTCCGTGCCCGTGAACCTTGATGAAGACCCAGTCCGGACGCCCTTGAACGTGCACGTTGGCCTTCACCCACAGATCCACACGACGTTCGTTCACAGGATCCACCAAATGGATATTCCCGTCCTCAACCAGAGCGAACAACTTGGCCGGACTCGGCGTCAGAGCCAACAATAACGGGCCTTCAAAGATGGTAAGCCCTCCAATGGAACTGCGTCCCGCGCGCACCAGCGTACCTTTGTCGTAGGACTTCGAGCGATCGTCGTCGACCGATTCGAATATCGAATTCACAATCGACGGCTGCGAGTCCCACCAGATGCTCGGAAAGGTGAAATCTGCGTAGCAACCAAGGTCCAGCAGCGTTTGCAATTCGCGATAGTTGCCGCAGTATTCATTGCCTCGGCTGTTATCCAATCCCCAATTACCGTGGATGAAACCAAAATGTGTTTTCCCGTCGGTCCCCTTCAGATAGCCAAATTTTTGGAACCAGACAACCGCGTCGGCGAATTTCTTGCGTCCCGATTCCGGCGTGTCGTTTTCGTGGTGATAGTGCAGCTCCACTTCGCCGTATCCGCCATCAACCAGTTTGCGAAGCGATTCGAGGTTGTAATCAATGGGCTGCTCGCCGGGATAAAACCAGGAGTGCTGCGCCGGACGCCCGACGGAATCGTGATGCCGGCCGGCAATCTTCGGATATTCGGCCACCCAACGATCCATGGACGCCTTGTTCGCGCCGGGTTCGAAATGGTCCGTGTAGAAAAAGAAAATATGCTTCGGACCTACGGCCGTTTCGTCGTACATCCGATTCAAGAAGAAGCCCGGAATCCAGATGTACATCTTGCGCGAGTAAATGCGATAGGCCCACGCGAGCACGAACAAGCAAATGAGAGCGATCAGAAGACGGCGCGCGAATCGACTCATAGCCTCGTCATTTCTGCAGGAAGAAATTCCCGACGAACATCGCGTCAATCCCCGAGGAATAAAAACTGCGGGCCGCGTCTCTGGGCGAACAGACCAACGGGTCTTGAAACAGGTTGAATGACGTGTTGTAAAGCACCGGCAACCCGGTCTTCTTGCCCGCCTCCATCAACAACCGGTGATAGAGCGGGTTGTCGGATTCCCAAACAGTGTGGACACGGACAATGTCCTGCCCAAGAATTGCGCTCTCAAACAATTTTCGGTGGGCCGGTTTCACTCGAGCCACGGTCGCGAGGAAGCGCGCGTTGGTCCCGGTCTCAAAGTACTCCGCGGCAAGTTCCGCCGGGACCGAGGCGGCAAATTTTCGGAACGGCTCGCGATGCTTGATAAACGTATTCAGGTTTTCCGTCGAGTATGGATTCAGTGGAGATGCCAGGATACTTCGATTCCCCAGGGCTCGGGGACCAAACTCCATCCGGCCATGCATCCAGGCGACGATCTTATGATCGTTGAGCTGCTGCACCGCGGTCTCCACGATCTCTTCGGTGGTCAGCATATACTGAAACCGGAGCTTGCAATTTTCGAGCACCTGTTTGATCTCCTCGGCGGAGTAGCTCGGGCCGAGATAGAGATTGTCCAGCCGAGATCGTTCTTCACGGCGAAAAGTCTGGTGCCACGCATAGTACGCCGCGCCGATCGCCGTTCCCGAATTCCCACCCGCAGGCTGCACGAAAACATCACGTTCCTTTTCCAGCGCGGCGACCAGCATCGCATTCATGGCCAGCCCGCCCGCCAGGCAGACTCGCTTGCTTCCGCCGGCCATCTTCAGGACGGTTCGCTCAATAGCGCGTTGCACGCCGGCCGCGAGGTGCGCCCTGAGTTTCTCGGGAATCCCGTCGCCATCTCCAAGCCCAAGACGCTCATAAAATTTCGCACTGAACTCGCCGTGGATGAGACGATCGCCATCGAAGAACGACCGGTCGAAACGAGGCCAATCGCCGGCGAGCGCCAGAATTTCTTCGAAGACCGGGACGAACTGATCCGTTCCCGAAGCGGAGAGCCACTGAACTTTATGCTCGTCCGCGCTCGGCTGGAAATCGATCAGCTCAGTCACCCGCCCATACAGATCCCCAAGCGAATCCGGATAGTAGAGTTCCTTTTCAAGTTGTAGAGTATTGCCCTTGCCGCTCCAGCGCGCACCACAGCAGAAGTCTCCCTTGCGGTCGAGCGTGAGCACGGTCGCATCGTCAAAGGGCGAGGCATAAAAGGCAGAGGCTGCATGTGCGGCGTGATGGTCTACTACCGCCAGCCGCGCATTCGGAAACTTGGAACGAACCTCCAGATGGCGTGCGGATTCCGGTTCCCGTCCAAACGGTCGCGCCAGAGCGACACACTCCACTTCCGCCGGCGTCACGTGCGCCAACCGCAGGCATTCCGCGATCGACTGCTCTGGTAGTTCTCCCGGCACGTGACCGCGCGCGATCTTCTGTTCTTCGATTGCGGCAGTCAGCTTGCCGTTCTTGAGGACCGCGCATGCGGCATCGCCAAGAACACCGCCAATTCCTAAGATCACCATGTGTGTTGTTTAGACGCTGCGTAAACGATTAAGCACCCGCTGCCGCCCAATCGCCGTGAACAAATGAAAAACGCTCGGTCCTACTGTCTGGCCGGAAAGTGCTGCGCGAGCGGCGTTGATAATCACGCCGGCTTTCACACCCCTCTCCGCGGCCAGCGCGCGCAATTCCGCTTCGATATGCGCCTCGCTGAACTCCTCAGACACCGCCAGCCGCTCGCCGAGCTCGCGGAGCAGCTCGCGCGCGCCCGGTTGATTCAGCTTCTCCAACGCCTCCGGCTGCATGTCGAACTGATCGGAGAAGTAGGCTCGGCCCTTGGTCACGAAATCGTGAAGCGTTGCATAACGCGACCGCATAATATCGATTTTTTGCAAAAACCTGTCGCCCTCGTCGCTGATATCAAATCCGGCCGCACTCAGTTCCTTCTTCACGTACGGCGCGAGTTCGTCGACAGGCATCGTTCGAAGATGCTGCGAATTGAGCCACAACGCCTTCGGGTCGATTGGATCTTCCTCGGTGAAATTGACCACCGCGTTCGCGCGATTCACACCTTCGAATTTGAACGCATCGATTAGATCCTGCCGCGTCATCTGCTCGCGGTTGTCCTTGGGACTCCAGCCGAGCAGGCACAGGAAATTCATGTACGCATGAGGCAGAAACCCGGCATCGCGATAAGTGGTCACGCTGACCACCGGACCATGCCTTCGCTTCGAAAGCTTGGCTCCATCGGGCGCGGTAAGCAGCGGCAAATGAGCAAACTTCGGCGCACGCATCCCCATCGCTTCGAAAATGAGTACGTGTTTGAACGTGTTCGAAAGATGGTCCTGGCCACGAATGATATCCGTAATATTGAGATCGATATCGTCCGCGCAGGATGCCATGTGATACGTCGGCATCTTGTTGCTTCGAAGTAGCGCGAAGTCCTCAATATCGGCGGTCAATTTCGATTGCGGACCGAAAACCGCGTCGTCGAACTTCACCGCGCGCTCCGAGTCCCTCGGCACACGAAAACGCAACACAAACGGCTCACCAGCGGCCGCACGCCGATCGCTTTCTTCGACCGAACGCTCGCGCATCCCGGGATTGAACAGCCACGGTCCGCCGCTCTCGTGGCCTTTGTCGTCGCCCTCTGTGTGAGCGGGCGTGAAGTCCCGGTATGCGAGCCCCTTTTCGAAGATCCGAAGCGCAATTTCCCTGTGCAAATCGATGCGTTCGGACTGCCGGTACAACTCGTCCCATCCCAGTTCGAGCCAGTTTAGCCCGTCAAAAATCGAATCGAGGGATTGCTGCGTATTCCGCTCCACATCGGTGTCGTCGATTCGTAAAATGACGGTCCCGCCGTGCCGGCGTGCATACAACCAATTGAAGATGAAGGTTCTAGCGCTACCGATATGCAGGTAACCGGTAGGAGAAGGCGCAAATCTAACTCGCATTTAAACCTTCAGTATACGCTGGTACAGTTCGATGAACTGCTCGATGGAGAGTTGCTCTGCGCGCAGACCACCCTCTGGAAGGGCGTCGGCAACTTCTTTGCCGTAGTGGCCAATCAGATTATTGCGGAGGGTCTTGCGCTTGTGCTGGAAGCAAGCGCCGGCGAACTGTAGAAATCCCGCGGCATCTTCCACTAGCGGTTTTTCTCGCGGCCTCAATCGGACAACAGCGGAATCCACCTTCGGCGGAGGATGAAACGCCGACGGCGATACGTCGAACAAAACTTCCGGTGTGGCGAACAGTTGCGATTGAACGCTGAGATATCCATATTCGCGGCGTCCGGGGGGCGACGCGATGCGTTCAGCAACTTCTTTCTGGACCAGGAAGACCGCGTTGATCAGTAGCGGGCCCAGCAGCAAGGCGCGTTCCAGAATCGGCGAGGTGATGTAGTAGGGCAGATTCCCGGTGACGACCACCGGCCCCCACTGCGAGAGGTCCGTCTTCAGCACGTCGGCACGCAACACTGTGAGGCGATCATTAGCGCGGAATTTCTGTTCCAGATAGTGGACCAGCACCTGATCCACCTCGATGGCGAACACCCTGTCGGCGCGAGCCAGCAGAGGTTCCGTCAGCGCGCCCCGGCCCGGGCCGATTTCGATAACCGTGACATTCGTCTCCAAACACGCGGCATCGGCAATGCGTTCGAGAATCGATTTGTTCTTGAGGAAATGCTGCCCTAGCCGCCGTCCGGCCATCGCGCGTGCGGGTTATCCCTTCACGTCGATTTTGCTATTGCGGAACGAGATTCGAATTTTACCCGCCATCGGCAACCCAAATGTAGTGGCCGGCGTGAATTGAGTGAACAGCAGTTTGTGTTCGATCGCGCGCCGTAGTTCGGTCTTCATAATATGGGGACCATCAACGATCTTGTAATCAAGGATGCGGCCCTGATCGTCAATATTCAAGTCGACCACCACGTCATCGTCACCGAAGCTCACCGGACTGGTGCTCTTCACCGACGCTTCCGTGTAGAGTTGCGTGGGAACGTCGATCGTCGATCCACGCGAATCAGCCAGCACCGGCGAAAGCATGCCACCCGGCAAGCACGCAAAAAGGATTAAGGCCGAGAGAAACCCGCCGGCGGTGGGAATTGCCAGCGGCCGCATCAAACTCTGCATGTGCAGCCGGGCACCCGATTGCCATGTCTTCCACATCGAAACCCAACTGACACGGGTTCGCTGCCGCACGATTTCCACCGACGCCGTCACCCGCAGTTGCGTCCGCAAAGCCACCGGAGGCTTTCGCACTGGCAGCGATGCGAGCGACACTCTTATTTTTCGAAACTCACGAACTTCTGCGGTGCACTTGGCGCAATCGGCCAAATGCTCTTCCATCTCACGGCGTTCCCTTTCCGGCAGCAACCCTTCAAAGAACAGAGGAACCTGACGGGAAACGGCATGACAGGAAATGACGTTTGTGTGCTGACTAGGCATCATTTCACCTGGGCCGGCTCCGTACTCCATGAAAAGGCCGGTTCCGGCTTGAGCCGGCCTGTTAGTGCTTTGCGCAAGGCTTCCCGGCCTCGCAGAATTCTCGACTTTACCGTTCCTAAAGAGACCTGCAAGACCTCCGCGATCTCCTCGTAACTCAAATCTTCAATGTCCCGCAGCACGACCGCCGCGCGGAAGGCCGGATTCAAATCCGCCAGCGCCGTCTCAATCATCTGGTGCGTCTCGTGATCCGACGCGATATCGAAAGCCGAACGCCCCGGGTCGGACAGGATCTCCTGAAAATTCACACTGCCGTCGTCTTCCGATTCCAGGCCGATTTCCTGTCTCTTGTGCCGGCTGAACCAACGGCGATGATTGTAGGCCTCGTTGAAAGCAATCCGGTAAACCCATGTCTTCAGACTGCTCTTGCCCTGAAAGGATCCGATGCTCCGGAACACTTTGACAAAAACCTCCTGCACGACGTCGCTCGAATCGGCGGGATTGTCGAGCAGGCGGTATACAAGGTTATAAACCGGCTGCTCAAATCGGCCAATCAGCGTCTCATACGCTTCGTTGACGCCGGCGCGCAGGCCTTCGAGGAGAAATGCCTCGTCATGACGGGCTTCTGCCGCAGCTGGAACTTCGCACAGCCGCGCGTACGAGTCGAAATCGAACCCAATCGTTGAATCGGCCACAGAGGCGCCTCAACCGATATTCTAATCTACCTGCTATTGCGTTAGACACGGGGGGTGGCTGGAAAGTTCCCTGGCCTCCCCTCAGTGTCCTTCTTTTTCAAGAAAGCGCTCGGCCTCGATCGCCGCCATGCACCCCGCGCCCGACGCCGTGATGGCCTGGCGATAGTTGCGGTCCTGCACGTCGCCCGCATGGAAGACGCCGTTAATATTCGTCCGAGCTCCGCCTTTAGAGACGATATAGCCATCTTCATCCAGCTCAATTTGTCCCGCAAACGGCCTAGTGTTCGGGATATGCCCGATGGCAACAAAGAAGCCGTCCACTGCCTGCTCCCAGGTCTCATCTGTCAACAGATTGCGGAGCTTCACCGCAGTCACAGTCTTCTCTTTCACATCGTATATATCGTCGACCGCTGTATTCGTCAGCCATTTGATCTTAGGATTTGCCCTCGCACGATCGAACATGATCTTCGATGCCCGAAACGTCTCGCGCCGGTGCACCAGCGTAACTTCCGATCCGAACCGCGTAAGGAAATTCGCTTCCTCCATTGCCGAGTCGCCGCCACCCACCACCATGATCTTCCGGTCTCGATAGAAGAACCCATCGCAAGTCGCGCACGAACTCACGCCATGCCCAATCAATCGCTGCTCGTTCGGCAGATTCAGCCAGCGTGCCGACGCGCCGGACGCCACAATCAGTGTCCGCGTCTGAATCCACTCGCCCTCAATGTTCAGCCGGAAGGGGCGCTTCGAGAGATCGGCCTCGATCACCGACCCATGAACGTATTCCGCGCCGAAGTTTTCCGCCTGGCGTTTCATATTCTCCACCAGGTCCGGTCCGTTAATTCCCTCCGGAAAGCCCGGGAAATTCTCCACCAGCGTTGTGAGCGCAAGCTGTCCGCCGGCTTCATGCCCGGACACCACAATGGGTTTCAAATTTGCGCGTGCCGCATAAATCGCCGCCGTACTCCCGGCGCATCCGGAGCCAATAATCACAACGTTTCGCATGAGTGAAGCTTCAGGTTATCATGGCCGCCGGACGCATCACCCGGCGTTGAACCGTCCGGTTTTCTTCATCCACCAGCGGAACATCGCCGTACAATCTATGGCATCTTTGGCAGTTCGCAATTCGTCGACGCGCAACCTCATCTTGTGCCGCCAATTCGGATATTGCCAAGTGCTCCCAGGAAGATTCTGCTGATCCGTTTCCTTGAACAGATCCTCCTGGTTGAGCACCATTAACTCGGAAGGCGTCCTGGCCAGAAATCCTACCGCGGCCGCGTGCAGTTCGCCGGTGAATTCCGGAATCGCCCAGGCGTCGCGAGGGTAGTCCGCCGGCACCAGGCCGAGCCGCACGAACGCGTCGAGTAATTTCTGCTTCTCCCACTTCCGTGCCGAGAGTTGTTGGCGATAACTTTCATCATCGGGAAGCAGACCGGCGGCCCGCCGCGCTTCAATGTCCCGATTCGTCCAGAAACCCGCCAGCGTCGGCAGATCGTGCGTACTTACCGACACCAGCGCCCGATACGGATACTCCTGCGGAGCTTTAAAATCACCCGACTGATGCTTCTCGAAATAGAGCAGCCGGTAACTCAGAATATTGAACTGCTGCAGCGCTTCGCGCACCGCTGGCTCAACAGTCCCCAAATCTTCGCCGACTATGATCACCCGGTTCCGAACGCTTTCCAGCGCCAGAATGTGCAGCAGATCCCTCCAGCAGTCGCGAACATATGTTCCTTGCGTCGCATCCACGTCATCCGGGATCCAATAGAGCCGAAAGAATCGCATCACGTGATCGATTCGCAGCGCTCCGCCGTGCTTCAAATTCTGGCGTATCGAGCGTGCGAACCATTCGTAACCGTCCGCCCGATGCTTCACTGTATTCGGCGGAGGGAACGCCCAGTCCTGTCCTTTCGGAGAGAATCCATCCGGTGGCGATCCCACCCGGCACCCAGTGACGTAAAATTCGCGGAACGCCCACAGATCGCATCCGCACCGGTCAGTGGCCAATGCCAGGTCGTGATACAGCCCAATCGGAAGCCCCTGTTCCCTGGCGTATTGCTGCGCTTCGGAGAGTTGCAGATCCACCTGCCACTGCATCCATTTGTAAAACAGAATCAGCCGCCAATGTGCGCGCACGAACACACGCACCGCAGCCGAATTCGGATCGCGGTACTCCTCCGGCCAATCGGGCCAGATCCAGATATTGCGATTCTCTTTATGAATCGTCTCATCCAACGCACAGTACACCGCGAAGCGGTCGAGCACCTCGCCCTCGCGCTGGAGGTATTTCCGGAATTCGAGCGCCCGCGGTGTCTCCTTCCGGTATTCACGCAGAAAATTCCTGAATAACAGTTTCAGAAATTTGAATTTGACCGCCCAGACCTTTTCATACTCGACGTACTCCGCATCCCGCAGCCGAGACAGGCGCTGCTGTACCTTCGCACTCGCGAGCAAACTCGCCGCCACCGGCGTGAGTGCGAAGTCTTCCACTTTCTCCACATCCAGATAAAGCGGATTGCGATAAAAACTGCACTGCGGCAAATACGGGCTCGTATTATAAGGCTGCCGGTTCGCGATCGCATGCAACGGATTCAGCGAGATAAAACTCGCGCCAGCCTCCTGCACAGCCCAGTCGACCAGCGGGCGAAGGTCGGTAAAATCGCCGCAACCCCAATTACGCGGCGACCGCAGTCCATAGAGACTCACCGCGATTCCGGCCGCCTTGGGATTCGGGTCGGCCGACTCCGGCGCATAGGCACGGTCCGGACAGATGATTAAACGTGCGCTGGCCTCCCGCGGCGCCTCCCAATCCGTCCGCAATCGCACATGAACGCGGTGATAGCCGAGAGAAACCAAGGCCGGCATCCGCAGCGCCTTGCGAACGAAATTCCGGCCGCGTAAGGTCATGCGAGCCTCCACGGCCAATTCGCTCAGAGCGTTTATCGCGCGTGTAATTTCCCCGTCTTCCCAGGCAAACTCCACCTCGACTGTGGCACGCGACAAGTCCTCCGGAACGTGAATTTCCACATGGATGGCCCTAACGGCAGTGACAATCGTTGGCGAAATCAACGAAGACCATTCGTTCCACAGGCGTTCTTCAACCGCAGCGTCGATTGACTCCTTCGATTCCGGATTTACGCCGAGCGATGTCAGAATCGCCGCCAATACCTCCGCCGACGCCGCGTGGTGCGTGCCCCATATGTCCCAATACTCGCGTTCGATGCCGAAAATCTTGCAGGCGCGATCAAGAGCGGATTCTATTGTTTCCGACGGCTCAAAGGACTCCGGAGTTTTTTGGCTCAATATTCTTATATTCTAAGGTGAGCCTTATGCTGCGCCGAACCTTCCTTGCCAATAGCCTGCTCCTCGCCACTCGCCCCGCGTTAGCGTCCATCTCGGGCCGCATCCCAATAGGCCTCAACACTTATTGCCTGCGAGCCATGAAATGGCATGACGTTCCACTGCTCGATTACACCGCCGGCCTGAAACTCGACGCGGTGTTTCTGCAGGATTCGCTCGATCCCGAAGCGATGGAGCCAGCGCACTGGCGGAAGATCAAGGATTACGCACGGCAACTCAGTTTGCATCTCGAAACCGGAGGTCCTGCAATTCTTCCGAAAAACCCCGAAGCGTTCGATGCCTCCGTCCGCAGTCTCACTCAGGCCGCCGAACGCGCAGCAGGTCTCGGATCGCCCATCGTGCGCAGTCTGGTTGCCTCCGATCGCGACCATCTACCGCTCGGAACGCCGGATCAGCACATTGAGACGACGATTCGCGTACTGAAAGCGGTGCGGTCGAAGGTGATGGACCTCGGCATCAAAATCGCCATCGAGAACCACAAGGACTTGCAATGCTTTGAGACGCGCCAGGTGAACGAGGGTGCCGGCCCCGAGTTTGTCGGATCGTACCTCGACACCGGAAATCCCGTCTTTGTGCTTGAGAACCCGATGACCACTCTCGAAACTCTGGGCCCATACGCCGTGACTCTCCACCTGCGCGATACCGCCATATATGAGCACCCGCGCGGCGTGGCTGTGCAGTGGGTACCTCTCGGTGAGGGCGTGGTTGATTTCAAAGCGATCGTCGCTCGTGCCCGGGAGATCTGTCCTCCGCTGCATATCTACATTAAGCCGATCACTGGACGCCCGCCGCAGGTCCTGCCATACCTGGAGCCGGAGTATTGGCGCCGTATCCCGAAATCGCGAGCGGCCGACCTGGCCAGCTTCATCGCCCTGGCGAAAAAAGGACTACCCTACGACAAGCCGATGGTGATCGAAGACCTGCAAAACTCGCCGGTACAAAAACAGTTTGTCGAAGCGGTGCAATACCAGCAGCGAGAGCACATGGAGCGCAGCGTCGAATATGCAAAGAAGACGCTGGACCTCGGAGTTCGCTGGCGCGCCTGAGAGCTGAGTCACGTCCGCGTAATGCAGGCCAACCAGGCAATGATCCCACTAGGGTTGACGGTGATTTCGATCCTGGCCGGCTCGATTGAATCCACCTGCCAGCCGTCGTTGAAATTGGCTCTGATCTCGTCCTGCGTCACCCTGCGAGGACCCCAGTTGCCCGGTTGGTGTTCGCTGAAGCAGAGCATAAAGTAACGGCCGCCCGGCAGAATCGCGGTCCTGAGATTGTCGGCAAAGGGACGGCGGTCATCGTCCTCGAAGATATGAAATAGCCCGCAGTCGAGGACGGTATCAAATTGCTCGCCGAGAGAGGCCAACTGGAGAGCGTTCCAGACGAGGAACCGGGCCGTGAGACCGCGGTCCCGCGCCTTGCCCTCGGCGATCGCGATGGCTGCCGCCGCAGTGTCGATACCGGTGGCCTGCAGCCCGAAGCTGGCGGCCATGAGCGCGTGCTCGCCGGTTCCGCAACCGATGTCGAGGACGCGGCCGCGGAACGCACCTTGTTCGGCCATCGCCAGGAAAGCCGGTTGCGGCCGGCCGATGTCCCACGGGGGCGTGCTCGCGTAGATGGCCTCGAAATCATGGGGCTGCCTGAATCGCGGCGCAGGTTGCGAGGGGAGGATGCCGAGCACCTCGTCTTCGCGTAGGATCAGATATTCCTGTCCGTCAAGTTTGACCTCGCTGCCTGAGTGCCTGCCAAACAGGACGCGATCGCCGGCCTGCACGTCGAGCGGGACGATCTTGCCATCTTCGAGACGCTTGCCGTTGCCGGCGGCGACTACCTCGCCTTCGCATGTCTTTTCCTTTGCCGTATCCGGGATGTAGAGTCCGCCTGGGGTCTCTTCGGCTTGGGTCGCACTCCGTTTCACGACGATGCGGTCATAGAGCGGACGAATCTCCATGTTGCCTCCATGGATTGTGTATATCAGACATCCGGTGGCCCGTGATGACATGAATCATGTGGCATGGGTTCTTAAAGAAAGTCACTCTAAATCTCGTGGAAGCACGGGCAGACAAATGTCGGTATGGTTGATCTGGTATCGCACACTCACTTTGGCCGTGTGGTATGTCTCGATCACCGGCAGGCCGACGACTTGGTAATTAGGAAGGATCATGATGCGGGGGGAAGATGGCGGCGTAGGCGGCGGGCAGGGTCTTGTAGGGTCCTGCATGGATGGTAATGGCGAAATGGCCCCCGGGCAGAAACTGGTGCCCGATGCGGCCCTCGGGAGCAAATGGGCCGGGCACCGCGAGCGCCGCATCGAATCGCAATTGCTCGGGTGGCGTGGCAACGGGGGAGCCGTGCCCGATTCCCATCCAAACCGGCGGACCAGTCAACCGGCGACGCGCCGCCCAGTGTTCCAGTTCGTCGAAGATACTCTCGGGTACCGATTCATAACGCCCCACGTGCCGCCCGAAGGCCACATGCAGAGGGCGCAGCCGAATCACTTTGGTGGCCGAGATTTCGAACCGCAGCGCGGGATCCACTAGAGCCTCTTCGCCTTGCTCCGCCAAGGATGGCGCTTGGCCGCGTACCCACTCGCGGTAGTTGCCCGGAGATTTGCCGAACCGCCGCCGGAACGCCCTACTGAACGTCTCGTGATTCTGGAAGGCGCATTCGAGCGCGATTTCGAGCAGGCTCGACTCGTGCGAGAGCAGGCGAAACGCGCCTCGCTCCAATCGCAGCCGCCACACGTATGCCTTGGGAGTTTCCCCGATGGCTGCCTTGAACACGCGCTGAAAGTGGAATAGAGAGAGTCCCGCTCTCCGGCTCAGGGCCGTAAGACTGAGATCCCCTTCCAGGTTGGTCTGGATGTGGACCAGTAACGGGATGAGCGTCTCCCAGCCGTCCTTCATGCCGATTGCTCCACCGCGCTTCGTGCGGCGCTGGCCGCCTCCGAAATAGCAAGCCATAAACTTTGCCAGGTAGTTGATTGCAACGAGCCAGTAGGGAAGCGCCGGGTTGTCTCCCAGGAGCACAAACGGAGCGTCGATCAGGCAGTAGATGCCGAATATCCAATCGCCGTGGGCCAAGGCTGTGTGGGCCTCCGGGAACCAATCCACCGGCAGGCGAGGTAAAAGACAGGAGTTCCGGCAAGCAGCGCCACCCAGGCGCTCGCCTTCTGGGCTACTGCTCATAGAAGGCCGGCGATTCGCCGGGATGCAGCAAAATAGCTGTAGATTGCGACCCACGCGAAGGCGGCGGCAACTACCGCGGCTTCGGCGGCTAACGCTCCGCCAAGGGCCGCGCCCCATCGGACGTTTTTAAGTTTCATAGCCTGAGTGTAACGGCGGCAGGTGTCGAGTTTTTTGACGTTTCTTGCGATTTAAAAACGACCTGACAACACTCATGTGGGATAATCAAGGCAAATGAGCATGGAAGGCAAGATCTTCTTAAACCAGCCGGAAGATCTCTACGCACGGGTTGACAACGAGTTCGCCGGCAAGGAATTCGGCGACAGCATTATCACGACGACGTTGGATATGGCCATTAACTGGGCTCGCAAGAACTCCATTTGGCCCATGTCGTTCGGTCTCGCCTGCTGCGCCATCGAAATGATGGCCATGATCGGCTCGCGCTATGATATTTCGCGTTTCGGCGCCGAAGTGATGCGCGGGTCGCCGCGCCAATCAGACCTCATGATCATCGCCGGCCGCGTCTCGAACAAAATGGCTCCTGTCATTCGCCAGCTTTATCAGCAAATGCCCGAGCCGAAATGGGTCATCTCCATGGGTGCGTGCGCCACCTCCACGGGAGTGTTCAGCAACTACGCGCTCGTTCCGGTAAATCAGGTGATTCCCGTCGACGTTTACGTCCCCGGTTGTCCCCCTCGTCCGGAACAGTTGATATACGCGATCATGATGTTGCAAAAAAAAATCCAGGGTGACCGCGGCAGCTTGCTGAAGACTCTGAATCTCGCGTGAAGTCGTTCTCACGTTTCTGAGTGCCCGACCGATAAGACCCGTGAAAGAACAATTCACGTGTTCGGAGGTCTTATGGGCGTGGGTGCGGTACAACTTAACAATTTCGACCCAGGAGCGCTGTCCGCGACCCGGCACGTCGATCCCAAGATCGTCGAACAAGCCGTGACCACCGTCAACAATTCTGGCGTCTTTGGCGACGGAACCGAAATCACGTTCAGCGTTGATCCGGCTACCAACAGACTGCTCGTGCGTCTTGTGAATTCGAGCACCCACGAGGTGCTTCGGCAGGTCCCGACAGAATACGTACTCCGGTTAGCCCGTCAATTACAGCCGAAATAGAACACATCTTTTTCGGAAATATTCCTCATAACCCTAAGGTTGCATATCGATAAGGATAGTAGGAGAACATGACGGTCAACGGCTACGATTCGTATAGGGAAAGCGAGATCCTCAGCGCGGATCCCTTGAAACTTGTGGAAATTCTTTATCGTGCGGCAATCGAATCGATTAGCGAAGCACGTGATCACCTTGCCTGCGGCGCTATCCGTGAACGCTCGAATGCTATTTCTAAAGCGTGTGAGATCTTGATGGAGTTGGCTCTGAATGTCGATCGGAAGCGTGGCGGGGACATAGCAAAAAACTTGATTGAACTCTACGACTATATGCAATATCGCTTGGTGCAGTCCAATATCCAGCAGGCCGATAAACCCCTGATGGAAGTGACCAGTCTCTTGCGAACCTTACTTGAGGGTTGGCAGAGCTGTGTGCCAGCAACCACGAGGTCAGTCGCTGAACAGGAAGACTCTTCGTTTCGCGCCCATAGCTTCTAACACGCGAGTCAATCACGCGAGTCAATCAAGGGAATGAAACACGCACCAACCACGGAAGTCAACGGCGCGAGCCCGCAATCGTCAGTTTGAGCATGACCGAGTGCTCACGAATAATCGCGGCTCCCAGCTTGTACGCTGATATGACATAGGCTCCCGTTGCCAGTTGCCATCTTAGCTTCAGAACCTGCTCGTTATGCTGTTCTCCGAGTCGGGACGCCAGGACCGAAATCGAGTCAATCGTTTTAGTGGGCATGTGATGCGATTAACACACTTATCGGCGAAAAACGACGCAGTCGATCAGCGGTTTTCCGAAGATTTTGCAGACGGCTTGGAAAGCTCGTGCGTGACCATTCTCGCCATGCCAAAACCGCCCTTCGATGCCAGAACCTGCGAGAGCTGCTGCTCCGCCATTTCCATCATCGTGTCCCCGGTCTTATCGCCCCCGTCCTCATCCCAGCCGCTGGCGTCGGATTCCCGGGATGAGCTCAGCATTTGAGCGATCAGCATTGCCTCGAACTGCGTCGCGGCTGTTTTGACTTTCTGCGAAACGGGGTTGCTGGATTCAGTGACAGTGGAAACTGGCAATGCAGTGAGTGCGGTCATATTAAATCACCTCGATTTCGGCTTCAATTGAACCGGTTGCTTTCAGGCTTTGCAGGATCGCGATGATGTCGCGGGGCGTGGAACCGATCGCAACGAGCGCGCGGACCAGTTCCTCAACTGTGGCGCCGTTCTTCAAAGAGAGACTCCTCGCTTTTTCTTCTTTTGCGCCCACGGCGACCTGCGGAACTACCTGCGTCTGTCCGGTAGCCAGCGGCTGTGGCTGTGAAACCGCGAAACTCGTTTCAATCTGAACGGTCAGACTGCCATGGAGAATCGAGGCAGCCGCAACTTTAACGTCCTTCCCCATCGTGATAGTGCCCGTGCGCTCGTTCACCACAATTTTGGCCAACCGGTCGCTTTCCACAGTCAGACTCTCCATCTCGGAAACAAATTCCACCGGACGGCTGGCATATTCGGCCGGTGCCGAGACCGCGATTGCTGCGGCGTTCTCGGCGTGCGCCACTATTTCGCCGTTCCGTCCAAAGCTCTTGTTGATCGCTGCAGCAATTCGGGCCGCCGTAGTGAAATCGGCCTGCCGCAGTTGAAGACGAATCTTGGAATCGGGTTTAGGCGATGGCGAAGCTTTCTCAATAATCGCCCCGTTCATAATCCGTCCGGCCGTCGGATGATTGACCGTCCTTTCTGTTCCGCCTGCGCCGGCGGAGAATCCCCCCGTCACCACCGATCCCTGCCCGACCGCATACACTTGCCCATCGCCACCCTTGAGAGGCGCTAGTAACAGCAACCCACCTTGAAGATTCTTCGCGTCGCCAATCGCAGCCACCGTTACATCAATTTTCGTGCCCGGCTGTCCGAACGGAGGCAACGTCGCGGTCAACATTACCGCTGCGGTGTTCGCCACCTGGATAGCCGTTGGCGTTACAGAGACACCCATACGTTCCAACAGATTCGCCAGCGTCTGCGCGGAGAAGATAGTCTGCCGGCGATCACCCGTCCCATTCAGACCAACCACTAACCCGTATCCGATGAGCTGGTTGTCGCGGACGCCCTCGATCGTCGCCAGTTCTTTCAGGCGCGCACCGGCCGCGGTGTCCACCAGGACCGTAAATAGCAACAGGCAGATTCCGAATAGTCGATTCATATAGGAGTCAGAAAGGCAACAAACCCATTAGGATCCGGTACAGGATGAACGGCCGCTTGATGGAATCGTTGACCACGCCCTTACCGTCTACCCGTATATTCAGATTCGCGATCCGATCCGACGGAACAGTATTTAGGGGCGAGACATCGGAAGGCCGGATGATCCCGCTGACAGTCACCGTCTGATTCTCTGAATTCACCGCTACTTTCTTGCTTCCTTCGATCATCAGCGAGCCATTTTTCAATACTTGTACGACACGTACGGAAACCGTCGTCGACAGAGTGGAGTCGCGCGTGGTTTGACCTTGTCCTTGCAGTTCGGCATCTCCGTTCGTGCCTAACAGATTCGAAAGATGCGTCCCCACAGGCCCGTAGGCCGCGGTGATTCCATACTTGGAACTCGATTTTCGAGAGGTATTCGTCGTGCCTTTGGAAACCGCCGACGCCTGGTCGGCTACGAGGATCGTCACTACGTCGCCAACCTCCGCCGCCCGCATGTCCCGCGCAATATTCGAGAGTATTCCGCCGGGTGAGAAAAGAGACCCCGGGGATGTAGTTTGTGCCAACGACGCAACGGTGCCGGCCAGGACCAGCAATGCTAATTTCCTCATCGCTTCTCCTCCGAGGGTGCTGCAACCGTCACTTGATCCTTTCCGTCAACCACACCACGGAAAAGCTTTCCGCTTACGGGATTCTTGAGATAGACAACGTCGCCGATCTTCCCGCTACTCTCCGCCCGCACGGCCAGACTGAGTTGTGTGACACCCGCCGTCACCCGCACGGCGACCTCATCGCCGCGGTTCACTGCGTTCGCGGCCTGCAAAACTTCAGAGGTGATCGCTGAACCGGCGGCGATGGCCCGCCGTGCCACTCGCCCGATCGCCGCGTCCATAGCGACCGCTGGCTGATCGAACAGCGCGAATTGCTTCACCGTTTCTGTCGTCACTTGTTCCGCCGTCAGCATCTCACCCGCACGGATTGCCACTGCTGCCACCAGTTGTTCCGATCGGACGGCAAGGCGAACCCGGGCCCAGATGGGGAATCTCTTGGTCCCGGCAAAGCTCACGTATCCGCGCCAGACAACCGGCGACTCTGCGGTCAACTTCGAAAACACGCTCAGGCCCTCTCGCGGAAAAATCAACGTGCCGCTCGGAGCCGCGTATTGACTGAAATCAATCAGTTCAATCTCCGCATCCGTACGCGCCAAACCATGCCGCAGGGCCGCCAACAGCATCTCCCGGTCCAGTGGCGCCGTGGGATACTCGACGCAGACGTCCGGCCCCGCACTGACTTCAATACCGAGCCTCCGCCCGATGCGCACCAGTTCGCCCCGCGTCAAAAGCCGCTTCACCCCCGGAAGAGGAGCGTAAGTGATCAACTCGTCCTGCGAGATCTTCGCAAATTCGGGAACCGCCGCCGCAATGTCGCGCGCCAGCACGCGGTCCGATTCCACCGGCAAACAGGCCGCCCGGCTGAGTACCGCCACGAAGAGAACTAAGAGTGGTTTCATTGCGTCATACTGTTGACTTGCTGGTACATTTCGTCCGCGGCCTTCACGACCTTGGAGTTCGCTTCATAGGCTCGCTGGCTGACGATCAGGTTGACGAATTCCTGCACGACGCTGACGTTCGAACCTTCGACATACCCCTGCAGCAGCGTGCCGCTTCCTTCCTGTCCGCCCGGCAATCCAACGGTCGGATCGCCCGAGGCGTCGGTCGGAGTGAACAAGTTCTGACCAAGACTGTTTAGCCCGGCGGGATTGGCAAAATTCGCCAACTGAATCTGTCCTGCCTGCTGCGATGCCGTTTGCCCCGGTTGCGTGAAACTGACAGTGCCGTCGGTCGCAACAGTAACGGCCTGCGCCTGGGCGGGAATGGTAATTGCCGGCTCCAGCGTGTCGCCGTTTGAAGTCACCACCTGTCCGTCTTTATTGAGCTGAAATTGTCCGGCCCGCGTATAAGCCAGCGATCCATCCGCCCGCCGCACCTGGAAGAATCCCCGGCCCTGGATAACCATGTCCAGAGGGTTGTTCGTCGCAGAGAAATCCCCTTGTGCGAAGCTGATTTCGTTCGACGCGGTCCTCGTACCGAGACCGATCTGAAGCCCGCTGGGCACCACTGTCTGTGCTCCCGCGGCGGCGCCAGGTTGAACGAAGTTCTGATAAAAAAGATCCTGAAATTGAGCGCGGCGAGCCTTGAAACCCACCGTACTCGCGTTCGCCAGGTTGTTGGCGATGTTGTCGACGTTCATCTGCTGCGCCGTCATACCGCTGGCCGCGCTGTATAGTGCTCGTATCATGGTTTGATTTTCTGCTCCTTTGCTAACTAACCCTGGCGACCTCGTCCACGGTTTTCTTGCTCATGGCGTTTCCAATTGAAATCGCTTTCTGAAGCATCTCGAACTGTCGCATCACTCCTATAAGACGGACCGCTTGTTCAGCCGGTGATCCGTTGCCGCCTTCGAGCGTTCCCTGTTGCACGCTAGCGCTCCCAGCCTTCATCATTCCTTTCACATTGGTCAACTTGAAGTAAGTCGATCCCACTTTGTCGAGCGACTCGGATTGAGGGATGTCCACCACTGCAAGTTTGCCGACAACCTGTCCGTCCTGCTCAACCGTGCCTTCGCGTGTCACGATGGCTGGCTTCTTTGGATTCACGTTGATCGGTTTCCCATCCTGCCCCTGCACCGGATTCCCGTCTTGAGTCTGCAGTTCGCCGGTCGAACTCAGCTGGAAATTGCCGCTGCGCGTATATAGAGGACCATTCGGGCTGGATACAGTAAAGAATCCCTTTCCATTAAGTGCGAGATCAAACGGATTGCCGGTGACGGCCAGAGTTCCCTGCCCGAAATCAGTCCAGTGCCGTTGCACAACTGGCAGCGTGTCGGGGACCTGATCACCGTCTAACGCCTCGGGCGCTGTATAAAGGTTGTAGAATTCGCGATCCGATTTGAAGCCAGGTGTGCTTGTGTTGGCGATGTTGTTTGCCAATAGGTCGAGAGACTCCAGTCGCGATCGCATTCCGCTCGCTGCTGAGATTGATAGCGCGTCCATGCGCTTACGGAAGCAATTTCAGAACCGCAGCGAAGTGATTGAAAAAGACTGCTCAATCGGCAAGATTCGCCGATAAGAAACAAGAGAAGTGTCGTTTCGGGTGATGCTGTCGTATCCGCAGTTCCAGATCGGAACACGCCATCCGCTAACTCTCTGATAACACCGCCACGCGAGTTGGCCCCGCATCTGCAAATCAGCAGACGTGGGTTCTGTCAACCTCTCCGCACTGTCTAGCCCGGCTCAGATTATTCCTGTGGAGGCGCCAACGCGCTCTCTTCCCGCGCCAGTTCAAAGCAGTGCAGACCCCACGGGCTTCCTGAATCTTATCGAGTCATTAATTGGAAGAGAAATTACACCACCTCAACCCACTCAGTTAGAAACAGGGCCGGGCAAACCACCAGTTCTCAGCCGGCGAGGGAAAAGCGGTTCGAAAGCAAACGACACGGACTCAGAAACCGATAAGAGGGATCGGACAAGTTCGAGAGATTCACAGCAGCAAGATGTGCCTACCATGACGACGACCACGCTTCCGGCAAACTCCGTACATCTACGGCCTAGGATTTTTCCTATGGCAATCTCGATATCGGTGCCAGTAGGCGACCACGATGTTCCAAGCACACCCCAATCCTCAAATCAGCCTGACGAAACGAACCCAATCGCCCTCGTTCCACAGGCGGCCACAATGCCCAACGAAGTACAAGCGCCAACCGCAGCACAAAATGCTGTCCCGAGTCCTGTCCCAAATTCTATCCCAATTAGCTCGCCAAGAGCTCAACGAACTACCACTCAGGTCAACCCTCCGAAGCATTCCCAGCCGCCTCAGCCCGATCATCGGCAAGAACCGCCACCGGCCGTGGTTTCAATCACATCCGCTCCGGTTCCGGTCGCGATCCCGGCCGTGGTCCCAATAGTTGTCCCTGTCGTTTCCTCTGTACCCGTTCCCGTGGCGGTTCCTGTGGCCGGTCCCGTCGCCGTTCCTGTCCCTCAGGCCCTCCCCGTCCCCGTTCAGGTTCCGGTCAAGAACACTACACCGATCAGGCAAGCCGAACCACGGTCTGGCGACGCTCCCAAACCCCCAACCACTCCGCCGGGAATTTCGCCAGTGGAAAAGGCCCAGCAACCTGATATCGTCTCTTTTCATGCACGTCTGACAGAGCACCCGTTTGAAGAGCCGCAGCAACAACCGCCGCCTCAGGAAGATAGGCCAACGCCAGCCGCTCAGGACCTGCCGCCGTCTGTAACATCGGCCACGAAGCCCTCTGACAAAACGAACCCAATGCCCCCAGCCGAGGCTCGACCCGAGCAGATCGGCTATGTTTCGCAAAAGGCTCCGACCACTACGGAACCGGCGCCAAAGTCAAAACCTGCGGCAGCCGAAGCGCCTCATGACGTGCCTGAGCCCGAGATCAAGACACCAGCTCCTCAAAACGGCGCGATGTTCGTTTCATCCCCGCCAGTCCGCGCCACCAGTACCAGCGAACCCAAGCAGGCCCCGCCGGCCCCAGATCCTCCCTCCGCCCCGACGCCGGCGGATGCACTGAAACCTGCGGCGCCGCCGAGTGCCATTCGCGAGATATCGGTCCGCATTCCGACCCAGGATAATGCGCGGGGCGTCGAGGTCCAACTGGTCGACAGAGCCGGCAAAATTGAGGTCACGGTCAGAGCTGGCGACCAGCAGATCTCTTCCGCGCTGAGGGGCGATCTCAGCGATCTTGTCCGTATGCTCGACAGCAAGGGCTACAAAACCGAAACCTGGACGCCAAGCGACACAAACCCGCTCGTGCACGCAGCCAGCCATAGCATCGCGGAGATGGCGCGGACCGACACGCCGCAAGATCGCCCCGGAGGCCAACAGCAAGACTCCAACGGCGGCGGAAACAGCGGAAGCAGTTCTCAGCAGCAGCGAAGACAACAACAGAATCGGCCGGCCTGGCTCCAGGAACTGGAACGGCGGCTAGGAGACTCATAGATTATGATGCCATCGATTACAACCAGTTCACCCGCGGCCAGCCCCGCAGCTTCGGGAACCTCCAACCCTCAACCGGCAAGTTCCGCGACAGACGCGCTTGCCAATAAAACCACATTCCTGCAACTCCTGGTAGTCCAGATCAAGAACCAAGATCCAACGCAGCCCCAGGATGGAATTCAATTCATTAGTCAACTCGCACAGTTCTCGCAGTTGGAACAGTCCATCACCACCAACACGACTCTCGCGTCAATGAATACCGGCCTCGGTTCGGTGAATACCGAACTCGGCTCCATTCAAGGAATTCTTTCCAAACCGGCAACCCCGCCGGCCACCACCCCGGCGCCATAGTTCATAGGAGCAATCATGTCTATTTCCTCTTTCTCAACCGCACTCTCTGCACTTGCCGCCACATCCACCGCCGTGGACGTGGTTGGTAATAATCTGGCGAATCTCGAAACTACAGGTTTCAAGGCGAGTTCCGTCCAATTCCAGGATCTGGTGACGCAATCCTTTGGCTCCGGAATCGGCTCGACACAAGTCGGTTTTGGTGTCGGCCGGCCCATCACTCTCCGGGATTTCTCGCAGGGCGCCCTCCAAACCAGTTCCGGGCCGCTTGATTGCGCCATCCAGGGTGACGGCTTTCTGCTCGTCAAGAACTCCGCCGGTGCCACTCTTTACAACCGCGGAGGTTCGCTCCAGGTCGACAAGGAAGGCAATTTGCTCACCGTGTCGGGCGAGCATGTGCAGGGTTGGAACGCGGCCGCCGACGGAACCCTGAACCCCACTGGCCCCGTCTCCGATCTCGTCGTGCCGACCGGTACCATCAAGCCGCCAGTAGCTAGTGAGAATTTCTCGTTCGATTTCAACCTGAATGCTGCCGGTACTGCGGGTCCTCCACCGACAACGTTCTCATCGTCAATTCAGGTGTTCGACTCACTCGGCGCGCCGCATGTCGTAACCGTCGATTACACGAAGAGTGCGACCGCCAATCAGTGGGACTATTCGATCAGCGTTCCCGACGCCGATGTCACCGCTCCGATTGCGCCCGTCACCGGATCGTTGATATTCGATTCCCAAGGGAAACTCCTCACTCCGGCCGCTACGGACACGATGCCTGCCATTGCCATCACCGGACTCGTCGACGGCGCCGCCGACATGAACCTGACTTGGAATCTCTACAACGGCGCCGCCCCGCGCGTTACGCAATTCACGCAAACCAGCGCCGTCTCCGCCAATGCCCAGGACGGCAGCCCGCCCACTCAATTGACTCAAATCAAACTCGGCGACGGTGGCGCGCTGCTGGCTCAGTATTCCGACGGAACGCAGATCACGGTGGGTCAACTCGCGATGGCTTCCATTCGCAATCCGCAGTCGCTGACCGCCGTCGGCAAAAGCGATTTCCAGTTGAGCGAGCTCTCGGCCGTGCCCGCTGTCGGGCTGCCAGGAACGGGTGGACGCGGAGATCTCCTCGGCGGATCACTGGAATCCTCCAACGTCGACATCGCAACCGAATTTACGCGGCTTATCGTCTTCCAGCGCGGTTATCAGGCCAACGCGAAAATCATAACCGCTACAGACGAAATCACCCAGGCCACCATCGCTCTCAAGCAGTAATCAATGAAGTCGCCTGACGAGATTGCTCATTTTGCCGAAGTTCCGCTCGAGGTCGAGGTGGAACTGGACCGCAAGATCATGCCGCTGAGTGCAATTCTCGATCTCAAGCAAGGAAGCGTGATCAAAATGACGCGCTCGGTGGGCGAAAACATGAGCATTCTCATCGGCGGCGTGCTGATCGGTTATGGAGAAATCGTCATCATCGAGGAACTGATGGGAATTCGTATTACGGATTTCTACGAGCAGGAATAAATGGACTGGATTCGACAGATCGCGGCGATCGCTTTCGTCTTCGGGCTGCTGGGTGGCGCGTTGTGGTGGCTCCGCCGCCGCGGAATGGCGGGCTGGCGACCAGCCGGCAGCCCGAAGATGGCGGTCATCGACCGCTTGCGCCTCACCCCGCAGCATAGCGTTCATATAGTGCGGGTCGGAAAGCGAAACTTCCTCATCGCGGTTCATGCGAACGGATGTACGCTTCTCGACTCGCTTCAAACAGAGGACTTGGATCCATGAACGCGATAAACCTCACGAACAATACGCTCTCCGCGCCAATGCAGATTCTGGTGTTGATGACGGTGCTAACGTTACTCCCCGCCATCGTCATGTCGGTAACGCCGTTTCTGCGGATCACCGTCGTGCTCCATTTCCTGCGCCAGGCGTTGGGGACCCAGTCAACTCCGTCCAACCAGGTAATGATCGGCCTTGCCCTGTTTCTCGCCATGCTGATCATGGGACCTGTATCGTCGGAGATTTACACCAAAGCCTGGGAGCCAATGGAGAAAGGCCAGATGACAGCGGCTCAAGCATACGAGGAAGGCTCCAAACCGCTCAGGACCTTTCTTTTGAAATTTGCCAGAGAGAAGGACATTCAATTGTTCCTGGAGATCTCGCGAACCCCGCCGCCCGCGAAACCGTCCGACCTCGACTTGAAGATTCTTGTGCCCGCCTATGTGATCTCCGAATTGAAAACGGGGTTTCAAATCGGCGCAGTGCTTTTCCTGCCGTTTCTGATCATCGATCTGGTGGTGGCGTCGATCACCATATCCGTCGGAATGATGCAATTGCCGCCGGTGATGATCTCGGCGCCCTTCAAAATCCTCCTCTTCGTTCTGGTAGACGGATGGAATCTGGTGATCGGATCACTCGTAAAGAGTTTCTACTGACATGAACCAACAACTCGTCGTCCAGATCTTTCGCGATGCAATGATGACCACTTTTTGGCTGAGTGTGCCCATCCTATCGGTGGCTTTCATTTCGGGAATTGTCATCAGTCTGGTACAGATTGTGACGTCGATTCAGGATTCCGCATTTGCTTCCGTGCCCCGCCTGGCGGCATTCCTCGCTGGCCTGCTTCTGTTTCTTCCCTGGATGCTCATGAAGTTAGTCAGTTACACCATCGTGCTGTTCGGAGATTTCAGCAGATATGCACGGTGAACTGACGCTATCTATCGCTACGCTGTACGGTTTTCTGCTCGTGCTAACGCGAATCGCCGCTGCGTTTGTCTTCGTGCCGATCCCGGGAGCCAAAGACTTCCCGGATGGGGCGAAAATCGTCATTTCACTGGCCTTGACCATCGCACTGTTTCCGTTTTGGCCCAAGCTCGCTCCGGCCAGTCCGAGCTTTGGCCAGGTGACGGCGTGGATCTTGTCGGAAGCCGTCTTCGGGCTCACCGTCGGACTCGCGGTCGCGTTTCTCAACGAATCGCTGATGCTCGCCGCACAGATTCTCGGTTTGCAGGCGGGCTACTCCTATGCCTCGACTATCGATCCAACAAATCAAACGGACATCAGCGTACTCCAGTTAATGTCTCAATTGGTCGCCGGCCTTTTGTTCTTTTCATTTGGTCTGGATCGGGTGGTGATCGCCATCTTCGCGCGCAGTTTGCAAACGTATCCGCCGGGTACGTACGTCCTCAATGCCTCGATCGTCGAAACCATCCAGCGGCTTGGGGGCGCGATGTTCGCCACCGGCTTCCGGTTGGCGTTGCCGGTAGTCGCCCTATTGATGCTGGTGGATCTGGCCTTGGCGTTATTGGGACGGATCAACTCTCAACTCCAACTCCTGACCCTCGCATTCCCGCTAAAAATGTTAGGTGCCCTGGCTGCGCTGGCTGCCATGGCGGTGCTATTCCCGCCCGTCTACGAGAAGGCTGCGCATCACAGCTTCTCAGAGCTTGCCGGAATCCTAAGGTAGAGTGGCGGACTCCAGCCAAAAAACAGAACAGCCGACAAAGCGGCGCCTTGAGAAGACCCGTGAAAAGGGCCAATTTGCCGCCTCGCGCGAGTTTGTAGCGGGCGCGCAGTTCCTCGCGTTCGTTGCCGCCCTGAGCGCATTTGGGAACGACTGGCTTGACAATCTGCGCCGAAATACACGGTATTTTCTGATGACCGCTTTTCACGGAGAAATTACTGTTATTCGTCTCACCGGTCTCATGAGAGACGTGATCTTTCCCAATCTGAACCTGCTTTTCGTCCTCGGCG
>Ga0105240_10001459_pt1 | contig 40416 bp, 30 predicted proteins | sample KBSC54metaG_FD_80426 | JGI IMG/M metagenome (GOLD analysis project Ga0105240, IMG submission 80426) | Corn rhizosphere microbial communities from Kellogg Biological Station, Michigan, USA - KBS C5-4 metaG | ecosystem: Host-associated > Plants > Roots > Rhizosphere > Soil | place: Michigan, USA... | reverse complement strand
GCGCTGGGCGGCCAAAGTGGACCAGATGATCGCGTACGGCGCTCAAGGTTCCGAGGACGATGTGAAAGTGCTCGTCGATTACCTGGCACAGAACTATGGCAAGAGCGGCGCCGGGACGACGAGCGTGGAGGCGGCCACGCCGCCTGTAAGTCCCAATGTCTCTGCGCAAGGTCGCCCTGTTCGGCAGTTCCAGAAGGAATTGATGACTCGATATGACGTTCCGAGCCCTACGGCAGTGACCGATCAGCGCCTGTTGCACGCCGAGGAAGAGCCCGAGAACTGGTTGACCTTCAATGGCAGCTACAGAAGCAATCACTACAGTTCTCTGAACCAGGTAACGCCAGAAAACATCCAGGACCTTGAGTTGAAATGGGTCTTCCAAACCCGTTCGCTTGACGCGTATGAGAGCACGCCGCTGGTGGTGAATGGCGTGCTTTACACCATGGACGGAGATAACGTAGTTGCACTCGACGCTGCTACGGGACGGCTGTTCTGGATTTACAGAAACACTGCGGCTGCTGACGTCAGATTTTGTTGCGGCCGGGTCAACCGCGGTCTCGCAATTTTTGGAGATACGCTCTTTCTGGCATCTCCGGATGCCCGGCTGATCGCCCTGGATGCGAAGACGGGATCGCTGGTGTGGAGCGTCGAAGTTGCAAAGGTTAGCTCCGGTTATTCGCTCACGGTCGCTCCACTTGTTGTTAAGAACAAGGTGATCCTCGGAATCAGTGGTGGGGAATATGGCATCCGCGGTTTTATAGCGGCGTACGACGCCGCGACAGGGAGCGAAGTATGGCGCTTCAACACGATCGCGGGCCCGGGGGATCCTGGGAGCAACACCTGGGGCGGAGATTCGTGGAAACGTGGCGGAGGGCCTGCGTGGCTGACCGGGTCGTACGATCCGGAGCTGAACCTGGTCTATTGGGGAGTTGGTAATCCGGGACCCGACTTTAATGGCGATGTCCGACCCGGGGACAACCTGTACACATGCTCCATGCTGGCCTTAGATCCGGATACCGGGAAGCTCAAATGGTATTACCAGGCCAACCCCCACAACGAAACTGACTGGGATGCGATCCAGGTCCCGGTCCTGGTCGACATGAAGTGGGAAGGCAAGCCACGAAAAGTCCTGCTCTGGGCCGATCGAAATGGGTTCTTCTACGTGCTGGATCGAGTCACCGGCGAATTCCTTATGGCCAAGGCGTTCGTGAAACAGAACTGGAACGCGGGCTTCACGAAGGAAGGCCGGCCGTTGTTGACGGAGCAGGCACAGCGAACCAAAGAGGGCGCGACTCTGTTTCCCGATCTTCAGGGCGGTACGAATTGGTTCAGCCCGTCGTACAGCCAACGGACTCATCTGTTTTATCTGAACGCCCGCGACAATCAGTCGTACCTTTTCATCAAGGCGAATCAAGAGTACGAGGAAGGCGCCGAATACAAGAGCGAGGGGCGTGCCCCGAGGACGAAGAGATCCAGGCCTGCAGTCGGAATGGACGAAGACCAGTTCACCGCAGTCCGGGCCCTGGAGCCGAGTACCGGGCAAATCAAATGGGAGTTCAGGCTCGATTCAGGCGTTGGGCTCGCCACGTATTACGACTACAAAGCCGAGCATGGTGCGGCAGGGATTCTGACCACCGCCTCTGACCTGCTATTCACCGGAGGGCGGCAAGGGAATTTTGTGGGAATCGATGCTCGAAATGGTGCCCTCCTTTGGAGCAGAAATCTTGGGGGAGCCTTACTGATGAATCCGATGACGTATTCCGTAGCTGGGAGACAGTACGTCGCAGTGAATGCCGGAACTTCACTCTTCGTTTTTGGCTTGCGGGATGCGGATCCAATTCGACATCGTTCGGACACCCCGAATGGGTCTGGTACGAAGGCCGCAGGTCATGAATAGGATTTCTGTCTTCTCTCTGGTCTTAGGGCTGGTACCGGGTGTGCTGTTTGCTCAGGCGAACGGGCGGTCGAGCGCGGCGACTCCGCAGGCGAGCTCCGGGAATGTTTTAGATCCAGTGGAACGCGGAGTTGCCGTATTTACGGGGAAGGGGGAGTGCCTCTCCTGCCATGAAGTGAGAGGCCACGGATCACGGCTCGGACCGAACCTCAGTGAGATCGGAGCGAGGAGCACGCGGACGGAACTCCTGAACTCGCTGCTGGAGCCGAATCCACAAAGCTCGCCACAGTACCGGCTGTATCAGATCGTTACAAAAGATGGGGCCCGGTATAGCGGCAAATTGCTTAACCAGGACCTTCTTAGTCTGCAGATGCTCGATTCGAAGGGCCGCCTTCTTTCGTTCAAGCGATCGGATGTGGTGGAGAATAAATTCGTTCTCCCCCCGCCTATGCCTTCTTATCGAAACAAGCTTAGCGATGAAGAGATGGAAGACCTCGTGGCTTTTCTGCTTGCCCTCAAATAGTGTGCGCGTGACGCGGGTGGTCGATGAGCTGATCGCGCGAGTTGTTCTGCATGCGCCGGGCGGCCGAGAGATGCTTGCGCTGAGCCGTCGCAAGAAAGTGGCAGCCAAACACTCGAGCGTCGGGCTATGATCGTGAATCGTTAGGGATCATCCTGTTTCATCGAGGAGAACATCTTTGCGTCTTCGGTCTGTCTCGTTTGTCTGCGCACTCGTTCTTGGCACCGTTGCCAATCCAGCCATCGCATCCGGCGTCAAGGTCGCGCCCTACGGCACGACCAAGGACGGCCGCCCGGTGAACGCCTTTACGCTTTTCAACGATAAGGGCGCGAGCGTTACGGTGCTCGACTATGGCGGGACTATCGCCGCGATTCGGGTGCCTGATCGGAACGGCAAGATCGGGAACGTCGCGATGAGCTTTTCCGACCTCAGCGGCTTTGAATCGCCGAACCACTGGACCAACGCCGACATCGGCCGCTACGCCAATGTCATTCTGCATGGCTTCACCCTGGACGGAGTGAAGTACGCGCTGCCGATGGATGCGCGCGGCACCACCATGCACAGCGGCCCGGAAACATGGGCGCGGCGGATCTGGATCGCGGAACCCATCCAGCCGAAAGATGGCGCGTCGCTGACTCTGATGATGGACAGCCCGGATGGAGATCAGGGGTTCCCGGGGCATGCCGTGGCGAAAGTGACGTACACGTTCAACAACCAGAACGAGCTGAAACTCGAGTGGAACGCGACGGTGGATAAGCCGAGCCCGATCAACCTGACCAATCACCTCTACCTGAACCTGAACGGCAACAGCACCACGCCGGTCTGCGATGAAGACATGCAGGTGATGACCGACCAGGCCGCCAACCAGGTGCAAGAGAGGCCGGGCGCCAATGGCGAGATCGCGTCGGTGATTGGGACGCCGTTTGATTTCACGAAGCCGACGGCGCTGAAAGACCGGCTTGCCATCTGCTCCAGTAATTTCAGCATGGGGCGTCCGCAGCCGGGCGCTGCTCGGCCGGCTCGGCCACCGGTCCCGGCGGGCATGACGGTTTCTTTCAATGAGCCGTTTATTCTGCGCGACGAGGATCGGCGGCTGGACCGCGTGGCCGCACGGCTTCATGACCCGGCGAGCGGCCGGATTATGGAGCTGCGGACGACGGAACTCTCGGTGCATGTCTACACACCGTTTGCCATGGAGCCGACGCTCACCAGCGATGTGGGTAAGCCGTTTGTGCGTGTCCCCTCTATTGCCTTTGAGACACAGCACCTGCCGGACAGCCCCAACCACCCGGAGTACCCCACCGTGATCCTGCGGCCGGGGGAAAAGTTCCACTCTGCCACTATTTTCGCGTTCTCGACGGATGCGAAACCGGGGCAGAAAGCAGCAGCAAAGCGATAGCCGTGGAGAATTGATCCTGGGGTTATTTAGGACGATGATTCAGACGCATAGAGCAAATAGCGTGATTTCACGGAGTGACCTGAATCACAGGCCCATTCCAAGACGAGGTTGCCGGATCTTATTTGCTCATATCCGTTTCAAATCATGCTGGAGATGGATTGCCGGAACGTCTGGGTTTTCGATCATGTTGGCAATGGCAGCGTTATGCCTCTGCGCGTGGGACATGAGCTCCCAGGCGCAGGACAGACCTGTCAGGTTTGACGTTGTATCGATCAAGGCAAACCGCAGTGGCTCCATGAACGTATCGTCGGGTGCAAACAACACCGGATACAACGCCACGAATGCACCGTTGGGCCGCGTGATCGCCCAAGCCTATCTCGTCTCGACGAACTCGGAGTTTGTCCCGCCTGTTGACTGGGTGAAGGGCGCTCCAGCATGGGTGATGAATGAACGATACGACATTGCAGCCAAAGCGGACGATGCAAGTATCGAAGCGATGAAGAGTATGACGAACGCACAGCGGACGGCGGCGGTAGCTGAGGCGCTGCGCGCCATGCTTGCTGACAGGTGTAAATTGACAGCCCGTACGATACCGATCGATGTACCTGGCTATGCGCTGTTGGTGAGCAAACGCGGGATCAAAATGAAGGAAGCTGCGCAAGGTGAACCGCTGCCCTCCGGAGGGCTCACCTTCGGAGGCGCCTGGAAATTTACGTCCGTGCGCTCGCCGGACGGAAGGCAGTCCTCGAAATATTGGCAGATTTCAATGCCGGAGTTAGCAGCGTTTCTGGGGAGTGGGGCAACGCCGGTTGTCGACCAGACTGGACTATCTGGAAGGTACGACTTTGAACTACCCGCGGTAGATACAGCGATGCCTGGAGAGGAAGGGGCTTCTATGCCGCGCATCGACCTAGCGCATAGATTTGACTGGGGGGCGGTTGGGTTGGACATGAAATCTATGAAAGTGCAAGTGTCCGGTGTCGCCATCGACCATATCGAACGGCCCTCAGAAAACTAAAAACACCCCATTGGTCTTAGCGATACGAGCTGGCCTCAGCAGGCCACTTGATAGGAGGTCGGCGGCTGTGCTAACTAAATCTTTAGTTGAACGTCTCACTGAGTGGAGCCATTCGAATGCCGCCGCGTAAATCCAACACGCTGACCGAAGCCGAGCTGAGGCTGATGAAGCTGCTGTGGGCGCGGGGCGAGTCTGCGGTGAGCGACCTGGTGGCGGCGATGCCGGAGGGTGAGCCGCTGGCCTATACGTCGGTTCTGACGACGGTGCGAATTCTGGAGCAGAAGGGGTATGTGACGCATCGGCAGGAGGGGCGGGCATTCCTGTACAGCCCGTGCGTGGCGGAGCATGAGGCACGCCGGTCCGAGATCCGGCACATGATGCAGCGGTTCTTTGGGAACTCGCGGGAGCGGCTGCTGCTGTCGCTGCTGGGCGACGGAGAGATCGATTCCGAGGAGCTGAACCGGCTGAAGGCACTGATTGCGAAGGCGACGGACGACCGGGAGGTTGGCAAAGCGGCGGAGCCGGCCGAGCCGGCGGAGGAGACGCGATGATCCTGCCGCTGCATGAGGTGATTGCGGGCGCGTCGCAGGCCGCGACGAGTGCGCTAGCTGCTGCGCTGTGGCAGGGAGCGCTGCTGGCCGGGGCGGCGGCGCTGGGATTGCGGCTTCTGCCGGAGACCCCTGCGCCGGTACGATTCATGATCTGGTTTGCGGTGTTCCTGCTGGTGGCGGGGCTGCCGTTTCTGCCGCTGGCGGTGGGGCATGCGAGCGCTGCTCAGAGTGGGATGGCCGCGCGTCCGTGGCTGACGCTGGATGCGAGCTGGTGTGTGTGGATTGCGGCAGTGTGGGCGGCGATTTCGCTGACCCGCGGGATTACGCTGCTGGTTGCGGCGCTGCGGGTGCGCGCGCTGTGGAAGCGAGCGCGGCCAGTGGAGGCTGCACTGCCAGAGCTGGCTCGCGGAGCCAAGGTGTGTGTGTCGAATGAGGTGGACCGGCCGACGGTGATCGGATTCCTGGCGCCGAAGATCGTGATGCCTGAGTGGCTGCTGGAGAAACTTTCACCTGCGGAGCTGGAGCAGGTGGTGCTGCATGAGGCAGGTCATCTGTCGCGGCGCGACGACTGGCTGAATCTGCTGCAGAAGATTGCCCTGGTGATGTTCCCGCTGAATCCGGCGCTGGCATGGGTGGAGCGCCGGCTTTGCTTCGAACGCGAACTGGCGTGCGATGAACGGGTGCTGCGGGTTACGGGCTCCCCGAAGGCGTACGCCGAGTGTCTGACCACGCTGGCGGAACACCGGCTGGCGCGGCGCGGACTGGTGCGGGAGCTGGCGCTGGCTCTGGGGGCGCTCGGGCGCGAGAGCGAGCTGGGGCAGCGGGTGCTGCGGATCTTACGCGGCGGCGGACGGATGAAGCGGCGGCAGGCGCGGCTTGTCTTCGGCGGATCGATGCTGACGCTGATGTTGGCCGCGGGGGCGCTGGAGCGGTCTCCGCAGATCGTTGCCTTCTCGCATGCGACAGGAGCCCAGGCGGCGAGTGTACGAGCGGCGGCTCTGCCGATGGCGCGGGTTGCCGGAGCGAGGATGGTTCCAGTGCGGGCGAGTGTTTCGCCGATGGGTCAGTGGATGTCGCGTGGAGATGCAGCGCCACATGTGGCGCAACGGCAGGCGGTGAAGGCTAGCGCGGTGGCGGTGCCGCACCGTGTGATGGCGGAGCGGAGGCTTGTGGATCGCACGGCCGCTGCAGATGTAGTGGCTCCGGGGTTTGGTGCAGTCGCGGTGTCGGCTCGGGCGAATGCTGCAGGACGGCCGGCGGAGTCGCAGATGATCCAGACGGTGGCCACGATGCGGCAGGTGGATGCCGATGGGGGCGTAGTGGTGACGCGGCTGATGACGGTGCGGACGTACGGCAGAAGCGGTTCGGATGCGAGCCGGACGGTTTCGGATGTGGCGCAGAGTGCGGCTGAGTCGGATGACGCGCAGCAGCAGGTTCCGCGGTATGCCGCGGTTCCGGTCCAAGGTGGCTGGCTGGTGTTCCAGCTCTAAGGAATTTCAGGTAAGGAAGCAACATGGAGGGTTAAAGATGTCTCGAGTTACTAATCAATTAGTAGAAGGAGTGAGAAAGATGGGGAAGAAGCGTTTGAGCTTATCGGCGGGCGTGGTGCTGACTACCGCGCTCGGGGCGAGCATTTTGTTTCATGAGAGCCAGAGCCGCGCGGCGGATCCTGTGACTCCGATGAACGACAACCGGATTGCAGCGCTGACCGCTCTGGATGAGGCGGTGGAAGCCGTGGCGGCGCATGTGCAGCCCGCGGTGGTGAACATCCAGGTGACGTCGCGGGGATCGGCTGAGGACCAGCAGCAGATTCCGGATGGGCTGCAGCAGTTCTTCGGGCCGAACGGGCCGTTTGGCGGCTTCGGCTTTGGAGGGGACGATGGCCAGGGTCAGGGGCCGGGCAATGGGCGCGGCATGCGGCGTCAGCCGATGCAGCGGCCGCTGGAGCATGGAGTGGGCAGCGGCATCATCATCTCTCCGGACGGCTACATTGTGACCAACAACCACGTGGTGGACGGCGCGGTGAACGTGAAGGTGACGCTGAACGACCGCCGGGTGATGGATGCGAAGGTGGTGGGAACGGACAAGCTGACGGATCTGGCGGTGGTGAAGATCGAGGGCAACAATCTGCCGTACCTGCAGTGGGGCGACTCAACGACGCTGCGGCCGGGACAGACGGTGCTGGCGTTCGGCAGCCCGTTCGGCTACTTCCAGGATTCGGTGACGCGCGGCATTGTGAGCGCGGTGAACCGGCAGAATCCGTACAGTGACGACGCGCGGAAGCCGGGCGGCTATATCCAGACGGACGCGGCGATCAATCCTGGCAACTCGGGCGGCGCGCTGGTGAATGCGCACGGCCAGCTGGTGGGCATCAACACGTTCATCATTTCGAACAGCGGATCGTTTGCGGGCGCGGGATTTGCGATTCCGTCGCAGATTGCGAAGACCACGGCGGACCAGCTCATTGCGCATGGAAAGGTGCAGCACGGGTATCTGGGCATCAGCATGAACGATGTGACGCCGGCGAATGCCAGCTTCTTCAATCTGAAGGAAGCGACCGGAGCGATCATCGCGCAGGTGACGCCTGACTCTCCGGCGGCGCGTGCGGGCCTGAAGAGCGGCGACGTGATTCAGGAGCTGAACGGCAAGAAGATCGCGGATGGCAGCGCGCTGCAGGTCGCGGTGAGCCAGGATCAGCCGGGAACGACGATTCAGCTGGGCATCATTCGCGACGGCAGACCGATGCAGATGGGCGTGAAGGTGGGCGAGTACCACAAGTCCGGAACGCTGGCTGCAGACAACGAGGGCGGGTCAAAGCCGGGCAATACGGGACGGCTGGGACTTGCGGTGGATGACCTGGACCAGAACGCGCGGCAGCAGTTGCAGATTCCCGCCGACGTGAAGGGCGCAGCGATTGCGGAAGTTCGTCCGGGCAGCCCGGCGGAGGATGCAGGGTTGCAACCGGGAGATGTGGTGGTGGAAGTGAACCGGAAGCCGGTGAGCTCGGCGGAGCAGTTCGCGAACATGGTGCATGCCAACCCCGCGGGCAAGGACATCCTGCTGCTGGTGTGGTCGAAGGGGAATGACAGCTATCGCGTTCTGCACCCCTCGGCTTCGGGGAATGACAGCGGTATGTAACAATAGGCCGTCCGACAGACAGTGAGCACTTCGGGGTCATCGCCTTATTGGCGGGACCCCGAATTTTTTTTGCGCGCGAGATCGGCGAGTGCGGTGGTTGCGGCGTGATAGCCGCACATGCCGTGGACTCCACCCCCGGGCGGCGTGGAGGACGAGCAAAGGTAGAGGTTGGGGGCGGAGGTGCGGTACTCGCCGGGCGTGGGGCGGAAGACGAACTGGCGCGGGGTGATGGCACCGCCGCCGATGTCTCCGCCGATGAGGTTGGGGTTGGCAGCCTGGAGGCTGGCGGGCGTGGAGACGTGGCGGGCGAGGACGGTGCGGGCGAAGCCGGGAGCGAAGCGCTCGATCTGGGCTTCGAGGCGCGGGAGCATGTCTTCGGTGCAGCCGTTGGGCACGTGGCAGTAGGCCCAGGCGATGTGCTGGCCGGCGGGCGCGCGGCTGGGATCGAAGAGCGTGGGCTGGGAGAGCAGAACGAAGGGGCGATTAGCGGTGCGGCCGGAGGACATCGCGGATTCGGAGGCGACGATCTGGTCGAGGGTGCCGCCGAGGTGGACGGTGGCGGCGAGGGCGCAGTCTGGCGCGACCCAGGGAATGGGAGCGGAGAGGGCGTAGTCGACCTTGAAGACGCCGGGGCCGTAGCGGAAGGCGGCGAGCTGGCGGCGGTAGGCGGGGGTGAGGGCGGCTTCGTCTTCGGTGAGTTGGAGGAGCTGGCGCGGGGTGACGTCGGCGAGGAGGAGGCTGACGCCGGAGAGATCGGCGAGGCGATGGATGGGCGAGCCGGTGTGAATGCGTCCGCCGTGTGCGTTAAGGCAGGCGGCGAGGGCATTAGTGAGAGACTGGGCACCGCCGCGGGGAATGGGCCAACCGACCGCGTGGGCGGAGATGGCGAGCACCATGCCGAAGGAGGCGGAGAGCGGGGCGTCGAGTGAGAGGAAGGAGTGGGCGGAGACGCCGGCGAAGAGGGCTCGCGCACGCTCGCCGGTGAAGTGAGTGCGGGCGACGGTGGTGGCGGGCAGGACGGCGTTGCGGCCGAACTGGGCGAGCAGCAGCGGATGGTGCGGGATGTGGATGGGTGGCCCGAGGATGTCGGCGGTGAAGTCGGCCCAGCGAGCGGCGAAGGGCTCCATGAGAGCTCGCCAGGCGGGGCCGTCGGAGCCGAGGTTGTGGACGGTGGCATCGAGGTCCTGCGAGAGGACGGCGGCGGTGGCGTCGTCGAGCGGATGGGCGAGCGCGGCGGGGGAGTGGATCCACTCCAGCCCGTAGCGCTCGAGTTGGAGCGAGTGGAAGAAGGGCGAGCCGATGCCGAGAGGATGCACGGCGGACCCGAAGTCGTGATGAAAGCCGGGAAGCGTGAGCTCGAGGGTGCGGCAGCCGCCGCCTGCGGTGGCTTGGGCCTCGTAGACATCGACCTCAAGGCCGGCCTGAGCGAGGACGATGGCGGCGGCGAGACCGTTGGGGCCGGAGCCGATGACGGCGGCTTTCATGCGGGCTGAGCTCCAATCTGCAGAAGCGTGAGCGTTACGCTTTAAGCGTAGTCCTGGAAATGGAGAGATGTCTTGCGGAGGTGGTCGAACCCGGAACGGGGTGCGGCCATCTGAATGCACCGGGAGCGCAGCACCGGGGGCGGTGATGGATACGGCACGGCGGGTTTTTGTCTGGCTTTTCAGCTCGGAGCAGGGTGCGCGAGGTTGGGTGATCTCGCGGTGGGTGTTTCTGCGGGCGATGGGGCTGATTTATTTCTCAGCTTTCTTTGCGCTGCTGTTTCAGGTGAAGGGCCTGATAGGGGTGCATGGGCTGATGCCCGCCGCGCAGTACCTGGAGGGCGGACGGCAGTTGGGGCTGATGCGATTCTGGGCGGCGCCGACGCTGCTTTGGATCTCGTCGAGCAACCACATGCTGATCGGGTTGATGGCGGCGGGGCTGATTGCGTCGGTGCTGCTGACGGCAAATGTGTGGCCGCGAGGAATGCTGGTGGTGTGCTTCCTCTTCTACCTGTCGTTTGTGGCGGCGGGGCAGGAGTTTGCGAACTACCAGTCGGATGGGATGCTGCTGGAGGCGGGATTTCTATCGCTGTTTCTTGCGCCTAGAGGGCTGTGGCCGGGCTGGGCGGCGCGACGGCCTCCGATGCGGGCGGCGATCCTGCTGCTGCTGTGGGAGTGGTTCCGGATCTACTTCGAGTCGGGAGTGGTGAAGCTGGCCAGCGGCGATCCGACGTGGAGAAACCTGACGGCGATGTACGAGTACTACCAGAATGGGCCGCTGCCGACGTGGATTGGCTGGTATGCCGAGCAGATGCTGCCGCTGGGGTTCCAGAAGTTTGCCGCGGGCGCGACGCTGGGGATGGAGCTGGTGCTGGTGTGGATGGCGTTCGGGCCGCGCTCCTGGCGGATTGCCTGCGGAGTGATCGTGATGGTGTGGCAGGCGGGCGTGATTGCGACAGCAAATTACGCGTTCCTGAATTATCTGGTGCTGGTGCTGGGATTCCTGCTGTTTGACGACCGCGCGTTGCGGTGGCTGGTCCCGGCGCGATGGCGGCTGCGCCTGCCGGAGCCGCCGGAGAGTGGGGAACCGCGGCTGCGGGAGCTGTTGCGGCTGGACGATGCGCCGGTGGTGAGCGTGACTTCGACTGCGGCAGTTGACGAGGAGGATATGGAGGCGCAGCCTGTGCGGGCTCCGAGCCGTATGGCTGCGGCGAAGTGGGCGGTGTCGGGCATTGTGCTGACGTGGATTGCGTATGCGACTACGGTTCCGCTGCTGCGGATGCTGGTGCATGACCTGCCGCTGCCCTCGGCTCCGATTGCGGCGCTGGAGCCGTTCCGCATCGCGAATGAGTATGGGCTGTTTGCGGTGATGACGCCGCACCGGTACGAGATCGAGTTCCAGGGGTCGAATGACGGGAAGACGTGGACGGCCTATCCGTTCCGGTACAAGCCGCAGGATGTGCATGAGCGGCCACGGATCTATGCGCCCTACCAGCCGCGGTTCGACTGGAACCTGTGGTTCGCGTCGCTGGGAGGCTGGATGCAGGACCCGCTGATTCCGCGGACAGAAGAGATGCTGCTGCAAAATGCGCCGGACGTGCTGGGGCTGTTCCGGAGGAATCCGTTTGCCGCGGCTCCGCCGAAGTATGTGCGGGCGGTGCTGTATCAGTACTGGTTCAGCACGCCGGAGCAGAAGCGGACGCAGGGGGTGTGGTGGCGGAGGGACCTGCTGGGCACCTACGCTCCGACGCTGATGCGGGAGCTGGACGGGAGGCTGCGGATCGCAGCAGAGCCGACGCTCAGCGGGCCGCCCGGGACGATGCCCTAAAGCGGGTCGAATTGACGGGATACAGGAGAGGCAAAAGCGGTTACTCTTCAGGTACAGCTTTGAAGGCAAGATCTGGTCTGTCTGGGATGAAGAGAAACTGCGGAATTCGGCTTTGGGCGCGTGCGCTTTTGCTGTGCGGCCTGTTAGGGGCAGGGGTTGTGGGGGCGAATGGCCAGGCGGCGGCTTCGGGGCAGCCGGCGGTGCGCTCGCAGCTGGAGAATGCGCGGGCGCTGGAGCAGCGCAACCGCATCGATCTGGCGATCCCGGTGTGGAAGCGGGTGCTGGAGGCCGATCCGAAGAACGCCGAGGCGCTTGCCGGGCTGGCTCGCGCAGCCGCGCAGAGCGGCGACCGGACGCTCTCCACCATGTATCTGGATAAGCTGCGGGCGGTCAATCCACGCGACCCGCGGATTGCGCTGATTGAAAAGATCAAGCCGACAGCCGCTGCCGGGAAGGACAAGCTGGCGTGGCAGGGGCCGACGGAGGACCGACAGCATCGCGTGCTGTCGCCGGAAGAGGCGGCGTACCAGGCGCTGCATGCAAAGCGTACGACTGAGGCGGAGGCGGGCTTCCAGGCGATCCTGAAGCGGCAACCGAATGATGCCAGTGCGCTGGCGGGCATGGGATACGTCCGGATGCAGCAGGAGAACTACACCGCTGCGATTGGATTTCTGGAGCGGGCGAAGCAGAAGCGGCCGCGCGATCAGGCGGTGAGCGATGCGCTCGAGACGGCGCGATTCCGGTTCGTTCTGAGTGAGGGTGACAGAGCACTGGCGGCAGGCGACGCTGCGACGGCGGAGAAACGGTTCCGCGCGGCGCTGGAGCTGCAGCGCACGAGCGCGGAGGCGCTGGCCGGGCTGGGTGACACGCTGCTGGCGCGCAATGACGCGGCGGGTGCTATTCCAATCTTCGAGCAGGCGATTGCCGCACAGCCGGGGACGGAACGGGCGTGGCGCGGGCTGGTGTTTGCGGTTTCGGCGGCGGGGAATGCGGCCGCGGCGGTTTCCGCGGACGAGCGCATGCCGGAGCAAGTGCATACAGCGCTGCATGCCGATCCTGCGTACCTGCAGACGCTGGCGACGGCGCAGATGGCGGTGGGACGCGGAGGCGACGCGCAGGGGTCGCTGGATACGGCGCTGCGGGTGGCTTCCGATGATGCAGCGCGGCGGAGGATCCAGACGCAGCTTGCGGGTGTGCTGCTGGCGCGCAACGAGCCGCAGCGCGCGGCCGAGATGTATCGGCAATTGACGGCGGCGGACGCGAGCAACATTGCCGCGTGGCAGGGATTGATTGAGGCAGAGCACGTGCTGGGGCAGAACGATGCGGCGATGGCCGCCTCCGAGCAGATGCCAGCACCGGTGCGGGAGCAGGCGGTGCGACAGCCGGGCTTTGCGGTGGCGCTGGCCGAGGTGTACCGGACGGAGAAGCGGTTCGACATGGCGCAGGACCTGCTGCAGAAAGTGGGCGCGCAGCCCGCGCGCGCTGGCGACCGGAGTCATACAGCCATTGAGATGGAGCTGGCGGCGGTGGATATAGATACCGGGCAGCCGCAGGTTGCGTACCCGCTGTACCAGCAGGTGCTGCGCGAACAGCCGGACCGCGCGGAGGCCTGGCTGGGGTTGCTGACCGCGCTGCATTTGACCGGGCACGATCGTGAGGCGATCGAGCAGGCAGGGCTGATTCCTGCGGCGGCGCGGGCGCAGCTGGAGCGCGACCCGGCGTATGTGGAGACGATGCGGGCAGCCTATGCCGTCACCGGACGGTCCGACCAGGTGCAGTTGGCGGCGCGACCTGCGGCGACGATCGAGTTGCAGTCGGCGACTGCGCCGGCCGATGTGGCGATTGAGAATGCGTGGCTGCTCTACACGAGCGGGAACGATAACGCGCTCTACCAGCAACTGATGGCGCTGGGGGAGCGAGCGGACCTGAACGAGTTCGAACGGAAGAGCGTGCAGACGATCTGGGCCGACTGGTCGCTGCGGCAGGCGGCGAAGGCGTCGGATTCCGGAGGGACAACGCATGCGCTGGCGATCCTGAATGCGGCGTCGGAGGAGTTTGCCGCGAATGCCGATGTGCAGCGCGCGCTGGCTCCGGGGTTCCTGCGGGCGGGCGATGCGCAGCGGGCGGACGCGATCTTCAAGGCGCAGAACATGGAATCGGCGAGCACTGCGGATTATCAGGCGGCGATTGCGGCAGCCATGGCGGCGCATGACGATCACAACGCCGATGCGTGGCTGGGGTATGCGCTGGCGAAGTATCCGGCCGATCCGCAGATCCTGCTGCTGAAGGGACGTTACGAGCAGGCGCGTGGGTATACCAAGCGGGCGCAGCGGTACTATGAGCAGTCGCTGAAGGCGATGCCGCCGGAGACGCGCGACAACCAGGCGGCGCTGCCATCGGGTTCGGCTGCCTCAGGGAGTGGGCAGCGGCTGGCGGCTTTGCTGGCTCCTGCGGGTGTGGAGGTTCATACGGCGGTGGTTAACGCTTCGGCTCCGCTGCCGGCGGGAGGTCCGGCTGCGGCTCAGGCTTCCGGTGTGGGCACGACTGCGACGCAGAGTGTGGCACAGGCGTCGCCGGTGCAGTCGGCTGCGCAGGCGGCTGGATATGCGCCGTTCACTCCGTACATTGCGCCGTCACGGCCGATGCCGGCTCCGAATCTCACGTCTGCGAACGGGCGTGCGGAGGTGCCGGTGCAACTCGGCAACAACGCCGCGCCGCCAGTGCAACAGCCGACGGAGATGACTGATGTTCTGCCGACCGCCCGCTATGTGCCGAACACGAGGAGGCCGGCGTCTCTGGCGTCCGATCCCAACGCTGCGGCGGCTGAGGCGGAGCGGGTGCGCAGGGCGCAAGAGGCTTCGCGGCGGGCACAAGGCCGGCCCCAGGCAGAGCAGCAGGCTAAGACTGGTGCGCCCCTGGTGACGCAGCCTGCGGTGAAGCCGAGCGAGACGAAGAGTACGCCCGACACGGGAGCGCAGCAGTATCCGCAGCCAAAGACGTCGCCTGCAGTTGCGACTCGCAGAAGCGCGCCTCGGCCTGCGGCTGAGCCGGAAACGGCGGCTGCTCCGACGCCGGTTCCGGCTCCAATTGTGGTGGCTCCGGTACAGGCACCGGCACCTCCGCCGGCGCCTCCGGTGTTTGTCGCGCCGGTGCAGCCTGAGGTGGCGACGCAGGCAGCGCCCCCGGCCTTGATGGCGGCACAGGCTCCGATGGGCGCGCTGACTCCGCGGCAGCAGGCGCAGCAGGCGCTGGCGGCGATTGATGCGTCGTACAGCGGCTTTGCCGGAGGGATGGGCTCGGGCCGTTTCCGCAATGGAACCGCCGGACTGGACCGGCTGGTGGATATCGAGACGCCGGCGGAGGCTTCGGTTGTATTCGCGCGAACGGTGCGGTTTACGGCGGTGGCGCAACCGGTGTTTCTGAACTCGGGCGTGCTGGCGGGCACGGGAGTTGCGCCGCTGACGCTTCCTTACCTGGGCAGAATGCCGTCGAGCTCGGCGGTAGTTCCGGTGCAGCAGTTCTCGAATGGGCTGGGCGGCGAGCTCCAGGCGGCGACGCGCTGGTTCGGAGTAGCGGCAGGATATACGCCGTATCAGTTTCTCGTGCACAACGTGACGGGCCGGGTGCGGCTGACGCCACTGGGCGAGCACCTGGTGCTTTACGGTGAACGGCAGCCGGTTAAGGACACGCAACTCTCCTATGCCGGGCTGCGGGATCCTGGGGTGTCGGCGAGCACGGGCCCGATTTGGGGCGGGGTGATCTCGACGGGCGGCGGGGTTCGGCTGCAGGGCGGATCGCAGGGATCAGTGGCGGGGTTGAATGCGGAGGCCGGGGTTCTGACAGGACGCCACGTGCAGAGCAATACTTTTCTCCGCGGTGCGGCACAGGGTCAGTTCCGGGTGAGCGGCTGGAGCCATGGCGGGATGCTGGCTGTGGGCGGTCTGATTGAAGGCATGCACTACCAGCACAACGAGTACGGACTGAGCTACGGGCAGGGCGGCTACTTTAGCCCGGCGTACTACTTCGCGGGCGCGGTGCCGGTGACGATACGCGGAGGAGGCGACGGCAACTTCCACTATGACGTGGAGGCGAGTGCCGGGGTCCGCAGCTTCCGGCAGGATGCGGCTGCGTTCTTCCCGCTGGATGCGGGGCTGCAGGGCAGCTTTGCTTCTTGCGGCGGCGCCGCGCCGAGTTACGCGTGCGGCTACTATCCGCGGATGGTGTCTACGGGATTCGAGTACGCGCTTCGGGGCGAATTCTCCTATCGGCTGCGTGAGCACTGGTATGCAGGCGGGTTTGTGCGCAGCACGAATCGCAATAACTACCAGGATGTCTCCGCGGGATTTGCGCTGCGGTACACGTTCCGGCGGCAGGCTACGGCCGAGGGACGGCCGACGGGGCTGTTCGTCACGGATGGGATTCGGCCGCTGCAGATTCCGTAGTGGCGCGGATTGCTTCGAAATTGGGTGCGGGAGATCGTCACGAAAACAGGGTCGGTTGAGGTCGACGGGGCTCGTGCGGAGTATGTCCGGGCGGGACAGGGAAGTCCGCTGCTGCTGATCCACGGACTGATTGGAGGCTCCGGCATCTGGGAGCGGAACATTCCTGCGCTTGCGGAGCACCGGACGGTGTATGGGCTGGACCTGCTGGGTATGGGCCGCTCGGAGCGGGTGCCAGGGCTTGCGATTGGGCTGGAGCCGACCGCGCGGCGGGTGCTGGCGACGATGGATGCGCTGGGTGTGGATCGCGCCGATCTGGTTGGCACGTCGCAGGGCGGCTCGGTGGCGATGATGGTGGCTGCGGTGGCTCCGGAGCGCGTGAAGAGCCTGATCCTGCTCGCTCCGGCGAATCCGTACAGTCGCAAGACGGACTGGATGGTACGGCTCTACAGCACTGCGCTGGGGGGATGGGTAGCAGGGTTTGCGCCGAGGGTGCCGCGATGGGTTCAGCGGGTGGCGCTCGCGCGCATGTTTGGGGACAGGAGGCGCATGGGGGCCGATACGCTGAAGCCCTACCATGATGCGCTGCTCGTTCCGAGGACCATGGAGCATGTGCTCGCGATTGTGCGGGGCTGGTTTGCGGAGATGAAGAAGCTGGAGGCCGTGCTGCCCGAGGTGGCGAAGACGCCGACGCTGCTGGTGTGGGGCGACCGCGACCGGGTGGTGAGCTTGAAGTCCGCGAGCAGGCTGCAGCGGGAGATTAGGGCGGAGCTGGTGGTGATTCCAGGCGGCGGGCACCTGGTCTTCGAGGAGTTCCCGCAGAAGGTGAACCGGATTATGACGGAGTGGCTGCTGCGGGAGGGATCTGCAGTGTTGGATTAGAGGGTTGAAACTGTCGATTCGAGCGCGAAGGTGTCGGCGAGCCAGCGTCGGATCTCCTGCTGCATTTCGGCGAGCTTGGGTGTTGGCGAGCCGGGAGTGCCCTGGAAGAAGTGTTCGGCTCCGGGGATGACGCGGGTGCGTCTGGGTTCGGCGACGCGCGACCAGACGGATTCGAGTTCGTCGATGGATGCGAACTGGTCGTGGTCGCCGCTGATGAAGAGCTTGGGCTGGGCGCAGTTTTGCAGGAAGCCGTAGGAGTAGCTGCGTCCGGCGGCATTGACGGGAAGGCCGAGCGCGATGAGGCCGGCAACGCGCGGGTCTCCGCAACAGGCGTGCAGGCCCACGTGAGCGCCGAAGGAGAAGCCGGCGAAGAGGATCGGCCGCGCGAAGGTTCGCTCCAGCCAGTCAAGAGCCGCGCGGGCGTCGTCGCGCTCGCCTGGGCCGTGGGCGTGCTCGCCTTCGCTCAAACCCACGCCGCGGAAGTTGAAGCGCAGCACCGGAATGCCGAGCGACGAGATGGTCTTCATGGCGTGGTAGACGACCTTGTTGTGCATGGTTCCGCCGCCTGCCGGATGGGGATGGCAGACGAGGGCGCAGAACCGGGCGTCTTTGTGGCCGGTATTGAGCAGCGCTTCGAGGCGGCCTGCGGGACCGCGGAGATCGTCGATGGTGCGTACGTGCGAGGGCTGAGGGCTCACGCTCTCAGTTTACGGGGCGACGCGGGAGTGCGGTTATTCTGGAAGTACACACATGCCTATCGATGCGATTGATCTGACGCGGAAGCTCGTCAATATTGAATCCATTTCGTACCACGAGGGAGCCGTTGGCGCTTTCCTGGCGGAGTTTCTGGAGAATGCGCGGTATGCGGTGGAGCGGATGCCGGTGCAACAGCCGGACTTGAAGATAACGCCCGGCGGCGGCCAGGGCGAACGCTTCAACGTGTATGCGGGCGCCGCGGGTGAGACTCCGGATGTGGTGCTGTCGACGCACATGGATACGGTGCCGCCGTTTATCGCGTGCACTGAGGACGATGAGTATCTGTATGGGCGCGGGACTTGTGACGCCAAGGGAATCATCGCTGCCCAGGTTGCGGCGGCGCAGCGGCTGCGCGATGCGGGAGTGAAGGTGGGACTGCTGTTCGTGGTCGGCGAGGAGCGGGATTCGGCCGGCGCGAAGGAAGCGAACAAGCATCCGCGGGGATCGAAGTTTTTGATCAACGGCGAGCCAACCGAGAACAGGCTGGCACTGGCGACCAAGGGAGCGCTGCGTGTGGAGCTGCGGGCGCATGGGCGGATGGCGCACTCCGCGTATCCGGAGCTGGGCGAGTCGGCAATCGACAAGCTGGTGGAGGCGCTGCATGAGGTGCTGGCTATGCCGCTGCCGGTGGAGCCGGAGATTGGGCCGGCGACGCTGAATATCGGACTGATTTCCGGAGGACGCGCGCCAAATGTGGTTCCGGATAAGGCCGAGGCGCACATCCTGGTGCGGACGGTGGGGCCTTCCGACGAAGTGAAGGAGGCGATCACACGGGTTGTTGGCGGCCGGTGTGAGGTCAGCTTCTCGCTGGATCTGGCCTGCGTGCGCATGCGACGCGTAGGGAGCCTGCCGACGATGGTGGCGAAGTTCGCCACGGATATTCCGTCCCTGACGAACTGGGGCGAGCCGTTTCTGCTGGGGCCGGGATCGATTCACGTGGCGCACACTCCGGACGAGCGGATCAGCAAGAAGGAGCTGCTGGAGTGCGTGGAACTGTATGTGGAGCTGGCGAGCAGCCTGGTCGGTTGATACGCATCAGGAAGCGCGGCGGGACGATCCTGGCTACTGCCCAGTTCTAAGCGGCGAGGCGCTGAAAAGGACTGTCAGGCGCTACCACGTGTAGGTCACGAGGTAGTTGACGGTCTTCTCTCCGTGGGCTGGCACATTGACGTTGAACTGGATGGTTTGCGAGTCCTTCTTTTCGAAGGGATCGGAGTTCTGGCTAATTTCCCAAGTGCTTGTGCGGTACATGTGCTCGACGATACGGACGGGAGTCGCTGTATCTTTTGCGCTGCGCACAGTGACGCTGTAGTTTTCCGTAATCATGTTGCTGCGAACGTTCCTGAAATCAGTACGAGTGCGTTCTCCGGCCAGGTCAAAGGCATTGCCCAGGTAGACGTGGATGAGTTCGTCTTTCGGCGTGTGATCGATGGTGTTCTCGCCTACAAACTGCACGTTGCCATTGGCTTCCCGACGGTAGAAGCGCATGAGGCCTTTTGGCAGCGGCATGCCAAGGTGATTCGCTTCGCTATTTTTGAACTCCTGGGTGATCCAGACCTTCTTGTTGCTTTCTCCGCCAAAGTTCGGCTGGTTCCACTGATAGTAGTTATTCTGGTTTCGAGCGCCGAAGCCGTCGTAGACATAGACTCGTTTCGCGGGAATGCCGGCTACGTTGAGGAACTCGATCTGCTTGGACTCATGGTCGAGAACGGTTGCGCTGCGATGCAGATCGTACAAGTGGTAGTCGTCGAAATTCTGCTGGGTGATCTGTTGCTGAACGCCAGCGGCGCCTGCGACGACGATTGAATCCATTGCGCGACCGTTAATTGCCAACATTCCGGTCTGGTTTGTAAGTTTGCTGATGTCGCCTGCCATCAACTGCAGCGAAACATCACGAAAGTCAGTACCCGATTCGTTGGTGACGTTGACCCAGCCCACCATCTCCAGCGACTGATCGGCTGCGACGTCGCCGCTGGGCGCAAGCACGTTATAACTGGCGTCCCAGCGTAATCCGCCGGTGATGTAATCGAGCTCCGCAGCGATGTTTGCCGGCCGGTCGGAAGCGATTGTCCAGCGAAGCGTAGGACGCAGCGTCAGGCCCGGAGTGGCCGAGGGGAAGAGAGGAACACCAGGCAGGCCATAGCGCAGCTTCCCCTCGATTTCGATGAGCGGCTCCTGCTGCTGGTTCTGCTGCTGCTGCTGGTAGAAGTAATTCTGTCCGTAGCGTTGCAGCAGATCGAACTGGGGAACGAATCCGGCGCGAATGATTTTGCCGGGGACAATTCTTGAGTTCTCGGCTGTGCCCACCATGAAGTCGATGGTCTGGCCTTCGAATTTCGCGAGCATTTGCGATTGCACGCGCAGGGCTCCTTCGTAGTTCTGCTCCAGGATGTGGATGGGATGGGAGTTGGCAGGATCCCGCAGAACGACGGAATCCGGCTCGAGTTGGCTGGTCACGTTGATCGCGGAGATCTCTGTGGTGCCCGCCTGGAGGTTGAGCTGAAATGGGGGTTCGGACCAGCGCGAAATCCTGGTTGTAGATGGTGATTCCCGCCGCGGGCTGACTTGCCGAGGAGGATGTCCGCTGAGCGAAGGCTGTGAGAGACGCACAGAACAGAAGGCAGACCGCACTTGCTCGACCTGACATGAAATTCTCCTGGTGCCTGCCTCTATAGACTCCACTGTCCGGGGAACTGTTCCAATTGCTGAGAAGAAATCTTCAGGTTGATTTAGCCGGAGATGATGTCAAAAGGCAGTTGGCCACGGTTGTCGTCGGCGAGAACTGCGGTCTGATCAGGATTGGACGAGTTGTAGCGGACGGTCAGGGCAGGACTGCCGGTGGCGAGGCGTTCGGCTTCGCGGTGGGGCATGGGGATGCTGTTCGCGTAGCCGCCGTAGTAATTGCCATTGAGCGTGAAGTGGAAGGCCGCCTCAATGAAGTGAGTGTGGGTGAAGGAGCCGGATTGGTCGGCGGCGGGCAGGAGCTTCCAGCTATTGATGTGTGCGGTGATCTGCGGCCAGGAGGCGGCGGCGCGCACACGCTTCTGGCGGGCACGCTCGCGCAGCGCGCGGCGGATGGTGTCGAGGAAGAAGACGCCCGCCATGGGAGGAATTTTAGCGCCAGCGGGGAGTTTTGCGGCTGAAAAGGACTCGAGCGGAGGGCGAACTGAAGAAAGTGAGTGTCTAGGTACGTCATCCGTTACACTCGGTTCAACCATAATCCAATCCACACGGAGTGCATGCGTGGCACGATTCACCGGAATACTGGGTCTACTTACGTTTCTTGGTGTCGCCTATGTACTTTCCACCAATCGGAAGGCGATTCGGTGGAGCACGGTGGCGTGGGGGCTGGGACTCCAGGTGCTGTTCGCGTTTCTGGTGCTGAAGGTGAGCGTGGGGCAGGCGTTCCTGGCGAAGGGCTCGGCCGCAGTGACGGCGCTGCTGGGGCATGCGGCGGACGGCTCGACGATGGTCTTCGGCAATGTTCTGGGTGATCCGAAGAGTCCCGCGGCGGTGTTCGCGTTTGCAGTGCTGCCGACGATCATTTTCGTCTCGGCGCTGTTTGCGCTGCTGTATCACGTGGGGATCATGCAGCAGGTGATCCGCGCGGTTGCCTGGCTGATGCAGCGAACGATGGGGACCTCTGGCGCGGAGAGTACGAACGTGGCGGCCAGCATCTTCATGGGGCAGACTGAGGCGCCGCTGACGATCCGGCCGTTTCTCGGGGATGCGACGCAGTCGGAACTGATGACGATTATGACGTCGGGCATGGCGCACGTTTCGGGCGGAATTATGGCGGCTTATATTCTGTTCGGGATTCGCGCGCAGGACCTGCTCTCGGCCGTGATCATGACCGCGCCAGGGACGATTCTGGTGGCGAAGATGCTGGTGCCGGAGACGGAGGTGCCGGCTACACTGGGCACGGTGAAGATGCCACCGAATGAGGAGCACAAGGACGAGAACCTGATCGGGTCGGTGGCGCGGGGCACGATTGACGGCGGCGCACTGGCGTTCAATGTGGCAATTATGCTGATCAGCTTTCTGGCGATTGTGGGGCTGATCAACGCGATCATGCTGGCGATTTCGGACTTTACGTGGGCGCATGGGCATATTCCGTTTCCGCACTCCCTGGGCAATGCGCTGGGGACGTTGTGCGCTCCGGTAGCGTGGCTGATCGGGATTCCGTGGCGCGATGCGCGGATTGTTGGAAACCTGATTGGGACGCGCGCGGTGCTGAACGAGTTCATCGCTTATGGACAGCTGGGAGTGCTGGCCAAGGCACATGCGGTCTCGGATCGTACGCTTTCAATTGCGACGTTTGCGCTGTGCGGCTTTGCGAATCTGGGTTCGGTTGGAATGCAGATTGGCGGGATTGGCGCGCTGATTCCGCATCGCCGGAACGATCTGGCGCGGCTGGGACTGCGGGCGATGCTCGCCGGGACTATGGCCAACCTGATGTCGGCGAGTATTGTGTCGATGCTGATTCGGTAATTACTGACGCTTCAGGAAATCCAGCAGAACGACGGCGTCGTTATGCTGTTCGTCTTTGGCTCCGTACACAAGCGTGACCGGAGCATTTCGGGCCTGCTTTTTGATGGTGGCCAGGCATTCCGGATTCTGCCTCAACTCTTCGCGATATCTCCGCTGAAACTCCTGCCATTTGACGGGGTCGTGGCCGAACCACTTTCGCAAAGCGGCGCTCGGCGCGATGTCTTTGAGCCAGAGGTCAATCCGGGCACGTTCTTTGCTGAGGCCTCGTGGCCATAGACGATCCACTAGGATGCGGAAGCCGTCCTCTGGTGCGGGAGTGACATAGGCTCGTTTGATCGAGATCCGCATCTCTACGTTCCGTAGCCACGATGTTTCATGGCCAACAGCTCCTCATTGCTGGGCCAGGAGATGGTGAGCAGGAACGCAGAATCCTCGATAGCCGTGATGTCGTGCTTGATGGATGCACCCAGTCCGAGCAGGCCTCCGGCCGCAAGCTCGTGTTGCTTTCCCTGAGTATTGAGACGAATAAGGCCCTGCAAAACTTGAACGGAGATGGTCCCGTCGGCATGATGCTCCTTCATCACCGCTGAAGGCTCCATCGCGATCAGGAGGCATCGGAAATCATCCTTTTTGAACAGCAATTTCGAGTGAATGCCTGAAGGCCAAGGCTTTTTCTGCTGAAGCGCGTCAAGTTCCTGCTTGAGGTTGAATTCTGCGACCGGTTCTACGACATTGCCTGAGTCGTCAGAATGGAATGATGGCATGGTGAAACCTCTACTTTGAAGGTTTGATGCTTTGCGTGACGCTGAAGTGACGAGACGCCAATTTAGATAGCTTCGGCGACCTTTCGGCGGTGCTGCTGAGGCGAGCATGTTGCCTTGGCCATCTTCACGAACGGCGATCATCGCGTTCACTTGTGCTGGGCGTTGAGTCGATCGAGCACGTGCTTTAGCGCGTCCAGCTTCTGGCCGGCTTCGGCGTTTTTGCCTTGAGCGGTGAGGCGCTGGTAGTCGTCAAAGTCGCGGCCTGCTTCGGAGATGAGGGCCCGGGTGTCCGGCGCGGCGAGAGTTTGCGCGGCGGCTGGGGCTTGCGCGCTGGAGGACGCGGGAGCGGCGGAGGCAGCGGATGCCAAGCTGGGTGCTTCGGAGCCGAAGAGGGAAGAGAGCGCCGCCTCAAACGTAGGGGCGTAGGCGAGCCGGTCCTGCAGGGCGAGGACGACGATGCGGAGCTCCGGCATGGGACTCTGCTGGGCCTGGAGGTAGATGGGCTCGGCATAGAGCAGGGCTTTGCCAATTGGGATGACGAGCAGATTGCCGCGCAGAACCTGGGAGCCCTGCTGGTTCCAGAGACTGAGCTGGCCAGAGAGCTGTGCGTTCTGGTCGATGCGCGACTCGATCTGCTGGGGCCCATCGACGAGGCGGGTCTTTGGGAAGTCATAGACGATGGAAGTGCCGTAATGCTCGCCGTCGGAGCGAGCAGCGATCCAGCCGATGAGGTTATTGCGGTTGGCGGGGGTGAAGGGCAGGATCTCGACGAACTCGTCGGCGGCCTCGCCGGGCAGCTTCATCAGGACGAAGTTGGGCAGCATGGCCTGCGCGTTCTGGTTGTCTCCGGTGCCGGTGGTCTGAGTGGCTACGGTCCAGAGGTCTTCGCGATTGAAAAAGACCTCAGGATCGGTCATGTGGTAGAGACCGTAGGCCTGCGCCTGCAGACGGAAGAGCATCTCCGGATAGCGCACGTGAGCGCGAAGGCCGGCGGGCATCTCCGATGCCGGCCTGAAGAGCGACGGGAAGACATGCTGCCACGCGCCGATAACGGGGTCTTCCTTGTCGAAGACATAGAACGTGGTGGTGCCGTTGTAGGCGTCGATGACGGCCTTGACGCTGTTGCGCATGTAGTTGATGGTCTGGCCGTTGACGGAGTAAGGAGCTGAGTCCGGGTAGGTCTCGGAGGTAGTGAAGGCGTCCATCATCCAGAACAGGTGGCCATCGGGAGCGACGACCATGTAGGGATCAGGGTCGAAGGTGAGGAAGGGCGCGAGCTCGGTGACGCGGTCACGCACGTTGCGGCGCATGAGCAGGAGGCTGGAGGAGTTGACGTCGTCGCTGAAGGGCAGCTTGCCGAGGTCGTCGCGCTCAAAGGCGATGGCGAGACGACGAAGGAAGCCGCCGATAGGGATGCCGCCGGTGCCCTCATACGAGGTGAGGCTGTTGGTCTGGCCCTGGGGGTAATCGAACTCCTGCTGGCGGGTCTTGACGTAGACATCTGTATTGGTGAGCTCGCCGTAGTAGATCTGCGGGCGGGTCACTTCGAGGCCGGGAACGGTGCTCTGCACAGGCATGTTGCTGAGGTAGAAATTGGGCAGCCCCTCAGAGGTGAACTCGTTGACCTGGTTCATGGTGACGCCATAACCGTGGGTGTAGATCAGCTTTTCGTTGATCCAGTTGCGGCTGGCCTCCGGCAGTTTTTCAATGTTGAGCTCGCGGGTGCCGAGCATCACCTGACGGGTGACGCCGTTGATCTTATAGCGATCGATGTCGATGTCGGGGAAGTCGTAGTAGGTGCGGATTTCCTGGACCTGACGCAGGGTGTCCTGGAGCGCGACCCAGTCCCAGAGGCGGATGTTCTGCAGCGTGGCCTGATTGTTGGTGGGGTCGGCGGCCTCGGGCGTGGTTTCGGCAGGGAACTCGCGCTGCACGAAGCCGTCGAGCCCGTAGGCGGCGCGGGTGGCCTGGATGTTGTGGCCGATGTAGGGGAGCTCCCGGACGAGCTCGTTGGGTTTGACGATGAAGCTGGTGACGTACCAGTTGACGAGTCCGGAGAGCACAAAGCACAGGACCGCGGGCAGGACTGCGATGACGAGCATGCGTGGGCTGGGGCGGCGGACCGCGTTGATGGCGGCGACGCAGGCACCGAAGAGGAGTGCGATCGAGAGCAACGCGAGGAAATGCAGTGCAACGTGCGCATCGGCATAAGAGACGCCGGTGAACAGCGTGTGACGGTCAAAAAGAAGCTGATAGCGGCTGAGCCAGGTGCTGGCCGCGATGAGGATGAGCAGAGGAGCTCCGGCGGCGGAGATACCGCGCCAGGGCGAGCTGCCCAGTGAGAGGCGGCGGGTGTTGATGGCGTGCGCTCCTCCGGAGAGGACCGCGAGAGCCACCGAGGCAATCGCGAGAATGACGGACAAAGTCAGGAGCCAGCCAACGATGAGCTGGAGTCCGGGAAGCGTGAAGAGGTAGAAGTTGAGCGGCTTGGCGAAGACAGGATCCGTCGGACCTCCGTGAGGAGCGCGCCAGAAGAGAGCGAGCGTGGGCCAGTCCGAGGAGAGCGCCGCGCCCGAGATGAGTGCCGCAAGAGCGGAGACGACGATGCTAACGAGATGCGCTGCAGGCCCAATGGGCAGATTCACGGGCCGGCCGCCGACGAGGATGGCGCGCTCGGCAGGAAGATCGTCACGGTAGAGCCGGCGAAGCGCGGTGAATCCGGCGTAGAGGATTACGAAGGTGAGGATTGCCGCGGCGAAAAATACGCCGACGTTGAGCTGAAGCGTCGTCCAGAAGACCTGCGAGTAGCCCAAGGCCTCGAACCAGAGCAGATCTACCCAGTAGGCCAGCGAAGCTCGAGCGAGGAGAAAGAGAACCAGCAGAGCAACGAGTACTGGAAGAAGACGTCTGGCGCGGGTTGGGCGGATGACATCATCGGACGAATCGATTGTGACGGGCACAACTGCACCTCAGATGGACAACGAGCACCATCGCGAGAATTGTACAGGCCTGTGCGGGACGAGATGGGTTGCTGAGGACTAGCGCCGCCGTCTAGCGCACGGAGATAGGCAAAGAGGAGTACCGTCTAAGAAATACAATCCATCGGGCGGATGCCATCACAGCCGACATTGAGTAGCAGTTTGCGTTTTCTGACGCCGCTCGTGATAGATTCGCCCAACGTTCCTGCCCCGTTCCTCGTTTTCGCTAGTCAAGTGGTCCAGGAGGAAACGCGTGATGTCAGCTTCGGAACAGAATTTTGGCAGTCCTGCACCCGGCAGTTCGGACCCAATCGGCGCCTCCGCTCAGAGAAAGGCCGCAGTTCGCCTTCTACCGATCATCGGGATCGGATACGGTCTCGCCTACATGGATCGGATTAACATCAGCTTCGCTTCGTTGCGGATGAACACTGATCTGCACTTCAGCGCGACGGTCTACGGCATCGGCGCGGGCCTCTTCTTTGTTGGCTACGCACTCTGTGAGGTTCCATCGAACCTGCTGTTGCTTCGGTTCGGGCCGAGACGCTGGCTTGCACGGATCATGCTCACGTGGGGTTTGCTGGCTGCCGCAATGGTGTTTGTGCGAACGCCGGCTCAGTTCTACGGAGTGCGACTTCTGCTGGGTATCTCCGAGGCGGGCTTCTTCCCCGGCGTGATCTATTACCTTACGCTCTGGTTTCCCGCCAAGATGAGGGCGCGCGCGGTGAGCCGGTTCTATGTGGCTCTCCCAATCAGCACAGTTGTGATGGGCATCCTTGCCGGCTGGCTCATGGGTTTGCAAGGAACATTTGGATTGGCCGGATGGCAATGGCTTTTCCTTCTCGAGGGATTGCCAGCCGCGGCATTCAGCTTCATCATCTTTACCGCATTGCCGGATAGCCCCAAGAACGCTAAGTGGCTGACGGCGGAAGAGAAATCCTGGCTTCAGCATCAATTGGAACGAGACCAATCTCATGCGCACATAGGAGACGAAGCAGGAGTCTTACGCGCCCTGCTTTCGCCCAAAGTGTGGATGATCGGCCTGTTCTTCTTTTCCGCTCTAACCTGCAATTATGCCTACGGGTTCTCGGCTCCTGCCATTTTGCAGGCCGCCACCGGCTGGAGCGTTGGCAGAATAGGTATTTTGATTGCGACGTTTGGATTAGCGGGCGCGGCAGGTATGTTGTTCGGCGCGTCGAGTTCTGACCGTACGGGCGATCGAGCTTGGCATTGCATCATTCCGTGCTGCGTCATGGCCGCGGGATTTCTCATCGCCGGCTACGGACGTCCAGGATGGATCGTAGTTGTCGCCTTGGGCACAAGCTTTGTGGCATTTATGGCTCTTCAAGGACCTGCGCTTGCTCTTCCCACCCAATTTCTTGCCGGTCGGGCTGCAGCCGCAGGCATTGCCACAATGAACACAATTACGATGCTCAGCGGTTTCGTTGGACCTTACTGGATGGGGCGAACAAAGGATGCAACCGGCAGCTACAATCTGGGACTTCGAGGACTTGCAATTCCAAGCCTCGTCGCAGCCGCGCTCATGTTTTTCCTCACGCGTAGCCTCGCACGCGGTACCGTTCCGGCCGCTCCGCTGGAGATGGTGGAGGAACCCATTTGATCCCGGGACTTCCGAGAATCATCCGACATGCTTGCGCTGATTCTCGGTTCTATGCCGCGGAAGAACTTTGTCCTCGCTGCTGCGGAAGGATCCGTGCCGGTGTTCATGACCCCAGCCGCGCGGCCAAGGCGAAGCTATCGAAATTTGTCAGCTAGCTCGCACTGGGTTACGGTTGCGTGTCCTCAACCACGGCGCGCATCCAGTAGTTTCCTTCGGCGTCGACTTCGATGCCGTGGACTTCACGCTCGAAGCCGGGAAACTGCTTTCCGAATTGCTCCATGGCGAGGATCAGCTTGATGACGGGAGAGTCGGGACCGCCGAGACGCTCGCCGGGCATGGACATGGGGATGCCGGGCGGGTAGGGAACGAGCATGACGGCAGCGATGCGGCCCGCCATATCGCGGAAGCGAACGCGCTCGGTCTCGTGCCGCACCAGCTTCTGGTAAGTCTGCGCGGGGGTGAGGACCGGATCGAAGTCTTCGTCGCAGGCGGCGTTGACGAGTCCTGCGAGGTTGAGGTCGATCATGGCCTTGTGCATCTGGTTGGCGAGCTCCTTGAGCGAGAGATCCCGATACCGCGCGGGAAACCGCTGCACCAGTTCCGGGAGCGCCTCCTCAAGCGTCGCTTCGGAATCGTAGAGCCGCTTGAACTCGAAGAGATTTTCAAGCAGGCTGCCCCATTTGCCCTTGGATGTGCCGACGGAGAAGAGGACGAGCACGGTGTAGTCGCCGGTGCGGGCGATCTCTACGCGGCGGGAGTCGAGGAACTCGGTGAGGATGGATGCGGGGATGCCCCAGTCCGCCAGCACGCCCTGAGCATTGACGCCGGGCGTGAGGATGGTGACCTTGGTGGGGTCCAACATGCAGTAGTCATCGGGGGAATCAGCATCCTGGTAGCCGTGCCACTCTTCGCCGCGCTTTAGCTCCCAGCAGCTGGGCTCGGTGGTGAGCAGTTCATCCTCGGCATCCTCGAAGAGGATGGTTTCCCCAGTTGCGGGATCGGTGACGCGCTCCGGCTGATAGACGCCGAAGAACCAGGCTTCGCCGTTCTCCGACTCCTTACGCAAGCGATGAGCGACCGAACTCATGGTCTGGCGGAAGCTGATGGCATCCACTAGAGTCTCTTCCATCAGCGTGGGGCCGGCGGGCTCGTCCATCATGGCGGCGGCTACATCGAGCGACGCAATCAGGGGATAGAACGGCGAGGTGGTGCCGTGCATCATGAAGGATTCATTGAACTGATCGAAGTCGAGTGCTCCGCGGTCGGAGAGCTTGACGTGAATCATGGAGCCCATGGAGAAGGCGGCCAGCATCTTGTGCGTGGACTGGACGGAGAAGATGGTCGGCCGCTCCGGCATGTCCTCGGGAACGCCCATCGCGTACCGGCCGCGATAGATGGGGTGGAACTTGGCGTAAGCGAACCAGGCTTCGTCGAAGTGAACGCGCGAGACGGATTCTCCGAGCTGCTCCACTACACGGTCGACGTTGTAGCAAAGTCCGTCGTAGGTGGAGTTGGTGACCACGGCATAGGTGGGCTGCTGGGAGCGCGCGCCGGCCGCGAATGGGCTCCGTGAGATGAGCTCCTTTACGGAATCCGGCGAGAAGCGCGAGAGCGGCACCAGGCCGATCATTCCGTAGCCATTGCGCGTGGGTTTGAAATAGACCGGGCGAGCGCCGGTGATGGTGAGGGAGTGGCAGATGGATTTGTGGCAGTTGGCGTCGGCGAGGACGATATCGTCCTGTGCAATGACACCGTGGCCGACGATCTGATTGGAGGTGCTGGAACCGCCGAGGACGTAAAAGGTCCAGTCTGCGCCGAAGATGCGTGCGGCGTTGCGCTCGGAGTCGCCCGGAGGCCCGAGGTGGTGAAGCCATGAGCCGAGGGGCGCTGACGAGATGCCGAGATCGGAGCGCAGCAGGTTTTCGCCAAAGAAGCGGTGGAACTCCTGACCGACAGGGTGCTTGAGGAATGCGACGCCACCCATGTGGCCGGGTGCGTCCCAGGAGTAGGCGGACTGGTCGTTGTACTTGAGGAGCTCGCGGAAATAGGGTGGCAGAAGCTGCTCGTGGTAACGTTCGACGGCGGTATCGAGCCGCGAGGCGATGAAGGCAGGCGTGTCGCCGAAGAGGTGGATGTACTCGTAGACCTGCTTGATCACTTCCAGCGGAAGCTCGGATACCAGGGTGCGATCTGCGATGAGGAAGATCGGCACCTTTTTGTTGCGGTGGCGGACACCGCGGATGATCTCCAGCGCGGCTCGCTCCTCAAACTGCGAGTTTCCTTCCAGGTCCCAGTCCAGCAGCACCGCCGAGTAGCTCGGATCGGATGTGACGAGGGAAAGACCATCCTCGGGCGAAGTCGTGCGCACTACCTCGTAACCCTCGTTGCCGATCGCGTCGACGAGGCGCTCCATCGCACGGTCCGATACCGAATCCGTGCGGCCCACCTCGCTGGCAATCAACAATACCCATCGCTTCTCACTCATCAACTCCGATTCCTCTCCCCTGGCCTGAGTGCCAAAACCGCAAAGACTTATCGTACCAATTCATTGTTCAAGGGATGTTGCAGGTGTGGAAGGGGCGCCCGGATTAGGTACGGCGGATTGCGCTGCCTCCGGATGCTTCCCAAGTGGAAAGCTGGGAGGTTAGGCTGGACCTATGCCGGAGGTGGCGGAGTTTTCCCGAGGGTCGCACGCGTCGTTTGAAAAACGTGCGCAGAAATGGCGCGGAACCTTCGTGGCAGCTGCGGCGCTTGGGCTGACAATCCTGCCACTGCTGCTCTTTCTGCGTCGCGATGGCGTTCGCGCTCCGCTGTCAATGTTTGCTGGAGACTCGTTTTACTATCTCACCATTGCCAGGAACTCCCTCCATACCAGATTCTTTACGTTTGACGGAAGCTATCCCACAAACGGGTTTCACCCGCTTTGGGAGATTCTGCTGTATCTGGGAATGAAGTTTGGGCTGCTTCGACCGGACGATTCTAGTCTGACGATCACTCGCGTCTACGTCTTCGAGACGTTAGTTTTGGGAGCCACGTGCGCTCTCTTTGCATCGTTCGCTGCGCGGCATTTGCGCTGGCGGGAATTGGCTCTTTTTGCGGTATGTCCAGGCTTTCTCTGGTTCTTTTGCTCGGCAGCGAGCCCGTTGGTTGCTTCCAACTGGTCGTTCGTGAACGGCATGGAGAGCGTCCTGGAAATGTTCTTCCTCGCTGCTGCGCTGCAGGCGTTTCGGCCGGGCAGATTCGGAGCCGGACTGCTGACCGCCTTATTGCTGGGCTTGATGGTGCTTTCCCGCTTGGACGACATTTTCATCCTGATTCCGATGCTGCTGTTTCTTTGGAAGGAACTGGATAACAGGAGCACGGCCGTGCGGCTTTGGCTGCCTGCCGTGCCACTGGGACTGATTCTCGTTTATCTCGTGTATAACGCGCTTGTGGTGCACGCCCTTTTTCCTACGAGCGGAGCAGTCAAAGCGGGTTTTGCGCTGAACGGTAATTGGTCTGAGATCGCAGCTGTTTTGTTGCCCAGTAAGGGGAGTTGGGTTCTGATGCAGGAGGACCGAATGGCCGGATTTGCCGAGCGCTCCTATCGTGCTTACCTGCTGCTCGTCCCTACTTTGGTGTGTGCGGCCTACCTCCTGTGGAGCAAGCATCGATGGAGCTTAATCGGTATGGCTTGCACTGGTGTAGTGCTCAAGGGTCTCTACAATCTTTTCTTTGTGGCGCTTTTCAATCAGGGCTTTTGGTACTTCGGGAGCTCTGTCCTGATCGCTAACCTTGTAATTGCCCTATGGATTGACAGATCCATAGGAGCGGCCTGGACTCATTGGTCACACGTTTTTGCGACATATGCGGTCGCATTCCTCCTTATATCTTTTTCGTTCAATGCTCAGGTCGCCGAGCGCCTTACGCCGGGTGGGGCCGATTGGGAAATGGCGATCTTGCAGCGGGGCGATGTGATTCGGTCTCTGGTGCGTGCGAGCGGCGGCGACAGGTTCATCGAGCTCAACGACGGGATTATTACTTACTCCACGGGCATGACTGCGCTTGCTGGTACTGGGTTGGCTCTCGATGTGGAGGCGACACGAGCCATCCAGAATGGAAACCTTTTGTCTCTTGCAGCAAAGCGGGACTATCACTTGATGGTCGCGGCGGGATCTTACCGGACGATGGTGGATGAATACCTGAAATTTAGGGCTCGGGGATTCCGCGGCTACATGGGCCAACTCAAGGGGCAGGAGCTGGACCACTTCAAACTCGTACCGGTAGCCCACGATGACCCGACTGATCTGACCATTTACCGTATTGTGCCGATTCCGTAGCGATACTAACCCGAGTACCCAAGATAGAGTCCGCGGAAGGGCGCCTATTCGAACCGATTCTCAGATTTTTCAGCATCTAACAGTCCACAGATTCAAGGTTGGTAGCCGAATGCCGCTTTTGTTGGCTCGCTTACATTCCCTATCCGTTCGCCGATTGCGGACAGACCCCATTCCTTCCGGTAAGATAGGGGGGCTTTCCCAAAACAGAGAGGCTCCGCCCCCATGGCTGCTTTCCCAGAGATCGTCCGTGCGCATGAAACCGCCATCCTTTCCGGATGGATGAGTGACATGGCAGCAAGTACTCGCCGAAAAGACCTGATCAATGACAGCGATTTACAAGCGCAGGCCAGCGAACTGCTAAAGCTCTTTAGCGAGGCAAGCCAGGCGAGTGGCGATGTGCAATCGGACGCGTTTGCTGCTACGAGAAGCTTCCTTAAAGAGATCGCGAAAACCCGGATGGAGGTCGGCTTCTCGGCAGCCGAGACCTCGATGTTTGTGCTTTCCATGAAGCAGGCGGTTTTCAACGCTCTGCGGGATGCGCTGAAGTCAAATCCAAGTGAGTTGATCTCGGAGATCTGGATCGCAGGTACTGTGATCGACCGGCTTGCCATGCTGACCGTGGACACCGCGGTTGGATTTCGTGAGCAGACCATTGCACGCCAGCAGGAAGACATGCTTGAGCTTTCCACTCCAGTGGTGAAGCTTTGGGAAGGTGTTCTCGCACTGCCCCTGATCGGCACTCTGGATAGCGCACGCACTCAGGTGGTGATGGAATCTCTTCTTTCCGCAATCGTAGAAACCAACAGCCAGGTTGCGATTATCGATATCACCGGCGTACCGACGGTCGACACGCTGGTGGCGCAACATCTCATCAAGACCATCACTGCCGCACGGCTGATGGGAGCTGATTGTTATCTGAGCGGCATTCGCCCAGCAATCGCACAAACCATTGTTCACCTGGGAATCGACCTTACGGATATCCAGACGAAGGCTAAGTTGTCGGACGCCTTTTCCCTTGCGCTGACGCGTATGGGCAAGTCCGTAGTCGCCCTTAAGCAGGCTGCAGCGAGCACCCAGAGAGCAAAGGAAGTTTAGGAATGGATCGTATCCCCATCCTCAAAATGGGCGACTGCCTGCTGGTGACCATTCAGGTGGACATGCATGATGAACTGGCCATGTCGCTGCAGGAAGACCTGACGGCTCAGATTGCAAAGTATGCCTCACGCGGTGTCCTGATCGACATTTCTTCTCTGGAGATTGTCGATTCCTTCATCGGTCGTATGCTGGCAAACATCGCGGCGATGTCGCGAGTGCTGGATGCCCAGACTGTTCTTACCGGAATGCAACCTGCAGTTGCGATCACCCTGGTGGAACTCGGCATGTCTCTTCCGGGGATAAGAACGGCTCTTAACGTTGAGCGGGGCATGGCACTCCTGCAGGAATTTATTGGGGACGAAGTGGAGTCAGACCAAGGTGACGACACTGAAGAGTGAAACATTCCCCATTGTCACGTCTGACGATGTTGTGAAGGTCCGTCAAGCGGCGCGCATGTGGGCTGCTGAACTGAAGTTCAGCCTGGTGGATCAGACAAAGTTTGTAACTGCTACCAGCGAACTGGCTCGCAACACTCTGGAGCATGGTGGTGGCGGATTGATGACGGCGGAGGTTGTCGAGAATGGTCTGCGCAAGGGCATCCGGTTGACCTTCACTGACTCAGGTCCAGGTATTGCGAACATTGAACTAGCTCTCAAGGACGGATATTCCACTGGCAGTGGGATGGGCCTTGGGTTGAGCGGCAGTAAAAGACTCGTAAACGAGTTTTATATCAATAGCGAACTGGGCCACGGCACGGTTGTTACCATCATTCGCTGGAAATAGTGAAAACTTGCGGCATATTCACAAAGCTATCGCTCTCACCGACCGCAGTTCGGTCGGGGAGGCCCGCCGCAGCGCTATCAGCGTTGCCACCATCCTCGGTTTTGATGAGGGGCGACGTAACGACATCGGTATAGCGGCGACGGAAGCTGCGAATAATGTCATACTGCACGCCAACTCGGGAGAGCTTCTGATCTGTTTCTCTGGAGAAGAAGGCTCCTGGCTGCTGGATCTGACGGCAATCGATTCCGGCCCGGGGATTTCCGATATCAGCCGGGCTATGGAAGATGGCTTCTCCACAATCGGAACAGCCGGGCAGGGGCTTGGCGCCCTCGGTCGACTTTCCGACCTTTCTTCTGTCTACTCCGTTCCCGAGAAGGGCACGGTGAACTGGTGCCGGTTCTCGCTGAGAAGGAATGCTCCGCCGGTTCCAGTCGGGGTCATCAGCGTGCCAGTGAAGGGTGAGACGGTCTGCGGCGACGGATTTTTCATGCAGCGCGGCGAGCGGCACTCCATTTACGTGGTTGTGGATGGTCTTGGCCACGGCAGTGGCGCGTCGGAAGCAGCCGACGAGGCCCTGTCGGTCGTGCGCGCCTCGGCGCACGCCTCGGCGGTTGAAATTCTGCAGCGAACCCATGATGCTTTGAAGAAAACAAGGGGCGCGGCGATGTCGTTGGCGATCGTCGATCATGAAAAGAGGATTCTCACCTATGCAGGGGTCGGCAATATCGGAGCCGTGCTCTCGACAGGCACGGTCAGTCGTTCCCTCATCTCGCAAAACGGGACACTGGGAGCGATTTTGCCCCGAGTGCAGGAGTATTCTCTTCCCATCGAACGCAGTACTCTATTGCTGATGTTTTCGGACGGATTGACCTCAAAAACTGGAATTTCGGCATACTCCGGGATGCAGGGAAGGCACCCGGCGGTGATTGCCGGGGTGCTATACCGGGATTTTAGCCGCAAGCGGGATGACACCAGCATTCTGGTTGCGCGTATGGGAGACGAGTTCAAGTGAGTCAACAGCTCCACAGCCTGATGCTTGCAAACGAGCGTGACGTTGTGAGCGCCCGCCAACGGGCCAGGGCAGTGGCGGCTGAATTGGGCTTCGATCATCACGACCAGATCAGGATTGCGACGGCGGTCTCGGAGATTGCGCGGAACGCGTACCGATATGCACGCGGCGGAGCCGTGACTTTCCTGGTTGACCCTGAAGCTCACATGTTTCGCGTTGCGGTCACGGATCATGGCAGCGGTATTCCGCACCTGGATAAGGTACTGAGCGGTTCCTACCGGTCCAGTACGGGCATGGGCATGGGCCTGGTTGGCACCAAACGCCTGATGGATGAGTTCAATATCGACTCCGCGCCTACGGGAACGTCTGTCACTTTTGGCAAACATCTGCCGAGCTCCAGCGAACATCTCGATGCAGCGCGTCTGAAGAAACTGTCCGCAGAGTTGGCAAAGCAAAATCCGGCGACACCGATCGACGAACTCCAGATGCAGAATCGGGAGTTGATGAAGACTTTGAATGAGCTGCGAGAGCGGAAGGAGGAACTGCTCCAGATTAATGCAGAGCTGCAAGACACAAATCGCGGTGTGGTCGCTCTGTACGCAGAGCTGGATGAACGGGCCGACTACCTTCGGCGGGCGTCGGAGCTGAAGACCAGCTTCCTGTCGAACATGTCGCACGAATTTCGTACGCCCCTGAACTCCATGCTGGCGTTGACTCGGATGCTGCTTGACCGAATGGATGGGGAACTGAGCCCCGAGCAAGACCAGCAGGTGCGCTTCATTCAGCGTTCGGCGAAGGAATTGGCAGAGATGGTGGACGATCTGCTGGACCTGGCCAAAGTTGAGGCCGGGCGTCTCGATGTCAGGCCGAAGGCGTTCCATGTCGATGAACTGTTTGGCGCGCTGCGAGGTATGTTGAAGCCGCTGCTTGCGGAAGCTTCGCTCAACCTGGTCTTTGAGATTCCGGAGCCGCTCCCAGCGCTCTTCACGGATGAGCAGAAGGTATCGCAGATTCTTCGTAACTTCATTTCGAATGCGATCAAATTCACGCCTCAGGGAGAAGTAAGGATTAAGGCGCTGGAGAAGAACGCATTTGTTGAGTTCTCCGTAACCGATACGGGGATCGGCATCTCTGAGAGCGATAAGAGAATCATCTTTGAAGAGTTTGCGCAGATTGACAGCAATATGCAGAAGCGAGTCAAAGGCACCGGACTTGGGCTTCCGCTTTCCCGCAAGCTGGCGGAGTTGCTGGGTGGATCGGTAGAGGTGTCGAGCACAGTGGGCGTGGGCTCCACTTTTTCTTTGATTCTCCCTTGTGTTTATGCAGGCTCGGCTCCAACAACCGAGACCCCGGTTCCGGAGATCGATCCGGACAAGAAGCTCATCCTCATTGTGGAAGATAACTCTGAGACTGCCTTCGTCTACACGCGGTACCTGGTGAACGCAGGATTTCAGACTCACACGGTGGCTACGATTGACCAGGCAGAAGAGGTTCTGCGGAGGATCAGGCCGGCAGCCATCATTCTGGATGTGTTGCTTCGCTCTGAGAACACGTGGGACTTTCTGCGGAAGCTTAAAGGACAAACCTCCTCCATTCCTGTTCTCGTCATGAGCGTGACTGATGATGAGCGCAAGATTTATGGGTTAGGCGCGGATTCCTACCTGAACAAGCCGTTTGTGCCGGATCAGATGATCGGGGAGATCATCAAGCTCACGTCCCTCAAAGACAGACCGAAGATCCTTATGATCGACGATAACGAAGTCTCTCGTTATCTGCTGCGCGGGAGCATACCGGAGTCGCTGTATGCAATTTACGAAGCACGCGACGGCCGCGAAGGCATTCGGGTCGCGAGCCAACTCTCGCCCGAAGTGATTTTTCTGGATTTCTTCATGCCCGGCCTGAATGGCATTGAAGTGCTGAAAGATCTCCGCAGCAGGGAAGAGACCAGTCGCATCCCGGTTGTCCTCCACTCCACGAAAGTTCTCGACGATGCTGAGCGGGAGTTTTTCCAGGAGAATGGCGTCGCTATATTCCCCAAGCAAGCTCTTACGCTACCGGACTCTGCCATGCGAATTCGTGAACTGATTGAGACGCTTACCTCGCATATTGAAGCTGAGTCAGCGAAATGACAGGGCAGAATTCCAAAGGACGGATTCTGATCATCGATGATCATGCGTCCACACGGTATGTGTTTCGCCGGATCCTGTCACGCGTGGGATATGAAGTGCATGAGGCAGAAAGCGGCCAGGAAGGTCTCAGCAAGGCGAGGTTGCCGCCGGATTTGATCATCGCCGATGTCAACCTGCCTGACATGTTGGGATACGACGTTTGCCGAAGACTCAAATCGAACCCTGTTACGGAGAACATTCCGGTGCTGCAGATTTCGGCATCGTTTGTCACGGATGAAAGCATGGTTCAGGCGCTTGGGGGCGGAGCGGACTCCTTCCTGACGCAGCCAATTGAACCTCCTGTACTGCTTGCTTCAGTCAACGCGCTTCTCCGGCTTCGTAAAGCCGAGGCGAGTTCGAAGCATTCAGCGTTGCAGTGGCAGAGCACTTTCGATTCTCTCAATGACGGCCTGGCGCTCGCGGATGCCGAGGGCAACATCGTTCGTATTAACGCGCGATTAGCGCAGATGTTTGGCGCCATGGCCTCCGCAGCGGAGGGGATGCAGCTGAGCCGGATGTTCAAGGAATGGTTCGGCTCAAATTTTGAGGAACATCGCTCGCAGCTGATGAAGGGAGAATCGGTCGAGATTTCGCGTGACAACCAGTGGTTGCGGGTTCGTTACGATCGGATTCAAGCCGATCCGCAAATCTCGGGTGGCTGGGTGTTGATTGTGACCGACATCACGGATCATAAAAAGCTGCAGGAGACCCTGAAGCTGAGCGAACGGCTTGCCGCTACAGGCCGGCTCGCGCATATCATCGCACACGAAATCAACAATCCTCTTGAGGCGATGTCCAACCTGCTTTACCTGGCTGCGCGGGAACCGAAATCCTCTCCTCAGATTTACTCGTACATAGAGCAGGCTTCGGCCGAACTAGGACGGATCAGCCAAATCACCAAGCAGGTGCTTACGTATCATCGACAATCGCAGCGGCCGGAGGCTTCGAATCCGACTGAGATTATCGCAAGCGTGCTGGCGATGTTTCGCGCTCAGATTGGCGCGATGGGATTGGAACTCATCACCAGGTTTACGTCGACGGAACAGATTAATGTCCACCCCGGTGAAATTCGCCAGGTCCTCAACAACATCGTTGCCAATTCGCTGGAGGCTATGGAGCCGCGCTCCGGGATTCTAAGAGTTCGCTGCTTCCATGCAAGAGATCTGCGCAGCAATCGGCCGGGAATCAGATTCCTGTTTAGCGACAACGGAAGCGGCATCTCCGGGGAACATATGTCGCATATATTTGAGGCGTTCTATACGACGAAAAGAGTGCGCGGATCGGGTATCGGCCTCTGGTTGACCGCAGAGATGATCAAGAAACACGATGGCCGCGTTCGGGTTCGGACAAGAACAGAGGGAGATTACCGCGGGACCCTGTTCGATATTTTTCTGCCGAGTTCGTCTTCGTAAGCAGGAGTTTACGTGTGGTGAGTGGTTTTCGACGATGGGAAACAACTCTGCGGATAACCGATCATGGAATTGTGACAGTGGCTATATTGGATGGAACGCTTTCTCCGCCTGCAGCATCCACGCTTGTCACGGTGTAATCGTAACTAAAACCACTTTGGACATTCAGATCGTTGAATCCAGTTGTGGTAACCACCTGCGAACTCGCTAGTTGGTAGCTGGAGGCTGCCCCAGGTGATCGATAGACCTTGTATCCCACCACTGGATCGGGAGAACTGGGGGGCGCTTCCCAACTGAGATCGACCTCATGTTGGACACCACTTCCGCTGAGATCTACGACTTGCGTCGGATTAGTGGAAGAAGTGCTGGTTATAGTGAGCTGACCCGACGCCGAACCCGCGACCGCAGGAGCGAATTGCAAGGTTAGCGTCAAAGCTTGATTTGGATTTAGAGTCACGGGAAGGGTATTGCCTGCCAAGTTGAAGCCGGCACCGGTCAATGCTGCGCTGTTGATGGTCACAGGTAAATCTCCCGCGGATGTGAGGGTCACGTATTGCGTCGCGGTGGAATTGACTCCCACATTGCCGAACGGCACGCTACTCATGTCAACAGCTAGCCTTGATATGGCCGCACTCGTCTGTGACACGGAACTGGTCGTATCGCCGCCCAGATTCACGGGCGATGTCGACGTCTGTACGCTGCCGGCAGATGTCGAATCGGCTACAGACTCGGCAGTCGCCGCATTCGACGGGACCGTAGGTTGGACTGGCACCGTCGCAACGGGATCGCCGCTCGACATGCTCCCAGTGACTCCGCTGCCGGCTGAGGCTCCATTCGAGCTCGATGTGCATGGATCGGCTCCCGCGACGACAGCGGATGTGTTGCTGCACGAAACTCCGGTGAACGCCAGGGGCAACGATTCGACTGTGCCGATGAGCCCGATCACGACGGTTGGATTAGTCGACGACGTGCTTGTAATCGCGAGTTGGCCAGACACAGAACCCGCCGAACCTGGGCTGAACTGCACGGCCATCGCGACCGACTGATCCGGGTTCAACGTAAGCGGCAGCGAGGGATTCGTAACACTAAAGCCCGCACCTGTAACTGTTGCTCCGTTGATCGTCACTGGCGCAGTTCCGGTCGATGTCAAGGTCACCGGGTAGCTTGTTGCGGTATTCAAGGCCACATGAGCGAATGAAATGCTCGACAAGCTGGGGCTTAGAGTAGCTATCGCCGAGTTAAATTGCGGCGGGAGGCTCTGCGAACCCGCGTCTAGCGACGTCGTCTGCGACACCTGGGTCGGAGCTGCAGTCGTCGGAGCTACAGTCGCCGGAGCTGCAGTCGCCGGAACTGCGGTCGCCGGAGCCGCGGTCGCCGGAGCTGCAGTCGCCGTGGACAGGAATGTAGACTTCTGGCTCGCCACGTCGGTTTGCCAGCTGTTAAAGCAGCCGGAGAGCGCAAGCGAAAAGGCAAGCAAGCTAAGAGATTTGGCAGCGCGGGTATTCATGAAGACGTCCTACAGACCTAAAATCATCTCCGCACCCCGCTTTAATCTCCGCTTTTGGACGTGTAAGGAGGACACAAAATCGAGCACAGCCCACTTGCTAGAACCCCAGGAGCTGTGCAAATCGTTGGATAATTGGAGGCGCGGGTCGGGATCGAACCGACGCATAAAGGTTTTGCAGACCTCTCCCTTACCACTTGGGTACCGCGCCTCGATGGGCCTGCACTGTAAACGCACACCCGGAGTATAGGGAAGAGTGTATCGCAGGCGGGAGGTGATTGGAGCGGGAGACCGGGGTCGAACCGGCGACATCTTCCTTGGCAAGGAAGCACTCTACCACTGAGCTACTCCCGCTCGTACATTCGTAAGTAT
>Ga0105240_10001458_pt1 | contig 40449 bp, 37 predicted proteins | sample KBSC54metaG_FD_80426 | JGI IMG/M metagenome (GOLD analysis project Ga0105240, IMG submission 80426) | Corn rhizosphere microbial communities from Kellogg Biological Station, Michigan, USA - KBS C5-4 metaG | ecosystem: Host-associated > Plants > Roots > Rhizosphere > Soil | place: Michigan, USA... | reverse complement strand
GATCGGTTCGCCTTTCGAGATCTATAACACTCCGGCCACCCGCTTCGTCGCTTCCTTCGTCGGTACGCTGAACCTGATCGAAGGTAAGGTCGTCGATCCCGACAACAGCCGCATCATGATCGGTGATCAGGACGTCACGCTGAAGCAATCGGTCACCGCCTACAAGCCTGGCGACACGGTATCGCTGGCTTTGCGCCCGGAGGCAGGCTCACTGGCCGAATCGGCCAAGGGCGACACGGCGCTGACGGGCGAAGTTTCCTCGGCGCACTTCCTGGGTTCGGTCATCCGCACCCGCATGAACGTCGCCGGCAACACGATTTCCTTCGATATGTTCAACAGCCCCGGCATGCTGCCCCCGAGCGTCGGCGAAAAGGTCACGCTGCGTTTTGCATCATCCGATCTGCTGGTCATTCAGGATTGAGAATCTGCCCTGTGCTACAGGGCAATTTTGGAAAATTATTCGCAAACGCCGGGTCGAAAGCCCGGCGTTTTTCTTTGATTTCCTTGCTGAAATGCATTTATAGTCCATCCGTTCTCAGGGCGGGGTGCAATTCCCCACCGGCGGTATGGGGGTTTCCCCCGAGCCCGCGAGCGCCTTCCGGTCCCCCGGAAGGGTCAGCAGATCCGGTGAGAGGCCGGAGCCGACGGTATAGTCCGGATGGAAGAGAGCAAGCAGGTCGCACCCTCCTCGGCGAGAGGAGTGTCGCGTTCATGCATGTTCGCCCAAGGGATATTTGTACCAACCCTTGAAAGGCAGAATTCATGACCATTTCTATCTCCTCCCAACCGAGCCGCATCGCGATCATTCGGGCTCGCTGGCATGCCGATATCGTCGATCGCTCGGTTGATTCCTTCATTGCTGAATGGCAGACGACAGAAGGAGCATCGCCCATCGACATATTCGACGTGCCGGGCGCACTCGAAATTCCGCTGCATGCGCAGACGCTTGCCCGTAACGGCCGCTATTCCGCAATTATCGCCACCGCTTTCGTTGTCGACGGCGGCATTTATCGCCATGAATTCGTTGCCAATACCGTTCTCGATGCAATGATGCGCGTGCAGCTCGACACTGGCGTGCCGGTCCTCTCGGCCGTTCTGACACCCCATCACTTTCAGGAATCGGAAGCCCATATCCAATTCTTCAAGGAGCATTTCATCATCAAGGGCCGTGAAGTGGCGAGCGCCTGCCGGCATATATTGACCGAGCGCGCCAAACTCCTGCCGTCGGTAACGGTCTGAGCGGGAGTATCCTGGAGGCGCGGCGCAAGCCCGCCTCCATTTCTCAAGGGAGGAAGTCAGTGACCGTTCTACGCATCATCCCTAACCTGCCCGCCGCCGATCCCGCCAGCGCTCGTCTGTTCTACAGTGAGTTGCTCGGCCTTGACATCGTCATGGATCACGGCTGGATTCTCACCTTCGCCTCCAAAGCCGCAACGGTCCCGCAGATCAGCGTTGCCAGCGAAGGCGGTTCGGGAACGATTGTCCCCGACCTCTCGATCGAAGTTGATGATGTCGACGAGCTTTATCGGCGAGCCACGTCAATGGGCTTCGGCATCCTGTACGACCTGACGGACGAGCCCTGGGGCGTTCGTCGTTTCTACATCCGCGACCCGTTCGGCAAGGTCGTCAACATCCTCTCGCATCGCTAATCCAGCTACCGCAATTCGACATTGAAAGTGATGCGCTCCGCCGGCCAAATCGATTCCGCGTAGGCTATAGGCACGCCATCGGTATCGACATCCACCTTGCGGGTCACGAGCAGCGGCGCTGATTTGGGCTGTCGCAACAGTCGCGCTTCCTCGGCCGTCGGCATGCGCGCCTCGATCTCGGTCGACAACCGTTCATAGTCGGAGATGCCATAGCTGGCGAGTGCCGCCGTGATCGTCGGATATTGCAGCCGGACCTTGTCGAAATCGGGAAAGCGCTCCGCTGGATAATAGGTGTCACCCAGTTCGACCGGAACGCCATCGGCCGTCATCACGCCGCGGCGATGGATGACAGGCACGCCCGCCGCAAGTTTCAATTGCACGGCAACACGTTCCGTCGCCGGCACGACTTCATGAACCAGCAGTTCGCCGCCTGGCTCGAAGCCCTGCTCGATCAGGTTCTTGGAAAAGCGCGTTCGCTTCGAGAGCGTGTAGTCGAGCACACCCTTGTGTACGAAGGTCCCCCGTCCCTGCTCAGCGCGAACCAGCCCGCGCTGCTCCAAATGCCCAAGCGCCTGGCGAACGGTGAAACGGCTGACGCCGAAACGCTCCATCAGTTCAGGCTCGGTCGGCAATCTCGCCCCGGGGGCAAAGGTCCCGGCAGCGATATCAGCCGCCAGGATCTCGCCGATCTGATGCCAGAGGGTGCTGCCTCCGTTGCGATCGATCGTCTCCATATCATCAGCGCTTTTCGAGCCGGAACAGCAGCTTGTATTCGGCCGGATAGCTCAGCGCATCGAGAATGCTCGGATAATATTTCCGATCCTTCGTCGCCCGCACGAAGCCGTCATAACCGAAGCGCCTGACGGAAACATCGAAGCCGGCCGCCGCGAAGGCGTCGATATAATCCTGCGGCGAGCGATCCTGCACCGGCGCATTGCTGTTGCCGCCGATCAGCTCGCGCCATTTTGGCCAGAGCGGCATTTCATTGTGGCATCCGGTAACGGCATAGTAGACGCCGCCATTGCGCATGACCTGGAACATCTGTTCGGCATGCTGTCGCAGCTCCGGCAGCAGGTAGACGACCTCATAGCTGAAAGCCACATCGAAGCTATCAACAAAGGGCGACAGGTCGGTCGTGACGTGAAACTGCAGCGGCATGTTGCCCACCGCAGCGACAGCTGCAGCCACCGATTCCGAGGCAATGTCGATGCCGACACCGCGACGAAACGGCCGCAGGGCATGAAGCAGTCGGAGGAAGCCACCGCGATTGCAGCCGAAATCCAGTACTGTCTTCGATGAAAAATCCCGCTCCGGGACCGTTTCGATGAAATGCCGCCAGTAAGGACTATGCGATTCCGCCATCGCGATATCGCCCTGCGGCTCTGTATGCCAGGTTGCATAAATGGATGCTGCGTTTGTCATGATGCGCTCGCTGCTGGAGTGGACTGAGCCCGTGATAGCCCAGCTTCATGACAGTGGAGTGAATTCATCCGGACGACCGGACTATTTGATTCAAACCCGTACTATTCGAGATCACGATCGCACGCAGTCCACCATCCATTGAACGCCAAACCGATCCGTGAGCTTGCCGTAGTAGCTGCCCCATGGCTGGATGGCGAGCGGCGTCGTCACCGTGCCGCCTTCGGCCAGCAGAGAAAAAATCCTGTCGGTGCTGTCGCGGTCATCCGTGACAAGCATATGGGCGGAGCCGCGCATCGGCTCGGCATCGTGATTGTCGGATGCGAAGAACAGCACGCCTGGCCCCTCGAAACGCGCGTGCATCACCCTGCCCCGCATCGCATCCGCAGCAAGCGGTACCCCATCGGCACCATGATGGATCAATAGCGTAACGCGGCCAAGCCCGCAGGCGGCATAGAAGGCAAGCGCCTCCTCGCAATGCGTTGTGAAGAACAGATAATTGGCCAGTTGCATATCCTGTTTTCCTCCTGCGTCGGACCTCGATGGCTCGGCACACGCCGGTCCGACACCCCTACGAACTCTGCCGATTCAGGCGGTATTGAGCCGAGGGTTACCTAGGACCCTGCGGCATTTTGAATGGCGCCGACCAAATCGGCATTGCTGTAGCTATGCCCTGCAATGCCCCAGGCTCCTTCCGGCGCGTAGACTATGTTCGACCAGATGTGCTCGCGCTTGATCCGCCCTCCGGCGGCCTGTTCGACAATATCGGTCGCCTTCTCGATGAAAGCCCGTTTGGCTTCCGGCGTCGCAAGCGCGATCTCCGGCAGCTTGAGCTCGATGAAGGCCGCCGCAACGGGCTTTCCCGCCGCCAATACATGTTCGGCCGGAAGCACGTTAATCGTGCCGATGACATTGGCCGTCATGAAGGCATTTCCGGTCAAGCCGGCAACATCGAGAACCGCTTCGGTCAAGCGGGCAAAAGCCTGCGCTTGCGCTTCAGGCGAAAGCAACCGTTCGGGGAGTGTAAGCGTAATAGGCATGGGACATCTCCTTGTTGGACCTGCGACGGCAATTGATATATACCGATCACTCTTTATCAATACACACCGATCACTCTCTATGCAATCAATAAAGAGAGATCACTCTTAATGAGGACACCAATGCGCTATAGCGCCGAACACAAGCAGGAGACCCGGACGCGGGTGATCGCGGCCGCCGGGCAAGTATTTCGAAAGGAGGGTTATGGCGGGGCGGGCATCGATGCCCTGACGAAAGCGGCCGGCGTCACCAACGGCGCCTTCTACGGGCACTTCAAGTCCAAGGGCGAGGCATTTCGCACGGCTGTCGTGGAAGGGCTGGAAGAGCTCCGTCAAGGGATCGCGGCACTCAAGGAAAGCCAGCCGAAGAACTGGCTGAAGGCCTTCGCCAGCTACTATCTCGGCTACAAACGCACCTGCGATCTCGGCGATAGCTGCGCCCTGCCAAGTCTTTCACCCGATGTCATGCGTGCTGACGATGAAACGCGCAACATCTATACGGTGGAATTGAAAAAACTCATTGCGGCCGTGGCCACCGGCCTGCCGGAGAACAAGGGAGCGAACCTAACCAAAACGGCGGCCGAGGATCAGGCGATCCTTCTGCTCGCTATGCTCAGCGGCGGTGTCACGATTGCGCGGGCCGTTTCCGATCCCGCGCTTTCCGAGCGTATCGCAGAGGTCATCGAGAAGGCCGCGCTGACAATAGGCAGCCCCTCGAACCCCTGAGGCGAATGATCGACCACCACGCTCCCTGGGCAAGGGACGTCCGAAACGAAACACCCTGCTTCGCCTCGAGTGCAGCAGATTACGTGCGGATCGCTTTGTCGTTTGCATCGAAGCGATGCATGTGGGTCGCATCCGGCGTCGCATAAACCATTTCGTCCGGCTCGTATTGATGCTCGCCGAAAAGACGAACGGTCAAAAGACCGGTGACATCGGATTCGAGATAGATAATCGTGTCGGCACCGAGGTGTTCGACATGGATGACCTTGGCCGACCAGGTGCCCTGATCACGCGACAGAGTAATGTGCTCCGGGCGAATGCCAACGGTTTTTGCGCCGCTTTGCCCCAGTTTCTCGGCCGGAACGAAATTCATCTGTGGCGAACCGATGAAGCCGGCGACGAAGACATTGGCCGGACGGTTATAGAGCTCCATCGGCGAGCCAATCTGCTCGATCGCGCCGGCATTGAGCACGACGATCTTGTCGGCAAGGGTCATCGCCTCGACCTGGTCGTGGGTGACGTAGATCATCGTCGCCTTGAGGCTGCGGTGCAGACGAGCGATCTCCAGGCGCGTCTGTACGCGCAAGGCCGCATCGAGGTTCGACAGCGGTTCGTCGAAGAGAAAGAGCTCCGGCTCACGCACGATGGCGCGGCCGATGGCGACGCGCTGGCGCTGGCCGCCGGAAAGCTCGGCCGGCCGACGCGCGAGATAAGGCTCGAGCGACAGCATGCCAGAGGCCTTCCCGACGCGGCTTTCGATCTCGTCCTTCGCAGTGCCGGCCTGCTTCAGGCCCAGCCCCATATTGTCCTTCACCGTCAGGTGCGGATAGAGCGCATAGGACTGGAAGACCATGGCGATGCCGCGCTTGGCGGGCGGCGTTACCGTCACATCCTGGCCGTTGATCAGGACAGCACCAGCAGTCACGTCTTCGAGGCCGGCGATGCTGCGCAGAAGGGTCGACTTGCCACAGCCAGAAGGGCCTACGAAGATGACGAACTCGCCGTCCTTCACCTCGAGATCGATGCCCTTCAGCACATCATGCGTGCCGTAGGCCTTGCGGATGGATTTCAGTTGAAGCGATCCCACAGTCTCTTATCCTTACAAATAAACGGGCTTGCCGGTGCGCACGCTCTCGTCGGCGGCGAGGCAGATGCGCAGCGATTGAACGGCGTCTGCCATGTGGCGGTCGAGGTCGATGTCTTCGCGGATGGCCTTCAGCATGAAGGCCTGTTCAAGATCGCAGAGCTCCTGATGGCCTGGCTCCCCGTCCATATGCAGATCCTGATCTGGTCGGATGAACTGGCCATTTGGCCCGGTTTCGGCATTATGCAACCGGATGACGGAGGTCTTGGTGTGCGTATCGATGTCGTCGGACTTGGCGTTCGGATCCATGACGATCGACACCGCGCCGTTTGGCGACATCACATCCTTCACGAAGAAGGCGGTCTCGGAAATCATCGGTCCCCAGCCGGCCTCATACCAGCCGACAGAACCATCCTCGAAGATCACCTGCAGATGGCCGTAATTATACATATCCGGCTTGATCTCGCTCGACAGGCGAAGGCCCATGCCGCGCACCTCGACAGGTTTGGCATCGGTGATCTGGCACATGACGTCGACATAGTGGACGCCGCAATCGACGATGGGCGATGTCGTGCGCATCAGCGCCTTGTGCGTCTCCCAGGTCGGGCCGCTCGACTGCTGATTGAGGTTCATGCGGAAGACATAGGGACCGCCAAGCTTGCGGGCCTCGGCAATCAAACGTTGCCATGATGGATGTTGACGCAGGATGTAGCCGATGACCAGTTTCTTGCCCGCCTTCTTCGCCGCTGTAACGACGCGCTCGGCATCGCCGACCGTCGTTGCCAATGGCTTCTCGACGAAAACATGGCAACCCGCCTCGAAGGCCATCACTGCGTAATCGGCATGGCTGTCGGAATAGGTATTGATGGAGCACAGATCCGGCTTCAATTCCTTCAACGCCGTTTCGAAATCCGGGTGGATCGCGTAGCCGCGCAACTCTTCCACCAACTCCGGCTTGGAGCGATTGACGAGGCCGACAATCTCGAACCCAGGATTGTTATGATAGGCGAGCGCATGGCTGCGGCCCATATTGCCAAGGCCGGCGACGAGAACGCGGATCGGCTTTTCGGATACGCTCACTTGACTGCTCCGGAGGTGATGCCACGAATGAGTTGGCGCGAAAAGATGACGTAGAGGATAAGGATCGGCAGGATGGCAAGCGTCAGCGCCGCCAGCACGGCGTTCCAGTTTGTGACAAACTGACCGATGAAGATCTGCGACCCGAGCGTCACGGTTTTCGTCGCCTCGCTCGGTGCCAGGATCAGCGGGAACCAGAGGTCGTTCCAGATCGGTATCATCGTGAAAACGGCGACCGTCGCCATGGCCGGGCGAACCAGCGGCAAGACAAGGCGAAAGAAGATGGCATATTCGCTGAGGCCGTCGATACGACCGGCATTTTTCAGGTCATCGGAAACGGTCCGCATGAACTCCGAGAGAATGAAGATCGCCAGAGGCAGGCCTTGAGCGGTATAAACGAGGATCAGCGCCGTCAACGTGTTGACGAGGCCGGCGGCAACCATCCCCTGCAGGATGGCGACCGTGCCGAGGCGGATCGGGATCATGATACCGATCGCCATATACAGACCCAGCATCGTATTGCCACGGAAACGGTACTCCGACAGGGCAAAAGCGGACATTGCGCCGAACAGCAGCGTAAGGATGATCGAGACGATCGTCACCACGAAGCTGTTCTGGAAATAGGTCAGGAAATCGCCCTGCCTGAGGACGGTATCATAACCGATCATGCTGAATGAGGATGGCGTTGGAAGGCTTAACGGCGCACGGAAGATCGATGCGCGATCCTTGAACGAATTGATGATGGTCAGGAACACCGGGAAAAGGGCGACAAGCGTATACGCGATCAGCGCCAGATGCACGAAGCCTGTGCGGACAAGGGAAGTGCGGGCCTTGGACATGGTCGCCTCTCCTCAGAACTGGTAGCGGCGAATGCGCCGCTGGACGATGAAAAGATAGAACGAGACACCGGTCAGGATGATCAGGAACATGACAGTCGCGATCGTCGCCCCCATGGAACGATCTCCGAGCTGAAGCTGGAAGCCGAAGAAGACGCGATAGAGAAGTGTGCCGAGAATATCGGTCGAGCCATCCGGCCCGGCCAGTGCACCCTGCACGGTGTAAACCAGATCGAACGCGTTGAAATTGCCGACGAATGTCAGGATCGAGATGATACCGATTGCGGGCAACACCAGAGGCAGCTTGATCTTCCAGAACTGGCTCCAACCGGTGATGCCATCGCATTCGGCCGCTTCGATGACCTCTTCCGGAATATTGAGCAGGGCGGCATAGATCAGCATCATCGGAATGCCGACATATTGCCAGACGGAAATGAGCGCGACGGTGATCAGCGCCGTGCTCGGCCTGCCAAGCCAAGGCGCGAAGAACGACTTGAGGCCGATCATGCTCAGCAATTCGGGCGCAACACCCCAGAGAGGGGACAGGATCAGCTTCCAGATGAAGCCGACGACGACAAATGAAAGCAGCGTCGGCAGGAAAATAGCGGTACGATAGAAGGCAACAAAACGCAGCTTCGGCAGAGACAGGAGCGCTGCGAGTGCGACGCCGATCGGATTCTGCACGCACATATGGATGGCAAAGAAGATCAGATTGTTGCGTAGCGCATTCCAGAAATCATGCGCCCAACGTTCGTCGCCGAACAATACCTTGAAATTGTTCAAACCGACGAAAACCGGTTGATTGTCGACGACGTTGTAAAGCGACAGCCGCAGCGTCTCGATCAGAGGCAGGATCATGACCGCCGTATAGACGACAAAGGCCGGGAAAAGGAAAACGAGGATGTGCCAGCGTCTGGAGCGCCTGATCGGCGCAACCTCAAGGGCGTCTGATATCTCGGCGTCGCTCATGGCTTTCTGCCTGTTTTTGTTGGCTGCCCGGCGAAGCGGCAGCTCTGAGGTTCAAATTCACCCGCCATTCCAGCGCTAAACGACGTCGGGCGTGTCGCAATGCAATGGCGAGGCGATCGCAAATCCAATTATCCATGATCAAGAAAAAGGGAGAGGAGCCCGAAGGCCCCTCGCCCGTTTTATGCAATGATTACTTGCCAGGCTTGTACCAGCTGTCGAGGCCCTTCTGCAGCTTTGCAGCAGCCTGTTCCGGCGTATCCGTAGCATTGATCACGTTTGCGGATTCCGTCCAGGTTTCGTTTTCCAGGTTCGGCGTGCCGCGCGACAGGATCTGATACGTGGAGCGAACGGTCGACTTGTGATCCTTACGCCAGGAGACGAACTCCTGAGCAAGCGGATCGCTCATCTTCACCGGATGCGAATTCAGGCTGAAGAAGCCCGGCAGCGAATTGGCGTAGATGGTGGCGAACTCGTCGGAAGCGACCCAGCTCAGGAACTTCTTGGCTTCTTCCTGGTGCTTGCTCTTCGTATTCAGGCCGACGCCGATATCCGGATGGTCCGAGATATAGGCGGTGTCACCAGCCTTGGCGACGGGCGGCGGGAAGGCGCCCATCTTGAACTGCGCCTGGGTGTTGAAAAGAGCGATTTCCCAGGAGCCGGCCGGATAGATCGCAGCCTTGCCGAGCGTGAAGAGGTTCTGGCTGTCAGCGTAGCCCTGAGCCTCGAAACCGTCACCGAGATAAGGCTTCCACTTGGCAAGTTCCTTGTAGGGATCGACCCACGGAGCGTCCGTCAGCTTTTCCTTGCCGGCGATAAGAGCCTCGCGGCCGTCCTCACCCTTCCAGTAGTTCGGGCCGATGTTCTGATAGCCCATGGTTGCGGCCTCCCACAGGTCCTTGGTGCCCATGGCCATCGGAATATAAGTGCCGTCAGCCTTGATCTTGTCGAGAAGAGCAAAGAACTCGTCGCGCGTCGCCGGCACCTTCAGGCCGAGCTTGTCGAAGGCGTCTTTGTTGTAGATGAAGCCATGGATGACCGAAGCCATCGGCACGCAGAAGGTCGACTTGCCGTCATCGGTGGACCATGCGGCCTTGGCGACTGCCGAGAAGTTCTCCATGCCCTTCAAGCTCGTCAGATCAGCGAGATGCTTCTTGTTGAAGAGGTCGAGCGAGGCATCGAAAGGACGGCAGGTGATGATGTCACCCGCAGAGCCGGCGTCGAGCTTGGCGTTCAGCGATGCGTTGTATTCGGTGGGAGCCGTCGGCGAAAAAACGATTTTGATGCCGGGGTTCTTCGCTTCGAAAGCCGGGATGATCTTGTCCTGCCAAATCTGCAGGTCGTCGTTACGCCAGCTTTCGACCGTCAGCGTTACATCAGCCGCATGCGCGAAGCTGACCGAGGTCAGCAGGCTGGATGCAAGAAGCAAGCCTTTCAGAACATTATTTTTCATTTCCCTCTCCTGTTTTCGACGCCCGTAGCGAGGCGCTGTTTTCGATCTGAAAATCCGCTGGCCTGTCTGAAGAAACGGTCAGCGCTCCATAGGGACCGCCAATGCTGCCGGCCCCCAATACAAAGGGCTTCAGAGGCACTTCGCCTGATCGGCCCGTTCAATCGCCGTCTGCCGCCAACAGGGCAGAGACGCTGTAAACACCATGCGGGAAATTCATGACAAACGCCGAAGGACGGACCCTCCTGATCCAAACGGCTTGGGACAACGATGGAGGTTCAGCCTTCTGCTTAGCCCGCCGGCTGTTATTGTTCTGCCGGTTCCGCCGATGTCTGTTTGTATTGTTCCCTTGGCAAGAATTAAGGCCAAAAAAATACCAATTGTCCAGCCGAATTTAACCTTTGGACACAAAAAGAGCGGGCAAAAGAAATTTTACAATATATTTCAATAGGATATTGATGCGCAAAAATGGACACGTTGCCTATTGGTAAATGGTATTTTTTTGGTATTGTATAGGAAAATGGGGAACAGGTGGCATCCGGAGGCGTGATGGGGCAGTTTGCAATAGGCATCGACGGCGGAGGAACGAGCTGCCGCGCTGCCGTGATAAACGGAACGGGCCAAGTTCTCGGCACGGGCAAAGCCGGCGCTGCAAACATTCTCTCCGACCTGGAAAACTCGCTGATCAATATCGTCGCTGCGGCCCGACATGCACTGACAAGCGCAGGGCTCGATCCCGAACAGGTTTACAAGTTGCCTGCGGTTATCGGCACGGCCGGCGCCAATGTCGGCAGCTATGGAAAACGGGTGGAAGGCGCCCTTCCCTTCGCGAGCTCTCGCGTGGTCACCGATGCGACGATCGCACTTCAGGGTGCGCTCGGTGATGCCGATGGAATCATCGGCGCTTTTGGCACCGGCTCCGTCTACAATGCCCGCCGTGACGGTGTGAGCTGGGGCATCGGCGGCTGGGGGTTTGTCATCGGCGATCAGGCCAGCGGCGCCCGCCTCGGCCGCGATCTCCTCGAACGCGCCCTTCTGGCGCATGACCGGGTGACGGCAACGTCATCGCTGACGAATGCGATCATGGCCGAATATGGCAACGATCCGGAGCGGGTCGTCGAATTTGCCCATGCGTCCAAGCCAAAGGATTTCGGGCGCTATGCACCAATCGTGTTCGACTATGCCGGGATGAATGACCCCGTCGCCATCGATATCGTCAAGACGGCTGCGAAGGCCATAACCGAAAGCCTGGATGCCCTGCTTTGGCCCGAATGCCCGTCGATCTGCCTCCTCGGCGGCCTTGCCCAGGCTTATCGCCCCTGGCTCGACGCACGCCACAAAGCACTCCTGGCCGAACCCAAGGGCGACGTGCTGCGCGGAGCGGTGGAATTGGCGGCAAAATTGCTACGGGATGGGAAGGGAAGCTGGGCATGACCGAGGATTTGAGTGCCATCTTCTCGCCAGAACGCCTGTCAGGAGGCGGACCCGGCCCGCTCTATGTCAAGCTGCGACGCACACTCGAAGAAGCCGTAAAGATCGGAAGGTTGAAGCAGGGCGATGCGCTTCCACCCGAGCGCGATATTGCCGAATTTGCCGCCGTCAGCCGCGTCACCGTGCGCAAGGCGATCGACGACCTTGTCGCCGAAGGTATTCTCGTGCGCCGCCACGGGTCCGGCACCTTTGTCACAAAGCCCGTATCCAAGGTGGAACAACGGCTATCTCAGCTCACCTCCTTCACCGAGGACATGGCCCGACGCGGCATGACCGCACGTTCCGAATGGCTGCACAAAGGCATCCATACGCCGTCTCCCGATGAAATGATGATCCTCGGCCTTGCCGCCGGCACTAAGGTTTCCCGGCTCAGCCGCTTGCGCATCGCCGACGATCAACCACTGGCGATCGAGCATGCCAGTGTCTCCGGCGAATTCCTGCCGGATCCAGCAGTCGTGACGACATCGCTTTATGCGGAACTCGAAAAGCGACAGGTGCGCCCCGTGCGCGCCGTACAGCGCATATCGGCGACCAACATGAAAGAGTCCGATGCGGGGTTGCTTGGCGTTCCCGTCGGAGCCGCCGGCCTTTCGATCGAACGCATTTCCTATCTCGGCTCGGGCCGGGCCGTGGAATTCACCAGGTCGCTTTATCGGGGAGATGCCTACGATTTCGTCGCGGAGCTAACGATCGGCGCAACTTAGGTTCATCCGGTAGCGATCGAAGATTTATATTATTAATCAAATAGATATCGCCGCAAGATGAATCAAATTGCGGCGACGGCGGCGTGCGGAATCTGCCTATGAGCAAAACGCCCCAAGGCGTTGAAACGACTCATGATCAGGCTGCGTCATCGACCGCTGCTTCGGCCTTCGCCGGCACATAGTTCAGCACCGGACCCAACCAACGCTCCACCTCCGCAACGGGCATATCCTTGCGCGTCGCATAGTCCTCAACCTGATCGCGCTCGACTTTGGCGACGCCGAAATAATAAGCGTCGGGATGCGCGATATAAATGCCCGAGACGGAGGAACCGGGCCACATTGCATAGCTTTCCGTGAGCTTGACACCCGCTGCCGCTTCGGCATCGAGCAGCCGGAACAGCGTTTCCTTTTCGGTATGGTCAGGTTGTGCCGGATAGCCGGGCGCCGGACGAATACCGGCGTAAGCTTCAGAAAGAAGCTCGTCGCTGGAAAGATGCTCATCTGTGGCGTAGCCCCAGAACTCGCGTCGCACCTGCTCATGCATCCGTTCGGCAAAGGCTTCGGCAAAACGGTCGGCAAGCGCCTTCACCAGGATTGACGAGTAGTCGTCATTCGCACGTTCGAAGCGCTCGGCAATAGCGATTTCCTCGATACCGGCAGTGACGACGAAGCCGCCGACATAGTCGGCCACACCGCTTGAAATCGGCGCAACGAAGTCCGAGAGGGCGACATTCGGACGGCCATCACGCTTCGACAGCTGCTGGCGCAAGGTGTAGAAGGTCGCAAGCTCGCGATCACGGCCTTCATCCGTGAACAGCCTGATATCGTCGCCAACGGCGCCCGCCGGCCAGAAGCCGATGACGGCGCGAGGGCGGAACCAGTTTTCCGCGATGATCTTTTCCAACATCGATTGAGCATCGGCGTAAAGCTGCCGTGCCGCCTCACCCTGCTTTTCATCTTCGAGGATCGCCGGGAAACGACCCTTCAGCTCCCAGGTCTGGAAGAACGGCGTCCAGTCGATGTATCTGGCAAGCTCGGCCAGATCGTAGTTCTCGAACACCTTTGTCCCGAAGAACTGCGGCTTCACAGGCTTATAGCTCGCCCAATCGACCTTCTGGGCGTTCTCGCGAGCTCTCGCAATCGGCAGGCGCACTTTCTCAGCCTCACTACGGGCGTGAGCGGCCGCGACCTTGGCATATTCTGCCCTGATGGTGTCGACATAGCCCTGCTTGGCATCCGGCGACAGCAGCGCCGAAACGACGCCGACGGCGCGGCTGGCGTCGGTGACGTAGACCGTCTGCCCCTTCTCGTAGCGCGGATGGATCTTCACCGCAGTATGCACACGGCTGGTGGTCGCACCGCCGATCAACAGCGGAATATCAAAACCCTGCCGCTCCATTTCCGAGGCAACATGCACCATTTCGTCCAGGGAAGGCGTAATCAGGCCGGAAAGACCGATTATATCCACCTTCTGGGCGATGGCCGTTTCGAGAATCTTCGTCGCCGGCACCATGACGCCGAGATCGATGATTTCGTAATTGTTGCAGGCAAGCACGACGCCGACGATGTTCTTTCCGATATCATGCACATCGCCCTTGACGGTCGCCATCAACACCTTGCCGGCAGCCTGACGCTCGCCGCTGCCGCCATTGGCCAGCTTCTCCGCCTCCATGTAAGGCAGCAGCACGGCAACGGCCTGTTTCATGACGCGAGCGGACTTCACCACCTGCGGCAGGAACATCTTGCCCGCACCGAAGAGATCGCCGACAACGTTCATGCCCGCCATCAGCGGACCTTCGATGACGTGCAGTGGCCGTTCGACGGTCTGACGCGCCTCCTCGGTATCCGCCTCGATATAGTCGGTGATGCCGTTGACCAGCGCATGCTCCAGCCGCTTTGCCACGGGCCATTCGCGCCAGGAAAGATCCTGCGCCTTGGCCTCCCTGCCGCCGGTTCCACGGAAGCGCTCTGCAACCTCAAGCAACCGTTCCGTGCCATCCGATCGACGATTGAGAACGACATCCTCGCAGGCCTCCCGCAATTCGGGATCGATATTGTCATAGACCGCGAGCTGACCCGCATTGACGATGCCCATGTCCATACCCGCCTGAATGGCGTGATAGAGGAAGACGGCATGCATGGCCTCGCGGACCGGTTCGTTGCCGCGGAAGGAGAAAGACAGGTTCGACACGCCACCGGAGATATGAACCAGCGGCATGGTCTGTCGGATCGTCCGCGTCGCTTCGATGAAGTCGACACCGTAATTGTTGTGCTCTTCGATGCCGGTCGCAACAGCGAAGATATTAGGATCGAAGATGATATCTTCCGGCTGCAAACCTGCCGTTTCCGTCAGCAGCTTGTAGGCGCGCGAGCAGATCTCGACCTTGCGTTCATAGCTGTCTGCCTGGCCCTGTTCATCGAAGGCCATCACGACGACGGCGGCGCCGTACATGCGCATCAATCGAGCTTGCTTGAGAAAATTCTCCTCGCCTTCCTTGAGCGAGATCGAATTGACGATCGGCTTGCCCTGCACGCATTTCAGGCCGGCTTCGATGATCGAGAATTTCGAGCTGTCGATCATCACCGGAACGCGGGCAATATCCGGCTCGGCGGCGATCAGATTCAGGAACTCGACCATTGCCCTTTCAGAATCGATCAGGCCCTCGTCCATGTTGATGTCGATGACCTGCGCGCCGTTCTCGACCTGATCGCGGGCAACGGCAAGTGCCGCCGTATATTCGGCATTGGTGATCAGCTTGCGGAATTTCGCGGAGCCAGTGACGTTGGTCCGCTCGCCGACGTTGACGAAGGGAATGTCTCTGGTCAGCTCAAACGGCTCGAGACCGGAAAGCGACATGAAAGGACGGTGCTCGGCAAGCTGGCGCGGCGGATATTTCGACACCGCCTCAGCGATCGCGGCAATGTGCTCTGGCGTGGAGCCGCAGCAGCCGCCGACGATGTTGACGAGACCCTCGCGTGCAAACTCCTCGACTTGAGCCGCCATCATATCAGGCGTTTCGTCATATTGGCCGAATTCGTTCGGCAGCCCGGCATTGGGATAAGCGCAAATGAAGGTATCCGCAGCAGCCGAAAGCTCCTGCAGGTGCGGACGCATGGCGTTTGCGCCGAGGGCACAGTTAAGGCCGATGGTGAAGGGGCTCGCATGGCGCACTGAATTCCAGAAAGCCGATGGCGTCTGCCCTGAAAGCGTGCGACCGGAAAGGTCTGTGATCGTGCCGGATATCATGACCGGCAGGCGTATGCCCTTGGCCTCGAAACGCTCCTCGCAGGCGAAGATGGCAGCCTTCGCGTTAAGCGTATCGAAAATCGTCTCGATCAGAATAATGTCGGCGCCCCCGTCGATGAGGCCATCTATCTGCTCGCCGTAAGCCAGACGCAGATCATCGAAGCTGACGGCGCGATAGCCAGGATTATTGACATCAGGGGAAATCGACGCTGTGCGGTTGGTCGGACCGATGGCACCGGCAACGAAACGGCGCTTGCCATCTTCCCGCTCCGCGCGGATCGCCGCACGGCGGACGATCTCGGCGCCTTCCTTATTGAGATCATAGACGGCACCTTCCATCTGATAATCCGCCTGCGCAATGCGGGTGGACGAGAAGGTGTTGGTCTCCAGGATATCGGCGCCTGCCTTGGCATAGCGATAATGAATCTCTTCGATCGCGTCGGGCTGAGTCAGAATGAGAAGGTCGTTATTGCCTTTTTGATGACAGGCACAGCCTATGAAACGGTGACCGCGAAACTGATCCTCGTCGAAACCGAGGCCCTGGATCTGCGTGCCCATGGCGCCATCAAGCACGAGAATTCGCTCGCTCGCCGCCTTTCGCAAGGCGTCGAATATCTCGCTACCATCGCGTTTCGCTGTTTCGGAACCAAAAAGATTGTCAAACATAAGCGAATTCCTCTGGCCTGATTGCGACTCGACAATCAGATCACATAAAGATATCTTTATGTCAACATATCTATGCTCTGGTTGAGCGCAGCACAAGCATGCCGCTTCTATGGTTTGCTTCCTTTCCGAAAAATACAAACAAGACGAATTGCCGTGCCGGCCATGGACAAGGCGGAGCTGACCGACACAGTTTCATCCCATTACGCCATGACAGCGCTTTTGGGCGGCGCTATAGGGCTTGTAGAAAGAATCCAAGGAGGATGGCATGAACATACAGGTTGAACCGGCAGCGCTCGGAAACTGGAGCACGCGCGCCTATCATCGGCATTGGCTGCTCGAACAGGCAAGCGCACTTTTTGACTTCTTCCAGTATCGCGCCGTCAATCCCAATGGCGGCTTTTACGACATGGACGATGTCGGCAAGCCGCTGGATGCGATCAATCCCACGCGCGGTATTCATTCGACGGCCCGCATGGTGCATTGCTTCTCGATCGGATCGCTACTCGGCCGCCCCGGCGCGAATGATATTGTCGACCACGGAATGAACTACCTCTGGAGCCACCATCGCGACACGACGCATGGTGGTTATGTCTGGTCACTGAACAATGATGGTCCGGTCGATTCAAGCAAGCAGGGCTATGGCCACGCATTCGTACTGCTCGCCGCCTCCTCCGCCAAGACGATCGGCCATCCGCTGGCCGACGGCATGCTCGCCGACGTTACCGAAATTCTGAATACGAAGTTCTGGGAGGAAAAGCACGGCGCTATTGCCGAGGAATTCAACCAGGATTGGTCGCCGATCGACGGCGGCAGCTATCGCGGCCAGAACTCCAACATGCATCTGACGGAAGCGCTGATGGCTGCTTTCGAGGTCACCGGCGACAAGAGCTATCTTGAAAAGGCGGAAAGCATCGCCGATCTCGTCATTCGTCGCTCGGCCGGTTCGGTTGGCTGGCGAGTCGCGGAACACTTCAATGCCGATTGGGTACTCGACAAGAATTATCGCGGCAATGAGATGTTCCGCCCATCGGGCACGACGCCCGGGCATTGGCTGGAATGGGCGCGGCTCATCCTGCAACTCTGGTCGCTGGGAGAAAAGCGGCACAACTGGATGCCGGAAGCAGCCAAGGGCCTCTTCTCCCAATCCATGTCATTGGGCTGGGATAACAAAAAGAGCGGCTTTTTCTATACCCTCGACTGGGAAGACGTTCCCGCCAAACGCAACAAGCTCTGGTGGCCCGCATGCGAGGGCGCCGGCGCCGCCCATTATCTGAACGAGCATGTTCCTAGCGATTTTCACGAGGAGAGCTACCGCAAGATTTGGAGCGTCATCGGCCGCTCGTTTATAGACCACGCCAACGGCGGCTGGCATGAGGAATTAACGGAAGATCTCGTTCCGGCCCACACACTGTTCCCAGGTAAGGGCGATATCTATCACGCATTGCAAGCCAGCCTGATTCCGCTCTTCCCGGCGACCGGCAGCTTGACCAAGGTCATCGCCGAAGCTGGCGGCAAAATCTGAGATTGCCGGCGGCGCCCGCTTTGAGCTTGGCGCCGCCATAACCCTCTACGAGAGGCTGAGATTGTGAAGTTCGTGGCCGAGCGTCAGCGCGAGAGCCTCAACCACGAGATTGTGGTCTTCACGCTGCGGAAGGCCTGAAACCGTGACGGCGCCGATGCAGCCCGTGCCGTTGACGAAAATAGGGAAGCTGCCGCCGGATGCGGCGTAATCGGCGCCCGAAAGCCCGTTATCCTCGATCGTCTTCCCCTGCTGCTGGAGCCGTAAGGTACTGGCATAGCTGCTGCGGAAATACCGCAGCACCATATTGCGCTTGCGGCGTATCCAGTTGGAATTGTCGGGCGTCGATCCGGGCAAGGCAATGTAGAAAACCGGCATCGAATGCAGCGTGATATCGATGGCAACGCCCAGATTGCGCTCGCTGGCAAGGTCATGCAGCAGCTTGCCGAGCACCCAGGCGGTCGAGAGGTCGAAGGCGTCGAAACGCAGAGTCTCCTCCTGCAGTCCGATACGAGTGAGGTCCTGGTCGATCGTCATGGAAAACCTTCCCTAAAAATGGATCGACTTATGAAACGCGCAAAGAGTGATTTGTCCACCTATCTCTTCGGTATTTCGAAACCAAGCTGCCACTTCTGGCCGAGCAGGAGATCATGCTCTTCCGGCTCGAACGCTTCAAAGCCTCCACCCGGATAAAACGTCAATTCTCCCACACGAACCCACTCCGCCGACGCATAGAGATCGACGCGAACAAAATCGATGTCGCGAGCGACCGTTTCCGCGACATGGATCATCTCATCGAGCCGCGGCGGCCGTGCCACATGGCCCGGATAAAGGCCAAGATAATCCCGGTCGTAGAACGGTAGCTTCTTCCAATCGGGCGTGTAATTGCAGGAATAGCCCTGGCCATTCTCGCGAATGTCGATCTCGATATGCGACACCTTGCCATTGAACGTGAAAAGCCTGTAGTCCCACGGAACGCGCCCTTCGACGAGCAACATGCTTTCGATGAGAATACGGCGTTCGACCTGCCGATAGGCCCACTCCCTGTTGTAGAAGGCATGATCGATCGCCAGCCACTCGGCGGAGGGATTGTTCGTGAGGAGCCGATCCACATCGGCCTCTCCGTAAAGAAATCGCCCCACGCCACTCGCATGAGTCGGTTTGACAACGGCGGGCAAGGGAATTTCGGCCCAATCGACGGTAGCCAAATCCGTGCCGACCCAGAGCGTCGGAATGACGTATTGGCTGCCAACCCTCTCCGCGATCAGCACTTTGGCATCGGCCTTGTCGACGAAGCGCGGGAAGAGCGGATTGCGATCGTATAGTTTCCGGGCCTGAATCTTGTCCGTGAAGGTCTGAGGCGACTTCAAATCGGGAAATTTGCCACGAATGACGCGATATTTTAGTGCGCAGTAAGACCTATCGGGCAGCGGCGACATAAGCCTCCATAGAAGATTATGCGCCCGCTCGCGCAAGCCCCTCTGCAGATATCCCGGAATGAGAAATCCATCTTGGTCGGCGGCTCTATCTGTCATGGCGGCCATCTCGAATTTCAACTAGAACGCAAGTGAAAATTATCAGCCTGCGTTTAACACAAGGTTATGCGACAGCCTTCTAGGAGGATTGCCATGAGTGCGACTACGTCCAATCTTCTTAGAAGCTCGCTGATCAGTCTGGCCGCGACGTCGATTTCGCTGGCTGCTGGCTTTGCGAGCGGCATCATAGCTGCGCGCCTGCTTGGCCCGGCAGGGTCCGGCAAAGTCGCTTACGCGTTATGGGTTGCGACCTCCGCAGCAGCATTGGCGGATATGGGCCTGCCGCAGACGTTGCTGCGCAATGCCGGCAGCCTCTCTGGCGATGGGGAAACCTGGAAAGCGCTGGTGCGCACGGCGCTACGCAGCTTCATGATTTCAGTCAGCATGGTAAGTGCGGCCATACTGGTGTTTGCCGCAATCACTTACGTTCAGCGCGACGCGCGACACGCCTGGTTCTGGATCGTCACCGGGCTGTTGTTCTTGAGCTACACATTTCACGTCTTCTCCACAGCAATCGCTCGCGGAAGAAATCGTTTCGGCCAAACCGCGCGTAGCACCGTTCTTGGCGGAATACTGCAGGTCCCACTCGTTTTTATCGGAGCCTGGCTGCTTGGTCCAACCGGCGTCCTGATCGGATACATCGCGCGCTACCTGCCGCAGGCGCTGAAATTGCGCGGCTACATCGATCGCGATATCAGGCCTTCTCGTGAAGCACTGACGCCGGAAATGCATCGCTATGGTCGCTATATATGGTTGAGCGACCTTATCGAAATTCTAGTCCTATCGCGCATTGAGTTCCTATTTCTCGGCCTCGTCCTCTCTCCCACCAGCATTGGCTATTTTGCGGCAGGTCTCGGTCTGGCCGGTCTCATCGAACAGGTCATGCTCCAGATATCGCCTGCCTTGATCGTCAGCTTTACCGATGCCCAGGCCAAAGATGATCGCCAGATGCTTCAAGCCGCATATAGTCGCGTCATTCGCATAGTCGCTCTGATCATGCTGCCGATCAGCTTTGGCGGCGCAACCATCATGCCCGATCTTTTGCCGCTGATCTTTGGCGATGCCTTCAAGCCCGCAATTCCAGCAGCGGCAACGCTGCTCGCTTTTGTTTGGCCTGCCGGCCTGTCTGTCATCCCCTGGGGTATGATCGGCGCGTCCGGGCGCAGCGCTCTTTTGCTGCGCGTGCAGATCGTAAGCGGCATATTGACGATAATGCTCTTGACCGTTCTCGTACCACTGATGGGGCTGGAGGGAGCCGCGCTTGCTCGCGCGACGATCGTGACATTGACTTTTGCACTACTCGGCCGGACTGCTTGGAAATATGTCCGAGTTGCCATACCCATTGCTGCGTTGACAAAAACGATACTGGCTGCCCTTCTTTGCGCGGCCGCCGCAGGGCTCGGCATTTACAATTTCGACGGAGCAGCGGCCGTTGCGACGGCTATTCCCGCAGGGGCCGTCGCCTACGTGCTGGCAATCCGATTTCTGCGCTTGATTACGCCCGAAGACGTACGAATCCTGATGGATACTGCCGGCGGAAAATTGCCCCGAGCATCACGCCCGCTCGTCAACAGTCTGTTGAACCTCGTCGCACCGGGCTAAGCCCGATCATGGCGTTTCAAAAGCGGCAGCCAATGTCTGCCGGGCAACCTCGTCCCAGGTCATTATCCCATCGCGAAAAGTCGGCGAACGCCGCATCGCCAGCGCCGCGTCGACCTTCTCTCGCCAAGCGGTTTCGCCGTCAAGGCGATAGGCAATACCGTTCGCACGGGTAAAGGGAACGAGATCAGGCAGCAGGATCGGTAGACCGCAGTAGCTGTACTGCGCGAGTTTCAAGCTCGATTCCGCCAGGTAAATCTCATCTGCCGTCAGGCGATAAGGAGCGATGCCAAAATCGGCGTGCTGCAAGTATGGTACGATGCTCTCGAAATCCCTCTCACCGTAGATGGCGATGTTCGGCAGCGCCCAACCACTCCATTGCGCACCAAAGACATGGAAATTCACATCCGGAGCGGCCGCAGCCATGGCGGCGACAGATGGCTGGTCAAAGAGCATGTTACCGATCGAAACAGCATTGCGGCTACCAGCTTGATACGGCGACGGCTGGTCGCGATCGAACACGGCGGCATCGACACCCTGAGGAATGACCCGTACACGCCCACCCTGGGGAAGCAGCGCCCCGAGCCTTTCCGAAGGAACGCAAATTGCGTCGAAGCGACTAACCGCGGCAGCTTGAATATCTTGCAGCACAGGTGCTGCGCGTATGCTTCTCAGCAGGTCGCGACAAAAATACAGAGTTCGCGCCTTCGGATTGAGCCGCTTGATCCGGTCAAAGAAAGCAAGTGCTGAGCCGCTTTCGATCAGCACCAGATCGGCAGCGGCTATGACATGACGGGCAAAGCGCGGCAGGTAGCTGCCATAAAGCCGAAAGAGCATCGCATTTGCCGCATTCAGAAAGCGGTTGTTCGAACTGAATGCATGGAGTGGCGGGAGATACGCGCCCGCCCTCAGATTGACGCCGATAGTCTGAAATCGATTCGCTTGGCTTCCCGACAAGGCTCGGAAGCGCGGGCGATCCTTGAGCAGAGTCAGCCAACTATGGCCAATGGTGAGAAAATGGACGTCGTGTCCCTGCTCGGCCCAGCGGGATGCAACGAAGTGGATCGACGCCTTGCGATAACCGCGTAAAAACGCATGCGACGTCAGAATGACGATTTTTCGTCGTGGCTCGGTCGCGTCCCCGGCCACCCCTGCTTCTCCGTTTGCCACGGGCGATCCCCAACAGCGATCTTCAGTCGGTTTCTCTCATGCCCGACATCAAAACGTCGATTAGGTTGCGGCGACGAACCGTCATGTCCGGGGCGCTGATAACCGCAACCAAAGCCCAGTTTGCGGCGATATGAACCGCAAAGCGTCTAACAGGCAGTTAAAGTTGGACAATCGGCCTATACATTGCAAATAATAAATGCAGAGAACGCCTCTGGATCTGCCGTGGTCGCTATCAACGCATCGTGAAACCGCATTGCGCTCGCTTGCCCGCACGAAGCGAACAGGTCATTGATTACGCTCCATGAATATCTCGCCAGAGGAATATCCCAGCATGAATGCAAAATACGCGCTGCCCGCTATCCTGGCATGCACTTGCACATGCGCCGTGACACCGGCCTTGGCCGACGACCCGGCTCAATTGGTGCTACGCGATGGCTTCGACGGCAGCGAGTTCGCACCATCCGGTCATCTTTATTATCGCGACAACTCCGAGCAGAAAGCAGGCTCAGTCGAGTTTCAATCGGAAGTCAAACGCTCGGGCACCGGGGCGTTGAAGCTCAGCGTCAAACCATTGTGCCCGCCGGGCAAGGCGAACTGCAGCGAGAGAGCGGAAATCTGGGAGCGTACCAAATATCGCGTTCCATACAATAAGGGCGTCTGGTACGGCTTTGCCGTCAAGTTCGCCGATCCCATTCCCTCAGGCGATCATCGCTATCTCATAGCGCAGTGGAAGCGAGAGATCGGCCCAAAAGCACAAGGTGATTTCAGTCCCTTCCTGGCGTTCCGGCTCAACAACGGCAAGCTCTTCGCGACTGTCGAAACGAACTATGTCGCCCCAACTGCCAAGAAGGACGAGCTCGAGAGCACCGGCAAAGCTTGCAGCGATAACGAGACACCGGTCTGGTTTCGTCCGAACACCAATCAAATGCGTGCGCTGGTCGCCACAGATGGCAACTGGAGCAATGAAGACGGCACTGAGTTTACCGGTTGCACCAACGCTATTAAAGTAATCGATCGTGGTAACAAACTACCGACACCAGATTCCGGCTGGATAGACTTCGCCATTTACAGTAAGCCCGGCCCAGATGGCTCAGGGCATATCGAAATATTCGCCAATGATAAATGGATTGTCACGGTCACGGGACACATTGGACATGCAGACCAAGGGCTTGGAAAGAACCAATATTTCAAATTTGGCCCCTATCGCGCCGCAGATACAACGGTATGGACCCTCTACTATGATGATTTTCGTCGGTCGCCTCGCTGTGCCGATGTATTGTCGGATCCCAAGCTTTGCCCGATGAAATGACAGGCAGGCGGATGCGTTTCGATGTCAATAAACATTGCAAGGGGAATGCTACGAGGATCTTGCGAGTTTTTTGATGAACTCGCCTGAACCTTTTTGCTTCTTGTTGGTTATGTCCTCTTAAAGAGGAGGCCACCGAAATGCTTACCACCCATCGCGATTGCAAGCATCATGTAAAGAGAAATGCAATTCCATCTCTAGGTGAGATAGAGGGCCGTGTTGCCGTTCTTGAAATCGTTGCTCAATCCGCCCTGACGCATGTCTTCGATGAAGGCGAGGTTGATATCGACGCCGTGCTTTTGTCACAAATTCGCAGAGCCATGCATCGCAAATGCACGGAATTGAAGTTGGACGGTGAAGACGTGGCATCTGCGCTTTCTTACGCAGAGGAATTGATCGAGGCCGCGGTCAGGGCGTCGCATCCAACCCATCAATGATGCCTTCAGGGCCGAGATTAGTTTTGTCCATCATGGTGGCGCTAGCACTTACGCTTGGCGCCTTCCTTCTTGTCGCGCGCCATGATTCAAGAAGCAAACTTGCCGTGCACCCGGACCCGGCTCAGTCCGGATCGCATCAAACCCGCAATAATGTGCCGCAAAGACGCTATGTCGCGTTAAGAGACAGGTCACGTGTATCATATCAGGCTGACGTTAACGTCGACCGACGAAGGCGATTGCAAATCTCAGAAATCAAAGCAGTGTGCGCTACATCCATCCGGTTCAAGCTTTCAACAATGGTGTAGCGAATGTCTATGATGGTCAGTGCGCCACTTTATGCCGACGACATCGATGTCCTTGCAAACGCGCTTTTTGCTTGGTGCGCCGAACGCAGCATCAAGTTACAAAGCCAAGAGGGCCTGTCCGCGGCCAACGTGGCTATAAATCTTTACGACGCCGGCTATCAAACGCAGGACCGGCTTCTTGGCGCGCTGCATGACCATGAGTTTCATTGAGACCGACGTCATGCAATGTGGGCCGCATTGGAAACGGTCGACATAGTTCGCAAAAACAGACGCGTCAGACCGCTCCCAAACGACTGGATTTTAGTTCCGATAAACACGGCTTTATGCTGCTGTGACCTTTTGCAGGACACCTGCAATGCAATCGCGTTCTTCGAGAATCCCAGTCCATTCATCTTCATGGTATTGCGAATCATAGATCAGCGTGAAAGGGCCTCGGTAACCGGCAGCGTCGGAAAGTTCGACGCAACGTGCGTAGTCCTCCGCGTCAAGACCTGCCGCTGAATAACGACCCTTGGCATGGCACAATTCGGCACGCCCCATGATCTTCGCTAGATCTTCATATTTGCCAGCGCGCTCCCAATTGCCGAAATCCCCGTTGAGACCGACTTTGCCATTCAAGGCATCAAGAACGCGATTGAGTTCCGCCGGGCCGGGCAGCAGATCAAACCAGTTTTCTATAACGAGACGTACACCCGCGTCGGCAGCCTCCTCAGCCAGTTGGCGAAGATGTATTTCTGCCCGATGTAAAGCTGCATCGCTTGGCTGAGCCTTGCCGGCAATCACGCGCATATTCTCGGCCCCGAGAGCCACTGCGGTATCGATCCAACCGGCCATCCACTTGGCGTCGCGTCGAGCCGTCTCGGGATCACTGAGATCACCATCCTCGATCAACAGTGTTTGCACCTTAACATCCGCTTCTTCGGCGGCGCTCCGCAAGTCGGCAACGTAGCTCGACAGACGGCTTGGCAAATGGAAAGAGCAAATCTCGAGCCGAAAGATATCGTGCTCAGCGCATTGCCGCGGCAAATCAATCAATTCGACGACCCCCTCCCCATAAGCAGGCTGGCGGGTCGGTGTTTCGACACCATCGGGCCTATATGGATAAATGCCGCCGAGCGCACGGTGCAGGGACCATGTGGATACGGCAAAACGATCTGCAAGGTCGATCGCGAAGCTCATTTCATCCCCCTCCTTGATTCCTCAAACTCTCGTGAGAGCAGGTAGGAAGTAGATTGAACAGACCGGATATCAATCGAAATCCGGAGATCGATCACATTGCCTTCACGGACAACCCGATCCCACGCAGAAGGAACATTCGAAATATCAGGCACGGGTCACGGTACCCCACGGCCGCCGTTCACCCATCGGGAAATGGCGTCGAAGATCAAGTCGGCAATCCACATGGCGCATACGCCGACGACAAAAGCCGTCGCATTCATGGCTGCGACATCCTTTTGCGGCAGAGGCCAATTGATGGCACGCAGGTAAAAAAGCACCGGCTCCGTTAGATATGCTGCCGCCAGCGCTCCGCAGATCGGCGATGCAACAATCTCCCGCATTGTGTATCGACGCCTGGAGAGACCACGCAAGATGCCGCCGGAAAGGCCAGCAATGACGACCCCGGCTTTGATGCCCAACGCATCCAGAAATTCGTGCATCGTCATTGTTTTCTCTACTGGAAATCTGACGCTCTCGTTCGTCGAGGCGTGCTGCGGGAAAAGCCTTATTTGTCGACAGGCGGCTGAGGTTTTATCAACCCCGAGACCCCATCACGCATGATATTGACCGCGATCTTGAGAGCGCTCAGAGCGGCAACTGCAGCAGCGGTGTAGCTGGGGCCGACAAAGGACTGTGAACACTCCAACGTGCCATCAGCAAGCTGAGCACAACCTGTTGCCAACAGAATGGCAACGATCAGTGCCGACAGGGTGATGGATACATTGAGAAGATTATGCAAAGCATTGGTGTTGAACATCTTTTTCCTTTTTTCACATAGAGGGATGGGCGCGATCCGCGGACAATGTTCACTAGGGTCGTTCATATGATATCGCCTGGCTTCATTGGCCGATTGGTCTGCCGATGAGAGTTTTTTGATTGAAGGGGCAATTGAACCTTGCCGAAGGTGATTGGCCATCCTTTGGGTTGGTCGCAACGGAACTTAAGCCGGGCGTTTCGCTTTGATCCGTGAGTACCCTATGAATTCGTCAGCAAATTTCGGCCCATATTGGTCGCGCCCCCCTGGCGGATGGCAGCGCCATCTGGGATCCAACCTGCGGCAAGACTATCGTGCGGCCTCGAGTGCCGCGGCAAATTTCTTGGCGTGACCGGCGATATCGACCGCGCGATCCGAACCATTGATGATTCTTCGCGCACCAATCCAATCGGTCGCAGTGGCAGTGAAGAAGTCCGACAATTTCTTACCGGTGAACCGGCCGTTGGTCATCCCGTCAAATAGGATTTCAATGGCCTTGATGGGATCAAGCGCCTTATCCGGATCATCGGCAATCCCGTATTTTGTATAATTGTCACGCCCGGTTATCTGTACCAGACCACGACCACGATAACGCCAGCCGTCGCCGCTGGCTTCGTCCCGGTTGCCCATCCGGTTTGCATAGGCACGGTTCGCGATCCGCTGTGGCTGCCGGGCATAGGCGCCGGCCTCCCCCACCGTGAAATATTTCGGGAAGGTCGCAAGCAGACCGGCGGCCGAGTAGTTTAGATTCTCCGAGATGGCGCACATAGTCTTGTCCGTCTCATGATACGTCGTCGCGAGTATGTAAGCCAGCCATCGGCTATCCAACGGTCTGGCCTCCAACTCAGACACGATTGCCTCGATACCATTGACCTGATTTGTCGACAGTCGCCCGCCAAACAGCGACAAGCGCAACCCCGCAAAAAACTTTGCGTGCTCCATGTCATTTTCCTTTATTGTCAAAAGTCCGGCCCGCATTCGCGGCGCCTTTGATTACGACCGGATTTTTTCAAGCTAGGCTTCAGCCGGCGGCGGTAAACGCCATCGATGCGAACAAGCTCGCCCCCAGTGTATTGTTCGCATCACGTGAGCCGTTTCCCGGTCACCAGGTTCTGCCTCCCCCAGCGCGGCGGAGCCGCATCTCTTGCAGAGCAGCCGTGCTGAGCCACATGCCGTGAAGAGTCTTGGATAACCCGTAAGCTCAGATCGTTGCTTAAGCGTTCTTTTGAAAATACACTTAGGCTGCAGTGTTTGCCGGCCACGCGAAGGCGTCGATTTCGGTCGTCGTAGTGATGGTGCCGGCGATGATCTGCTTGTCGACTTCGCCTTCGGCGGCAAAGCTCGCCTGGACGTGAGCGCCGACCGCATTGGCGATAGCCGTCATCTGTGCCGCCGTCAGCTCGACAAAGCCGGCCGCCGTCTTGAACTTCACCGTCACCTCCGGGTTCGCCTGCACATAGTTGTAGGCTCCAGTGATCAGCGATTGGCTCTGCCGATCGGTCATGACGCGCATGCCATCGATGACGACGCCGCCCGTTTCGACGGCATAGCGCTTGGTCGCCGCATAGGCGTAGAGATCGACAGGGATCGGTTCCGGAGACCAGCCGGCAACAACGGCTTGAAGGCTCGACGGCATTTCCGGCCAATCGCCGGCCGCGCTGACCAGGGCGGCTTCCTTGTTGCTCAGTTGATCGAGGATAGTGTCCTTATCGGCGACATCCAGTCCGGATGTGATCTTGGCGGCAAGTGCGAGCCAGTAATCCGGCACGTTATAAATCTGCTGTCGGCCGAGCCAGAAGGCGACGCAGGCCATCCAGCGATCGGCCCGACTTTCCGAGCGAGCCGAAAGCAGCGCCTCGACCATCGGTTCATACATGCTGTCAATGCGGTACATGGCAGTCCTTTCCTGTGTTTAAGCTTGGGCATAAGCGCGGACGTCCTGCCAATCGATGTCGACGGCGGCGCGGATTTCGGGAGCGGATTTGGCGGCGGCAAGAACGGCGTTTGCCGATCGGCGGACGGCTTCGATCATCTGCGATCCGACTGCCCAATGCTGATCTCGCGTCAGGATCTCGACAGCCTTTTCGAAGCGGCTAACGCCATGCTCTGCGGCCTCGGCGGTGATGTGCGGCGTCTCGCTCTCGGGCACATTTGCGCCCTGTTGCCGATCGGCGGCAATCAACAGCGCCTCTCGGCGCTTCGGCGCATAGACGGCCTCCTGGCCGGGAATGACGGTGATGAACATCATGCGCGCCATCCTGACCTGACGATCGATGTCGGTCTGCGCTTGGAGACGTTCCAGAGCAAGATCAGCCGAAATGTTAAACAGCATGGATGGTCACCTCGAAATGATGGAAACCCGCTGGGGCGATGAAGGAAAAACGGTGGTCGCCAAGAACGTCGGTCGTAAACTCGAAGACGTTGTCCTCGATGGCGACGATCTCGCCGGCATGAAGGACCGAGGTGCCGGCCGGCAACGCAAGGCGCACCGTGTCAAAGCCATCTGCCCGGACGGTGTATTCGGTGACATCGAGCGCAGCGCTTTTGGAGGTGATGACGCCGTCCAGCACATAGCAGTGCGCGTCGATGTCTCGGCGATATTGGTCGGCCGGTACTTCAATTGCCTTGAAGCCCTCGCCGTAGATGCCGGCATAATGTGGCAACAGGCTCAAAGCGCAATCGCCGCTCTGGCGGATTGCGCCGTCTGGGCCATGGACGATGTAGTGGATTGTTCTGTCTTCTAACGCTGTCATGGAGTTACCTCTTGAGAGCTGTGGCGGTGATGTTGCTTTCGTTCCAGCCGATGGTGTTGCTGGGGCAATAGAGCTGCAGGATGTAGGTGTGATTGCCGGCACCGGGGGCGTCGTAGAGGCCAGAGACGGCGACGAGGCCTGCCGTATAGGTGGTCTGTGTCGTCGTGCCGTTGCTGCCTCCTGTTCCAGAGACAACGGTTTGGACCACGCCAAGATAATAGGTCTGGCTGAAAATCGCCGTACCGTCGCGGAAGATGTTGCAGCCGATCGGCTGTGAGTTCTGACTGCCGCCGTTCTGGTTGAACTGACCGAGCGTCATGGCATCGATCACCACGCGGCCATCGCCGGCAACATTGACGACACAGCTTACGAGATTGACCGTGCCGTTTGCGCCGATGGTCTGCGTGCCGGCGACACGCCCAGCGCCCACTCCCGTAACAGCGCCACCCTGAATATTGGACGTGCCGACCTGCAGCGAGCCGATGACGGCCGAGCTGATATTGACCGCGCCGAGATTGGCGGTGATGGCGTCGAGGCTGTTGACCGAGATCTTATTCGCGGTCACGGCACCGTCAACGATCAGCTCGGCCGAGACGGCGCGACGCATGACCGGCTTCGACCAGTAGCAAGAGGTTCCGGTGCCTGCTGTCTTCAAGCAAGCCAAGTCCATGGCGAGCTTGGTCATCCCACTGGGGACGGTGTATCTGACTTGCAGCCTTACCCAGGTATTCTTCGTCCCTGTGGTGATCAACTGCACCGGTATGCCCGCGCCCGTGGGCGATAAACCGATCGCGTAGATAGCAGCCAAGTTGCTATCGGTATTGTAGACCCAGACGTCGAAGGCATAGGTCTCGCCGGCCGTGACAGCGATGTAATTCGAGATCGCACAGTTTCGGCCGAGCGACTGCAAAACATAGCCGGCGACGTCTCCGCTAATGGTGTCGTTGTAAAAGGCCTGCACATTCTCGATAACCCAGCCGTCGAGGCTACCGGTCTGCCAGCCGTTGTCGGCGATATTGCTGAAATCGGTGAGCACAAGTTGCTTGGCCGTGATCGCATCGGCGGCGATCTGTCCCGCGCCGATCGTGTTGGCCGCCAGCTTGTCACCTGTGATCGTGCCGCCAGAGATTGTCGTCGCGGTCACAGCACCGGCCGCGATCGTGCCGGCCGTGACCGCATTGGCTCCAATCTTGCCAGCCGTGACGGCGTTCGCGGCGATCTTGTCGGCCGAGATAGCATTGGCGACAATGCCGCCATTGGTGATCATGACCACCCCGCCATCGCTCCAGGGCGTCGGCTCGGTGGCACCGGCCGGGATACGGCACAGCATCGGTTTGTTGATGAAGGCGTAGCTATCGGTAGCGTTGGGCTGAGAGTCGCCTTTGCGAATATGGATCGATGCGGCGACCGCGTTCGCCGGAGCTGCTCCCGCCACCCTCAAGCGCGGCCAATTGTCCGGGTTGTTCCCATCGGACTGATTGGCGTTGTTGATGGCTGCAGCGGTGTAACCAATCCAGTTGCCGTCCGCTCCCTCCCACTCGATACGCAATTCGACTTGGCAACGATGCGCGGACACGTAAGCCGTTGCCTCAAACCATTCGCCCGGTGCGCAGGGAAAGGCGAATTTGAGCTGTCCAGCAAATCTATCGCTGTCGGGCCGCATCCAGCGGATGTCGGCGAAATAGCCGGCCGAGGTTGGGCCACTGCCTTGATACAGCATCAGCGTTGGGTTGTTCGGGCCAGCCCACGACTCAGTTGCCGACCGGATCGCCATTGTAAGCCCCGGTATCGGGCCGCTGGCCCAATAGGTCCAGCAATCCATCCCCATCGTGAAGCTGGCGTTCTGCAATAGATTCTTGCCCGAACCGACTGCCAGGGCGTTCGTGGTGATCGAGCTGGAGGCAAGCTTGTCGGCCGTGATGGCACCGGCTGCGATCTGGGCGGCAGATACCGCGCTAGAGGCGATCGTGCCGACCGAGACCGCGTTAGCGGCAATGGTTCCAACCGTGACCGCACTGGCGGCGATCGTGCCTGCAGTCACGGCGTTCGCTGAGAGCTTGCCTGCGGTGATTGCCCCGTCAACGATCAGATTGGCTGTAGCTTTTCGCAGGCAGCTGAGGCCGCCGATCGAGAGGTTGCCGTCTGTATAATCTCGCTGGATATACATTTGAACACGAGCGCCAAAGGCACCTGTCGGAGGGGTGATTGTGTTCGAGTAGGTCTGCACCTCATTCAAGGGCGGCGTTACGCCGTTGACGCCGACAATGTCGCCCCATTGATCCGGGTTCAGCAACGCGCCGCTTGAATCCAGCCAGTGAATGCGAATCCAGAAGCCAGCTTTGGTGCCGGTGGTGCGGGCAATCTGCACGGACGCCAAGTACTGCTGTCCAGGAACGATCGCGAAGGCTGGACCTATGACGATATGTTGGTAGCCCGCGCCAGCGGCATAGATGTAATCGAGCGAACCTTTGGACGCGAACGGCAGCGTGGCGGCAGGCTTGATGACGCAGGCCGACAAGCGCGGCCACCCGGCCGACGATTGCATCTGATTGTCAGGAATGAGGTTTTCCCAATCCTGCAGAACGAGGCTTTTCGCCGTGATTGCGTTCGCGGCGATCTTGTCGGCCGTAATCGCGCCATCAACGATCAGCTCTGCGCCAGCCGCTCGGCGCATGTTCGGCTTCGCCCAGTAGCAAATCTTGCCGTTGGCCGCCGCCTTGTCCACGCCAAGCACCGGCTGGATAAAGTAGACGCCGGCTGGAATGGTGAAGTTGCCCTGCATTTGCGTCCAGACCTTGCTCGCACTGGACGCGACCGAGACGAAGTTCGGAGCAACATTGTTGCCGGACTGATCTTTCTGATAGAAGCCGATGAAGGCATTTGCGTTCGGATCTTGGTTGTTGAACCAGGCCGAAAAATTATAGCTCTCCCCCGGCGAAACCTTGATCAGAGGGTTTGCAATAAGCGCCTGCTCGCGCCCATCGGCCGCCAGCAGCCATGTATTCTGAACCGGGCTCACTGCGGTTTCGAGGTAGTAGTAGGCGGTTGCACCGGGTGTGATCCAGGCGGAGAGATTGCCGGTGGAGAAACCGAGATCGATCATATTGTCGAAGCTGCCGACAAGGAGCTTATCGACGGTGATGGCTTTCGCGGCGATCTGTTGCGCACCGATCGCGCCGGCAGCGATCTGACCGGCTGTGATGCTGTTGGCGGCGATTTTGTCGGCCGTGACCACGCCGGCCGCAAGCTTCGGCGTCGAAATCGCACCATCGGAAATCTGCGTTCCGACGATCTGCCCGGCGATATCGCCAGCCGCCGTCGCCACCGTCCAGGCGCTGCCGGTATAGCGATAGAGCTTGTCGTCGGTCGTGAGATAGACCGTGCGACCCTCGACATTACCGGTGGTCGGCAGGCTTGCAACAATCTCCACCGGCCGAATGCCGGAAGCGAATTTCGTCGCATCGACGGCATTGGCGGCAAGCTTGTCGATGGTGACGGCGTTGTCGGCGATCTGCGCGCTGTTCAAGGTGCCATTGATGTCGATCGCGGCGACGGCGGCCGTCCACGCGCCGTTGTGAAACCGATAGAGCTTGCCATCCGTCGTCAGGAAAACCTGCCGGCCTTCGACATTGCCCGAGGTGGGAAGATCAGAGACGACTTCGACGGCCTTGATGCTGCTCGCAAGGCTGGTCGCGTCCACCGCACCCTGGGCGAGCTTGGCGGCCGTCACCGCGCCATCGGCGAGTTTGGTGGAAATGACGGCGCTGCTGGCCAGCACGTCGGCCGTGACCGCCGCCACTTCAAGCTTTGCGGTCGAAACGGCCTGGTCGGCGAGCTTCAGGTTGGTGACGGCCTCGTCCATGATCTTTGCGGCCGTAACAGCCGCGTCGGCGATCTTCGAGGCGATGATAGCGCCATCCAGAACGTCGCTGGCCTGGATGAGGACGTTTGGCGTCGTGACGGTCAGCCATGCCGACCAATCGGTTGCGCGGTTCGATCTTGGGAGGTACCGGCCCCGCGCCTCATAGTCGGTATTGGAGATCATCCATTGTCCGGAAATGATCCAGGAATAGGGAGAGGCATAGGGATTGCTGTCGCTGTCGAACACGACATCGCCGGTCGCCTTGAGGCGAACCTGCACCCACACGCCCGTAACGTCATCGAGGTCCTGCGCACAACTGATCTTGATTGCCGGACGGCGATCGATGCCACCGGCATCCTTCACCGTTGCCGGCTCGACGGTCCAGCCGATCATCGGCTGCGATGGCGGCGTGATAGGGCCGAGCCAGCCGGTGGCGGTGGGCAGCTGCAGACCTGGGTGCCAATCATAATCGGCAGGGTCGACTTCCTTCAGGGTAACGACGATCAGGAAACTGGATTGCGGCTCGACCTTGACGACCAGGAATTTCTTCTCGTCATAGCCGTTGCGCGCGGAAGACCAGGAAACGACATCGTTCGGCTCCAGCGGATAGGCATCCGGCGGCAGCGATACCTGATGCACACGAAAACGCCGATAATCCTGGATCATCGCCAGGCCGACACGCTGCACCTGATTGGCGAACGGAACGGTGAGCAGCTGGATCTGCGCCGGCAGGCGGCGATTGCCGTCCTGAACTTCCAAATCGGCATTGTAACGGCCCGGAGCATCCTTCGTCGCCCATTTTTCCGCAGGCTCGGGATAGGTCGCTTCAATGGCGTTATAAGTCGCCGAAAGCGAGGGGAATGGCTGGAAATCCTGCTCCTCTGTGACGATGATATCGTCATCCGTGAAAGAATAGACCGCCGCACCCGGCGTTCCCACAAGCATCTTGAAGATGCCGCCGACTTCCGCGATGCGGCCGTTGCAGCCCTTCAGCAGCTCCGAAATGGCATCGAGGGGTTCCTGATCGCATTGAATATCGTAGCCGGCACGGAAAGCTGGTTCGCTGCCACCGCCGTCGAGCTGGACGGACGCGTCGCAGGCATTCGCCGCTGCCATCCAGTTCGCCACCGGCAGGCAGAAGGCGCCGATGTTCTGGCCGCCGTAGACCCATTCCGACCCGTAGTAGACACCACGGGCAAGGTTGTAGGTCATCACAGCCGGGTTGGTGCTAGGCTCCCACGTCGAAGGATCGGCCCAGCGATGCGCACCGTTGCCGCCGAACGAGGAATCCTTGCGGACGTCGTAGAGCGGCAGCGGGTGCGGCTCGAAAAGGCCGGCAGGGACGCCCCTGAAAAGATCGGTATTATAGCGCGAGGTGAGAATGACCACCTGGCAGCCACGGCCGATCATCGTCGGCTTCCACGGCCGCTCGGCATGGGTGCCGAATTTGGCCGTCAGAAAAGGATCGGGGCTTGTCTGCGTGCCGTCTAGGAACTTGATCCAGAGATAGTCCTTGTTCTTGACGCGATACTGCAGCACCGGGAAGCCACGCCCGTCTGGATGCGGCTGGTCCCAGAGAACGCCGACCTTCTGGTCATCGATCCAGACGCTGGTCAGGCCGCGTTCGCCGGCGCGGTTGGGAAGGCTGCCGATCTCGATGACATCGGTGAAATAGGCATTCGGCGTCTTGCCGTCGTCTCCCCAGGTCCCGGCATACTTGCGCTTGCCGGCGGTCGCATAGCTGCCGATGATGAAGGACATGGCATGATCGTCCCCCATGCTGATCTCGAGCTTCGTTCCGGCTGGCTGAGGCTTATCCTTCTTCGCCAGCGCCTTTTCGACCAGAGACAGGCCGATGTTGATGGCAACGGTCAATACAAGTTTGCCGATGGCGCCGATCGAGCTGAAGAAGCCCGCAATCGAGGTGATCGCCAGGCTGATCGGTTCGGCATGCGCCGCATCCGCCATCAGCCAGAAACTGAGGACGTTCAGAAGCAGGATGAGATATTTCATGGATCGGACGACCTCGATTGCGCACGGGAAAGGGTCGTCGCGGGCAGAGCCGCGCCGAAATGTCACCGGTCAGAGATAAAAATGATGATGAGACGGCGGATTAACCGACCTTGAAGGCCCGCTTGGCGTCGAGCAGGTCGACCGTGCCGAGCCCGCTCTCGCGCAGCACGAAGATGCGCTCGCCATTGACGACGCCGAGCGCGTAGCCGAAGGGGCCTTCGTGCGGGATGGCGGCGATATCGCCGATGCCGGCTTCGCTTGGGTGGATCTCCGGCAGCATGCTGGCAACGAGATCGGCAAGATTGTCGAAGCCCGCCACCTTCATCGTCTTCAGCGCGCCGGCGGCGGTCGAATATTCGCCGCGAAACTGGGCGGCGCAATCGACGCCGGTTATCGCCAGCACCAGATTGCCGGCAAGCCCCGGCCCGCAATCATGGCTACCCCAGGCAAAGGGCGTGCGCTTCAGCCGATCGATTTCGGCGACGAAGCAGGCGCGCCAGTTCTTGACCCTGACGAGATCGCTGTTCATTTCTGCCCCCAGGGGATCTGCCAATTGGCGACGGTGCTGGAATAAAGGCCGAACTCATCGCCGCCGCGGCGCTTCTGGCCTTCATAGGAGGATTTGGCCGGATTGGTGCGCTCCAGCATGGCAATGGCGGCGGAGATGGCGGAGATTTCGATATCGCCATCCTGCCCGACAGCCGGTGTCTTCACCGGCGCGCCGTCGGCAATGCCGAGAAAAGCGATTTCCGGTGCGGCACTCGGCAGGCGCGTGCCGGTATCGAACGACATATCGTGGATTTCGATCGGCGCCAACCGCAGGTCATAGCCGCGCACGAGCTGCTGCACGGCGGGCGCGATCTGGCCGATGGTGATGGTCACGGTCTGGATCGTCAGATCCGCCGTGCGCGGGATCGGGCTCACCTGCAGATTGAGGCCGCCATAATAGGTGCGCGCCTCGGGCAAACCGGTGACGCCGGAGGTGACGGTGATGTTGATGTCGTCATCGCCGGTCCAGAGGCCGATCGAGGCCGGCGCGCCGCTGGCGAGATCCTTGCCGGTGATCCAGACGAAACGACGGGGCACGAGCCCCTTGTCGCGCGCGCCGGTCAGCGCCGCGAAGAAGGCGGAGGTGATGTTTTTCATCGTCTATTTCTTCTGGATGATCTTGAAGGTGGCGCCCGAGGTGATCGGGCCGCTCGCTGTGCCGGGATTGTGGCTGCCCGGCATGACCAGGCATTTGCAGGCCGGCAGCAGAAGGGTCACGCCGAGACCGGCGGCAAAGCCCGCCGGCAGATGCGGGAAGACGCCGAAGACGGGCGTGATCCCCTGCCCGCTGGCATCAACCGTTTCCGAGATTTCGAGAAAGGCGTAGCGGCCGCCATAGCCGACCTGCATCTTGTCGCCGACGGTCAGCCGATAACCGGCCGGCAGGCCCTTGAGGCTGAGCGAGGCATTGTCGGCCCCGAATGCTGCGACGCTGACACTCGCGGCCCCAAGCTTTGTCCCGTCGGGATCGGCCTGCGGATATTTCGACAGCGGATCATAAAGAAAAAGCGCCTCCTGGGCGCCGTGTAGCTTGCGGATGCGGGCGGCGATCTGTTTCGCTTCCGCATTGTACATGTCGGAGAGCGTCACCGTGCCGGTCCAGAGCGGCGGCGCCAGCTCCGCCTGCCAGACCCGGCCATCGCCGGAGCCGGAAAGCTCGTCATTGCGCTGAATGTCCCAGACGATACTGGAGATCTTCAGAAGATCGGCAAAAGCCGGCAAGCTGTAAGGATAGGAAACGGCCATCAGCGCCTCCGGGGATTGCGGTTGATCTGCGCGACGCGGTCGGGAAGCTGCTGATTGAAATCATTCAGCCCCTGCCGCGTCGAACTCTGCGCTTCCGATTGCGCGACATTCTTCACATAGGCCTTGAGATTGCCGTCCTCATCGACGGAAACGCCGACAGTGACATGCACGCCGGAAGCGGAGCCGGAGGCATCGTTCTGGCTATCGGCCCTGAGGCGACGGACGGGAACGGCAGCATCCGGCTGCGCCCGCACCAATTGCGGCCCGCCCTCGCCGACCACGCCGCCATCGGCATAGCCACGCCAGCCAAGCCGCATCGCCTCGACAACGCCGACGCCACCCGCCCGGGCGATATCCTCCTGGCTCCAGACGACTTCGCCGGCATGAACGATGCCGGCCGGCTCATGCTTGCCGCCAGGGCCGGTGTAGCCGCCATCGGCCCAAAGGCCGGGAATGCCACTTGCCACAGCTGCCGCCGCCTGCGGCGATCGCGCCAGAATGCCGAGATCCAGCCCACCGCCTCCGCCGAAGAGTCCGCCAAGAATACCGCCGCCACCGAGCAGCCCGCCGCCTGCGGCAGCACTGTTGACCTTGAACAGGCTGTTGAGCACATCGTTCAGCAACCGGTCGGAAATCTTGGTGAGCACGGAAATCGCCGCCTTCCCCAAGGATTTCCACAGGCCCTCGCCATTGCGCAGGCCGCTGACCAGCGTCGAGGCAAAATCGCCGGCAAGCTCGCGGGCATATTTCAGCTGTTCATTATAGCGAATGATATTGGCCGAGGCCGAGTTCATATCGACCGGCAGGCCATATTGCTTCTGTGTCGAAGCAACAGTCTGGTCGATGGTCGAGCGGCCCATTTGATCCTGCTGGAACTGGATATCGCCCGAAAGCTTCTGCAACGCCTGCGCCTCAGCGACACGCCGATAGGCATCAGCCTGTTCGTTGGCCGCCTTGGTCAATTGCGGCATTTGCGCCAATTGCACTGCACAGCTTTTCTGAAGCTCGTCCTGGCTTTGCTTCAGCGTGACAATCTTCGACTTCACATTGTCCGTCGCGGCAGCGGATTGAGCGGAAGTCTGTATACCAAGTTTCGTTTGCTCTGTGTTGGTCTGGGAGGATTTCGTAAGAGCATCAGTGGCTTGTTGAATGCCTTGCAGCTCATCCTTTTGGCTGTTCTGAACCCCAGCGCTGCCGGCTATGGGCTGTTTCGACGCAGCTTCCATCACGAGAGGTGCCGCCCGGACGATAGAGGAAAGCATCGGAGAAAATGTCTCGACGAGAGCACCTAGTGAAGAAAGCTTTGATTGCTGTTCAATTGGAGGAGCAGAGGCAGCTCCATTTTGCTCTGACTTTACTTTGGCATTTATTGCTGCTGACGTTGCATCGACGTTTTTATTAACCTTCTCATCCAAAGCAACGTAATCTCTGTATGCCTCTGAATTCTGGATCATGCTAGGCATGGCATCCTTGAATAGCTGAGCAAAGGTCTGAAGGTTTACAAACTGTGGATTCTTAGCGGCATTTTCGGCTACGCTATTTCCAAAAGTTTGATATTGCTGTCTCGTGGCTCTTCCCGACAAGATTAGTGGCTTAATCTCGTTATATTGCTTCTCCAGCTCAGTAAAATTCCCTCCCCCGATAAATGAATCCGTGCCGAACTGCATTTCGGCGGCAAGTTTTATTGAATTAAATGTATCTCGCACCATTGCCAGCTTAGAATCGGATAGACTTTTAGGAATTTCTAACGCACCCACTAGGCCGTTTTCGGTATGACTCTTTTCGTAATCAGTTTTCATCGATGGGGTTTCATCAAGACCAAGCTTGCGTAACTCGTCTGTCATCCTCGCCTCATCGGCAATGACTTTCTTCGAAGTATCAAAGCGCCTTGATGGTAAATTTTGATCAATTTTGTCGGCTAAAGAATTAAAAAAAATGTCTGCGAAGAATCCACGGATGCCGGGAATCAAACTACTGCCGCTTTTTAACAACTGACTTACGAGACTACCCGCAAGGTTGGATGCGTTTTTTCCCTCATCGGCTCGATTATCAAGATAGTATTTCATCTCCGGTGATTTGCGATAAGGGAATTCTTCAACTGCAGCGGATTGTGACGTACTGCTTAAAGGTTGTAAATTTCCACCGCTATCGCTTGACTTCATGTTCAAGGCAATCAGGGTGCTCGACAACTTGATGTGGGACGATCGATCATTGCCATTCAATTTGCCAATAGTATCACCAACTCTAGCAAGAGAGCCCGCCGCGCCTCTCGCTTCGCTGCCCATCGCCTTTAGTGCGCGACCCGTCACGCCGGAAACTTTTTCCGCCTGACCCGCAGCAACAACATAATCTCTCACATCGTTACTTGCCGTTTTGATTTCGCTGCTATCAACTTTAATGCTCAGAGTTGCGATATCTGTCACTGGACCACCTTTTGATTTCATGCGAGAAAATGCTGCAAAGCTATTTCGCGGGAATTTTGATGAAATTGATTGTTAGCGTGATTGCAGTGCTTGCCGCGTTGCTGTTGATCTACAGCTTTGGCATCTTTGATCCGCCGCTCGTGACTGCTTGCGAGGCCCGTCTCAAAGGGTATCTCGCGGCACCTTCCACCTATGGGCGCAACAGGTTCTTTCTTAGTGAGAGGCCGGGCACCACAGCTGACTTGGAAGAAGAGTTCAAAGGCTTCCCTGACATACAGCGCGTTTATCAGAAGGAGTTTGACGAAGGCTCGGTGAAGCCCGTTCTCTATACCACAACTATAAATTTTAATGTCCTAGACACACAAGCTGAGAAGGCTACTAGAGCTATTACCTGTCAATATTTTTCCGCCGATGGCAGCATTTCTAAAATATCGGTGGGAGGAGTTTCTATCTTTGCAACCGATGCCGCAACGTATTCTCAGATTGTCCGGGATTTCAGCCATGAACCTCCTCAAACTGCGGAAGAATTGCGGAAAAGATTGAAGCCAATTGCCCCTTATACGGGATGGGTTCGCGATACCTTCAGGCGGCTTTTGAATTGAGCACCGACCTCTTGAAGAAAAGATCAGAAGTTGCGTGTCGGTTCAAACGAAACGACACAAAGGTAATTTCCAACCTTTCTTATAAGCCGGGGCTCAAAATGAGAAAGATTCTTAGTTTCGGAAGCTTGGTGTTGCTATCGTTGACAGCCGCTGGTCCCGCATTCGCGGAACCCAAACCCGTTGCTGTATGTGAAACGACCTTGAAAGATCGGCTGGGTGAAAATTCGGGTTATATCCGGGTCGGTTTTAGTCAGTTAGTCCAACAACTTGGGCGCCCGGAATTTATAAAATATGTTGACAAGGCAGCGGCATTTTCAAACAAGGATTTATCAAACAAATACCATGCCATGCTGATCGAAGTTTTTGACGCCGGAAGAATAAGTCCGCAGCGGCATATTGTATTCCTCAACTACACGGTTCCAGGCGTAAACGGGGTAGCTGCGGCTGCAACTGCAAAATGCGAATATGTCATAAACAAAGGCCGCGAGGACGAGCTAAAAGCGTCCTTCCTAGACGAGCTTTCAATAGCGAAATTCCAGCCAATCGATTGATAGCAATTAAGGCGGCAACGGGCGGGCGCAAACCTTCTTTTGCGATGATGACTATGCGCTCTATGGCGATCTCCTGGCTCATCAATGTCATGCCGCCGGCGTAGAGGTCTGGGGCTGGGTGTTGATGTCCAACCACGTTCACCTCATCCTCGTTCCGGCGGATGCTGACGGTATTCGCCGCGCACTGTCTCGCGTTCATCGCACCTATGCTGGCCATATCCATGCAAGGCTGCGCCGGACCGGCCATTTCTGGCAGGGT
>Ga0105240_10001457_pt1 | contig 40454 bp, 39 predicted proteins | sample KBSC54metaG_FD_80426 | JGI IMG/M metagenome (GOLD analysis project Ga0105240, IMG submission 80426) | Corn rhizosphere microbial communities from Kellogg Biological Station, Michigan, USA - KBS C5-4 metaG | ecosystem: Host-associated > Plants > Roots > Rhizosphere > Soil | place: Michigan, USA... | reverse complement strand
TTTCTTTGTTTTCATGGATCCTTCCACCTAAGATGATTTTTGGCGAAAGAATCTTAATGAGGTTTTCTTGAAATTTCAAAGGCTTGGGCGACCGTATTCGCGGCTATTTATGCAACAAGCCCCAATAAAAATAGACCCTTATATAGTTCATCGCAAGGAATAGAGATGCTCTATTGATTTGCGCGCAACTGATATGATAGCTTATCTAAAATTACAGTAACAACAAGACTACTGACAATAAAGATAAACTGTGGGGTAATATATTGTGTATATAAAAGAAAATGACAAAGTAAGTATTAATGCTCTGGTTGCTAGTTCCGCGAGAGGGTTTTTACCTGACTCAATGGCACAGCAAGCACAAACAGCAGCACAGCTAAATTTATCAGCAAGTCATTCTTCTGCTGCAGCCTCTCATTCGCAAAAGCTTACTTCCATTTGTCAAAGAATAGAATCGGATCCAAATTATCAACCTAATATCACTGATAAAGAACTACTCAATCTACAACATCTAGACGTCACCACCCTTCCGACAGCTCGGCCTATGGCTATACAAAAATATGAACATAATTCTATCTGGGGAATACATGGAACAATTTACCAAATTAAACAAGTTGTACACCGCTTCGAAGACAACATCGATCCATTTGGGTTTTATGCTATAGATGATTCAGAATTCATTATTATTGACCCAAATGGAGAATGTTCAATTTATAGAGGCCCTGATTATAAAAATGGCGTATATGGCCCACGCCACTTATCAAACAAGACTATCCATGATTTTTTAAATAAAGAATGCTTCCATAATGTCCCAAGAGAGAGTGCAGCTGTGCTTCAGCGCTCTAGTTGTGCAAGTCTAAGCCTTCGGCGGTAAAACTAAAAAGGAAATCCTTAAGCTTTTTGACTGGTATAATAACCTCCTTTTTACGCTTTTTATTAGTTATATTATATCGCAATTAGTAGGGCTGGAATACTTAGGTGACTTCAAAAGATGAAATAAATGGATTAATGATTTGAACCCCATTTATTATTTGTTCATGACTCAAGTCCTCCGTCAATATTGTGGTGACACCAGCACTACGCGCTGTTTGAAGCAGCATGGCATCCCAAAATGAAATCTGGTGCGTTTTAACTGATTTTATTGCTGCATTGAGTACTGCCGGCGTTGCAGTAACAACAGGAAAAAGTGTTTGCCAATCAGAAATCTGCTCATATGCAATATGATGATCGAAAAGCTTCTTGCGAGTACAAGCATAATAAAATTCACTTAAAGATTGCAAGGTTAAAATACAATCTAAGGAATTTAATACCATGCGTTTTATAATATCAACTGCAACTTCATGCCGGTGTTTAGCCTGACGATCTATAGCATAGATTAGGATATTAGTATCTAAAGTAAACTTTTCAATCTTCATAAAGCTCATCTCTATTGAAAGGTTTACCGCCTAAATCATAACCTTCTTGCATTTTACTCAGAGTACGTTTCCATGCACTTCTTTGAGCAGCGGTCAGCGCCCTCTTAGCTGTAATAACAGAGAGCTTAGCAATGGGCTGCCCCCGCCTGGTAATAATAATTTCCTCTCCTTTTTCAACTAAACTAATATATTGCGCAAAATGTTGATTGGCTTCGCGCAAACTGATTTGAATACTCATTATTAATTCCTCATAGATACTCAACAATTAAATTGTACTACGTACTACTTTTATAGTCAATAATATCTAATGAAAGTTTGTCTTTTTACCCCTATTCAGGTTTAATACCAGACTTAATTAACTAATGAATTTGGCAATGAATCACGCATTGAATAAAACTCTATCTCAAGAAAAAGAACCCCTTACTCTGATCTTTTGGGGTTTTGTCATTATTCATTTATTAGCCTGGACCCTGGTACCTTTTTTCATTCGTCACACCCTACCCATGGATTCCATGGAAGGCTATGTCTGGGGACAGCAACTCGAATGGGGCTATGATAAGAATCCCTTTCTCAATGGCTGGCTCACCGCGCTGGCTATTTATTGGGGTGGCTATTCGGGTTGGATGATTTATCTCTTTAGTCAACTCTCTGTGATTCTCTGCTTCTGGGCTGTTTGGCAGCTGGGCAAACAATTTTTACCTCCGGTGTACGCTCTCATCGGTGTGCTCTTATTGGAAGGTATTCAATATTACAATTTCCATGCCATCGATTTTAATGACAATACCCTGGAACTCAGTCTTTGGGCCCTACTCATTTTATATTTTTATAAAGCCCTGCGCTCAAATTCTAAACTGGCTTGGATAAACTGCGGCCTCTTTGCAGGCTTGAGTGTGATGGCCAAGTATTATGCGATTGTGTTACTAGCCCCAATGACTTTGTTCTTCTTATTATTCAAAGAAAATTACAAAAGTTTTAAATCAGCCGGCTTATATTTAGGCTTGACTGTTTTTCTGCTCATTATCACGCCGCATTTTATTTGGCTGGTTAAACATGATTTTGTCACCCTAGGTTATGCTGTCGATCGAGTTAGCAGCCCACCAACTTTTTGGAACCACTTGAGCTATCCCTGGCAATTTTTCTATGAACAATTAGAAGCTTTTTGTCCGGCTATTTTCTTGGCCTTGGCCCTATTGATTGGCAAGAAACCTTTATCATTGCCACAACGATTATCTTTCACTACCTTTGATAAATATTTTTTAATGATTGTCGGCCTGGGTCCTTTCATTTGTACCATTCTGCTTTCCTTGGTGACTGGCTTTAAATTACGCGCGGGCTGGGGACAACCTCTATTTTCACTGGCAGGTATACTCTTGCTTGCCTATCTGCAGCCACGCATCACACGCCAAAGGCTTGCTGTTTTTGTTAGTCTGCTCGGCATTCTATTGAGCTTGGCTTTGGTGGGCTACAGTCTAGCTTTTATTCGTGGCAAGGCAACTTCCAGCGCGAATTTTCCGGGCAAAACCCTGGCTGCTACTTTAACTCAGGCCTGGCATCAACAATATCATCAACCCTTGGCCTATGTGGCTGGTTCTCGCTGGCTTTCGGGAAATCTGGCTTTTTATTCTAAAGATCACCCTCATGTATATATCAATTGGAGTCAACGCCTTTCCCCCTGGATCAATGAAGCTGAATTAGAACAAAAGGGTGGTATTTTTATCTGGGAAATCGATAAACCTATTCCTGAAGTAGTACTTAAACGTTTTCCGCGTTTAAGTAAGGTACAAATGATGCAACTAAAATGGCTGCGCAACAAAAATTTACCACCGATTCAAATCATGGTGGCTTATTTACCGCCGACCGGGATAAGCTGACTGTCATTGCGAGAAGCGTTTTTTGCGACGAAGCAATCCGCGTGGATTGCTTCGTCGCAAAAAACGCTCCTCGCAATGACAGTTCCTCACAATCACAGCCCTTCGCAATGACCAATAGCCGAGTGTAATTGTTCCACCGCAAAATTAATTTCTGCTTCTGTCGTAAAACGACCAAAAGAAATGCGGATAGCCGCTTTAGCTTCTAGTTCACTCAAGCCCAAAGCGCGCAAAACATGTGAGGTTTGATTGGCTTGCATACAAGCTGAAGCCGTGGATAACGCCACCTCAGGCATAGCACGCAGCAATTTATTTGCCGGAATTTCTGCAAAACGCAGGTTAATAATATTAGGCACTGTTTGTACGAGGTCACCATGAATCAAAGGCTGTAAATCCTGTATACCGCTGAGCAAACGCGCCCGCAAAACCTGAATTTTTTGCTGGTCTTGATGCAACTCTTGCCGGGCTAATCTAAAAGCTTCTCCCATAGCCGCAATTTGATGCGTCGCCAGCGTTCCCGAACGCAAGCCCTGTTCTTGTCCGCCGCCATGAATTTGCGCAGCCAGATGCACACGAGGCTTACGGCGTATATAAAGACCACCAATCCCCTTAGGACCATAAATTTTATGTGCGCAAAATGACATCAAATCCACAGGGGTTTGACGAACATCAATCTCCAGCTTGCCAATAGCCTGAACAGCATCTACATGCAGACGAATACCCCGAGCCGCTGTGATTTCTGCCATAGCTTGAATGTCTTGAATAACACCCAATTCATTATTCACCCACATGACTGATACTAAGCTAGTCTCCTCAGTCAAAGCAGCTTTGAATTTTTCCAAATCCACCACACCATTGGACTCTGTTTGAAGATAAGTGACCCGAAAACCTTCTTTCTCCAAATACTGGCAAGAATCCAGGACTGTTTTATGTTCAGTCTTGATTGTAACGATATGCTTGCCTTTACGCTGATAGAGTTGTGCAGCGCCTTTGATCGCTAAGTTATTCGCCTCGGTCGCTCCTGAGGTCCAAATGATTTCCCGAGCCTCTGCCTTGATCAAAGCAGCAACCTCTTCCCGGGCGACTTCCACCGCCTGTTTGGCCACATGACCGAGAACATGATCTGAGGAGGGATTAGCAAACACTCCATCTGAAGTCAGATAAAAGCGCAGCTTTTCCGCCACTCGGGGATCAACAGGAGTGGTTGCTGCATAATCAAGGTAGATTGGGTGCATAATAGGATAGAAATTGTTCGGTCGTCTAACATAAGAAATATTGCGCAAAGATGCAAGAGGAAGTGCTCTCATTGGAGGCGGACTCTGAGAGTAGCCATGTTACAAATGGCTACTCCCAGAGCTCGCCTCCAATAAGAGAAGAATCCACCCCATTGATTTTTCTGTTATTTTGTATATGATGGTTAGAGGCAGTTATGGATAGCTGCTACTACCACTTCAGGAGGAATATTCATGGTTGAACTCTATGGTTCTCTTACCCCCAGCACTTACATGATCACCATTATGCTTGAAGAACTGGGAACACCTTACACCGTCTTTCCCGTGACCAAAGAAAATAGTGAAACATTAGAGCTGGAATTATCCAAATTTTCACCCCATCACAATTTCCCCATCATCTTAGACCGAGAAAAAGCACAGAATTCTCCTGTAGCCATTTTCGAACCCAGCGCGATCCTGATGTATCTGGCGGAAAAAAGCGGTCAGTTTATGCCCAGGCAAGCCATTGAAAAATTCGAAGTCTTACAATGGTTACTCTTTGAAAATTCTAAAATCGCTCCCACTTTCGGCAATACCAAACATTTCATGTTTCATGCCACCGAGAGTGTTCCCTATGCTGTGAAGCGCTTTAACAGTGAAACCAAGCGCATTTGCTCGATTATCGAAAAGCAATTAGGAGAAAATAAATATCTGGCAGGTGAATATTCCATTGCTGATATAGCGGCCTTTCCCTGGATTAAGGATTTCGAGCGTTTAGGCATCGACGAAGAGAATATTCCCCATATTTGCGATTGGCTGGATCGTATTGGCAAACGTAAATCGACTCAATCGGGTTGGGAAGCCTTGGCAAATTTAAAGGAGTAAACTTATATACAGCCATCATTGCGAAGAGTGTTTTGTGCGACGAAGCAATCTATATGGATTGCTTCGTTCGCAATGACGGCTTATATTAAATCATCGAACTTTTTTCTCTACCGCACTTAACATTCCTCGCAAAATATTAATCTCCATCATATCGGGACGGGCACGATTAAATAAGCGGCGCAAACGCATCATCAATTTACGAGGCGCTTCAGGATTTAAAAATTCAATGCCAATCAGGGCCTTTTGCAAATGCCCATAAAAACTCTCCATTTCTTCGGCTGTGGCCAAGCGATAATCCCAGTATTCTTGGCTTTCAGGGCCCAAAATCGGCGCGGTTTCCTGCTTGAGTTGGTTATTCAACTCCAGACCTGCCATCCGCAATTCATAGGCAAGCACTTGCACTGCCGCAGCAATATTTAAGGAAGAATATTCAGGATTTGCTGGAATATGAACATGGTAGTGACAACGATTCAATTCTTCATTGGTGAGTCCCGTTTGCTCTCGTCCAAATAGCACAGCAATTTTATGCGCTTGTGCTTCCCGTATCGCCTGGGCGGCCACTTCACGGGGTGACATTAAAGGCCAGGGAACCGTCCGAAACCGGGCTGAGGTGCCCATTACAAAACTGCAATCCGCAATAGCCTCATCCAGCGTAGAAACCACCACTGCCTGCTGCAAAATATCTACAGCATAGGAAGCCATTTCAGTGGCCTTATCATGGGGAAATAGTTTAGGCTCCACCAGATAAAGAGAAGTGAATCCCATGGTCTTCATGGCACGTGCAGCGGAACCAATATTTCCCGGATGAGAAGTATTAATGAGCACAATACGAATATTTGAGAACATGGACTTACCTTTACTGCTAGCTTAGGATGGGCGATAATACCACAGTGAAAAAACCTGAACTATACAGAATCCAACCCTATGGTTGACATCGCGGTAACACAATGATTCAATAGCTTTCCCTCGCGGTGAATACAAACCTTAACTAGATGAATAAAATGAAAAAAATTCTTGGCGTCTGGAGTCTGATTCTATTTTTAGCTGGCAGCTTAAGCTGGGCAGACACTTGTCCACGCATTCAGGATCTCCATGCCGATCACGCTCCCCAGGGCTGGACCTTTCTTATTCCCCCTTCAGAAAGCAGCCTAGAGGGTTATCGATTTTCTTCTGCCATCCACTCACTGAATGCCTATTTTTATTATTTACAAGTCATTTGTCGTTATGACAGTTGTCCTTCCATGTTTTGTCCAGCTTTTACTTTAATCAGCAATGATACCTATGAATTACCTAATAAGAACAGTCCTCCTTGGAATCACCGTTCTGTATTAAACCGTACCTTAACCTGCATGCCGGCTGATCACGATCCTGCGCATTGCCAATTTCAATAGAAGATAAAACCCATGCGCGAACCCTTAGTTAATATTGCTATTCAAGCTGCTCGAGCCGCCGGCGATCTCATTATGCGTGCCTTGGATCGTCCAGATAAATTAAACATCCGTGAAAAAAGTCCTCGAGATTTTGTGACTAATGTTGACCAGCAGGTAGAAAGAGAAATCATTTCCATTATTCACAAAGCCTATCCCGAGCACAGCTTTCTAGGCGAAGAAAGCGGTCGAGCCGGCGAGCATGATGGTATCTGGATCATTGATCCCATTGATGGTACGCGTAATTTTATTCACGGCTTCCCTCATTTTTGTGTTTCCATTGCCTATAGTTACCGCAATCGCATCGAACATGGGGTAGTCTACGACCCGGTGCGCCAGGAATTATTCACCGCCAGCCGCGGTAAGGGTGCACATCTGAATGAACGTCGCATCCGCGTTAGCTCACAGAAAAAATTAGAACACTGCTTACTTGGCACGGGATTTCCCTCTCATCACCCTCAAGAAGTTCAAACATGTTATCTCAATATGTTGAAAGCCATCGTGCCCATCTGTGGTGATGTCCGTCGCGCTGGCGCTGCTGCCATTGATTTAGCCTATGTTGCAACTGGTCGTCTAGATGGTTTCTGGGAAATGGGAATTAAGTTATGGGATATTGCTGCTGGTGTGCTTTTAGTTAAAGAAGCCGGTGGACTGATTTGCGACCCTGAAGGCGGCGAAACTTATCTTAAAACGGGCAATATCGTTGCTGCTAATCCAGCCATTATGCGTCAATTGCTACAGGTGTTGAAACCACAGATGGCATAGCTCTCATCCTGAGAGCGCTTTTTGCTCGAAGGATCTCATGCTATTTATTGGGAGACCCCTTCATTCAATAAATTGACATCACCACATCAATTGTGTAAAATTTGACATCCCTAGATCAAGCATTCTAAACAAACGAGGATGAGGATACCATGTCAGCTAGTCAATCACTTTTAGGTATTGAGGAAAAACAGATAGCAAGCTCCTCATCCAGCAGTTCTTCTTCTCCAACTTCCTCTCTAAACCTTATTAATTCAAACGTAATAATTAAAGGCACAAAATTATTTTTTTCCGAATCTTTCCCGTGGTACATCATTAACCTTTCGGAGCTGACCCTTTTTCTCAAAACGCATGGCATCAAAAGTATTTATCTCAATGGAGATATATCAAAAAAGAAAATAGCCAGCGATATCATCGCTAGCTTACCACCTAAAATTAATAAGCTGACTTTAAATGACGTTTTGCTTTCATCAAAAAAATTGACTCAGCTAATAACCGCTTTAAAAGATAAAAGAACCATCACCCGATTATCTATTCGAAACATTTCTTTAACCGATGCTCATGCCGAGCAATTAGCATCCTTGTTATCCGAAAATCTCATCTCTTTTCGATTAATAGAACATTTTGGTAACAACAGCAGTCCTAATGCTATTACTACTTTATTTCAGGCTGTGCCTAATAGCACGATGCTTGAAAAAATATCCCTTCGTCTTTGTACATTAAATAAACCTGCCCAACAAGCACTCAGCAGCTTACTGAGCCAAGAAAACTCCCCTCTACGCTCTCTTACTTTAAAATCCTGTGAGCTAAATGATCAGATTTTAGAATCTATCGCCTCTTCAATGAGAGAAAATGGATCGATGACCCAACTCAATTTTGATAATTTCGATAGCTCTTTCATGAAAAATGATATTAGCCCGATAGGGCTTACACATATTGGCACCATGCTAGCAAAAAATAAAATTGAGAGCTTATCATTAAGAAATTCCGACCTTAACACCCCCGATTGCATACAAGCACTCACAGATATTCTTAGTAAGGATAAGACTTTAAAAAAACTTACTTTAAGAGGAACCCGGTTTTCTAGATCATCCAGCACCGCTTTGGCTTCGTATCTAGGAAATCATCCTAGCTTGCTTTATCTTGACTTAAGCAATTGTAGTCTTAATGGGGATCATTCTGCTGCATTATTTAATGCAATGGCACAAGGAAACTCGTCTATTTCTTTTTTAAATCTAGATCTTAATCACGACCTTGATTTTATCTCATTAAAAGATATGTTGGCCTGCAACAGAACTATCTGTGAGCTAATCTTAAGTGAAACCTTACTAAATAGATACTTTATGAAAGGAAACCCTATTTTTGAGGCTTTACGTGATAATGAAAACAGTCGTGTTACATCTCTAAATTTATCAGGCAATACATTAGATCATCAGGCTATTCTTTCTCTAATTAAGTTATTAGAGAAAAATAAAAAGATTCGCACATTAAGTTTATCTGGCTGTTATATATCTTACAATGAATTAAAACAGCTAGCAGAGATGCTAATAGTAAATACTTCTCTTTCTTCTTTAGATCTTAGCTCCATCTCGGATTCAGATGCTCATACCTTCACTGACTTTAACATAAATCAAATAACCACTCACTTTCAAGCAGCGCTAGAAAAAAATAAAAATATCACCGAATTCAAATTATCTTTTAAAAATAATGATAGTTATCTTGCTTATACACCTGTAGGAATCAGCCACATTAACCAACTCCTCAAAAGAAACAGAGAGCACCATCGCATCACCGCTGCCACTGCTATTTTTCAACACGGCACAGCGGTTGTTAGCAATGAATCAAAAAATGCAATTTCCGCAATCGTGCCTTATATCCTGTCATTTACCAATAGCGCTTACCTTCCTTCATTGAGAGCACCTCTCGCAACAGGATATCTACGAACAATTTCTTTCTTTAAAGAGAATAGAACACCTAATAAAAAAATAATTCACGCTTTAAGTAAACTATATGCTTTATGTCAAGCTTCTGATAGAGAAAAAAACAAAGAGGATTTAAAATCATCCTCACAACCCGCAGAAGAAGTTTTTAACCAACTGCTCACCAATATTGCAGAAAATAAAGGAGATGCTATACAAGCTGATCTCGACAATTTGATAAACACCATTGATAAAAACTTCACAGATAAAGATCCTGCCAAAATCACATTTACAAAAGTATTAGCAAAATATCTTCTAGACTCTTTACCGGAAGTAGTAGAGAGGGAACAATTTAAAGAATTTAAGCCGAAATTGATTTAAAAGATCCTATTGTATTTTATCCAACATTTCAGCACATTGATTCCAAGCGATGATATCTGTTTTATCGTATTGATAACTCTCTTCACCACCATAGACTAAAAATCCATACTTTGCTGATACCTGAGCGATTTTTCGCCATTTATTTAACTCCAATAATAAATCCGGCGTAAAGGTAGCGGTTGATTTAATTTCAATAGCTATTAGCTTATCACTTTTTTCAAGCAAAGCGTCAACCTCTGTGCCTAGATGATCTCTCCAAAAATACAATGGAGGCATCTTCCCCAAAGCATAATAAAATTTTAGAATTTCAGCCATCACAAATCCTTCAAATATTGCCCCACGATGGGAGTGTATTTTTAAATGTTCCGCTGATTCTATTCCCAACAAATGACAAACAATGGCAGAATCATAAAAATAGAGTTTTTTAGTCTTAACTAATCTCTTGTTGAAGTTTTGATGATGTGGGCGCAGTAAATACAAAATATAACTCGCTTCCAAAATACTGAGCCACTGTGTTGCTGTCGTTTGAGAAATACCACATTCGCTTGCTAGCGCATTCAAATTAAGTAATTGGCCATGCCGACCAGCACATAATTTTATAAAAAATTGAAATGTTGATAAATCGCGAACATTTAACAAACTGCGGACATCTCGTTCTAGATAAGTTCTGATATAGCTATTGTACCAAATTGAAGTATCCATTTGTTCATGATAGGGACGAGGATAGGAACCCTGATACAAATAATCCCATATTTTCATCGGTTGGAAATTAGGATTGCTTCGATACTCTTGATAACTTAAAGGAAGCAATTCAAAAATCGCAACCCGTCCAGCCAAGGTTTGACTTATTTTTTCATTCAGTAAAAAATTCTGCGAACCGGATAAAATAAACTGACCTTTTAGGGGGTTATTATCAATGGCTTCCTGTAAATAAGAAAATAGCTCAAAGTAGTTTTGAGCCTCATCGATGATCCAATGAGATTGATCCGAATCAAGAAAACCTCTTGGATCAGATTTAATTCGTAGCAGGGTGTCGGGTGATTCCAAATTAATATAACGATAATCAGGAAATAGCATTTTTAATAATGTTGTTTTACCGCTTTGCCGCGGCCCCATTAGCAAAAGCGCTGGGAAAGCCTGGCTTGCAGCTTTTATAGTCTGGCTAATAGCGCGATTAAACATAGGGTTAGGCTATAAGTAATTGATATTGATAATTATAGCCATTATCATGTAAATTTCCAATTATTAGCTAGAAATTTACATAATAACTAAATCCATACTCAACATTTCAATACCTAAGTCGTTGCTTCTATCTTCTCAACTGGATAGAATTTGATCTTTTCCCTAAAAAAACATGTTAGTCAAAACGAGGATCAAACAACTATGTCAGCCAGTCAATCACCTTTAGGTATTGAGGAAAAAGAGATAGCAAGCTCCTCATCTAGCAGTTCTTCTTCCTCAACTTCCTCTCTAAGCCTTATTAATTCAAAGGTAAGCATTGAAGGCACAGAATTATTTTTTTCCGAATTCTTTCCATGGGACACAATCAGCCTTTCAGACCTTACCATCTTTCTAAAAACGCATGGGATCAGGAATATTTACTTCTATGGAGATATATCAAAAAAGGAAATGGCCGGCGATATCATCGCTAGCTTACCATCTGAAATTAATAAGCTGACTTTATTACTTTTACCAGAAAAATTAACTCAACTAATAACTGCTTTAAAAGATAAAAAAACCATCACCCGATTATCAATTTGCAGTAGGCCTAAGTTAACTGACATGCAGGCTCAGGAATTAGCACCCTTGCTATCCGAAAATCTCGTCTCTTTTGAGTCAAGAGGCCACAATCAAAATTTCGATAACCACAGCAGTCCTAATGCTATTGTTATTTTATTTCAGGCCATGGCTAAGAGCGCAAGACTTGAAGAAATATCCCTTCAAGAATGTCGATTGAATAAACCCGCCCGACAAGCACTCAGCAGCTTACTGAGCCAAGAAAATCCCCCTCTACGCTCTCTTACTTTAACAGCCTGTGAACTAAATGATCAGATTTTAGAATCTATCGCCTCTTCAATGAGAGAAAATGGGTCGATGACCCAACTCAATTTTGATAATCTTGATAGCACCATCATGGGAAATGATATTACCCCGATAGAGCTTACACATATTGGCACCATGCTAGCAAAAAATAAAATTGAGAGCTTATCATTAAGAGATTCCGTTACCCCTTATTGCATGCAAGCACTCACAGATACTCTTAGCAAGAGTAAAACTTTAAAGCAGCTTAAATTAAGAAGATTCCCGTTTTCTGCGTCACGCAACACTGCTTTAGCTTCGTATCTAGGAAATCATCCTAGCTTGCTTTATCTTGACTTAAGCGATTGTAGGCTTGATAGGAATCATTCTGCTGCATTATTTAATGCAATGGCACAAGGAAATTCCCCTATTTCTTTTTTAGATCTAGCGCTTAACGATAGACTTGACTTTATCTCGCTAAAAAATATGTTAGCTCATAACAAAACTATCCGTAACCTCATCTTAAATAGCAGCTTATCAAACTCAAATCCTGCGGAAGCAAAACTTATATTTGAGGCCTTAGGGGACAATGAAAGCAGCGGCGTTACATGCTTAGACTTGTCAGACAATACACTGCATGATGCAATTATTCCTCCACTAATTAATCTTTTAAAAAAAATTCGCAGTCTAAATTTATCTCGTTGTCAAATATCTTATGATGGATTAATAAAATTGGCAGAGGTGTTAAAAGAAAATAGTACTCTTACTTCTTTAGATCTTAGCCTCGTAAGTACGCTAAAGGATCACAACCCAGAGGATCGCGACTTTAAAATAAAGCAAATAGGCGCTCACTTCCAAGCAGCATTAGAGAACAATAAAAGTATCATCGAATTCAAACTATCCATTGAGGGTCACCATTGGAATTACACACCTATAGGAACCAGCAACATTAATCTGCTCCTTAAAAGAAACCGAGAGCACCATCGCATCACCGCTGCCACTGCTATTTTTCAACACGGCACAGCGGTTGTTAGCAATGAATCAAAAAATGCAATTTCCGCAATCCTGCCTTATATCCTGTCATTCATCGATAGCGCTTATCTTCCTCGATTAGGAGTACCACTCGCAACCGGATATCTACGAACAATTTCTTTCTTTAAAGAGAATAGAACACCCCATGAAAAGATAAGTCATGCTTTAAGCAAATTATATGTTTTATGCCAAGATTCTCATACAGAAGAAACCATTTTTAAGCAACTGCTTTCAGCAATCGTGGGGAAAAAAGAAGAACCCATAAAAACTATTCTCGATAACCTGACAACAGTTATTGAGCAGCACTTCAAAGATAAAGACCCCGCCAAGATCACGTTTACGAAAGTGTTAGCAAAATATATTCTAGAATCTTTGCCGGCAGTAGTAGAAAGGGAGCAATTTAAAGAGTTTAGACCGAAACTGATATAAAGATCTAGATTGCTTCGTCGCACAAAACACTCCTCGCAATGACGAAATTTGCACAACATGCTTTGAATCCTATAGTATTAAAGATATAATACATCATGATTTCTATTGTTGAGGGATAGTTCATGAAAATTAGGCAACTTAGCTTATTATTATCTCTGTTATTACTTAATTTATTCTTTTTACAGCCCGCCCTGGCAGGGCCTTGCACAGGGATACCTAATTATGTACATTGTGCCTATCTTTCCGGCTTAGACCATCATAGTGCTCGTTATATTAAAATTTATTATCCACAGTATAATTATAGCTCGACATCGTGCACGAGTGATACCGGTGCTTATTTTGTATCTCAAACTTCGGCATCACATAACATGGGCACTCGCACGCAAACCTATTACATTTGCTCAGATGCTCTTGGTGCACAATGTGAACTTTTAGGCTCAGATACTTATACAATCTTCAAATCAGGGTCTAGCTATTCTTCAGAACCCAAGCTTTATACAATTAATGTATCTGCTGTGAAAAATAAATACCCCTCCTGTTAGGAGATCACTTATTGCCAAGGAATAGCGCATGAAAATTAGGCATGTTGGTTTATTATTATTCATCCCATTGTTGCTCAATTTAATTTTTTTAAATTCGGCCTTTGCGAATAAGAAGGTTTGCATAGAAGCTTTTAATTATGCACACTGTGCCTATATCTCTGGCCTGAATGATAATGAAGCACGCTATATTAAATATAATGCTTCACAATTGCATCATAGCAAAACCAAGTGTATGAACAGTGCGGATTATTATGCTTTGAGTCAAAACTTAGCGCCGCGTTATATGGGTAATAACATAATAAATTATTACATTTGTTCAGATGAACTGGGCACACAATGCGAACTACTAGGTTCTGATAATTTTACAATATATAAATCATGGTTTTCCTATTCTTCAGAACCCCTAAATTATGCGATTGATTTATCGGCTGTGAAAGATAAATATCCTGCATGCAAGACTGATACCAAAACAGTATCCTAGATTAAGGCCTTTCATCCACCGCCTCTTTAGGCGGTGGTAATAAGTGCTGGCGATTTAACCCGAGAGTAAGCGCAAAAGATCCCGCCACATAGATCGAAGAATAGGTTCCCACCACAATACCAATGATCATGGCCAGTGCAAAACCATGCACCATGCTACCACCCAGAAAATAGAGAGCAGATACTACCGTCAGAGTTAAAGCTGAGGTCATGATGGTTCTTGATAGGGTTTGGTTAATCGCTTGATTCATCACTTCGAATGGAGTTGCTTTGCGTAACCGGCGAAAATTTTCACGAACCCGGTCAAAAATAACAATGGTATCATTTAAGGAATAACCAATGACTGTTAAGACTGCCGCCAAAGCAATCAAATTAAATTCATAATGAAAATAAGAAAACACGCCCAAGATAATGATAGGGTCATGAATCAAAGCTAGAGTGGAACCTAGGGCAAAACGGGTTTCAAAACGAAAAGCAATATAAATCATGGTTCCGAGTAAGGCTACCACAATGGCTAGCGCACCTTTAGTCGCCAACTCTTGTCCCACTTGAGGACCAATAAAATTTACTTCTTTCACTGTAGCGCCAGGCAAAGCTTTTAGAACAGGAGCTACAATACCTTCTTGAGTTATATTTTCTGTAGCCGTATTCTCTTTTTGCGGCACCAAAGTCACCAGCACATCACGAGAAGTGCCATAGCTAATCACCACTACATCTTTCATGCCCGCTTGCTCCAAGGCATCACGTGCCTGGGTCACATTCACCGGTTGCGGAAAGGTTAAATGCAATTGAGTACCACCAGTAAAATCCAAGCCCCAAGTTAAACCATAAATAATCAAGGCATAAATTGAGAAAGAAAATAAAATGAGAGAGAGTAAAGCAGCCCATTTGCGTTGGGCCATAAAATTAATTTTGGTATTATGTTTAAAAAATTCCATGGTAGCTTATATCCCGATTGAAATATGTTTTACGCCGCGTCTGCCATACATTAAATTCACCAAGGCTCTGGTTCCGGTAATGGCCGTGATCATGGAGGTAATGATACCGATGGTCAGTGTCACCGCCACCCCTTTAACCACACCCGAACCCAGACCAAACAAAACCATGGCCACGATTAGCGTCGTAATATTGGCATCCAGAATGGTGACAAAAGCCTTTTCGTATCCAGCAAAAATACTCGCTGGCACACTCATGCCATTACGTAATTCTTCACGGATACGCTCGAAAATGAGCACATTAGCATCAACAGCCATACCCATAGTTAACACGACACCCGCAATACCGGGCAAGGTTAAAGTCGCGCCTAAAATAGACAGGATAGCCACAATCATGACTAGGTTAACCAAGAGTGCCAGATTAGCAATCATACCCATGAGTCGATAGTAAAACGCCATAAAGCCAATCACTAAGGCCATGCCGACTACAACGGACAATACTCCCTTGTGAATGTTTTCCTTACCTAAACTCGGACCCACTTGACGCTCTTCAATATAAGTTAAGGGTGCAGGTAAGGCACCAGCCCTTAACAGCAGTGCCAAGGTGCGCGCTTCATCCGCACTTTTCAACCCTGTCACCTGGAAGTTACTGCCCAAGGCACTTTGGATAATGGGCGCACTGATAATATGACGGTCTGTTTGATAAGTAATTTCAGATTTACCATTCACCTCATTAACCTTGGATTTGACTTCTACATAGACTACTGCCATAGGGTGGCCGATATTTTCCGCAGTTATCTTGGTAAACAAACCCTGGCCTTCACCATTGAGCCGTACATTCACTGAAGGACGGCCATCATCGCCGAAAGCTGAGGTTGCACTCACAATCGAGGAACCACGCAACACAATTTGATTCTTGAGCAAGATCGGCTGGCCATTAAACATGTACAAGCGATCACCCGCTGGCATGGCGCCACTCTCGGCAGCAAAAGCATTAGCCGTATCATCGACTAAATGAAATTCTAAGGTTGCCGTTTTGCCCAAAATATCTTTGGCCTGAGCAGTATCTTGAACGCCGGGCAAATCCACTGAAATCCGACTTTCACCTTGTTGTTGCACAATGGCTTCAGAAATTCCCAACTCGTTTACACGGTTGCGCAGGATATTCATTTCCTGGTCCAGAATATCGCGACGCTCTTGGTACAAGGATCCTTGAGAGAGTACACCCTGCAATTCAGTGTGGTCGGGGAGTACAGTCTTGGTCCAGGTAAATTGAGGATAACGCTGATTTAATACTGAAACAGCCTTATCTAAGGTTTCCACATCACGGAACTGCAAGACCAACTCATGCGAGCCGCGACGAGAAACACCGCCATAACGAACGCGTTCATCACGTAAGGTTTGAGTAATATTATGCAAGTCGGCTTCGACACGTTGCTGCAAGATGGAATCCACATCCACCTGCAATAGAAAATGCACCCCACCACGCAAATCTAAACCCAGCTTCATAGGCGAGGCTTTCATTTTTTTCAGCCAATTCGGTACAGCAGGCTCAAGATTGATAGCGACTAAATAGCTATCTCCCAAAGCTTGTTGGATGAGTTCCTTGGCCTTTAATTGGGCATCGGTAGAATTGAATTGCAGCATCAGGAACCGGTCCTCTTGCTGCATATTTTGATAGCTCACACTTCCCGCTTGTAGAGCAGAATTAATCGCACTGATGGTACCACTATCCACCTTGATGGCTGCATTAGCTCCTGTCACTTGTACCGCAGGATAATCACCATAAATGTTGGGCAAGGCATAAATAAAACCTATCACGACGACAAAAAGAATTAATAGATTTTTCCATAAGGGATAGCGATTCGTGATCATGAGGAAACCAATTCCTTATTGTGATTATCTTATTCCAATGCTTTCAAGGTGCCCTTGGGCAAGGCACTCACAATAGCTGATTTTTGCACTAAAATTTCGGCCTGGTCATGAATACCTAAAGCAACATATTTTTCGGTAATTTTATTAATCTTGCCGAGCACACCACCCGACGTCACCACCTCATCGCCTTTGGCGAGGGAGGTAATCAAATCCCGATGTTCTTTAGCGCGTTTGCTCTGCGGACGTACCATGACAAAATAAAAGAACAGGAAAAAGACCCCAAACATCATGGCCAAGGAAATGGGGCTGCCTCCTTGTTGTGCTGCGGCCGTAGCAGGTGTCTCAGCATAGGCTGGCGTAATTAAGAGATTCATTAAATTCGTCATATTTCTAACTTCCTTCATTGTAAGCCTTGATTATAAGCTGTCTCTGTCTAAGGTCAATCTGACGAAAAATAATACATGAATATACCGCCAAAAGAAACTAGCAAGATACCCACTTATCCCTAATATAAAAATCCAAAATAATACAAAGGAATGATCTACGCGGTAGCTGCAGTGATATTATCCTTAAACAAAAAATCTCCTTGGGAGGTATACACCGCGCAAACCATTTAAGGTATAGAGCAACGAAGTATTATGCAAATAGATTTTTTCGGGCTTTCTTAACAGTGCATTGCCACCTTCTTGCGTATAAAGCATGCGAATTAAGCTTGTTTCTTGCAGCATTGTAAGATAATGAAAAGTGGTCTTGTAATCTATGCTTAAATTTTTAGTAATATTATTGACATTCATTTTACCTGGCGGAATAGAGGCTAAGAATCCCAATATTTTTCTTAGATAATGTATATTTTCAGTCCTCCTCAATAATACACAAAGGATCTTTGCCCCGATAATGCTCATCTGCGCTAGAAACACAGGCTGGCAGCGCTTCACTGGCCTCATGAATATGGTTGACTTCATGCGGCCCCTCATAACCACCACCTTCTAGTCGTTTTTTATCCGCGTCTTTATCCGCCAGATGATCCGTCACCGAGTAGGCTTCTACTGGCTCCAGCCAGGGTAATTCGATAATAGATGATTCAGCCATAGGCAGCGGTGAAGGCGAGCGAGAAACCATTCGAATTCTAGGTGAGGGTGCTGGCAAAATATTACTTGAATGAAATTCATTAGCAGCAGAAGGCTCGCTGAGTATGTTTAAATGATTAAAATCATCTGCAGCTATCTCAGGAACAGCAGGAGCAACAGACTCATCACCGTCTATAGGAACCAACAAAGCAGAAGCACTTGCAGACTCCGATAAAGAATGATGAGAGTGGTTAGTATTAACTGATAGTGAACCGTTTAGAGATAGAAAACTATCCACACTACCTGAAGACTGAGAATTCAATAAAGACCAAGAACTGCTTCTAGACAAAGAACTGCCCTTTTCTTCAATTAAATTACTGTCCCTAGCCTCCTTGACTTCATCATGGACAGATGAAAGCGAAAGCCTTGAGCTAACAAGTTCCTCGTTTCCATGATTGTACCGATTAATAAAATCCCGCAGAGCAGAATGTTCTTTAATTTCCCCAGTGCTTTCCCAAGGCTCCCAATGACTAAACTCCGAACCCGGATGATGATTAACCTGGACTTCATTAATGGGATGATTAACTAACTCAGCATCGAGCTGTTGATGGACAGCATGATGTTCCGCCAACAATCTATCCATCTCTTTTTGCCCCTCTTCCATCTTTCTCTGTCTTTCTAATATAACCTCATTTGAAAACAATGGCGCACTAGCACTAAGCAAAGTGGGATGCTCAATCATTACCGCATCTGAAAAATCAACAGAATGATGGGCACCTAATGCAGCCAATTCTGTTAAATTAGGGAAATCCATCTCAAAGGAATTCTCTGAAGATAAAGAGCTCAACGAAGACCAGGAACTGCTTCTAGACAAAGGGCTACTGCTCCCCATATGCGGCTCGGAATCTAGTCCATTGCTTTCCCAATGCCCCAAACGACTGAACTGCAAACCCGGATGATGATCAACCTGGACCTGATTAATCGGATGATCAATTAACTCAGCATCGAACCCAGTGACTGGAGATGCTGGACGCTCAACCACGACCGCATTTGAAAAATCAACTTCAGACTTGGTTAATGCGTCAACATGAACAAAGGAATCAGAAGACCGAGAGAGGCTAGAAGGCGATGAGCTAGAAGCTGGTGCACTATTTTTCCTAGCATGAACACTGCGTCGAGGCACATGAGCATAGCTATTTCTTCTCATAAAACCATGCGAGCCCGAATGTAAAATAATTTTTCCATTCACTTGGCTAACATGGGTAGCCTCTTGAACACCATCCATATTAATTGTTGAGTCCAGCACGCGACGTGCGTGACCAGGTTCTACATAAATTTTCCCATTATTTTTAACCACACTTTTAACTTGAGGATGTTTAGCATTAATCATCTCATCATCCACGGTAAAATGAATTAGTTGATCATTGGGACCAAAACCCATCGTTACCTTCTCACCCGCCCCCATGGCTACTGTGCCTAACTGCGCCTCGATGATACCGTTATTTTCGACATGGCTACCGATTAAAGCCACCAAACCATGCTGCGCCGCCTGAATATGGCCATGATTGATAACCCTGGCATTCGCTTGCCCCGGTCGATCAAAAATATAATGGCCGGCATTAAAGTGGATATCTGAAATATCCAAGGTTGAAGCAATGAGCCCTCCCACATTCACAGCAGCCCCTGGGGCAAAATGGATACCCGCGCCATTAACCAAAATGACTTTTCCAGTTGCTGTTAATTTGCCAAAAATTTCCGTGGGCTGCCCGTTATGGACACGACTTAAAGTCACGCCACCAGCAGGTTGTTGGTAATGCATGGTTTCATGAGCAGCAATATTATGGCTATGCCAGTCAATAATCGCCTTTTGAGGCGTTTGATGAATAATAGTGGTATTTGGAACTGAAGTATCGATTTTGACGCCTTCTGGGGCGTGCATCAAAACAGGATTTGCGAGTGCTACCGGAGAGATCAATAGCAGTAATCCTAAAACAATTGCAAAAAACTTTACTGAGAAACTACACATAGCACCCTCGTTTGTATTTGTCTGTAAATAAGTAGATTGTAACCTTGCTAAGAGGGTGATTTATTAAGCGAGGATTAGGGCATTCTATTAATATTTCCTTAAGATTCAAGTTATAACACTCGATGGATTACGGACCTAACGATCCTAATCCACCCTACTAAAGGGAGCTAGTAATCCACCGTTAATTAGAAATCTCTTGATTCATAGGCAATTGTTCGTTTAATATGCACGATCTAAAAGATTTTACTATAGTAGAGGCAAGACTCATGAAACCCGAAATTCATCCAGCATATAAAGAAATAAAAGTAAGCTGCAGCTGCGGTAATACCTTTGTGACAGGGTCAACTATCGATCACGATCTGCACATTGAAATTTGCGCAAAATGTCATCCTTTTTACACCGGTACACAAAAGCTAATTGACACCGCCGGCCGCGTTGACCGTTTCCGTCAAAAATATGGTCAAGCCAGCACAGCTAAAGCTGCTACTACTAAAAAAGAAACTACCAAGAAAAAAGACGAGTAATTACTTTTTACTCTCCGTTCATTAGCAGGGTGGATTAGGGCCGTCAGGCCCGTAATCCACCAAGTAACAAATTCTCATACCTGTTGCAGGATATTCGCTATGATTTCTGAAAAACGTTGCAGTGCTGCTTTGGAATATCACGAACACCCCGTTCCTGGTAAGACCAGCATAGCCATTACCAAGCCTACAGCCACGCAACAGGACCTCGCCCTGGCCTATACCCCAGGCGTAGCCGAGCCGGTAAATGAAATAGCCCAGACTCCTGAAAATGCTTATCGTTATACCAATAAAGGTAATTTATTGGCCATTATCACCAATGGTACCGCAGTCCTTGGTTTAGGTAATGTGGGTGCCTTGGCCAGCAAACCAGTGATGGAAGGCAAGGCCGTTTTGTTTAAACACCTCGCTAATATTGATGTATTCGATATTGAAGTGGATTGCGAAGACCCCCAAGCCTTTGTGGAAACAGTGGTACGTATTGCACCAACTTTTGGTGGAATTATTCTGGAAGACATTAAGGCTCCGGAATGCTTTGCCATTGAAAAAGCCTTATATGAGAAATTAAACATCCCCGTGATGCATGATGACCAACATGGCACCGCTATTGTGGTAGCTGCTGGTCTTTTGAATGCCTTGGAATTACAAAATAAAAAATTAGCAGAAGTACAAATTGTGTGCGCAGGTGCAGGCGCTGCTGGCGTTGCCTCCATTGAGCTCTTATTGCATTTGGGTGCCAAACCAGAAAATATTCTCATGATCGATCGCTCAGGCGTGATTCATGATCAAAGAACTGATTTGAATGAATTCAAACAAAGATTTGCCGTCAAAACTGACAAGCGTACTTTGGCTGAAGCCATGAATGATGCCGATGTGTTTATTGGCCTATCCGGCCCCGGTGTTTTAAGCACTGAAATGCTAAGCACCATGGCCCCTCGTCCCATTATTTTCGCCTTGTCCAATCCCACGCCAGAAATTTTACCTGAAGTAGCTTTAAACGTGCGCAAGGATATTATTATGGCTACCGGACGCGGTGATTATCCCAACCAGGTTAACAATGCCCTGGCCTTTCCCTATATTTTCCGCGGCGCCTTAGATGCACGCGCCACTTGCATCAACAAGGCCATGCAATTAGCCACCGTTCATGCCATTAAAGATTTAGTGAAAGAACCTGTGCCCGACGAAGTGCGTTTTTCTTATGCCAAAGAAAAACATTTCACTTTTAGTCCCGATTATATTCTTCCCAAGATGCTCGATCCCCGCTTGCGAAAACGCGTGTCGCAGGCCGTGGTTGAGGCAGCGATAAAATCAGGGGCGGTGAAGTAACTACTCATTTTTGTATCGCAGGTTCAATCATTATTTTTGCGCAAAAAAAATAGACTAGGAGAATTAAAAATGTTAAGCCATCACTTAGACCCATACCGCATTCCCAGCAATTTTCGCTATCAAAATTATATTAATGAAGAAATAGAAAAAGCCAAGGCACTACTGGAAAATAAAAAACCCGAGACCCTGACTTCATTAGAATTAGCTAATTTGACGTTAATCTTTTTAGAAACAGGGGACTGGTTAAAAGTGATGGAACTTTCAACCTTCCTAGCACTAGAACTCAGTAAAAAGCAAAATGCTCAATATGCTGAAGACAAAGCAAGAATTCTTGTATTACAAACCAAAATTCTCGCTTTAAAGAAGCGCGTTCTAGAACCGAAAATTTTGCAGGAAATGCTGCAGGAAATTACTCAGCTGCTATCGAAATCACCCAAAGAACTTGACATTACTGATAAAGAAATAAAAGCCAAGCTTTATTATTCAATTGCTGTCATGTACCGAGAAAATAATTACTGTGATGAGGCTATTAAAGAATTTGATCTGGCAGAGGATATAGCGCAATCAGCCTGGCTAAAGAGTAATATCATGCGCAATCGTGGCTTGGTTTATTTAAAACTGGGAACACTGCAAGCTGATGCGAAGCGGTTTGAAGAAGCCGCTCGCCTCTTTGAAGAGGGTGCTCGTATCTTTAAGGAAGCTTATGAATTCGTCTTACCTATTGAGGAATTACGTGGCTCTTTGCCGGCATTAAAGAATTACTGGGCATTAACCCTGTCACGCGCTGCTTTGGCGCGAGGAAAATATCCTGAGCAAGGCCGACGCCTGTTCGAAGAAACCTCCGCACTGTACCAAACTATTTTTGCTGAGAAAAATTTTACGCCAGAGCAAATCCTTAAATGCCACGATTGGCAATCCCATCAATTCCATCGTGCCATGATCCTGTGTGAAATGACAGAAGCAAAAGTAATAACAGAAAAAACAGAAATCCAAAAAGCACTTGAAGAGGCTGTACCCTTATTTTTAGGTGTTTTAGAAGGTCGTCTAGCCAATCGTGCTGATAACCAACGAGTGGGCGATGCCTACGAATGGTTGGGCCGCACTTATTTTGGACTTAATCGGATCTATGAAGCACAGAAATATTTTAAAAAGAGCCTCGCACATTATATAGCGGCCTTTTCTTCACTCATGAAAGATGGAAAAGAAGCTCCTCAAATTATCAGAGTGAAAAATCGCTTACGCGATTTGATAAGCGCTCGAGACATTTCACTCAGACTAAGACTAAAAACACATATTCAAACTGTTTTAAATAATGCTAAACATCTCGAAGAAGAAAATGCAAAAAGTGGTATTCCAATGATTGCAGAACAAGCACTCGAAGGGGGATTATCACGCCTGGAAGCAGGCACAAGTTATGAGGAAAATCATTTCTTTGATGACGCGTTGAGACTGAATCAAAATTCCAATCCCGAAATCATTGCGGAAAGTCTTTATGGCTTGGCAGTCATCGGGCAAAAGCGCGAATTTAAAACTGATCTTTCTTCGATAACAATCAACCGTGAAGAGAAAATCGAAGATAAAACCTTAAGCGAGATGTTTGAAAAATTATGTCTCCCTATTTTAGCTGATAACTACCAGCAGACTAAGGATCGGGTTCTTTATCATTTTGCTTTGGCACTGGCTAAATGTTTTAGTTTTAGATTATCTGAGCCCGAAGAATTTAACAGAATCTCCAGTAATATTTTAAGAAATTGGGCCCTTTTGCATATCAAGCGCAATGAAAATGCTCAAGCAAAAGCGCTTTTTCATTTGAGTTATGAGATTGCATCACGATCAGAAAATTTGGCTGACTTTCTTCCGGCTGTAGCTGCTTATATTGGTTTATCTGCCGGAAAGAATGGCGATGTAGAAGAAAGCGAAAAATGGTTTGCCAAAGCACATGAATTGTATCAGCAATTTCCGGAAGAAGAGCTTAAAGAATCCAATGATTATGATTCTCTCTTTGTCCATGAAGGTCGGGTACTCTTACAATGGAAACAATATAAAGCAGCTGTGGAAGTATTAACCTTGGCGGTGGAGCGTCGTCGTAGAAATTTAGGAGAAGCTGAAGAATACACGAAAAAAACGCGTCTCGGTGCCGTAGAAGATTTACTCAAAGAAGCGCAGCAAAAACTATTGGAACAATCGCCTTCTGAGAAACAACAATGCGAAAGCAATGAATCCTTTAAAAAGTCGGTGAGCGCGCTGGTTTCACTATCAAGAAGTAAATCGACTGTGGCCACGTCAGGAAGCAGTGCTAGCTCTAGCAGCACATTTACAAATGCTAATCAACCGGCTGAAGTAGTAGTAACCTTAGGAGCGGTGAAGAAATAAGCCCTCAAGTACTTTTTCTCCTGGCTGAGTATGTGCTTGAAATCGCAGCTTTCTTCCCGAACCTGCGATTTCAAGTTGGCAAGCTAAATCCACTGGCGGTAAGAGCGCTGCAGCTTTTTCCGGCCATTCAATCAAAAAAATACTGGAAGGCTGCCAATAATCCTGCACGCCGATAAAATCCAATTCCTGAGGATCTTGAATGCGGTAAAAATCAAAATGAAAAATAGATTTGCTCTGAATGTCATAATTTTCCACTAAGGTGTATGAAGGGCTTTTGACTTTACCTTGATAACCCAGACCACGCAAAAAACCGCGTACAAAAGTAGTTTTGCCCGCTCCCAATTGACCATGTAAATAAATTGCCAAGGGTGGAACACAATATTGAGCCAATTTACCGCTGAACTCTAACAAGACTTCCTCAGCAGGAAGTTTTAATTCCAAGATTGTCATTTAAATCACATTCACTAGCTTGCGCAAATAAGACATCAAATCTGAGGCTATAGTTCCGCGTTCGCCGCCCGCCTTGGCTGCTTCATCTCCTGCTAGAGCATGCACACAAACGCCTAATTTAGCTGCCAAGCCTAGAGCTAAGCCCTGCCCAATTAAAGCGCCAATCACCCCACTCAATACATCACCCATCCCACCAGAGGCCATGCCGGCATTGCCATAGGGGCAAAGCCCCGTCATAGCAGCTCCCTCTTGCACCAAAGTCCCTGCGCCTTTGAGCACACAGACACCCCCATATTTCTTTTGCAAAGCATGTACCGCCTGCAAGCGATCGGCTACCACCTCTTCATTGGTTTGCTGCAATAAACGAGCCGCTTCTCCTGAATGAGGCGTGAGCACCCAATTATCATGTTTGCCGGCACTCTTAGCTAAAACATTTAAACCATCGGCATCAACGACCAAGGGTAATTTGGATTTAATCACTTGCTCCAACAGACTCTTGGCCCAATCGGATTGCCCCAAACCCGGGCCAATCACAATCACGCTGGCTTTTTCTATCAGTGGCTGTAAATCAGCCACCGCGGTAATACCATGGCACATGATTTCCGGATAAGTCAGATTAAGAAAAGGTGCATGTTCAGATCGGGTTGCCACGCTGACTAAGCCAGCACCCACACGCAAAGCACCTTCTGCAGCTAAGCGAATAGCCCCGGTATAACCCAAATCTCCACCGACTAAGAGCACATGACCCGCTTCTGTTTTATATAAATCACGGGGACGAGGTTTGAGATGCGCATTTAAAATCGGATGTTGTAATTTCTCTGCAATGGGAGTAACCAAGGAAAATAATTCTGTGGGCAAGAGTAAATCATGGCAAAACACTTGCCCGGCATAACCCACCCCTTTGCCGGTCAACAAGCCCAGCTTAAAACCAATAAAAGTGATGGTGATAGTCGCACGTACCGCCGCTCCCCAGACCTTGCCATTATCCGCATCAATGCCGGAAGGTAGATCAATGGAGAGAACAGGCACGTTGGCAGCGGCGATAGCATTAATTGCCCGGCGGGTTTCTGGCTTCATTTCTCCGTGCAGACCCAGACCTGAAATAGCATCGACGATGACGTCAACATCGGTAATATTGATCTCCTCTTGGGAAATCTGAATAATAACATTGTCTTTTTTACAGGCTTCGTAGGCGCGCTGAGCCGCCTCTTTTTGCTTGCGCAATTCACCTAACTGCCAGACGGTAACCGTTAAACCCCTTTCCCGGGCTAAACGGGCCAGCACATAGCCATCCCCACCATTGTTGCCAGTGCCACAAACAACCGCGATTTTACGCGCCTTGGGCCAATGCCGGAGCAGGCATTCCAGAGCAGCCTTACCCGCTCGCTGCATCATAACTTCCGAGGAAATACCAAAACGCTCTTCCGCCAGTTTCTCTAATTCCCGAATTTGCGCCGTTTGATAAATAGGTATAATAGTGCTGCCCATATTGGAAGGTCCTATGACGATGCCTCATCTAGATTTACCACAATTTGACCCTAATATTAAGCAGCGAATTCAGCAATGGGCTGTGGAATTAGGTTTTCAGCAAGCAGGTTTTACAGATATTGACCTATCTCGCTATGAAGAGCGCTTTTTGATCTGGCTCAGCAAGCAATTCCATGGCCAGATGCACTATATGGCTGCTCATGGCAGTAAACGTTATCGTCCCCAGGAATTGCTGCCCGGTACACTTTCAGTGATTTCCCTGCGCATGGATTATTTACCAGACACCCCCATGCAAGCAGTATTGGAAAATCCTCATCAGGGCTATGTGGCTCGTTATGCCCTGGGTAGAGATTATCATCGACATATCCGCAAACGCCTACAAGCCTTAGCCGAAAAAGTAGCCGCCCATCTCGGTCCCTTTGGATATCGAGCCTTTACCGATAGCGCCCCAGTGCTAGAAAAACCCTTGGCTGAAAAAGCCGGTTTAGGCTGGATTGGCAAGCACACGAACTTGATCAATAAAAACGATGGCTCCTGGTTCTTTCTGGGGGAAATATTCACTGATCTGCCTCTGCCTCCCGATGAGCCAGCCACAGCCCATTGCGGAACTTGTAGTGCCTGCATCCAGGTGTGTCCAACCCAGGCCATTGTCGGCCCTTTTCAACTGGATGCCCGGCGCTGCATTTCCTATCTCACCATTGAACTACGCGGCTCCATTCCTCTGGAACTGCGCCCCCTGATGGGCAATCGAATCTTTGGCTGCGATGATTGCCAACTCTTTTGTCCCTGGAATAAATTCGCCAAACATTCCAAGGAAAGTGCTTTCCAACCCCGGCATGGCCTAGAAGCTCCTGCATTAATCGGGTTATTTAATTGGACAGAAGAAGAATTTCTGGAAAGAACCCAGGGCTCCCCTATACGCCGCATCGGCTATGTCTGCTGGCTACGTAATATCGCTGTGGCCTTAGGCAATGCACCCTACGATGAGAAAATCATCAATGCTCTACAAAAACGCCGCCATCATCCTTCTGAACTAGTCAGAGAACATGTCGACTGGGCTTTAGAAGTTCAATCTAAGCGCAGAAAATGAGACCGATAATATTTTAATTCTTCAATCGATTCGCGAATATCCGCCAAAGCCAAATGCTGGGATTCTTTTTGAAAACCCCCATAAATTCGGGGCACCCAGCGTCGCGCCAATTCTTTCAAGGTGCTGACATCAATCAAGCGATAATGGAAGTAACGTTCCAGGGCTGGCATATAGCGCGATAAAAAACGCCGGTCTTGCCAAACACTGTTACCACACATAGGGGAACTGCCTTCGGGAACATATTGCTGCAAGAATGCCAAGGTAGCGGCTTCAGCCTCCATTTCATTCACCGTACTGGCCTTGACCCGAGCCACCAGGCCTGAGGCCGTATGATGAGAAACATTCCAATCATCCATCTGCTCTAAAGTCATTTCAGGTTGATGAATGGCAAATACCGGGCCTTCAGCAATGACATTCAAGTGGGAATCCGTCACAATAGTAGCTATTTCGATGATTCGATCTTGAATAACATTGAGGCCGGTCATTTCCAGATCTATCCAGATTAAATTCTCAGTATTGTAGGGCACAAGCATTCTCGCTTTTGTTAGTTTCCTTACATCTTATCATAAGTTTAGCTTATCGCAGCTTATCCTATTGCATTTTGCAGGCTCCAATTCCATAATTTCTGCTAATTTTAATTAACTAATCGGATAACTATGTTAAATATTTCACTGCTAATTGCCTGCGTGCTGGCTTATCTCCTAGGTTCCTTATCCAGCGCTATCTTAGTTTGCAAATTCTTAGATCTATCGGATCCTCGCACCCAGGGTTCTCAAAATCCTGGCGCAACGAATGTTTTACGCATTGGTGGAAAAACAGCTGCCTTACTGACATTAGCGGGAGATATGCTGAAAGGCATGATCCCTGTGTTCATTGCGAAATTCTTCGATTTTTCTAATTTGGATTTAAGCCTGATTGCCCTCAGCGCCTTTATCGGCCATCTCTATCCCATCTTTTTTCGCTTTAAAGGCGGCAAAGGCGTAGCCACCTTGCTCGGCGTAACCCTAGCCCTGTCCTGGCCTCTAGGCTTAGCCCTCATTGCCACCTGGCTGCTGGTCGCCCTGAGTTCACGCTATTCTTCCTTGGCTGCCTTACTCATGAGTCTAGGCTTACCCTTGTATGCCTGGTATTTACTCGGCCTCCAAGCCGCAATTGTTCTAGCCGTGATGAGTGTGCTACTGATTATTCGTCATCGCAGCAACATCCAAAAACTCTTCAAAGGGACAGAAAGCAAGATTGGGAGGAGATAAATATCACAGGCAAAAAGAGGGAGCTGGGGAAGAAGGAGGCAGCAGAATTCTTCAGCTTGCAGAATTCTATGCTGTCTCCTTCTTCCCCAGCCCCTTCTTTTTTGCCTATCCTACTTGATCCTCATTTCAACTCCTCCAACGACCACTGAGGATACACTTTAATTTCCAAATCATCTTGCTGCCCCGCCAATAATCTCTGACATCCTGCAAAAGCAATCATCGCCCCATTATCCGTACAAAATTCCAAGCGCGGGAAATACACCTCCGCTTTTTCCTTAGCCACCATCTCCTGCAAAGCTAGCCGTAGTGCTTGATTAGCACCCACCCCGCCAGCCACCACTAAACGCGGCAAAGCTGATTCCCGCAAAGCGCGCCGACATTTCAGCGCTAAAGTTTCAACTACAGCTGTTTGAAAAGCCAAAGCAATGTCTGCCCGAGTTTGCACATCTAATTCATTTTGTTGCGCAACCCGCAGAGCATAGGTCTTCAAACCACTAAAGCTAAAATCCAAACCAGGTCGGTCAACCATGGGGCGAGGGAAAATAAAACGGCCCGGCTCACCCTGCTCCGCTAACTTAGCCAAAGCAGCTCCCCCGGGATAGGGCAGGCCCAGCACCTTGGCCGTTTTATCGAAAGCCTCACCCACAGCATCATCCACGGTTTCACCTAAAATCCGATACTGACCCAAGCCTTTAACCTCAATTAAAAGGGTATGACCACCGGAAACCAATAAGGCTAGGAAGGGATAGGCTGGAGGATTTTCCTCCAATAAAGGAGCTAATAAATGGCCTTCCAGGTGATGAACGGCCAGGGTTGGCACCCTCCAGGCCCAACCTAAGGTACGCCCAATAGTCGCCCCAACTAATAAGGCACCAATCAAGCCTGGACCGGCTGTATAAGCCACCCCCTGAATATCCTCCTTCTGGACCCCTGTCTGAGCCATGGTTTCAGCAACCAAGGGCATGACTTTACGAATATGATCTCGAGAAGCCAATTCAGGAACAACTCCCCCATAGGGGATATGTGTATCCACTTGACTGTGCAAAACATGAGCGATCAGACCCCGTTCCGAATCGTATAAGGCGATTCCAGTCTCATCACAGGAGGTTTCGATGCCTAAGACAAGCATTGCTTTGCTTTTCTTCCTATTTACCATTAGAATCTAGCCCCGTTCGTTTAATATTAATGGAGACATTTAACCCAATGCCAAGCGTTCGTATTAGAGAAAATGAAAACTTTGAACTCAGCCTGCGTCGTTTTAAACGCCTGTGCGAGAAAGCCGGTATTCTATCGGATCTGAGACGTCATGAATACTATGAAAAACCCACCTGGAAGCGTAAGCGCAAAAAGGCTGCAGCAGTGAAAAGATATCAAAAGAAACTGTTGAGAGAAAGATTGGCCCTCGAGAGAGATCGTCAGCCCCAATCTAAGTAAACTTCTACCGCTCATTCCCGTCCATTTTTATAAAATGGGATAGGAATGAGCAAGAGTGTGGCAGCAATCACTATAGGGAAAAACCAATGACTTCGACTATTAAAGCTCAAATAACGGAAGACATGAAAACTGCCATGCGTAATCAGGAAAAAGAGCGCTTAGGCACTATCCGTATGATTCTTGCCGCCCTCAAGCAACGCGAAGTGGATGAACGAATCATGCTCAGCGACGAGCAAATCCTTAGCATCCTGGACAAGATGGTCAAACAACGCCGCGAATCCATCGCCCAATATGAAGCTGGTGGCCGCAGTGAATTGGTTGCCAAAGAACAAGAAGAAATCCGTGTTATTCAGCATTACCTCCCAGCTCAATTAAACGCTCAGGAAATTGAAAGCTTAATCAAAGAAGCCATCAATGCCTCTGGCGCAGCCGGTGCCCGAGACATGGGCAAGGTCATGGGGGTCTTAAAGCCTAAGATCCAGGGACGCGCAGATATGACCCAGGTTAGCAATAAAGTGAAAGATATTTTATCCACACTCAGCTAAGCTAAGGGCATGGCTGATCATATCCCCAAAGAGTTTCTCGAACTGGTGCTACAACGAACAGACCTTGTTAGTCTGGTAGATGCCCGCGTTCCCTTTCGCAAAAAAACCGGCAGTAATTTTTTTGCTTGCTGCCCCTTTCATAGTGAAAAAACCGCTTCATTTTCAGTGAGCCAAGCCAAGCAATTTTATTATTGCTTTGGCTGCGGCGCCCATGGCAATGCGATCGACTTTTTAATCCATTATGATCGTCTGAGTTTTCCTGAGGCTGTCGAAGCCCTAGCTAAACAAATCGGCCTTACCCTACCCCAAAAAACCTCGACCAAATCCCAGGAAAAAACCCTGTCCTTACAACATTTATACGGTGTGCTAGAAAAAGTCGCTGCTTTTTATCAAAGCCAATTACAACAGATGCCCGCTGCCAAGGAATATTTCAAACAGCGCGGCATCAGCGAAGATATCGTGAAGATCTTTCATTTAGGCTATTCCCCACGCGGCGATGCCCTCTTGCAATCATTTGGTAAGACAGCTCAGAGCTTGAAAGAATTACAAGACACAGGGGTCATTAATCACAAAGAGGGTAAATATTACGATCGCTTCCGTGAACGCATTATGTTTCCTATTCAAGATCGACGCGGCCGTTTTATTGGTTTTGGTGGGCGAGTCATGGACAAGAGTGAACCCAAATATCTTAATTCACCGGAAACTGCGCTGTTTCAGAAAGGGCACGAACTCTATGGCTTGTACCAAGTCCTGAAGATACACCGGCAATTACCCCGCTTGCTAATCGTCGAAGGCTATATGGATATGATAGCCCTCTACCAACATGGCATCAGCTATGCCGTGGCGACCCTGGGCACAGCCACTACGGCTTATCATGTGCAATCCCTATTCCGTTATACCCCCGAAATTGTCTTCTGCTTTGATGGCGACAACGCTGGCCGTCGCGCTGCCTGGCGCGCCCTACAAGTGATTTTCCCCATCATCCCCGACAATGTACAATTTCGTTTTATGTTTCTACCTGAAGGCGATGACCCAGACAGCATTGTCCGACGCGAAGGTAAAACTGCTTTTGAAAAACGTATTCAAGACGCGCAAACCCTGTCCCAATATTTCTTCCAAAGCCTCACAACAGACATTGATCTCACTACCCCGGATGGTAAAGCACGCTATATCAATGCTGCTTTCGAGCACCTCAAGACCCTACCCGAAGGTATTTTCAAAAAAACCCTCAGCCAGGAATTGGAACAGAAAACTGGCGCCAAAGGCTTGCAGCCTCCCAAAGCCAATAAAATGCAAACAGCCCTGCCCGCCCGTCCAACTGGCAAACGTAGCACTATCCTGGGACATGCCCTGGCGCTACTGGTCCAACATCCTGAACTGGCGCAATATGCAGATGAACCCCTCACGCTGGATCAAGATCAAGCCGGTGACAACTTAGGCAAGGCCTTATTCAATCAAATTGTGGAACTGGCCAAGGCCAATACCCAATTAAACTCTGCCCTGCTCTTTGAGCTACTGCGCGGCCAACCTGAAGAAAAATGGATTGGCACACTGGCGAATAAAGAACTGTCCATCCCGAAGCTGGGCATCAAAGCAGAATTCCTCGATACGCTACAGCAGATCCGCAAGCAGAGCCGAGAGCAGACTATTAAAAAACTGCTGGAAAAGAAGCGCTTGCTGGAAACCCTGTCTCCGGAAGAGGAAAATTTACTTAAGCACTTGATTTACAATAAAAAACCGGATACTGAAACATCAAGCTAAGGTTAATCATTCCGTTCGCCCTGAGGAAGGCGCATTAGCGGCGCCTCAAAGGGTGAGGCAAATGAAGCAAATCACGAATAAAAACTAGATAAATTGACCTATAATTCGCTATAATGTATAGGTTCAACCAGCCCTTTAAACAAACAGATAGCAGCGGATACCTATGACCCAAGAATCTCGTCGTTCACGTTTAAAAGATTTGATTGCTCGTGGTAAAGAGCAAGGTTATCTCACCTACACCGAGGTCAATGAATTCCTTCCGGCCGATGTCGGTGGTGATGGCTCCGAGAAAATCGATGATGTCATTACCATGATTAATGACATGGGTATTCGTATTTCCGAAGGCGCGCCAAGTGCCGATGAATTAATGATTTCCCCTGGTGAATCTTCTGAAAGCAGCTCTGCTTCTGAAGAAACCGTTATCATGGCCGATGAATTGGGACGCACCACTGATCCCGTCCGTATGTATATGCGTGAAATGGGTAGCGTTGAATTGCTTTCCCGCGAAGGCGAAATTGCTATTGCTAAGCGTATTGAAGAAGGCATCAATCAGATGCTTACTACCCTGGCTTCACAGCCACAGATGATTGCTGAAGTATTGGCAGACTATGACCGCGTTGAGCGCGGCGAAATCCGCTTGAGCGATGTTATAGCCGGTTACATCGAACCTGATATTATCGATGAAGACCTGGATGAAGAAGAAGGCAAAGAAGTTAAGGCCAAGGAAACCAAGGTTAAAGAAATCAAAATAGCGGCTAAAGTAGTACCAGTACCACCCGTCAAAGAAAAAGGCAAAGAAGCTGTCAAAGCCAAAGAAGCCGCCGATGAAGAAGGTAGCGGTGAAGATGAGGGCGAAGGCGAAGGTGACGGCGATACTGATATTTTTGACGAAGAAGCTGGACTTGATCCTGAAGTCGCTCGCGAACGCTTTATGGAATTACGCAAGCGTTATGCCACAGCTCTGGCTACTGAAAAGAAAATGGGAGCCAAGCATAAAAAAACTTTGGCCAAGCGTGATGAGCTAGCCAAGTATTTCATGGAGATCAAACTCTCTCCACGCCAGTTCAACAAACTATCCAAGAAAATGCGCAGCTTGCTGGATGAAATCCGCGCCCAGGAACGCAGCATCATCGATTTCTGCGTCAACAAATGCAAAATGTCGCGCAAAATATTTATCTCCACCTTCGTTGGTAATGAAACCAATTTGCAGTGGATTACCTCACACAAGGGCAAGCCTCACTTCGAATATTTAGAAAAATATCGTGCTGACATTGAACGCGCCCAGAAGAAATTGATCGCGCTGGAAGAACAGATGAAGATGGCGATCAGTGAAATCAAAGAAGTGAACCGTCGCTTATCCATTGGCGAAGCCAAGGCCCGCCGTGCCAAGAAAGAAATGGTCGAAGCCAACTTACGTTTGGTCATCTCCATTGCTAAAAAATACACTAACCGTGGTCTACAATTTCTGGATTTAATCCAGGAAGGTAACATTGGTTTGATGAAAGCCGTGGATAAATTCGAATACCAACGCGGTTATAAATTCTCTACTTATGCCACCTGGTGGATTCGCCAAGCGATTACCCGCTCCATCGCTGACCAGGCACGCACCATCCGTATCCCTGTACATATGATTGAAACGATTAATAAGCTCAATCGTATTTCCCGCCAAATTTTGCAAGCTAGCGGTACAGAAGCAACACCGGAAGAATTAAGCAAACAGATGAGCTTGCCGGAAGATAAAATCCGTAAAGTGCTTAAAATCGCCAAAGAACCTATTTCCATGGAAACCCCCATTGGCGACGATGAAGACTCCCATTTGGGCGATTTCATCGAAGATATCAATACCATTTCCCCCATCGATGCTGCGACCAGTTCCAGCTTGAATGAATCCATCCGCCGCATCCTGGGCTCCCTAACGCCCCGGGAAGCCAAGGTGCTCCGCATGCGTTTTGGTATTGATATGAACACCGATCACACCCTGGAAGAAGTAGGCAAACAGTTCGATGTGACCCGTGAACGTATCCGCCAAATCGAAGCCAAGGCCCTGCGCAAACTGCGCCACCCTTCCCGCTCCGAACTGCTTAGAAGCTTCTTGGAAGAGCAAGAATAGTATTTATTATGCAGACACTCTAATCATCACCGCTCTAACCCCCTCCCCCTTGTGGGAGAGGGCTGGGGTGGGGGGCTGCATGAATATCCCCCATAAACACATTTTCCCCTAGCCACCCGCCCCAGATCTTTATATACTTCTATCCCTCCAGCTAGCCTCCCTTTACGGGCCCATAGCTCAGTTGGTTAGAGCAGGGGACTCATAATCCCTTGGTCCTAGGTTCAAGTCCTAGTGGGCCCAAGTCTTTGAATGTAATGATTAAAAATGATAAAAATGTGCTTCAAAATTTCCCTAAAAATACGCAAATAGGGCACTCCTGGGGCAGTTAGAAATAAGAAATCACAACAAATACCAACAAAGAAAACTTCCTCCTAATCTGTTAAAATATAAGAATGAAAACTAAACCTCTTATTGAAACTAATCCTTACATGAAAGATGCGGCTACGAGAAAGAAATTGATCTCGCGCTCAGTGAGGACATCGTGTGGCGTGGAAGGCATTAAAGCACCCTCCTCCAATGTCATTCGCTTTGAAATCCCTCGAAGAAAAGACAAGAAAATTTATAAAACAACTAAGTAGTCGATTGCTCTAGCAGCTTGCTAAAAATTTCCTGGATGGGCTCATAACTTCCGCTGACCCCTGCATGGATCGCTAAAATGTACTGTTCAAACCCCTTCTCATTTTCAGTTTTATCAATAGCAGAAAAATTAAGGGATGGCCTATTAGCTTGCATTGCCATTAGGTCTGCCAAGAGACGAGCGGTTCTTCCGTTTCCCTCGCGAAAGGGATGAATCAATATTAGCTCAATATGCACAGCACCCAAGGCTAAGGCTAGTTCGCTGGGATCAGAATAATGGCAGGGCGTATGGATGGCTAAGTATTTTTTCTCAAATTCTTTCATGGATGATTCAATACGCAGAGGAGCGGCAAATGGAAAGCCATCCTTGGACATGTTAACAGTGCGATATTTACCTGCACTTGGATAGACATCACCTAGCCATAGCTCATGGATATTGCAGATATCCTCGGCAGTAAAGCGGTGGCTTTCGTCGAATATTTTTAAGAGCTCCAATTCGGTACGTTCAAGCTCTTGTTCTTCCAGTGCCCCCATCTTTTCTGCTGATTTTATGCCCAGATAATTTTTAAGCACCTCATTATTGGAATCAGGCTCAAAGTCTTCATCAGTAGGAACGCAATATCGTCCTGAATTTTTAATTGTCATTCAAACTCTCTAGTTTAGTTTTCTGTGGTTACCCAAATTTATAAAAAGCCTCTAAAGCATAAGATTGCGCATTATTGTTTACCGAAAACCCTCTATTATTGGTAAACGAGCTCACGCTGGAAAAATCATGGCGAGCTTCTGCTCGAATTTCAACACTTTTAATCGGCGCATAGCCGAGCGTTATAGTTGCTTCTTTCCAAGCCTGACTTACACCTGTGCGATAGCCGTTCATATCATCAAAATATTCGGCACGGAAAGAAGTACTCCAACAATCATTAAGCTTATAGTTAAGATAGCCCGCTATCCCTTGCCAAGTCACTCTCCCTGTATTTCCACTGAGCAAAGTGGCATTGGTCTGCCAACCACCATCATAATTCGCTATTAAACTGAGTTTATCCGATATATTGAAGGTTGCCACTAAATCCAATAAAGTACGCCATCCTGTTGGTCCTGTGTCTGTTTGTGGTGTCGCCCGTTCTTGTCCAGTATAAATCGTAGGCGAAAATGAAAAAAATGAGTTCATCGTATAGGCGGTGTTTAATTCTATAGTTTTAGTCCGGCTCCAATCACGAATGTTGTCCCAGCCATCATTCACCCCCACGACAAAAGTTAATTTGTCATTGGCGACATAAGTGCCTCGGACGCCCAAGATAGTAAAAGGCTCTGCATAGCCATAAAGAATAGAGCGCGAGAAGTTGGTATTTTGTATCGGAAAAAGCGCTTCAGCACCTGCTAATTCAACAAAACGGCCTGCACTTAAGGTGAAGGAATTTTTTGTAAATTGCAAAAAAGCTTGAGGGGCATCAATGCTAAAGGTTTGAGAATGAAATTCAGTGATCGGCTTAAAACCATAAGGAGCAAAAATATTCGTGTCATAACCCATGACAGGATTAAGCACCCCCCCAAAACCCTGTGATGGCTGATAAGCTAAGGTAATTGCTGCTTGTTGCAAGGTAAAACCGTTTTGCGCATTATCAAAAACGCGATCAAAAATACCGCTGGTGAAAAAGTTTCTTTGAAGATTATTATATGAGCCATCAATATAACCAGAAATTTTAAAGTCTGATTCTTTCTTCGCGCTGTTTTCTTGAGCCAGCACATTTCCAGAAAGTAAGAACACCCCTAAAAAACAAGCCCAAATTTTGCTCATAATTCCCCCTTGATGGATTTGAGTACGCATATTAAACGATACATTAAGTAACAGATATAAAAAATAAATAATATGCTGATGGCAATAATAATCCGCTCATGCTTGCCTATAATGTCATTCACAATGAAAAATATTCCAATAAAGCAACATAAAATTGCTAATAACCCATTAAATAGCCTAATGAGAACAGTTTTAGCTATTCTTTTATCCTTGTCAGGGAAATAGGAGTCGCATTTTTGTTTCAAAACAAGATGATCCCTTTTGTCGCCTTTGAAGAAATGGTCAGTGGCGCTGGCATTTAATAACAACAGGTAAGTAATTATCATGCGGGCAAAATTTTCATACCAACCAGTAACGCTGTTCCATTCTTGAATAATCAAGTTAGCATAATAATTTGCAATAGCATATTGATTGGCCTCTTGGCTATTATTTTGACTAGCACTTTGCTCTGTAGCATTCATACGCCCTCCCTGAGGATCGACTAAAATTTGATCAAAATTACCCCGACTTTCCTTGTAACCGCCCCACAAGTGCCCCATAAAATAAATTAATTATAAATTATGCAATAATAATCATAGTAATATTCTATTATTTCTTAGGATAACTAAAAATATGGGGACGTCATTCTTGAAATCTCATCAAATATAACTTTTCAAATTGAGATAAAAAAGAAAGAGAATAACCTCATTAAACAATGCCCGAAAGAATTTCGATTCAATTCTGACGAAGTGAAAATTTTCAATAAAGATTAACGCTGGCGCGCATTGTTCACTAGTTAGAACTTCCAGTGAGACAACACATTTCACAAAAATTGTTTGCTAGTCACACGTTAATATGGCCTTTAGTTGACGCTAATTTTTTAAAATCTATAGAAAAACAGTTTCATGAAAATTTTTCATCTATTAGTAAATCTGAATTTATTCTTTTAATGGAATTAACTGACTCTCTAAATAACAAATTATCCCTCAAATCTATCGAATAAAGAGCAAGCGAAAAAGCACAGTAAATACCAAGAAAACGAGCATATTTCCACGTATCAGAATCAACAAAACCATAAATTTCAAAAAATGTATTGTGACAATCGCTTGGAAAAAATGTCCACACAATATCTAAATCAACCGCTCTGCTTGTAATATCCGTATCACCCCAGTCAATAATGCCCGTTAACTTTTTTCCATCAAATATAAGATGTCTACAATCCAAATCCCCATGAACAAAACAGTGTTCCTCTGGTAAAGTCAATTTAAGTGCAATATTTATTTCTTTCAGCAAGCAAGATACGTTTATATTGATTATTTTTCGCAGCATTATTTTATCGACACGTTCTTTTAAAATTTTGACCGTCTCTTCAATGTTAGCTCTACTGCCATATCCTTGAGATTTAGCTCCTATTTGACGAGCATAGTCCGCATTAATACCATGGAGTTGTTTTAAGAATTTCGCCAAGATAATAATGTTTTCACTTCGATCTTTTTCACTCAATGTGACCTGATACCCTGAGCGACCTTTTATCATCTCATACCCTTGACAAGGATAAGGATACGTTGTAATTGGATTCCCTTGATATTTTAATAAGGGGATTTCCACATCTGCAAAACTAGGCAAATTATTCAATAAAATATTTTCTCGCTCCATTAATTCTACGGCTACTTTACGCCGAGGAAATCTAAAAACAATATGTCTGTTAACTAAAAAAATTTTATTATCCCAACCTTCACCTATATATTGAATATCTTCTATAGGCATTAACGAAGAAAACTGTTCCTGCAAAACTTTTTTTGCAGTCTCTTGGGTTATTTCGATATCAGCATACCATTCTTCTGAGCCATAGAATCTCTATCTTCACAAAAACTTTAATAAGAAAATATAAGGCGCTTATTATAGCTTGTTCTAAGCTAAAACTTCCAGCAAGACAAAATACTTTCGCATCAATCCTTGACCAGTTGCTCATCAGCCTTACCCAGTGCGTAGACCCATAAGAATGGTATCTATAAGCCCTGATAATTGCGCGCATCAGAATAACTTGGTAACATCAGCATTGATTAATAAGTAATTTTAATTTTTCATTATGGCGAACAAAACATGCCTTTCCAAAAAATAAAAGAATGGCTAGACATCGAAAAAAGCAAAGGCTCTACAAATCCTGATTGTATTGTTTTAGCCACCGCTGCCCACGATGCTGTCCCTCATAGCCGCATTGTAGCCATTAAAGAAATAACTGATTCCTCCGTTTTATTTTTTACTCAGCCAAACACGCGCAAAGCGCTCGAAATGAAGGAGAACCCCGTAGCTTCCGCCACGCTGTGGTTACCTTTGCAGCAACGTGAGATTATAATGGATGGTACAATTCACTCGCTTCATGAGGAAGAAAATGAATCCTATTGGAAAGAATTACCGCGCGAAAGACAACTTAGGTTTGCCTCTTATGCACCAACCTCTGATCAGCCTATCGAGTCATTGGAAATCTTAAATCAAAAGCAAGTTGCTCTCGCTGCCAGATACCCATCAGGTCAAGTCCCTATGAATAATCTTTACTGCGGATACCGCTTAGAAATTCACACATTTTATTTTTACACATTAGGCAGCAACTCTTTTTCTGAATACATCCAATTTAAGCGTGTAGCCAATATTTGGCAAAAACAATTGTTATCACCGTAATCGAGTCACACTGAACAAGGGAAATATGCAAGCTCGACCCCTTATCGACTTAAACAGCTACAGCCAAATCAGCATTAATAACCCGTGATTCAGGAGAAACTTTCATTGTATTACCTGTCGCAGCATCAACAATGAACCCTGGCCAGAAAAATACATTTAAAAGCCCTATTGTTTGAAAAGATGTATTAACTTGAGCATTGATATCCTCATAACCTTTCTTTTTGAGTGTTATAAGCGTAGGTGACCAAGTATTGTTAACGGAAACTTGAGTTGGAGTTGTGCCAACAGGGATATTATTAACATAAACTTTTGCCCCTTCTGGTTTTGAGCTCACGTGTACAATTTTACTGTTATCACCAGCAACAGATGCACAACCAGAGATCGCTAATACTAAAGTCAACAGAGTTACTTTGATAAGTATTTTCATTATTAAACCTATATTATTTTAAATGTTAAAAACAGCTTCCTTAACTTAAGAAGTATTCAATCCTTTAAAAACATGCGAATTATAAACATTGACCACAATAATTTCAATATTAAGAATAATGATGAATGCATTAATTGATATCATTATAAATTCCTGTCAAATTAACAAACCTAGAATAAATGCGGAGGCTCCTCAAAATGACACTGAAACAAATCATAAGACCTATTTTGCAGACGCTTCGCTATTTCATCTCTTTTTAGGGCTTGTTGCATAAATAGCCGCGAATACGGTCGCCCAAGCCTTTGAAATTTCAAGAAAACTCCATTAAGATTCTTTCGCCAAAAATCATCTTAGGTGGAAGGATCCATGAAAACAAAGAA